>Ga0207655_1000952_pt1 | contig 29992 bp, 37 predicted proteins | sample KBSM44metaG_FD_184398 | JGI IMG/M metagenome (GOLD analysis project Ga0207655, IMG submission 184398) | Miscanthus rhizosphere microbial communities from Kellogg Biological Station, Michigan, USA - KBS M4-4 metaG (SPAdes) (version 2) | ecosystem: Host-associated > Plants > Roots > Rhizosphere >... | reverse complement strand
CGTTTAGTGGTTAAGGCTTCTTCTACACCTGATGAGTACATCATCCTTAAAGGTGAAAATCGCTGGAGAGCTGGCACGGAAATCGATCCAGATATGGAAGTTGAATGCGAAGTTCGAAACTATGACGATAAAACCATTGAGCACCTTGACCATGCTACGGAGAACTCTCTACACAGAGATTTAAACATCTTCGAGAGGGCGCTCTCTATCAAGACAGATAAGGACAATGGTTTGACAACTGAGCAACTTATTGCCGTGCATGGCCTGTCGAACAAAACTGTCGTTAGCAAGTATATGAGCGTCTTCCGCCTCTCTAAACCTAAGCAGAAAATTGTGCAGGAGTCTTACATCAACGACTTAAATCTTCTCAGCAAACTAATGAAAATTTCAGATGAAGATGTTAAGGAGCTGCGCCAACGTTGCGAAGGGGGTGAGCAGGCTAAGAAAGTAATTAATGAGCTGCTTACGCGTAGCCGCCAGTTACCAGAAAAAGAGCCAGTCTACAGGGTCGCTTTTACTCAATCACAGTACTCTGCAATTCTTGAGCTTTTGGATCTTAATCCAGAAGATATGAATAACCCTGACGAGGATATTGAGTTACTGCTAAAAAACAGGCTTGAAGAATTATCATCCAAAGATGTTGTCGCTAACGACATTACTGATAATGGCTAAACTATTTAGGCTGGCTACTCAAAACGATTATATTTTTATTCCTGAAATTGGCTTATGGGAATTATCGTTCGACAAGCGCCCCGTTATCGGGGTGCGTTGTGACGATCCTGTTACTGGTGCTTTTGAATATAATCAGGCAAGGCTTAAATTTTTTTCTGCTAGACTCAAAAGCGTTCAAAATCATAAAGAATTTGATTTTGAAGCTGTGTTAATATGGGCTGCTGAACATGGCAGTCCTGAACAGTGTCAATTTGTTTTGAATTTAGTCAACGCAAGGAATATAAGTGAATACAAGGAAGCAGCACTTAACTTCATTAAATATGACAGAGTGAATTACCCTTATCATCTTGATATAGCTATATTTTTTACGGGGTTTGAAACCAGGTTAACTACCAACCATGATCTGATATCAGTTATTAAGGACAAATCAAAATCATGATTACGAATACTAAGATCCCCTTGGCATTTCACGATATCGTGAATGTGCTTATGTGGGATGATTCTTATAACAAAGAAAATGTTATAAGCCGTATTCCTTGCGGAACTAAGGTCGCTTACTGGCTCGCCAGAGCTTTTACGCTGTCTAATATGAAAAAGTACGCTAATAAAGGTCAGTTTACTCTTTCATATTACTATCAGAAAAATCTCCCTTTAGTTGAGGGCGATCTGAAAAGCCTACTTGATTTCTACTTAAGTCAAATTAAGCAATTAAAATCCCTTAACCGCGACAACACGATAAGCAGTCTTATCGATGTTTCTGCTTTTATGCAGACCACGGAAATGCATATCTCTGTTTTACCCTGCCCGCCTGTGTTGATGTTTATCCGCGTAAACCTTCTATGCGATGAGGCTCATACAGAGCTGCGTAAACTCTACCAGTTTGGAAGCATCACCAAGAGCGACTACTTCAAGCAGCGCAGAGAGCTGTTTAAACCCCTGAACAAATTCAGGGCAGATTTTGCCACTAAGGTTAGTGAAGCCGGACGGCTTCTGAGGACTTTTGAAGCTAAGTTAGCAGCCTCCGTTAAAAACGATGCCTAACGCTTCCGGTAGACGTCTGTAGACCTTTCCTTTGGCTTTGTGCCGCGCTCATCCAGGATGCGTCAGCGGCAGGTTCCCCCCCGTTCTCCGGCTCCCAAAAAGAAAAAAGGGATTGAGCATAAGCTCAATCCCCCACGATCACTTAACTTTATCAGCTAAGTGTTTTCTGTACTGCAAAACTACTGTCTCGATATCGAGGTGAAGTAGCGCGTCATTACTGACAATGAAGAAAGTCACGTCAGCAGTTCTGCTATGCGGGTACAGGCAAGCATGAATGATTACACGATCAAACAACCAGGCTCTTTTGAGATTGGTCGAATCAGTACAATCATCAAGGTTCAGTTTTTGTAGATTAAATCTACGTTCGCTTAAGTAAGCTTCGAGATTAGAATATGACTCAGTACCACTATATTGAAGATGTACAACCGGTGATGTTATATCAGGTTTAACACATTCAACATTAACTGCGGTATTGAACTCATAGAAAGCTTTTTCGATTTTATCGATCATGATTGATTACCTTTAGGGCAATCTTCATGTGCCTGAGAGGCAACATGAAGAAGCCTCTGGCAGAAAGGATTAAAGAGTGCGTTGCAACCGGTTATAGCGCACGTTGTCCGGTAAAACAGATACTAGCAAAGAGCCTCTTAAACAACAAGATATGTAACCGCTATTCAATCAAGCGTTTAATATGCATTAAGATGTTTCTGTAAAAAGACAATTTGACCGCAAGTTATTTATATTATTAAATTTAGGCCGCAATTATGCTATTAATAACTCAATCAATTAAGTGAATACATACAAATTTGATTGTATTTTCTGACGATAAAAACTTTCTCTATTTTAGTGTTCCTTATTTAATGCGATACCGCTCATTTAAAACACCGAAAGAGTGATTATATTTTAAGCAAACAAGGCATCTTCAGAGGTTTTTTTTGATATATGTGATTACCAGCTCGTAACCCTCTTGTTCGGCACTGAGTGATGCTGCTACCTACAGAACCCCGCTGGCATAAACACGCCACCTGAACGTTGCCACTTCCACACCTGAACCTTTACCCATGATCGAACTGAGTAGCACCGGAAAATGCGTGATGCCCTTCTCTAACACGGCTTACAGGCACTACCACATCAATCTGCGATGATTTCTAAACCCCACTCAACTCTGAAAATCGCGTAAACTTGCTTAACCCTTTTTTCTGCCGGAGTCGTGATGAGAAAATTCATTGTAGGTGGAACCATATTTTACATGCTGGAAAGCGGTGAAAGAATGCAATCCGATAACATGGATTATGATTGCAGCAGACATTATATGATCTGGCCTGTTACTGACGGGTGGCGTATTAGATACATGTGGACTAATGATTGGGAAAGTATTACGGATAAAACATTTGATACGGAAAACGCTGCTTTCAACTTTGCATATGAACACTTTCAGAAAGCAACGCAGGCTTAGCCTGAGCGATAACTTGAATTGTGTGCGGTTATGATTTTAATTAGGCATCGCAAAGAAAATCAATATAAAAAAAGTCGCCATAAGGCGACTTCAAAGGTACATCATTTTTTATAATTCCCTGGTGCCAGTTGGCATCCTTAGTTATGCACTATATAGGCACTATGTGCAACCATTTAGTGCCTATCTGCAACCACTTTATTCTATCTGCCATCACCTTACACTACCTGCATTTTACTTAAGGTAGTTATGACATGGCCGAACCCTATTTAAAGAACCGCCGCCGCTTTACATCCTCTCTTGAAAACCGGCTTGTGCCGCTTTTTGATGAACTGGCTAAGACGTCCCGGATTCCGAAAAGTCGTTTACTTGATGAAGCGATAGAGGATTTACTTTTAAAACATGGTGTACCGGTTATAAGCCCCTCAGAGGGTGAGGCCGACTGAAGCCTAACCTGCTAAAACAAAAATGCCGCTTCAGTAGCGGCATCATAAAGGCCTGAAAGGCTGACTTACGTTCGCTTTCAGTCGTCACAATAGCGGTGTATCAGGAAGCTGGCGACAAGGACCAGTATCACGGCCAGAAACTGATAGCCGCCTACTCCGTACCACGGTCGCTCGTCGAAAAGGCCCATTTCCCTTGCTCGACCTATTGCAGAACCAAATTGCTCTTTATCAGCTGTATAGTTAAGCAGGGGAAACGTCCCGATTACAAACCATGCCGCCAGTACGCCGTTAACTAGCCAGGCAGGGAACAGGTCGATGAAGTCTGACAACCCGCCATACGACTCGTGCCGCGCAGCGCTGAAAAAGTTATACCAGGCCGCTACGCAGAACGTTCCCCATATAATCAATGAAAATACCGTCGCCGTGAAAAAATTAACGCCGTCTGTAAACGCTTCTAACATGCACTGACTCCCTTTAGCTCGATTGTTTAGCAGGGCTTATTAAATCATTTTTCCCCTGATAATTCGCGGTCTGTGAGGGAGTTGCCCTGTACATTAGTGACCATTCGGTAAAACCCCCGATAAAACAGAACATCGCAGGACATGATAAAATCACCCCATTATGTAAGCCGATTAAGGATAAGAGCAGCGTGGCGCGTGCAATAAAAGGGTTGAATACCTTCAGGGATCTAGAGCTACCAGACCTGCGCGAACTGGAGAGCGAGTCCAGGCTAGATCCGACACCGGAAATTGAAGCCGGAGACAGTGTTGAAGCCGCAGTCACCCTAATGGAGCTGCACATGGGTTTTACTGAGCCGGAAATGTTGATCGTCCCCAAAGACACAATTATCGGTACGCTTAACATTCTTAGAGACAAGCTGGAACATATTGTCGAAAAGCGCCTCGATGCTCGTGAACGCTATGTACTTCTCGCGCTGGATACGCTTGAAAACCCGTATGAAGTATGGGAAACCATGTATGACGATGAGCAGGTACGCTACATCTTTATCGGCGCATACCGGCAGAAACAGCAGATGCTGGTAGTGGTGGCTCCGTGGGAAGGAAAGGTGCTGTGGAATTTCATGCACACTGACGCGAAAAGCCTCAATAAGCATCGTCAGGGTACTTTGCTTTATAAAAGGCAATAAAAAAGCCGCCATTGATGAATGGCGGCCTGTAGAATCTGGGCCTGGTTATTTTACACCTTCAGGCGGGAGGTGTGAGGTTTCACCCTGGCACAGAATTCAGGGATTCTATGGGGTCCTTCCACCAACTATTGCACCCTGATGCAGTTGGCTTCTCGCTCATGAATAATAGTATTGTATTATGACGAGTCCGTCAATATCTACTACTCACCCTGAATAACGGCCCTTCATGCCCGTTCACGTTCTCAGGGCATTCGGTAAAACGCCTATAAGACCGAAAGAGAAAACCGCCCCGGAGGCGGTTTTTTTATTCCTTTTCCTTCAACTCCCCAATTGTCATTCGTTCCGGTGCGCTGCGCATCGTGGCCCTGATCAGCGACATATCCAGATCAGTGCCGCTATATGCTTTCAGCGCGATTTCCTCGCCTTCCTCAAGTACAAGCACTGAGCGGTGCGTCGAATACAGCCCGTCCAGCGCCTGCGTCTGGCTTCCGGCGTGAAGCACGATTATCGCGCCTTTCCCGTCGTTATAGTCGGCCCAGCCCTGGCTGATAGCTTCTGCACCGGCGTCGTCATACAGGTTCACCGTAAGACGCTGTGCCGCGCTCAGCTCGCCGTACAGCGCCCGTGCAAAGGTGCTGCGGCCGGAGTTGGTTTTACCGTAAACGCAGACGATAAATCCTGCGCTGTCTTCAAGCAGGGCCGCCACCGTCGCGGCTGTCGGCGCGGTCAGGTTCGTCGTGGCCGTGCCGCTGGGATTGAGTTTGCTCATGATGACCGCGCTGTGTCGCGGCTGAAAGGCGAACCGTTCACCCAGCCCCTTTACGCTAAGCGCATTCAGCCCCGCCGCGATAACCTCTTTCAGCACGTCGCCTTCTTTTACGGGCGCGTTGGTCTGCTGTGTCAGTTCAACCGTGATTGTCTCGATGGCTGACCACTGCGCGGCGTCGATGTGTTTGGTTGGCATGGTGTTCCTTTCTAAGAAATTAGAATAACGGATTTCTAATTTATTAGAATGTGCCGATTTTATCAACGTTCTTTTACCTTCTGCCCCGCATTCGGTAAAACCCCGATTCTCCCGAATCGCCCCGCTGCGGCGCAAAACACTACATGTTGTGCCTGTCTCAGCTGAGAGTCATACCAGATATAGTGGTCAGGCGGTCAGCGCCGGGTCAGGCCGCGCCGGTTCCCCCGCTGCGCGATTCGGTAAAACTCCGAGAATGGAGGGTTTCCCCGAATGCGAATTGCCGCCAGCGGAGTTTTTCTTCGCGCACTGTCTGCCTGCTTACGTCAAAATAGACGTAACAGGCCTGTGGTGCGGAGATTTAAAAAATTGAGTAACTTCCCCCCCGAAATCCCTCAGATTTCACGTAGCGTTGTCACGATGCCCGGAACCCCGGCAGCGCGGTTTGGTATGGATTACCCTCTCGCCGCCGCCATGCGCGATCTTGCCGCCGAGACAACCGGCTATCCGAAATACCTCCTTGCGCCTGAAATCGGCGTGCTGCTCGATGCCGTAGGCGATCTGCGTCAGCGGATACTGTTTGATTTCCTCTGGAATACCGGCGCACGTATCAGCGAGGCTTTAGCCGTCACCCCGGCTGATATTGTCCTCGATGCCAGAAGGCCGTATGTCGTGCTTTATACGCTGAAACAGCGCCAGCAGCCCCGGCCCGGACGCCCGCGCAAGGGAGAGCCGGTTAAGCGCGCTGTGCCGCTGCTCGATGAGTCGTTTGTTATGCGGCTGCGGGATCACCTGGCAACGTTTACACGGCACCGTACAAAGCCGGTATGGGAGATAACCGACGACACCGCCCGGCACTGGCTGCAAAACGCCCTGGCTGAGTGCGAGCGGCGCGGCGTGAAGTTCACCATTCCCCTGATCAGCCCGAAAACCTTCCGGCACTCGTTCGCTATGCACCTGGCGATGAACGGGGCGCTGCCGGTCACGTTGCAGGCGTATATGGGGCACAGGGATTTCAAAAGCACCCAGCACTATCTGCGCGTGTTCGCGCTGGATGTCGGAATTGGCCTAAATCACACAATTCGCTTTTCATACCCGCCGGAAAATCCGCTGCTCTTACCCTGAATTGCTATCACCTCAGCGCCCTGCAGGGCATTCTGGCCGTGAAATTTGCTATCAGTTGATGCGCGAGCTGGGCGGCGCCGGTCGCAGATATGATTGCAAAATGCCCCCCCTGCCCTGTCCTGGTGAGTAGTGCCATTGATTGTTATCATACGTCTACCGGTCAACGTGCGTGATAGCCGGTTGTAACGCACCTTTCAATCCCTTCAAGCTACGGCGAACTGTATCGCCGCTGGCGATATGGTTCCCGTCAGGAGCCAGTATGCAAACCTCAACCTCTGAACCTATCCGTTGTGCCGTACATATCGCCGATGATTTTCTGAGCGACGACTACGACGCTGAACTGGAAACACGCCTTAAGGACAGTGCAGGCACGAGATCAGCAATGTTTCAGATGCTGATTGATGGTCTGTTCAACAGGTTCGTTATCAATCTGCCGGATTTTCACAATCAAAGCTGGCAGATGAATGAACTCAGTAACGGCGGTTTTTACCTGATGCCAGATGATGGAATACATCGCACTGTGCAACTGGGTAATTTCTCGGTTTCTATGGATGCTGACCAGCTTGGCGTTTCATTGTCATTTATGCTTTTCTCCACGCTTGCTGAAAAGACTAAAGACAAGGTTTTTCGTCAGCTATGCCATGACCTTGAGCTGTATATGGTTCAACTGGACAGAGAAAATCAGGCTGACGGCATCAAGACTTTCTTGAAGCTTTCACGCCTTATTTAACACAGGTTAACGCCTGATCAGCCGGACACTCTCTGAGTGTTCGGTTTTTTTTTGTGCTGCATTCTGGATTCCTATAAGGAACCTTAGGGAAATCCCTAATAAATCCTTTGAACATCCTAAAGGATTATGTAATATATCCCTATCGCAACGCAGACAAGGAAAACCAGATGACAGTTATTGCAGCAGCACATAACAAAGGCGGCTCCGGCAAAACGACTTCTTCCGTTCATATTATTGGAGAGCTTCGCCCTGACGATGTAATCGACATTGATGTTCACAAAGGGATAAGCATTCTTAACCGCCTGCGCCCGGACGATCAAAAGTGGCCCGTTTCCACCTTCAGCAACGCCAAAGAGCTGATGGCCTACATTCAGAAGCGCGACGAGGCCGGGAAGCTGGTTTACGTAGACTGCGGCGGCTTTGACTCAGACCTGACGCGTTCCGTGGTCGCAGTCGCTGATTTGGTGATTGTACCTGCCAACGACAGCCCGACTGAGCTGATTGGCCTGGCCTCTTTCGATCACGTTCTGGCTGATATCAGCAAGACAATCGGATTTGAGCTGGTAACGCATGTTCTGCTGTGCAAGACGCCGCCGAACAAGAAGAACTTCCCGGAAATGGAAAGTCAGATAGCGGAAAGCCGACACATGAAACTGTTCGATAACCGCCTCCCCTACCGCACCGGGCGTTATGGCTTTCAGGAAAGTTTGCGTAGTGGGCAAGGGATCACCGAGATAAAAAACGGCAGAGCATCCCCTGCGGGTCGCGAGCTACGTAAGGTTGTTGCAGAGATTCAGGCGCTGCTATCCAGCGAAGAATGATATAGAATGGAATCCTTATAGGAATCCTTAGGATGTATTAAGGATTTCTTTTATAACCCCTTTATGCACTATCAGAGATATACAAATGACTGCTAAAAGAGATAAAGCAAGCCTGTACCAACACGTTGCCGCTGAGCAGGTTGGAGATGGTGCAATGCTGAAGGTAAATACACCCCAAACTGATGCACCGGCAAAGCGTGAAGTACGAACCAAAACACTCAAAGCTATTCCTGCAACCTACTTTGATGCACACACGAAACTGCGAAATACGAACGGAACCATCCTGGACTTTTCCAGCTACATAATGGAAGCACTCAGAGAAAAGCTTGAAAAGGATGGAGCACTCTAACCCTTAGGGAAATCCCTGAGGATTCTATAAGGATTACGTCAGATACCCGGAGAGAGCTAATGAGTCAGTACAGATTAGAAGGAATAACACCAACAGGCACCCTAGAGGTGTTGCTGGGATGGGATGAGCCGATGAACTGGTTCTTCCTGGTGATTGATCCTGAGGCCGACGAGCCACTTTACAGCAACCTGGATGAACCCGAACCTGAGCATCTTACACTGGATCATTTCCAGCGTGTTTTAGACCGTTTCAATATCAAAAATATCTCTTTGCGTCCGGGCCATGAAGACGGCCTGTATGACAAGCTGATGTCAGACCGCAAAGAAAAAAGAATGAGTTGAGAATCCTTATATAAACCCTAAGGAAATCCCTTAGGATTCCTTTGGAATCCCTGAGAACATCCTAAGGGTTTACCTAAGAAAACTAAGTTTTAAAGATGGAAATTACGACAAAAGACTTCGCAGGTTGGCTGGGGATCAGGGAAGGGGAGCTGGTCTATAAGTACCAGACAACGGGAGAGTATAAAGGAGTGGAGTTGCCGCAGCCGCTGTATCAGCACACCGGCAGAAGCCGCAAATTTCGTTATCGTGACGTTGTAGCGTTTGTTGAAAAGGTCCGTAAGTCGAAATGACTTGATATAGTTACGCCCGAATACAGAAAGCCGCCCGGACGGGAAGGCTAGTTATTCAGGAGTAACGATGAGACTGCAAGATGTAGCCAAAGTCTCTGTAAACCTTCCAGATGCTGATTTCTGGATAGTGCGCAGAGGAACCGTTAAGGCGGTTGGAGAACCCACGTATACATTCAATCCTGAGCATATCGGGATAAAGGTAACACGGACGGAAGTAGTGCTTCCGCGCTACCTGTATTACTGCCTGATGCACATACACGCTAAAGGCATGTGGGAAAATCTGGCAACCGGCACACTGACTTTAGTGAACATTCGGGTTTCTGATATCAAGCATATCGCGCTTAAGCCGCAATAAACCTATCGCGTTAGTACGCTATCAAGCATAAGGGCAGCTCTGCTGCCCTTAATCAACGCTGAGAGGCATCTATGAACATTTCTATCGATCTGCCTAACATCAACGAGCAACGTCTTATTCTGCTGCAACAGGGCGCAGAAGACGGGTGCAGGCAGTTACGCGCTAACCTGGACGCTCCACGCTATCCGGCAGCGCCTGGTATCAATGCTGACGATTACGGTGATAAACACCTGAGAACGGCTGATGAAGGATGGGAAGCCCCGGCCCCGGAACTGGTGTCAGCCTGGTTCGATCAGTTTATGGCAGCGTTCCCGGAATACGCATCTGAGAATAAACTGGCGGCACTGCTTGGCCTGTCCGGGAACAATGCCGGTCGCCGCATACGGGCTTACACGTCAGGCGATGAAAAGATCCCTTATGGGCTATGGCGGCGCTTTCTGGTGATTACCGGCAGGGCAAGCCAGGAGATCATTCCAGTGATGGGGATTTTTGATATAGGGGAGGAATGAGAAGAACCGCTGCAAAGCGGTTTTTTTGTCTCAAATCTACGGCAACATCGGATCGGCGCGTAAGGTGCTTATCTGACAGAACCGATGAAATTACGCTTCCTCGCTCACGTCCGGTAAAGCTGGCCGTGAGTCTGCGGCGAGCGTTGATGGTGATAGCAAATATAATAATTTAGATAATTCTGTTAAGAGTTTGCGGACCGAATCTTTTCCGATGTCGTTCCGGCAGACTTAAACGAGCAGAATCATGAAGATCAATCATTGCATCATGAAGCCTTAAGCAACGACTAAAGCGAAAACTACCCGGCGAGTTAGTGGTTAAAGAATGATTATAATCTGTATGGTAGCGATCTAATGTGCTTATCATCGAGCTTAATAGATCTCTGACATTTGCCGGTAAAACAAAAGCTTGGTCACTCTTGATAGCATCAAACTTCTTTGAAGCAACGTCTAATGTGGTAGTAGCCGCTGGTTGCCGTAGTTGGATTCTAGTAGGCGATGGAAATAAATTACCAGGATTAGCTTTCATCTGTCTTGCTTCTGCCAGAGCGGTATTAAAGTCGGATGCAGGTGCAGCATTAATGATTATCTTTAACACTGTCATATTTGCCCTTGCCAAAGAGCATATATCATTTAGCGCCTGGTTTTTCTTACCAGATGACGTTAGAAAATCATAACCAGAAACCCAAATTTTGCTGACTAACCCAAATGGAGGTAAAGACATACTCAATCCTTTAAGAAAATTAGTTAGTAAAACTAATATACTCTTTCAGTAAGCTCCTGAAACCACTTCTAAGCGTTTTCTTTCATAACCCTCCTATCTACTCACTTTTCCAAATTGAAACGCTCATGTAGCTTTACAGCCCTTTTAAATGATGAACTTAGGCTAGTTGGCCTTTTCTTCTGCTAAGCCGGTTTGCGAAGCCTCGATCTAGTCGCTGTGAAGAAGGTAAACGGTCGGAGACGAAAGGAATGTTCAGCAATCCTCTTTGCCGATTAGTTACAACGATCACCGATGATTTGCACCTCTGCCCATCGTTTACGATGGGAGCTATCTATTAGATCTGAGCGGCTTGGCCGTAGGCCAGTGCAAGCGAAGTCATCACTCTGACTGTCCACAGGGCAGGCAGCGAATAGGTATTGTTTTTAATAGATATTTAAAACAAGAAGTTTAAAAGACTCCACGCACTTTGAAATCTCAGCGGATAGAACCTTACAGAGATAGTCCCATGCACTTTATAGTGCATAACTCGATTGCTTGAAAAAAATGGCTTGGGAAAGGGTGGTCGGTTACTGGAAATAAACAGATTCACGCAGACACTGAAGCCATTCACAAAGCGAATCGTGCAGGATTTAAGCAACGATAAATTGCAGACGTGCGAAACCCTCCGGCGTTTGCCGGAAGGTAATAGGAAAGGGTAGTTAGGCCGCTAATCGGGTGAAGTTGCCCCGCGACATGATCATACGCTGCTTAACTCTGCGCGCGATTTCAGCGTCTATGGCCGTTCTGTCAATCGGGAAAGAGCCAGCGGCAATCTCTTTGGTAAGTTCTTTTCTCACCAGATTCTGGATCTCTGCGTGGGTGCGCTGAGCGTCACGCAAAGCTTTTGCACGGAGTTCGCCTCGCTTTTTACGTTTCAGGCGATAGGCATAAAACCGGCTGCGCATAGCTCCCCAGGCTGCCGCTATGTGCTCTTCAAGTGTCAGCTCTGGTAAGCCCTGCTCTTTACGCTTCATGTTCTTGTAGGCGTGACGGCTGCGGCAAGCGCCCTCAACGGCGCGTTCAGAAATGTCCAGCGCACGGAAAAAGTCAGGCAGGAAAGAGATATCACTGGGGAAGTTGCAGCCGAGCGTTGCACAAAACTCTGTCTTGTACGTAATCAGCCCCATGTCACGCAGTGCTTCAAGTGCGCGGGTAGTGCGCGAAATGCTTACATTCGTATGGGTGTCGTGAACCGTTTCGGTAGCAAGTCCACATTCGATAGCAAGGTTCGTCATGGTGACGTTAACCCTGTTAGCAAGCGGATCGTAGTGAAAGCAGATACCCTGTAGCAGTGCTTCAATTGCCTGCAATCGCGCTCTCGGTGGCATACGCTTACGTAACCCTTTCTGACGGGCATACGCAACATGAATGGCAAAGGCAAAGGTAGTGGTGAATCCTTTCGCTGCATCCATCAGCTTTTGATTGAATGAAAGCGTCTCTTTACCCTTCGGTGGTACAAATTCAGGGTTAGGATTTTTAGGACGACCAGGCCGCAGCGGTAATGAAATGTTCTCAGACACGCCCGCCTGCGCTTATGGCGGGCAGGGGTTGATTTGGTAAACACATAGGTTATAATCCTTCACAGGTTTCGTACCTAGCCCCGGTCATCATGCCATCCGCCAAGATTGCACATGATTTCCGGGGCTTTGTTTTTTTGGGCTTTTCAACCCTATCCTTCACCACCTTTCGGCGTGGCATACCTCAAAAATTCTTTTCGTCTTGCATAGTTAGCGATGAAATCTATCACCACATTTGCTTTTAAACAAGACTGCCTTTCACTGCTATAGGCCGCACTAATCATAACTAAACAGCTTACATTAATCCAGTCTACTACTTGGCGTTGATCGCAGTTTCGGGAATCCCGTTCTGTTTCACAGGTTTCCTGTGAGGCATAACGGGATTGAACAACCGTCAGGGCGTTAGCGGCTCATCATTCAAAAAGTGCTTTCTGTGCGTCTCTGAAACGCTCAAGACGCGTTTTGTAGTCGTTCTTCTCTGCTTCTGATTGCCTCAAGGCCCGATTAAGCCGTTCGATTTCTTTTTGCTGCGCTTGATACTGCATCAGGCATCTGAGTAGGGTCTGTGATCCGGTTTTCTCACCCACAAGCGGCCCGACAGCTTCCAGCTCCGCATCATGAATATCCTTAGTTCTTACCGTTAGCGTTCCCATGAAAAAATCCTTGATAGCAAATTCACACATTCAAGCTACATCCGGGCAAGCTAAACGCAATCAATTTTGCGCTGGCCAGCTCGCCGGTCGTTTCTTTTTTGCTATCACTTTTTCGCTGGCCAGCTCGCCGGCAGCGGCAAAAGTGATAGCAAAAAAAACTCTCACATCGTCCTGCAGAACATCAGAGTGATAGCAGGACGGCAAATTTACGTGCGCATCCTGCTGATCGGTCAGTCATGCACAAAGAAAATCGGACCTCCGAAAATGCTCTTATAGGAACGCTTGCGGTCTTCCGGCAGCGCCCTGAACGTGTCTGAATGTTCCTCTGCCAGTTTCGCCAGTGTCCCTGTCTGCGCGATAAACGACGGGGTAACGCTTTTTATCTCTGCCAGGATTTCACGTAATACTTTCATTCCGGCTTCCGGCAGCGGATCTTCTTCCATCAATGACAGGTACTCATCTATCGTCATGCGGTAACGCTCTAAATCCTCGTGCTCTTTCATGGCTCTACTCCTGCTCGCGGCGTATCTCAGACATGGTTTCGTTATAGGCGCGCTCGGTGTCCTGTTGCCCTTCGTGGCTCAGTTCGTAGCCACGGCTCACTGCTTCCTTTTTCACATACTCCGCATCTCTCATATTGAGAGATTCCAGCCTGGTGAGCGCAACTAACAGACTATCCATGCACATCTTTTCGTAAATTTCGTAATAGCAGCCGCAACGTTTACCGGCGTCCTGACTGATTCGCTTAAAAAAGGTGTCGATGTGAATCCCGTCATTTTCCTTTGACCAGGGATTGCGGATATAACCAATGCGATTTTGTGATGATCGAATCATGTTATCCCCTCATCCGGCCAAATTTGTCTAAAATGCCCGATATGTCAGCAGGGCAACTGCTCATTGCTTCTTCGCGCTTTTTCAAAGTCTTCCACGGGTCGAAACCATGACGCCCGAATTTTTTAATTGAAAAGAAATAGCTCCTGACGGGATCACATTCTTTACTCTCTGAACCCTCAAGCTTTTCAGTCATACACATGAAAATCGTGCAGGGGTCTTTCTTGTCTAGCATTGGCTGTTCAATCGGGCCCAGGTCAGAAATATCGTTGTATTCCTCTGCGGCCCGGCTGATAGATGTGGTCAGCGATAAAACTACGGCAGCACTTATGATGAGCTTTTTCATTTATCCTCCGGCTAACAGCGCCATTACTTTTTTTACGTATAGCTTCGTTTCTTTGAATGGCGGGATGCCGCCGTACTTGTCTACGTTGCCTTCTCCGGCGTTATAGGCTGCGAGCGCCAGTTCCAAATCGTTGTACTTGGTTAACAGGCGGGACAGATAGGCTATGCCCGTCTTAACGTTCTGGTCGGGGTCATAGGGATCAATGCCCTGCTTGACCGTATGAACCGGCATAAGCTGCATCAATCCTTTTGCGCCTACTGGACTTTCCGCTTTGGGGTTAAAGCTGGATTCCACCTGAATCAGCGAACGAACGAGCAGTTCGCTTATCCCGTATTTATCCGCGTATTTTTTTATAATCGCTTCAATATCAGCAGGCGCATCCCTCCTGACACCGTTAACTATCGGGTTTTCAATTACCTCGCGAACCTCTTTAACCACCTCTTTCTGAATTACGGGTAAGTCTGAAAGAGATCGCGTTTTACCCCAGTTTTTCTGCATCGCCTTAGTCCACTCAGGCGAAGCGTGTCTGTCTTCGTCTGTTCCGTAGCTCGCCTGAGCTACGGCAGGGGAACGTGGTGCTGAATCGCCACCATAGAGCGATGCATAGATAATTTCGGCATCACTGGCGGCCAGAGTCTGGCCGCTTGCTAATAGAAGGAGAGTTAACACTGCGCTTATTTTCATGGGGCAGCACTCGGCATCGTGTCAGCGTTCTGCTTCACAGGCTCATTACCCAGGCCTACAGGAACGGTAAGATCTCTGTAAATCACATGGCGGTCTGAAAGCTGAAATAGCTGGCCGCTACCGCCCTTCATGGTGGTTGAGCAGCCACTGAGAAGTGCTGCAATTGCGAATGCAAAAATTGCTTTATTCATGGCCGTTACCCGTTTTTCTGAAATGAGACAAGGTGATGCGCGTGATCCACAACAACGTAGCTATCAAGACCTACAAGAAGCTGTAGCGCATCGAGCACTGGCATAGTCCGGTGCATCTTAGCGATAGCTGGAATAGGCTTATCAACGAGCAGCGCCGCTTCTCTCGGTGCGGGATAACTGGTCACAAGCCGATAACCGGTAGGTTCGAGAAGATAATCCACCGCCTGGCGAACCGTCTTAATATCCTCCGGCCAGACCGTGCGCATGTAGACCGTTAATGGATCTACGTACTGGTAACGCGAATCCCTGGCATTTGCCGGGATCGCGCCCCCGTTCGAAAACGGGCCTGTCACGTTTACGTCATATCCATAAGCCTGACGGCCCGGTGATGTGGTCACTTCGGTTACGGTGTAACTCTTGTTCTCTGAGCTTGAACCAGAGAAAGGAGCAGCCTGTGCACACAGTGGAAGCGCCGCTACACAAGTAATTAAAAGAGATTTAATCGACATAGTTTTCATAGAGCGTTTTCCACGGTTTGATATACATTTCGTCTTCAATCAGGATTCGGATCGGCTGACCTGCATGAAGGGTTTTTGTTGGCACGATATTAAGGAATTTCTGAGCCTGGCCTGAGGCCTGCTGGCGAGCGCCGGAACCAAAGTTTCCTGCGAGTGATTCCTTACTGTCTCCAGTACCCTCATAGCTCGTTTTGGTGCCAATCAGTGCATAAGCCGCAACACCCAGGATCTGAGCGGTGATGTGGTAATCCACCTCATCCGCGGCCACGCCGGAGGAGCCCATACGGTCGAGCACACTCTGTTTGCTAAAATCGATACGATCACCGTTTGGCAATACAAGCCATTTCACGAGAAAAGCCATCTTGTTTTGAATAGGCTGATTAACACCTGATTCGCCAACGGCCTTAATCATCAACGTTGAGCCTTTAGGTGCCAGGATATATGAGTTACTGGCGTCCATAACGTCGTTAGTGACCATTGCCTTCATGGAGCCGCCAACGAAATCAGAAACGGCTGTGTAAGTTGTAATGCCGTTAATTTCTGCACCAGTGGGAAGCTTAATTTTGCCTTCCGTAGAAGCCTTGTAGCGGTTGTCTGCCGGATAACCTACAACTGCATTGCCTTCTTCATCGGTTGGCCCCTCAGAGCTGCCACCGCCGCCACCGAAGCTTCTGGCACCACCCGTAGAGCTAACCCCTTTGCCAGCATCACGCATTTGCGCATCGACATTTGATCGGGCTGACGCCATTTTCTGCGCAACTTCATCACCGCTTTTATCCTGCTGCGCTTCCATCATGCGGATGCGCGTCTGCAAAGCACTACGCTGTGAATCAATGTCGGCAATACGATCAGAATTGCTACCACCTGAACCAGATGAACGATAAGAGCTTGCGCTGCTGCTGCGGCCTGCGCCTGGTACAGACTTATTTGAGTCTTCATAACGGGTCTGACGTGCTTTAAGAGCGCGTTCAACTTCCTGCGCTTCGAAGCGTGCTTTAACCTCATTAATCAGCTTCTGCTTACGCTTTTCATCCTCGCTGATTGATGGGCTATCGCCATTGTCATCACCGTTCTTGGACTGTGCGCCGCTCTCAGAACTTTTTTTGCCATTGAGCTGAACGTCATAAGCACTTTTCGGCGGCTCTTTAGGCTGCTCCTGTTGCTGCCTGGCTCGCTGGTTGTCGACGAGCTGGTTAAACCGATCCGGGTCGTTATTTACTGCCGGTGCAACAGCAGGTTTATTTTCTTCTGCCGTACTTTTCTTGGTTGAGGTCGAAATGTTGTAAATCATATTGATAAACAGCAGCAAACCTACAAGACCAAAGGCAACCATCAGGTAAAACTGGCCCTTTTTCTTGTATGTAGAAGGTTTCTCATCGACGCGATTTTGCCGTTCTTCCATATCAGGATTCCCCGTTGGTCGCGTTATCGGCACGGTTGATTTCCAGCTCAACACCATCAAGGGTCATGGTGAATTTTGGATAGATTCCAACCATCTGATAAATGGCGTAAGCATCATCATATTTGGTAGGCACGACGGCTTTTTTACCGCCAACCTCGGCCTGAACTGCCATCAGTCCACGGTTAGGGTTGCTTAAGCGGATGTAGGTGAAACGCCCGTCATCGTAAACGTCTGCGACGATGTTTTTACCTGCAAACCCTTTACCGGTGCTCCAGTTGTAACGGGTATAGATGTGATAGCGGTATTTCCGTAACGCCTCATAAACTGCCTGGCGTTTGCTGCTTTCTGCGTTCATACGCATTTCGTTAATCTGGCTACGCATTGCGCTTGCATCCGCACGGCCAGCATCTGAATAAGAGCCAATGCTGCTCCGATCGCGACTGCTGAGAATGCCGCTTGTTGTGCCGCGAATCACGACACAGGTAGTGTTTTGGCTGGCAGGAACTCGCGTAGCCTCAATATCAAGAGCTTGGCCATTTGTCAGAAAAGCAGTAGCCATCGTCTTTGCACCGCCTGGTTCCTCAGAAGTAGGGCGGATAAGGATTTGGTTTGCGGCCCCGTCGACGTCCCACAGTTCGTTAGAATTAGAAGGTTTCTCGGTCACAAGTTGCGTGCCGTCAGGGAGCTGCACACGCGTACCCAGGTAAAGCGCAGAGTTAACACGCAATACCATATTTTCTTTCCAGTTGACGATACGGCACTGCTCAGCAAGCGTATTTGATGAATAGGCAAATACAAATGCCATTGCAGAAAGAGAAATTGTTTTTGTCAGTTTCATTTGCTTACCTATCCAGATCTTTTTTAGTCAGAATTTCAATACCAATTGAATTAACGTTAATCCAACCAGTGCTTTTTTTACTCAATTGCGCCCTATCCAATACAGTCCAGGTAATACGTTGCATCCTTCTTGTTGTATCTTCCTTCTTCACTTTAGCGCCAGGTCTAACAGTCGTTTCATCCCATGAAACGTTAGTTCGGATAATTTCTTTCTTCTTACCTGAGAAATTACCTGGGATAACGTCGTAGTGATCAATCCTGATATTGCTTACATTAACTCTGTTTTGGTCAGTGCCTTTTGAGGCAATTTCAGCAGCAGTTTTTGCGGCATTAAATCCGTTTTCGTCGTTAAATTCCGTATACAAATCATCACCCATGAAAACACCGGCTTCGGCATAATCACGCTGAATGCTTTCCGGGTGAATCTGATAGCGTGATTCGTAGTATTTAGTCAGCAGTGAATTAACCACATTTACGTAGATTGGCTGCTCATCATCTGGATTAAACGGGCTGACTTCTGTTTTTCCATCAGACCACATTTTAACCCACACTACCTCGCGTGTGTTCTTTGACTCCTCTACAGCTTTCTTGGCTGTGTAAGTGTTATAAAAACTCAACAGCACCACTATAAATAATCCGATTAAAAGCCATGTGCGGTCGGCTCTCAGAACCGCCATTTTTGACCTGCGTAAAGAACGGTTTGATTTTTTAACCTCGTTTTTATCGAGTGGCATCTTAATCACCTATAGAATTACAGTAACGGCTTTAACGGCGGCAGACTTAGCCATATTGGTTGCTCCATTACTGGCAGAACCAACACCAGAACAGAGCATTTTGGCAAAGCTAAAAGAGCTGAATATCATGATGCACGATATAATTCCGAAGACGATAATCGCCCATAGAAGACTTAAGTTTTCATCAGTGATAACCAGTGGCGCGGTAACATTAAAGTTACCGTCAATCATCGTTGAGGCCGGATTTTCGAATTTTCCTGCGGCATTAATCGTAGCTTTCATAACGAGCATAGAAAGTAATGATGTCAGTCGCAGTAAAATTGAACACACACCCCAGCCAATATAGAAACGAACCCAGCCGTCGAAAATTTTCCGCGTCCACGGCGCGATAAGGAACGGAATGAACAGAACGCCAACCATCCTTGCTAATGAGTACCCCAGAGTGACAAACACGTCTGCCAGGTAGAAAGCTATCTGTAAAAAGAGTGATACTACAGCCCAAATAATAGTTACGGCCCACATCCAGATAGTATCCGTAAAGCCAACATCAGGTGCCTGCACTGCCTGAGTTATTGTTCTGTCGATAAAATCCGAAAGGAACATTTTATCTTTAGAACCTACGATCAGGAACTGGAATACGTTACCTAAATCCTCGAAGGCCCCTTTGATGACATATGTAAAAGGTCCATAGCTGGCAATAAAAGCAAGCGTAGCGATAAAAAGAATTACGGCAGTGAATGCAGCAACCCAATCTGCGTTACCCGTTATAAACTTTATAATCTCGCCAACTATCACCATGAAAAACAGAAATGTAGCAATTGCTGAAACAAGCAAAAATATGTCGCTACCGCTCGCAGAGAAAACGGCATCAATATACTCCTGAACATTATTGTCTATTTCTTTTGTTAGCTGATTGCTTATAGCAAAGACAGGCTGAACAAAAGAAACCCACAGCATAAATACAGCAAATATTTTTTTAAACAAAGCGATCCCCCTTACAGCACATGCTGTAATTTTTTTAAAACCGTCGCTTAATTATCTAAGTGACATGCCTAACATCATTTTTGCTGAATTTATGTCCGGCGATGACTGATCAAATTTATTTGTCAGAATCCATCGAACCTCTGCTTCAATCTGCTCTTTCGTGACTTTACCTGCCCATGAGGATGCACTTTGCCCTTTTACTCGGTCATAAATATTCACCAGGTCTTTTAATGTACTCTTAGCCTGCGCAGCAGATAACGAAGAATATTTATCCTTCGAATATTTAACGCTGCCACGGTTAGGCACTTCATCGCTCGCCCTTTCTTTAGCTTTTAACAAACAAGTCATACGGTTATTAACCGAGCAATCATTTTTGTATTTAGCTACTAGCGTTTTGTGTTGCTCATCGATTTTTTTCTGCGCCGGGTCAACATATCGATCAGCGGCAAGGACGCTTCCTGACAACACGCAGAAAAGAGACACTGCCAGTACGCCTTTCTTAATATGATTCATCTTATTCACCTTTATATGCCTTGCTCATGTTCTTCTCTTTTAACTCTCTTGCACGAGCCATTTTATTAAAGTAGTCATTCGAGATCTGATTAGACATTTTGAAATCAGTATTCTGCTGAGATTGTGCATTCAGGTTCTGCTCAATAATGAGTTGATTCTGACGAGCCATAAGTTGCTGTGTAGCAAGTACATCGTTATCGCCTAAGTCATCCAGTGCCTGACCAATTTCATTTGCTCTTGCAGCCTGCTCGGTAATGTTCTGGTCATTGTTCTGACCTGCCAGATCCTGACGTACAGCCATTTCTGCTTTCCGCTTGCGATACTGAAATATGGCTTTAGCTCTCTGGCGGTCATTACTCAAATAAGGAATTTCAGCGTTCATCTCTGACCATTCTTCGTCAGACATGCCCCAGCCGTTCAAAAGCTTGTTTCGTTCTATTGCATCATCCCACGGTCCGCTGCCTACGTTGGCATCATCACCTGAGCTGTAACGCGGGTCATACATATCGATATTTTTTAATCGGTTCAGGAAGTCTTGCAGATTAACCCCGGTAAGCTGCTGTTTAAGCTTCTCAGCCTCACGCAGAGTCTGCCGGTAATCAGCAAGCATCTGATCATAACGTTTGTATGCTTCGAGCAACTGATTGTTGCTGAGGACGCTTTGTTGCAGATACTCCTCGTAGTCTTTAAGACCTTGAGACAATTCGCGAAGCTGTCCGGCGATCTGCACATAGTCTGTAACCGGCACGATTGCATAGGTCGGTGACGTCAGGAAGCTGGCAGCAATTAAGGCCGCAATTAAAGTACGTTTCATTGATAGATGTTCTCCAGTTCGCGCTGCGACTCCGTAGGCGTTTTCGCTTTTCCTAAGCCCTCTACGATGCGATCAACTGCTGTATCAATGTCATCAGTCTCTTTGTAGATGCGGTTAGCTAACGAGGCCTCATGAGCTGTGGATGTACAGATCGCATACTGTTCTGATTCGACGATGAGGTTAACAACCTTCGCAATACGTGCCTCCGGGATGTAGATGTACATCTGACGACGGGGTATCAGATTTCTGATGATTTCTACCTGGTCGGGAGACAGGCCAAAAGCCTTAACGTAGGAATCCGTATCTGCATCCGGGTGTGACATAAAGATAAACACAGACGCTGCGGCCCTGAGTGTTTCCCATTCCTCCAGGTTGGAATAGTGTTCCGGGCTTTGAGTCCAGAACCCCATACCGCCACCATGCTTGAACCAGGTACGTGATTTTGTAATCGCCCAATCAGCCGCCCCTGGCACTGACAGGGTGTACTGCGCTTCATCAATATCCATGAACTTAGGCGTTTCGCGGTACTGCTCAGATTCAAAAAGACGCACGGTACGGAAAAAAATCTCGTGCTGTATGAGCTGGGCTTCCGCTTTCTTGTCTTTAACGGCAGCAAGGTTATAAACGGTAAGCGGCTTATCAAGCTTGCCGATTGCATCCTTCTCGTTATCAAACAGCGATGCCCGATGGCCTTTGCCGTAAAAGGCGGCCAGTTTGTTTTTAATCTGGTTGCTGCTTTTCGCCATGAGGGTGCTAAGTGTGTTAGTAGACAACCGGCCTTCTACGTTAGCGAACTCCTGTTCAAGAAGGCTTTTAATGCTTCTTGCCAGCTCGTTAACTTCATCAGGTGAGAAGTAACGGTCTTCTTCACGCTCATTGAAACGGAGCATGATTTTTAACTGATCGATGTAGTGAGAAACGAAATCGAGATCCTGAGGTGAATAGGCATCCTGAAACGTATTCATGCCGTCTCTGACACCTTCTGAAAGCGTAAAAGCGGCCCCGTCTTCCTTAAAGAAGTTGGCAAGCGGTATTGTTCCCTGATCAACGTCGAGAGACGTATACAGACCGCCCAGCTTAGAGAAATGGGATGCTATTACGTTTTTTGCGAATGATTTACCGGCGCGGGTCGGTCCAACGCCGATCACCAGGTTCTTTTCACCAATTACAGAGGTGTAGTGGAAAGGAACGCCGTCATCAGACTCAAAGATGTAAATGGCTTCTTCTGTGTCGAAGCCTTTTTTCCACGTCTTGATACCTTCATGTGAGCGGTAAAAGAGGGAAGCTGCACCTGCCTGTGCGGTGTTGTAAACCATTGTACGGAAGGTGTTTTTGTCATAGCCAGGCTGCATAGCAAAATAGGCTTTTTCAAGGCCTACGCTTTCCCACACAATAATAGAGTTGTCCGTTACCACCTGATTAACTTCAACTGTCTTTTCAATTAACTTAAGCGGATCGGTATCGAATACCGCAATCGCAGATAAGTAGTTACCTATCTTTTCAGGCGAATGAGAGGCGTTAAGCAGTTCGTCCTGCATTTTTTTCAGGTGCGGGTTTTCTTTCACTCGGTGCTCAAGGTGGTCACTGCTTATCTTGGCCGTCATGAGATCGGAGAAGTTAATCTGTGCCCTGAAAAGCTCATTCTCTTTCGCCGTGAGTACAAAGGAACGCTTTAATGCTGACAATGGGCTAAAGCGATTGAAAATGACGTAATTACCCCTCATCAGCACGGCTTTCTTACCACTGTCGTTGTAAGACCATACAGCCTCAGGAACGCTATCCTGCCCGTGCTGAATGATGCTACCTATACGAACATACACCGGCTTAGCCCCGTCGATTTTAAGCATCGGCACGCCTTCAATGAGTACGTTCTGAATGGTTTCACCATCCAGTGCATACTGATCCCAATCTTTCTTTGGTAACGAGCAGGGCTTTGAAGTGAGATATGACGGATTGAAATTTGCTAAAAATTTTTGCAGACGCCAGATTTCATTTACGCCCATGTGCTTGTTTTCAGGCGAAAAGAAAGAAAGCCTAACATCCAGGTCTTTCAGCGCATCACGAAGCTTGCGGCATTGCTTGTTGTACTCGTCAACCTCGATCATGTAGGAATCGAAGTTTTTGAAGGCCAGGCCGAGTCGCTTACGTGCATCTGTATCAAAAATGCTGTTAAAAAGGTTCTTAGCAAATGTCAGCGAAAAGACACTATTGAGATTCTCTGTAGGCTCAACTTCCAGCAACCAATAAATGCGAGAGCCATTAAGGTTACGTACTTTGTTAAGAAACGCCTGACGGCGTTTCGATAACAACTGACTGCGAGGATTTTCGCGGTCGGCAATTTTTACTTTGACGCCTTCATAGTGCACATAATATTCAGTCAATGTAACGTTAGCCGGTAGAAGCTGAAAAATATTACGCAGCATGGCGCTAACAGTCTTCCTGACCGCATCAGTTACAAATGTCGGATCAAGACCAGTTAATTCAAGCCCTCCAATGACGGTGCCGGAATAGGTATAGACCGTACCACGATCATGACCTGCGAGATTTAACTGCTCGTTATATGTACCAGAAGGCATCAGTCTAACCTCTTACTTTTGAACCCATGCGATAGCCAGCGCCAGGTTGAATAATGCAATTCCACCCATAGCTGCACGGAAAGCCCAGGCTAATGCTTGACTGCCTGCCTTTGGAATCAGAACCCACATGATGATGCAGGCGGCCAGTGATAAGAACACAACGAACAGAACGCCAGCCCCGCCGACTAAGTCGATCAAGTCCTGCATCCAGGAAACGAGTTTTTGCAAAAACCCTTCGCTGGGCGTATCAAGAGTTACATCGTTATTTGCAGCCAGTGCGCTACCAGAAAAGGCTACTGCAAGGCTGAACGCGAAAGCTTCTTGAAGCTTTTTTCTTGCGCCCTGTAAGCGATTGGCTAAAACATTTTTCATTTGCGGGTATCCTTAATGTCACTGAGTTTTATGAACTTCACTTTTCGCTGAGTCGTCTGGCTGTTATCCGTACTTTCAGCGCCGATAATTGCAGATCGCCATGCAACATGAGCGTCGCGGTCTTCCATGTGGATCGTGTATATTGGCAGGACGGTTATGAGCAGAAAGATCACGAAGGCAAGCACTGAAAAAAGGCTAAAGAACTTGATAGCCAGTAACAAAGCAAAGCCATTCACGAACAGCAGAAGGATGTACATCTGATGCGGTATACCCGCCTTCATCTTCTTGTCCGAAAACACCTTGTTGTTTCTAAGGTTTGGGTTGACCTTGAAGCGCTGTTCTGTCGTCATATATTGCACGTCTTATGTAAACGATTCACTATTACTTAAGAAATTTAGCATCGAACGAGGCACGGTTCAACACTGCGATGAAAAAACTCTACGATTATATTGAGGCGATGAAACGCCACACGAGATTGAACACGAACATTAAGATCGCGGATTATTTGGAAGTCAGCCGCCAGTACATCACGACGCTGAAGTATGGAAAAAGTTGGTTAAGCCGAGAAAAATGCTTAGATGTCGCAGCAGCTTTGGGAATCGACGTTACGGAAATACTGATGACCATAAACGCAGAGAAAAGCCAGTCCCTTAGCGATAAGGAACGGTTCTATAAGCTCGCAGAGCAAAACCGTTCCCCTATAAACCCTCCCGAAAGTTTTAAGCCTGATGGCTCACCTCGGAGAAGGCCAGCGAAAAAGAAGAAGCCGTAGCCGCTTACGTTTTCAGAAGCCGAACTTTACATTCTTTACATATAACGATCAATATGAGAATCGGCCTATTCTTAGAATACTAATCAAAATATGCACTTAGCTTAAAATGGTAACGGAATCTAAAAATTAGCGTTCTAAGAATCAAGCACATTCATTAACATTTGTAGAGAACTGGTTAGGGGCTGGGCCACTCAAGGTGGCCCAGCTCCCTCACTCGCCTACACGCTCATGTTTTCCGGTCTGAGTATTGAAACGGAAAATGATGTGAATTTTCCCGTCCCGCAATTCGCCAATTTCAGTAATCCTTCTTCCCCACTGGGGATCACGATGCGTCTGGATTATTACGTCAATAGCATCACGTAAGAGAACACCTGTTAACTCGTAACTCACGTGACCGGCAGAGGCTAAAAGGTACTGGAGTCGTGAAAGGCAGTGCGCAACACTCTTGCCGTGTACGGTCGATGCACAGCCGCGTAAACCTGTATAAATGATTTGAATGAAAGCATCCACGGCTGGCGGTTTACGCAGCTCTCCTACGATTACTCTGTCAGGCTGCTGGCGCAGGGTTGCATGAGTAAGCGCAGGCAAATCGATAGGGCTTTCACGTCTGTTTGGGGCTTCCATAGCCAGGCCGAACGGAAACATAGAACGTATATGTAGCTCCTGCGTATCTTCAGCAGTGATGACTCGTTCCCGGCGATCAATGTATTCAGCCAGATATCGGATCATGGACGTTTTGCCGGAACCCATAACCCCTGAGACCAGGAACGTTTTTTTGTCCCTGACCATCGCTATCAACCACTCAAGCATTTCTTCCGTGAACATACCGTTCTTAAGAAAAAATTCTGTCGTAAACTTCTCTATGGGAACTTTACGCAGGGCCATTGTTGAGCCGGAAGGAGTAGTAGATACATGCGTAGCGTTAAGACGACTACCATCGGGAAGCCTGGCATCAAGAATTGGAGCCTGAAGATTTAGTTCATCCTGATCCAACGTAACGCAGAATTGCTGTATGAGAGAAACAAGCCGGTCTTCGGAATCAAACCTGCAATCTACTTTCTCAAGAATACTGTTACGCATGACGCTTATATCATCATAGCGGTCTACAAAAATATCGGTGATCGATGGGTCTTTGTAGAGGTGCATGATAGGAAGCAATTCATCGTGAATCAGATTCCATGACTTAATAGCTTCCTCGAAAGTGTCATCTACATAACCGAAAGGATATTCCATACAAACTCCTAAAGAGCATAAGGCTCAAACTTGTGAAACTTAATCAGCCCATGCGAGTGAACGTGAATAGGATCGAAAGATCCTGTACGGGAAATGTGTCTCACATTTCCGTCAGGACTTGTGAATTTGGGCCACGGATTTTTCTCATAAAGTTCCTGGTAATGACCTAGTACAGACTCAGAGGTAAAGAGATAAATGACATAATCAATCTTACCCTTTTGCCAGTCGTCAGCATGACCATGTAGGTTGTAGTAAATCCGGTTAACATCTTTTTGCGTCAGCTCAACTTCAACCGCAATTCGGACGTCCTGATTATTTATGATCAGCAGGTCGGGCCTTCTAACGTAACCCTCTTTAGCGAGTTCTGTTTCGCTAAAGAAATCCTTCACGCCTTTCTGCGTAATGAGGAATGATTGAATGCTGTAACTGTGAATGATTGTGTGCAGAGGAAATCGTCGGAAGGTACGAATAGCTAAAGTAGGATTATGAATCTTTGCTTCCTCTACACCCTCAGTTGATAAGGTAACTACTTTCTTCCTCGTGCCGGGAATGTAAGTTTCTTTGGTAATCCCTTCATCCGCTAATTTCTTGAAAAAATCCCCCTGACCATTGACGTTAACGCCTAACATTTTCGCAAGCAGATCGCGACTCGAAAAACCAAACTTAGCGAGCCACAAAATTACTTTTTGTCTTTTCTGGTAATTGATTTCAAAGTTACTCAAAAACACCTCCGCAAATGCTGAGATTCGCAAGAACTTAACAAGCCCCCATAAGGGGCGGGTAAAGCCCTTAAAAGAGATTGAAGAGATTGTTCTCGCGCCCACGCGAGGACAAAGGAAATTTTCGCGCCCACGCGATAATTTACGGTCTCTCCGGGAGCATCCCGTTCAGGGATGCGTATGGACGCGTAGCGTTCAATCCGCGCTATCCGCGCGGCGTCAGGGCTCAAGCCAAAGGCGAAGACGCCTGACCACCCCCCTTAGGGTGGCGCAAGGTTCCCCGATAGGGGGAACCGCCGCGCCCCGAAAGTGGTGCGAGACTTGGAACGCGAAAAGCGCGCTTGAGGCGTATACGCCGATTCGCGCCTTTTCGACCGTTCCAGGGCGACGCACCACTAAGGGCAAGCATACACGGCGCTGGAGTGAAACGAAAGCAACGTGTATGCGCAGCAGCCTTAGGGGGGTGGTCAGGCGTCGCAGACGTCTGACGCCGCGCGGGGGAATTCTATGCAGGTTCGGCGTCCAGCCGGGCCGGAATAGAAGGGGGTGGAGCGGCGAGCGGAATCCCTAAGGGGTTGATTTCGTCCAGAAATCATCCCCGCATAGTGTTTTGATAGTCGCATCTAAAACGCCTAAGCGTTTTAGATAAAGACCATCAAAACATGCCTTTGACTTTGAATTTTACTGCCTAATTTACTCTCTATGCAATGCAATGGAATAAATAAGGGAGTAAAATAGGAAGCATGGCTAATATTTGAACCGCAAAAGCGGTTAAAATTTAGTCAAGTTTACGCGGAGTAAACTAGCCTCATCAGCCTTTCTCCGTAAAGTTTACGCGGAGTAAACTTTGAAGGCAGGGGCGCATATGTTTAAGCTGTGTAAGTATTTACAAGAATTTGACTCTGAAAACAGGCATGAATATGAAGACAAATAATATAGAGTTATTGAGGTGGGTTTATGAAAATGCATATCCTAACCTTACATATTTAGCGTTACTGATATTAGCTTTTTTAATGCAGTTTACTTTTAGCGGACATGTGACGAAAAAAAGTGATTTAGGTGCCTGGGATCACATAGTGATGCATATGAGAACTAAATTACTTGTAGGTTATTTGCTACTTTTAGTTTTGTTAAATGCATACGTCATTATCGTTGCAGCTATGCAGTTAGGCCGTGACGGTGCTTTGCAATACATGGGTATGGTATATGAGAATCTTTTTTCAAAGGTAAAAAACGTCAGTGCTATTATCTCGATTATCACCGTATTCCTGATGCCTTATTTCTTCCACTTCATACATAGGCGCTATGTCAAACCGCGTCTTTCTGCTTTTAAAAGAAAGTATCGCGTATCTCAGACAGGCGATTCACTCTCAGACATTCGAGTAGAGAATCAAGCTTATAAAAGTAAAACTTTTGAAGTTAGAAAATACTATAAAGATGGTTATGTATTCATGGGATTAGATGAATACGAACAACCTATATATATGGAAGACTCAGAGTTTAAATCTAAAAACTTGAAAATACTTGGCGCTACCCAAACTGGGAAAGGTGTAATACAGCAGGTACTTTTAGATCAGGCGATCATGAAAGGTTGGGGCGCATGGTTCTTTGACCAGAAGCCTGATGACTTCATATATTCTGTCTTAGTGGAATCCTGTAAACATTGGAATAGAAGCGCACCTGTCGTACTTGATTTAACTGGAGAAAGCACAGGCAAATACTCACCTTTTGAATACGGGCCTTTAAGAGAACGGTTACAGCGTTTTAATAAAGTATTCGGACTGATTGGTAAGGGTACTGATGCTGACCATTATAAAAATATTAACCGTCAAATTATGACTTTCTTATCTGATTATTGGGATGGAACACTTGGACATTTAGATAAACTTCTTAATGGTAAAGATAGCAGTATTCCAGATAACAAGCGCCAGTGGGTTTTCGAAAACACTATTAACATTCGCACTCGCTTAGATGAATGGAAGTTACTACCTCACTTATTTACTAATAAGGGTGAAGGTTTCAATGTACAGAAAGAATTAGAGTTAGGCTCTGTTGTATATGTTAAAGGTCGTCAGGATGACGATTTAATCAGAGACGTCTGCTCTGCGCTTCTGGTTGAATGGAAGGATTGCATCATTAACAAAAGACATTCCAGTCATGTTTTCACCTGTCTTGATGAAGCAAAATTTTGTATCTCAGCTACTGTCGCTAGTGCTCTTGCAACAATATTATCTAAAGAAGCAAATATGGCTCTGGCATATCAAGAGCGCGATGATATTAAAAACGTGCCTGATCAAACTGTCGATAAAGAAGCCTTAAAAAATCAGGTAGAAACTAATACGCTTGTCACAATCTCCTATAAATGCGGCTACGATACCGCTGAATGGATTGCTAACAATACCGGTACAATTCAGAAGAATATTACCCGTATGGAAGGCGTTGATACGGATGGTTTCGGTGCTGAGTCTTGGTCTGGCAATCGAATGATTGGTAGTGAAGCTGAAACCTACATCAGCATTAACAGTATTCTGAGTCTCAACAAACGTGTCGGAATCTTCATGAATAATGAAGGACTCGCGAAGTACATATTCACTAGCTGGATTCCGGTTAGCCAAAAATCACCGTTACCTGTTGCTGAAAAAAATGATAACGGCCACGTAGCTGATACTGATTTTGAAAACAAAAAGTCATCAAAAAGAGCAAACTCTAAAGTAATAGTAAATAATGAACATAAGGGTGGTGCTCCTGCTGATGAAACTGATACCATTACTGACAATATTTCATCACCCTCTGCTTTTGATCCTTCCAGTGATCCCGACTTTATAGCAATGCTGGAAGCTCAAATGGCTAATGACAGTATTGAGCCTGACCACTCTGTTTATCAGGAGGAAATCCAGCAAGTCGCTTTAGAAGACGTTGAAAAAGCGAAGCCGGAAAAACAACCTGAAAGCAGGCCCGTAGAAGAGTCGCAAGATGACTTGATTTCGAGTTTTGTTAAAAAGGATAAAAAATGACTGAAATTATCACACTGAAATTATCGCAGTGCGTTCCTAATAAGAAGCAGGATCGCCGGGATTTCGAAAGCCCTTCAGCCAGAGAGCACATTGAGAAATTGAAGGCCTCAATCGGTCTGGTTCTTCCTAATGGCTCGCTTTATGGAATACGTGAGCGTTTAGTGGTTAAGGCTTCTTCTACACCTGATGAGTACATCATCCTTAAAGGTGAAAATCGCTGGAGAGCTGGCACGGAAATCGATCCAGATATGGAAGTTGAATGCGAAGTTCGAAACTATGACG
>Ga0207655_1000945_pt1 | contig 30136 bp, 20 predicted proteins | sample KBSM44metaG_FD_184398 | JGI IMG/M metagenome (GOLD analysis project Ga0207655, IMG submission 184398) | Miscanthus rhizosphere microbial communities from Kellogg Biological Station, Michigan, USA - KBS M4-4 metaG (SPAdes) (version 2) | ecosystem: Host-associated > Plants > Roots > Rhizosphere >... | reverse complement strand
AACAACGACAACACCTGAGTAACCGCCATGAAGACCGTCGCCCAACTGCTCAAGCTCAAAGATCAGAAAAATCAGGAAGTGCACCATATCGATCCCGGTCACATGGTGCTCGAAGCGCTGATGAAAATGGCCGAGAAAAACGTCGGGGCCTTGGTGGTGATGGAAGATGACAAAGTGGTCGGCATCATCAGTGAGCGTGATTACGCACGCAAACTGGTGCTGCACGGGCGCTCGTCAGTGGGCACACCGGTGCGCGACATCATGGTCAAGGACGTCATCACCGTGGACACCCACCAGACCGTCGACACTTGCCTGGGCATCATGTCCGACAAACGCCTGCGCCACTTGCCGGTGGTGGAGAACGGCAAGCTGATCGGTCTGCTGTCGATCGGCGACCTGGTGAAAGAGGCGATTGCCGAACAGGCGGAGCTGATCAAGCAGTTGGAGCAGTACATTCGCGGGGAATAAACCCTTCCCACTTACAGGAGTGAGCCCTGTGGCGAGGGGATTTATCCCCGATGGGGCGCGAAGCACCCCCAGAAAAGCCGGGACCGCTTCGCAGTCCATCGGGGATAAATCCCCTCACCACAGAGTTCACTCCTACATTTTGGTTTATCGGGTGTTCAGGACGGCCAATGCCGGGCGAAGACAGGCGCCAGCACCGGGTGCCGGTCGATGCGCTGCAACCACGCATAAAACCCCGGACGGGTCTGGCGCAGGTGTTCGCGGCTGCCCGCCCAACGTGTCACCACGGCCGCCAGCACGTCCAGCGCGCCGGGCGTTTCGTCGTCCAGGTACAACTCGGCGGAAAACTGGTCGGCAAACACTTCCCAGCTCCAGTGCAAACGCTCCCGCGCGCCGGCCATCAGGTTCTGCCGTGAGGCTTCGTCCGGCATCACCAGCCAGCGCTCCGGATAATCGATAACGCCGATGGCTGCATAGCAATTGCTGGCGATGTAGACCATGCCGCGAATCGCCTGATCGCGATCAGCCGCCTTGGCCGGCAACAGACCGGACTCGGGAAAACTCAGGCCCAGATGAATCAGAATCGCCACACTCTCGGTGATCGCACTGCCATCGGGCAATTGCAGGGTCGGCACCTGCTTCAGTGGATTGAGGCGCGCCAGTGCCTCGGCGGCCTCGCTCGAGGCTTCGATATCGATAAAGCGATAGGCGATCTGGCATAACTCCAGCGCTGCCTCGATGGCTGCGGCACCTGAATTGCGATGTCCGTACAGTTGATACATGCCCCCTCCTCGATCTCGACAGATCTGTGTAGCCCTATTTATAGCGGGTGTATCCGCTTTGGCACGTTTTTCCCATGCATTGGCGACTTGCGAATTCAAACCTCGCAAAACAGCGCTGGCGGTGCCCATCCCGCACCAAGAGCAATCATCGAACGCTATCCGCGTTCTTGTAAGGTGCGATACCGAACCAAAAGTTCGCGTATCCGAGCTGGCAACAAGGAGTTCACCGCGTGAATCTTCAAACGCTCTGCCGCATCAGCCTCTGCTTGCTTGTTTATCAACAACGCCGAGTTCATTCGAACAGTCCCGGCGGCCAGTGCCTCTACTTTATTACCTGACTCCATGACCACACACCGTGATTGGCGATGACGCTTCGCCGACAACGGCGTGTTATTTATTTTTTAAATACAACTGCAAAAATTCCTGCACCAGCGCCGTATTAATGAACGCAGGCTGGATTGTCGGACAATAACTTTCAGCGACTTTGCAAGTGCACCAAAACGGCTCCAGTGAGTTGAATTATTCAGCACTGGAAACATTGATTTCATTTAAACAAGAACAAGGAACATACGTCGTGACCCGCTAAAACACAGACCCGCACCAAATCAGTCCGCCGCGCACCAGCAAGTGCCCGGGCCGTTAGCCAAGCCGCCGCTCTATCCCGCCGATCAGCGTGATACCGCGTAGAGCCTGACTCGCCTCTGAAAAAACTCCACTCAATGGAGTTTCGGGAAACTGTTGGCCGGAGAAATACACGACAAAGGCAAAACTTATATAAATGCGACATGGGTAACACGGATGAAATAAGACCTATACATTTCGGCAATATCTGGCACAGCGGTTGCTACATGCAAAAAGCACAAGCATGAGACACCAACACTGATCTCAAGCGATAGAAGAACAACCAGGGAATGGCCAATGAACACTCGAAGTCGATGGCTCTAAGCCAGTAACTGTAAGCAAGCCCTGTTCTATAGATAGTTCAACTATCGGCCTGCGTACACCTTGAAGAAAGTTACACCCACCCACTCGAACATCACCCCAATGTTCGGACGGCACCTTATTGCCCTTCATCAACCCGAGGGAGCTTTAATGAACGATGCGGTAAAGCACAGAACCCTGCCGGGGTCGTTACGGGAAGCGCCAATCCCGCTGTCACCGGACAGGCCAGCCTTCACGGCCAATACCTCGCAACCCGGCGGGTTGAACAAACAGCAAATGCTGTTGCTGGTGGCGGTATCGGCGCTGATACACGGCGGCGCCTGGTGGTTTTTCCAGCAGACCCGGCCCGAGCCACTGCCGACTCCGCCACAGATTCCGGAAATGACCGTCGAGCTGAGCAGCCCGACGCCGCCGGCACCGCCCACACCGGAACCGCCACCGCCACCGCCGCCCCCTCCACCTCCGGAACCGGAACAACCGGTGGAAGACGAAGACGCGGTCAAGCCACCGCCAAAACCGGTGGAAAAACCCAAGCCGATCGAAAAACCGAAATCGGTCGAGAAGCCCAAACCGGTGAAGAAAGTCGAGCCGCCGAAAGCTCCGCCTGCCCCGGCACAACCGGCCGCTCCCGCTGCGCCGGCGACACCAAGCGCGCCACCGGCCCCTGCCGCCGCGCCCGGCCCGGTCAAGGAATCGGCAGCGATTTCCGGTCTCGCCAGCCTTGGCAACCCGCCGCCGGAATACCCGTCGCTGGCGCTGCGGCGTAATTGGGAAGGCAGCGTGGTGCTGCGCATTCAGGTGCTGGCCAACGGTCGCGCCGGCTCGGTGACAGTGACCAAGTCCAGCGGCAAGCCGCAACTGGATGACGCCGCCGTCGCGGCGGTAAAGAACTGGAAGTTCATTCCGGCCAAACGCGGTGACACGCCGATTGACGGCTTCGCCACCCAGACCATCGATTTCAAATTGCCGCAATAACGGCACAACCCGACGAACTCACAACCGACTTAATGCAAGCGAGGTGTAGCGATGAACAATTCACTGTCTTCGATGATTGTCCCCGGTGTGCTCTGGGGCCTGGTGCTGTTTTCCGTGGTCAGCTGGGCGATCCTGCTGGTCAAGTCGGCGCAATACCTGCGCCAGAAAGCCCAGAACAAACAGTTCAGCAAAGCCTTCTGGGGTGCACCGGATCTGCTCACCGCGGCCGAACACGCCAGCCAGTATCCGGGCTCGCTGGCGCGCATCGCCAGCAGCGGTTTCGAAGCCTTGCTGGTGGAAGAGTCGCCGCGCACCACGCAACAACTGGCGCACACCATCAACCGTTCCGATCGCCTGGAGCGCAACCTGCGCCAGCAGATCCAGAAAGAACGTCGCTCGCTGGAAAACGGTCAGGCGATCCTCGCCAGTATCGGTAGCACCGCGCCGTTCATTGGTCTGTTCGGTACCGTGTGGGGGATCATGGAAGCCCTGCAAAGCATCGGCGAAACCGGTTCGGCCAGCCTTGAAGCGGTCGCCGGCCCCATCGGTCATGCACTGATCGCCACCGGTGTAGGGATCGCCGTCGCGGTCCCGGCAGTACTGATTTACAACTTCTTCCTGCGCCGCCTGAAACTCGCCTCGGCAGACATGGATGACTTCGCCCACGACTTCGACGCCCTCGCCTCACGCAGCGCGTTCTCCATCAGCCGCCAGGCCATCGCCAGCAAAACCACAGCCGCCGTGCGGGAGGCCAGCTGATGTCCTTTTCTACCCAAGACAGCGATGAAGTGCTCAGCGAAATGAACGTCACGCCGCTGGTGGACGTGATGCTCGTGCTGCTGGTGGTGTTCATCGTCACCGCGCCGCTGATGACCAATGCGATCAAGGTCAACCTGCCGAAAACCGACGCCGTCGCTCCCGCCGAAAAGAAAGACCCAGTGGTGGTCAGCGTCGATCAGGACGGCAAGTTCTACCTGGCGAAAACCGAACTGGCGCCGGAATCGCTGGAAGCCAGCCTCAAGGAGGTCAAGGCCAAGGACGCTGAAGTACGCGTGCAGTTGCAGGCCGACGCCAACGTCAACTACGGCCAGGTAGCCAAGGCCATGGCATCCATCGAACGCTCGGGCATCAGCAAGATTTCGGTGATGACCACCCACTGAGTGCGGTGCCGGGCGCGCGTTGAGAAGCGCGCCCGGCACCGCTGAAGCATCCCGTCGCAATCAGCCGACCGAAAAAACGCCAGGCGTCTTCGGAGGGGATCGGCTTGCTTGAAGAAAGTGGTTTTCCGCACGCGGTATCACCGAAAGCGGAGCAATGAGGGGCTCACAAGGCCAATTCGATAACGTCTAAAAAGTCGGAAATAACCATGCTGATGAACACTCCACGCTTCACGCTCAAACCTTTGGTGGCAACGATCTCTCGTCACCGTTTTGTCCCGTTGTATCTGGTGGCCATGGGGATGGGCGCCGGGACTGTGCAAGCCGCCGAGGATGACAACACCGCCGTGCCCGCTGCGGCAGCGGTGGTGGCGCCGACCACGCAACTGCAACGGGTGGAAGTGACGGGTTCGGCGATTCGCCGGGTCGATGCGGAAACGGCCGTGCCGATCACCATTCTCAAGGCCGATGAGCTGCGCAAGCAGGGCGTGACCACCACCGCCGAACTGGTGCAGCGGATCACCGGCAGCCAGTCGATCAACAACAGCGCCGGCTCGGTCGGCGCTGCCACCGGTGGCGCTTCGTTTGCCGACATGCGCGGCATCGGCGCGAACAAGACGCTGGTGCTGCTCAACGGTCGACGCCTGGCGAACAACGCCTTGTCGGGCACCAACTCGGCCGGCGGCGCGGTGGATCTAAACATGATCCCGTTTGCCGCGATCGAGCGCGTGGAGGTGCTGCGCGACGGCGCATCAGCGCTGTACGGCACCGACGCCATCGGCGGCGTGATCAACTTCATCACCAAAAAATCCCTGACCGACGGCCAGCTCACCCTCGGTGGCGAAACCCCGACCCACAGCGGCGGCGGTGCCACCAAAGACATGAGCGCCAGTTGGGGCTACGGCGATCTGGAGCAAGACCGCTTCAACGTCCTCGGCGTGTTCAACTACAACAAGCAGCAGAACCTCGACGCCAACGACCGCTCCTTCGCCCGCGACTATGTGCCCGGCCGTGGCCTGGACCAGACCTCCGGCACCGCGTTCCCCGGCAACTACAGCCAGAACGGCAACGCCACCAACCCGTTGGCCAACAGCAATTGCAACGGGCCGAACCTGGTGGCGCGTGACGGCTTGTGCCGCTTCAGCACCCGCGAATACATCGACCTGATTCCGCAAACCGAAAAAACGTCGTTCTTCGGCAAGACCACCGGCAAGCTGGCGGATGACCACAACGTCAACCTCGAATACTTCTGGTCGCGCAACAACAACGCCACCGCTGTCGGCCCGGCGCCGCTCACCGGTTTGAGCCTGGATTCGTCATCGCCCTACTACCCCGGCAACGGCATCACCCCCGGCCCAACCGGCTTCGCCCTCGACCCGACGCAACCGGTCGACGTCAACTGGCGCGAAACCGCCGCCGGCCCGCGTGAATCGAAAGACCAGAACACCAGCCAGCGCTTTCTGCTGAGCTTCGATGGTCTGGTCGGCGGTTGGGATTACAACGTCGGCGCCTCGTACAACCAGAACAAAATCGTCTCCAGCGTCACCAGTGGATATGTCAGCGATCAGGCGATGATCAACGGTCTGGCCAGCGGTCTGCTCAACCCGTTCGGCCCGCAATCGGCCGCCGGTCAGCAGTACATCGACCAGGCCATGTACCACGGCGCCTACTCCACCGCCGTCGGCCGCGTGGCCGGTTTCGACGGGCGGGTCAGTCGGGAGATCGGTGACTGGTTCGGTGCCGGCCCCGCCGGTCTGGCGCTGGGTGGCGAGTACCGCAAAGAGAAATTCCACCAGGACTTCGAACAGTTTGCCGGTGACATCCAGAGCCTCGGCATCGACCCGGCCGGCAGCGTCGAGGGCGACCGCAGCGTGAAAGCCGCGTACGCCGAAATCAACGTGCCGGTGCTCGACAGCCTGGAACTGTCCGCCGCTGTGCGTCACGACAAATACAGCGACTTCGGCAGCACCACCAACCCGAAATACTCGTTCCGTTATCAGCCGCTCAAAGAGCTGGTAGTGCGTGGCGCGTACAGCGAAGGCTTCCGTGCGCCATCGCTCTACGAGCTGTATTCGCCGCGCAGCATCACCTACACCCAGGGCTACTACAACGACCCGGTGCTGTGTACCGGTGGCGTGGTGCAACCGGGCGGCAACGGCGGGCGCGATTGCGGCCAGCAGTTCCTCAATCAGATCGGCGGCAATGAAGATCTGGCTCCGGAGAAGGCGCGCAACGTGACGCTGGGCTTCGTCTATCAGCCGGTCAGCAACCTGTCGGTGGGTCTGGATTTCTGGTGGATTCACATTTCCAACCAGATCCAGCCGTTCCCTGAATCCACCGTGTTCGATCAGGCCGGCAGCTACCCGGATCGCTTCGTGCGCAACGCCGACGGTACGCTCAACTACATCGTCACCGGCAACGCCAACCTCGGCATCGTCGAAACCAACGGTGTCGATGTGTCGCTGGACTACCGCTTCCCGAACACGCCTTACGGCCAGTTCGGTCTGGGCCTGCAAGGCACCTACGTGGACGAGTACGACTTCCAGAGCACCATCAAAGGCCCGTTCACCGACAAGGTCGGCGACTTCGAAGGTGACGGCGTGATCGCGCGCTGGAAGCACAACCTCACCGGCAGCTGGACCTTCGGCGCGGCTCGCGCGTCGCTGACCAACCGCTTCACCACCGGTTACAACGACTACGACCGCGATACCCATGCGCGCGTGGCGTCGTATTCGGTGTGGGACCTGTCGGCCGGCTACACCTTCAACAAGGTGCTGGACGTCGATGCCGGGATGAAGAACATGTTCGACCGCAACCCGCCGTTCTCCAACCAGGCCTACAACTTCCAGAGCGGCTATGACCCGCGTTACACCGACCCGCTGGGCCGCACGCTGTTTGCGCGCATGACGTATCACTTCTAAAGAACGAGCGCCAAAAAACCCTGTGGGAGCTGGCTTGCCAGCGATAGCGTCGTATCAGTCGACATTTACTTCACTGACATACCGCTATCGCTGGCAAGCCAGCTCCCACATGGGAACCGGGTTTCTTCAGGGATTTTCAGGGTGATCTCATGAGTTTTTTGCGCAACATGGCTAGCCTGCTGCTCGGCAGTGCACTGCTGTGCACCGGCCCCTCGGCGCTGGCCGCCGGCAGCTACGCACTGACGGTGTACGGCGAGGCGCCGAAGTATCCGGCGGGTTTCGAGCATTTCGATTTCGTCAATCCCGACGCGCCCAAGGGCGGTTCACTCAGTCGTGCGTCGATGGAAATCGGCCAGTACAACTACATCACCCCGTATGCCGATCAAGGCATTTCCGTGGTGCAGGTCAACGACTGGGTGTATGCGCCACTGGCGTTCCGTTCGCTCGACGAGCCCTACACCGTTTACGGTCTGGTCGCGCAACAGATGGAGCGCGATCCCGAAGGCCTCTGGGTGCGCTTCACCCTGAACCCCAAGGCTCGCTTCGCCGATGGCACGCCGATCACCGCCGAAGACGTGCGCTACACCTTCAACCTGCTGATGACCAAGGGCAGCCTGAGCTATCGCCAGCAATACGCCGACGTGCAGGACGTGCTGATCGAAGGCCCACGGCAGGTGCGTTTCACCTTCAAGAACAATCTCAACCGCACCCTGGCGCTGGATCTGGCGACACTGCGCGTGGTGCCCGAACACTGGTGGAAGACGCGCGATTTCGCCAACGGCGGCGGCTTCGAACCGCCGCTGGGCAGCGGCCCGTACCGCGTGAGCAAAGTCGATGCCGGACGCAGCATCAGTTTCCAGCGCGACCCGGACTGGTGGGGCAAGGACCTGCCGGTCAGTCGCGGGATGTACAACTTCGACACGCTCACGGTGAATTTCTACGGTGACACCGACGTCGCCCGGCAACTGTTGCAGGCCGGGGCTTTCGACTACAACCGCGAGTTTTCCTCGTCCGGCTACGTGGTGGGTTACGACAGCCCGGCACTGCGTGACGGTCGCTTGCAGCAGGCGATCCTCGCCCCGCAGAAACCCACCGCGGCTCAAGGCTTCGTGTTCAACCTGCAAAACCCGATCTTCCAGGATCGCCGTGTGCGTCAGGCGATCAGCCTGCTGTGGGATTTCGAATGGACCAACAAGCAGATGATGCGCGGCTTCTACGTGCGCCAGAACAGCTTCTGGCCGAAGAGTGAAATGGCCGCGACCGCCCTGCCCGACGCCGAAGAATTGAAGATTCTCGAACCGCTGCGCGGACAGATTCCCGACGAGGTGTTCACCACGGTGTATCAGGCGTCGAAAACCGATGGCAGCGGCTACATCCGCGACAAGCAGCTGCAAGCTCTGAAGCTGCTCGCCGAGGCCGGCTGGACGCCGCAACACAGCCGACTGGTCAACGCCGCCGGTGAGCCTCTGGAGTTCACCTTCCTCGACGGTCAGGGCGGTTTTGATCGCATGCTGCTGCCGTTCAAACGCACCCTCGCGCAGATCGGCATCACCCTCAATCTACGGCGGATCGACTCGGCGCAATACGTCAATCGGCTCAATGCCCGGGACTACGACATGATCGTCACCAGTTTCCCGCGCAGCGGCGATCCGATCGTCTCCCCCGGCCGCGAGCTGTACAGCCTGTATGCCTCGCAAAGTGCCACGCAAGTCGGCAGTTCGAACTCGATGGTGCTGGCCAACCCGGCGGTCGATCAACTGATCGACGGGCTGGTCAAGGCCGACACCCGCGACGCCATGGTGCATTACGCCCGCGCCCTCGACCGGGTGCTGCAATGGGGTTACTACATAATTCCCAACTACTACTCCAAGGGCACGCCGACGGTGTATCAGAACCGCTTCGGCATGCCGGCGGTGCAACCGGCGTACGACGAAGGCCTCAACACCTGGTGGGAGGTCTCGGCCAAGCCGTTGACCACGCAACAGATGCACACCCAGCTCGCAGGGGGTCAGTGACATGCTGCGTTATCTGAGTCGACGTTTGCTGCTGATCATCCCCACGCTGCTGTGCATTCTGGTGGTCAACTTCGTGATTGTGCAGGCCGCACCGGGCGGCCCGGTGGAGCAAGCCATTGCCCGCCTGCAAGGTTTCGGCGGGCACGGCATGGGCGGTGGTGGCGAAGTCGCCGCGATTGGCGGTGCCGGGCGCAGCAGTCGCGGGCTGGACCCGGCGCTGATCGAAGAAATCAAACACCACTACGGCTTCGACAAGCCGATGCACGAACGCCTGTGGCTGATGCTGAAAAACTACGCACAGCTGGATCTGGGCAGCAGTTTCTTTCGCGGCGCCAAGGTCACCGATCTGATCATGCAGAAGCTGCCAGTGTCACTATCCCTGGGTCTTTGGGCAACGCTGATCACCTACCTGATTTCAATCCCGCTGGGCATCCGCAAGGCGATCAGAAACGGCAGCGCGTTCGATGTCTGGAGCAGCACCGCAATCATTATTGGCTACGCGATGCCGGCGTTTCTGTTTGCGATGCTGCTGATCGTGGTGTTCGCCGGCGGCAGCTACGTCAATTGGTTCCCGGTGCAGGGGCTGGTGTCGGATAACTTCGACAGCCTCAGCACCCTGGGCAAGATCGGCGACTACCTCTGGCACCTGGTGTTGCCGGTTACATCACTGGTGATCGGCGGTTTCGCCACCCTGACCATCCTCACCAAAAACAGCTTCCTCAACGAGATCAGCCGCCAGTACGTGATCACCGCGCGGGCCAAGGGTTTGACCGAACGCCGCGTGCTCTACGGCCACGTGTTTCGCAACGCGATGCTGCTGGTGGTGGCCGGGGTGCCCTCGGCGCTGATCGAGGTGTTTTTCGCCGGTTCCTTGCTGATCGAAACCATCTTCAACCTCGACGGCCTCGGGCGCATGAGTTACGAGGCGGCGGTGTCGCGTGACTACCCAGTGGTGTTCGGCGCGCTGTTTCTGTTCACCCTGTTTGGCCTGCTGATCAAGCTGATCGGTGACCTCTGTTACAACCTGCTCGACCCGCGTATCGACTTCTCGGCGAGGACTGCCTGATGTCCACACTCTCTCCTTTGGGTCAGCGCCGGGTCGCGCAGTTCAAGGCCAACCGCCGTGGACGCTGGTCGCTGTGGCTGTTCATTGGCCTGTGCCTGATCTGCCTCGGCGGCGAACTGATTGCCAACGACAAACCGTTGGTGATCCGCTACCACGGCGCCTTGTACTTCCCGATCCTCAGCGAATACCTGGAAACCGATTTCGGCGGCGAACTGCCGTTCCAGCCGGATTACGCCAGCGCTTATGTGCACGGGCTGATCGAGGATCAGGGCGGCTGGATGCTGTTTCCGCCGATCCCGTTCAGCTACGACACGGTCAATTACGACCTGACTGAACCGGCACCCAGCCCACCCTCTTCCAGCAATTGGCTGGGCACCGACGATCAGGCGCGGGACGTATTGGCGCGGGTGATTTTCGGCACACGAATTTCGATTCTGTTTGCGCTGATCCTCACCGGCATCAGTGCGCTGGTCGGCATCGTTGCCGGGGCGCTGCAGGGTTATTACGGCGGCTGGGTCGATTTGCTTGGACAACGGGTGCTGGAGATCTGGTCGGGGCTGCCGGTGCTGTATCTGCTGATCATTTTGTCCGGGTTCGTCTCGCCGAGTTTCTGGTGGTTGCTGGGGATCATGGCGCTGTTTTCCTGGCTGGCATTGGTGGATGTGGTGCGCGCCGAGTTTCTGCGTGGACGCAATCTGGAATACGTCAAAGCCGCGCGGGCGCTGGGGCTGACCGACAGCGAACTGATGCTGCGGCACATCCTGCCCAACGCGATGACCTCCACCCTGACCTACTTGCCGTTCATTCTGACCGGCGCCATCGCCACCCTCACCGCGCTGGATTTCCTCGGTTTCGGCATGCCCGCCGGGACCGCTTCGCTGGGCGAACTGATCGGCCAGGCCAAGCGCAATCTGCAAGCGCCATGGCTGGGGCTGACGGCATTTTTTGCCTTGGCGCTGATTCTGTCGTTGCTGGTGTTCATCGGTGAGGCTTGCCGTGATGCATTTGATCCACGATCTTGATCCGAGGAGCTGACATGAGCGACAACCTGATTGAAATCCGCGACCTGCGTGTCGCCTTCGCCGGGCAGGAAGTGGTGCACGGTCTGAACCTCGACATTCGTCGTGGCGAGTGTCTGGCGCTGGTCGGCGAGTCCGGTTCGGGCAAGTCGGTCACGGCGCATTCGATTTTGCGTCTGTTGCCGGGTAAAACCGTCAGCAGCAATGGTTCGATTGCTTATAACGGGGTGAACTTGCTGCATGCCAGCGAGCAGCAGATGCGCGGTTTGCGCGGCAACCGGATTGCGATGATTTTCCAGGAGCCGATGACCTCGCTCAATCCCCTGCACAGCGTGGAACGACAGGTCGGCGAAGTGCTGGAGATTCACAAGGGCCTCAAGGGTCGCGCCGCCCGTGAGCGCACGTTGGAACTGCTCGAACTGGTGGGCATTCGCCAACCGTTGCAGCGCTTGAAGGCCTATCCACATCAGCTCTCCGGCGGTCAACGGCAACGGGTGATGATTGCAATGGCGCTGGCCAATGAGCCGGAACTGCTGATCGCCGATGAGCCGACCACGGCGCTGGACGTGACCGTGCAGCAGAAGATTCTCGAGCTGCTGATCGAGTTGCAGCAGCGGCTCGGCATGTCGATGCTGCTGATCAGTCACGATCTGAATCTGGTGCGGCGCATCGCGCAACGGGTGTGCGTGATGCGCCACGGCGAAATCGTCGAACAGGCTGACTGCGAGACGCTGTTTCGCGCGCCGCAGCACCCTTACAGCCGCTTGTTGATCGAAGCTGAACCGAGCGGTGCGCCGGTGCCGAGCCCGTACCAGCACAACCTGCTGGAAGTCGATGATCTGAAGGTCTGGTTTCCACTGCCCAAGGGCTTGTTCAGTCGTTCGCAGGCGTACATCAAAGCGGTGGACGGGGTCAGTTTCCGCCTGCAACGCGGCAAAACGTTGGGGATTGTCGGCGAATCCGGTTCGGGCAAATCGACGCTGGGCCAGGCAATCCTGCGGCTGGTGGAATCCGAGGGCGATATCCGCTTCGGCAACAAGCAGCTGAGCCTGCTCAATCAACGCTTGATGCGCCCCTTGCGGCGACAGATTCAGGTGGTGTTCCAGGATCCGTTCGGCAGCCTGAGCCCACGCATGTCGGTGCAGCAGATCATTGCCGAAGGCTTGCTGACCCACGGCATCGGCACCGAGGCCGAGCGCGAAGCAGCAGTGATTCGCGTACTCGAAGAAGTCGGCCTTGACCCCAAGAGCCGTCATCGCTACCCCCACGAGTTTTCCGGCGGCCAGCGTCAGCGCATCTCCATCGCCCGCGCGCTGGTGCTGGAGCCGGCGCTGATCCTGCTCGACGAACCGTCCTCGGCGCTGGATCGCACGGTGCAGAAACAAGTGGTGGATCTGTTACGGCAACTGCAGATCAAGCATGGGCTGACCTATCTGTTCATCAGCCATGACCTGGCGGTGGTGCATGCGCTTGCCCATGACTTGCTGGTGATCAAGGATGGCAAGGTCGTGGAACAGGGTTCGTCGCGGGAGATTTTTGCCGCACCAACCCACCCCTACACCCAGGAACTGCTGAAAGCCTCCGGCCTCAAGCCTGCTGAAGCCCCCTGTGGGAGCGAGCTTGCTCGCGAAAGCGGTGGTGCAGATATAAATGAGTCGACTGACACTACGCATTCGCGAGCAAGCTCGCTCCCACAGTTTTGATTTGCAGAGATTGAAAAATATTTTTCAGGCACTGCATCCAAACGCCTCCGCCACGGGTAGTCCCTGTAACAGCCCTCTTCGGCTGTCAGCGGTCTACCCCTTTCGGAGATAACACTGATGAACATCACTCAACTGATTGGCCTCACCGGTTTGCTCGCCCTGTCCTCGACAACCTTCGCCCAAAGCAGCTACCCCGATGCGATCAAAGTCCCGGAAGGCCACAAGATCGCGATGGAAACCACCGGGGTCGGCGAGATCACTTACGAATGCCGCGACAAGCCCAATGCCGCCGGGCAAACCGAATGGACCTTCGTCGGCCCGAAAGCGGTGCTCAATGATCGCAGCGGCAAGCAGGTCGGCACCTACTTCGGCCCGCCCGCCACCTGGCAGGCCAAGGACGGTTCTAAAGTCACCGGCACGCAATTGGCCGTCGCTCCGTCGAGCCCGGGCAACCTGCCCTATCAACTGGTCAAGGCCAACCCGGCTGAAGGCAAAGGCGCGATGAGTGGCGTGAGCTACATCCAGCGTGTCGCGCTCAAGGGCGGCGTGGCGCCGGGCAGTGAATGCACAGCGGCGAACAAGGGCAAGCAGGAAGTGGTGAAGTATCAGGCCGATTACATTTTCTGGGCGGCGAACTGAGTTTCTGGCCCACTCAAATCTTTACTTGTGGGAGGGGGCTTGCTCCCGAAGGCGGCGTGTCAGCCAGCATCTGTTTCAATGACACAGCGCCTTCGGGAGCAAGCCCCCTCCCACAGAGGAGTCCACAGCGGGCCCCGGGTTGTCTGGATGTTTGCGGAATGTGAGCTAGATTGCACGACATGTCCTTACCCGAATCTGAATTCGATTACGAAGCCCGTCTCGCTGCCTGTGCCCGCGGCGAGCAGTCGGCCCTGCGCGATTTGTACGTGCAGGAAGGCCCGCGCCTGCTAGGCGTGGCCAAGCGACTGGTAGGTGACACGGCGCTGGCCGAAGACATCGTGCATGAGGCGTTCATCAAGATCTGGAACGCTGCGGCGCAGTTCGATCCGGCGCGCGGTTCAGCGCGCGGCTGGATGTTCAGCGTGACCCGGCATTTGGCGTTGAACCAGCTGCGTGATCAAAGCCGGGAGACGCCGTTCAACGAAGAACACGATGCCGAGCCTGACGAGGACGCCTTCGATGTGCAGGGGCATTCGGCGCGGATCCATCGTTGTCTGGAACAACTCGACCCGCAGCGGCGAAGCTGCATCCTCCACGCTTATGTCGACGGCTACAGCCACGCGCAGATTTCCCAACGGTTGGGCACGCCGCTGGGCACGGTCAAAGCCTGGATCAAACGCAGCCTCAACGCTTTGCGGGAGTGCATGGGATGACCACTGAATCGGCGCAGGAACGTGATGAACTGGCCGGCGAATACGTGCTCGGCACACTCTCTGCTGAACAGCGGATAGAGGTGCAGAAACGCCTGCCGCATGAACCGGATCTGCGCGCGGCGGTGGACGCCTGGGAACGGCGGCTGCTGGATCTGACGGACTATGCCGAAGCGCAGCAACCGTCGGCGTTCCTGTGGCCGCGAATCGAGCGCAGCGTCGAGCGACTGACGCCTGAAACGTCCACCACCTCGTGGTGGAATCTGCTGCCGCTGTGGCGCGGGCTGAGCGCTGCCGGACTGGCTGCGACGTTGGTCCTGGGTTCAATTCTGCTGACCCAGACCCCGCCGAAACCGAATTATCTGGTGGTGCTGGTCGCGCCGCAGGACAAGGCGCCAGGCTGGGTGATTCAGGCCAGTAATCCACGGGAAATTCAGTTAATCCCGCTGGGCGTAGTCGAAGTGCCGGCGGACAAGGCGCTGGAGTTCTGGACCAAGGCTGACGGCTGGCAAGGGCCGGTGTCGCTGGGGCTGGTCAAACCGGGGCAGACGCTCTCGGTGCCGCTGGATAAATTGCCGCCGCTGCAACCGAATCAACTGTTCGAGCTGACGCTGGAAGGCGCCAATGGCTCGCCGATCGGTAAACCGACCGGGCCGATTCAAGCCATTGGCCGAGCCGTCAAAGTGCTTTGAACCGGCGTCAACCGGCCTTGGCCATGCAGCGCTTGTAGCGCTCATCCACGCGTTTGGCGAACCACGCCGTGGTCAGCTTGCGGGTGATTTTCGGGCTCTGCAAAACGATCCCCGGCAACACCGCGCGTGGCAAGGTCTTGCCTTCAGCCTTCTCGGCCAGTTCGAACACGCGCTGGTAGAGTTTGGTTTCTTCGAATTCCAGGGTCTTACCCTTCTCCAGTTGATCGCGAATGGTCGGGTTGCGCATGCCCAGCGACTTGCCGAGGGTGCGCACCGCCAGTTCGGTGCTGCCAGGCATGATCGAGTCGTAGCGAATCAAGTCGCCATCCAGCGCCAGCGGGATGCCCGAAGCTCGGCTGACGGCGTTCTGGAACGCGGCATTGCGGCTGGCGTACCAGCCGGCATTGAAGTCGGCGAAGCGGTACAGCGGCTCGCGGTAACTCACCGGGTAGCCAAGTAAATGCGCGATGCCGAAGTACATGCCGCCACGGCGGGTGAACACTTCGTGGCGGATCGTGCCGTCTACCGGATACGGATACTCCTTGGCGTGCTGCTCGGCGAATTCGATGCTGACCTGCATCGGTCCGGCGGTGTGTACCGGGTTGAAGCCGCCGAACAAGGTGCGGCCCATCGGCACCCTACCGATGAAATCGTCAAAAATGGCGCTGAGTTCTTTTTCACTGCGTGCCGCGTTCAGGCGTTCGCTGTAGGTCTTGCCGTTGGTGGAGCGCACTTGCAGCGCGCCACTGACCAACAGACTGGGAATATGCACTTTGGCGGCACGACGGTCGATTTCGTCGCGGGCGATCTTGCCCAGCCCCGGCACCGTGGGGTCTACCTGAAAGGTGGACTCCTGCTCGGCCACGGCCAGCACCGAACACAGATTCTGCGTGGTCGGGCTGATGTTCTGTGCGGCGAACGCGGCGTAGATGTCGGTGGCCCAGCCTTGACGGTCGGGCACTTTCGCCGGCATCAGCCGCACGATTTCGGCCTTCACTTCGGCGGGCGCACGCGGTGCCGGCTCCTGGCTGCGCTGGCCGGCGCAACCGGCGAGCGCCAGCAGCGTGGCGAGGGTAATGACTAATCGAGGGGTGTGCATGGCGCTCCTTGGCGTGCGTTGAGGCGGATTCACCATACGATCAAAGGGGTGACGCAGGCTAGGACTGTGACCTTAGTGGTGAGGGAATTTCGTTCGGACCTGAAAATTCAGCAAGATAAACAGTTTGCAAAACGTTACTGCGAACTCCTATCATTTGCGCCTGGAGTCGTATTTGCGCAAGGAGTTCCCCGCGCCGTTCTAATTTTCTCACCGGCCGCACGCCTCCAGGTATCGACATGCCCGTTCCAGTTCGACTCGCCGTCCCGTTTCGCCCGACGCTTCTCGCCCTGCTGTGCTCCCTGACTGTCACCGCTCACGCTGCCGATGAAAACGGCAAGGAGCTGGTGCTCGACAACGTCAACATCAACGCCCAAGCGCCAACGTCCAACGCCCTGCCCCCGGTCTACGCCGGTGGTCAGGTCGCCCGTGGCGGTCAGCTCGGCGTGCTCGGCAATCAGGACATGATGGACGTGCCGTTCAGCGCCGCGTCGTACACCGAACAGCTGATTCAGGACCAGCAAGCGGAAAACGTTGCCGACGTCCTGCTCAACGATGCCTCGGTGCGTCAAGCCTCGGGCTTCTCCAACCAGGCGCAGGTGTTCATGATCCGCGGTCTGCCGCTGAACGGCGACGACATTTCCTATAACGGCCTGTACGGCGTGCTGCCCCGGCAGATCATTTCCACCGACGCGCTGGAGCGCGTGGAAGTGTTCAAAGGCCCCAACGCTTTCATCAACGGCGTAACCCCGACCGGCTCCGGCATCGGTGGCGGCGTCAACCTGCAACCCAAGCGCGCCGGCGACGAACCGCTGCGCCGCTACACCACCGATATCAACAGCGAAGGCCGCATCGGTCAGCACTTTGATATCGGCCAGCGATTCGGCGAAGACAACCGCTTCGGCGCGCGGATCAACCTGTCGCAGCGCGAGGGCGACACCGGCATCGATCACGAAAACCAGCGCTCGAAACTGTTCAGCATCGGCCTCGATTATCGCGGTGACGCGCTGCGTATTTCCGGCGACTTCGCCTACCAGAAAGAACGCGTCAACGGCGGCCGCAACTCGGTCAACCTCGGCACCGCCACGCACATTCCGGACGCGCCGTCGGCCGACACCAACTACGCGCCGAAGTGGGGCTACACAGACATCGAAGACACCTTCGGCATGCTCCGCGCCGAATACGACCTGAACGACAACTGGACCGCGTACGTCGCCGGCGGCGCCAAGCACACCCGCGAAGTCGGCCGCTACAACTCGACAACCCTGGTGGGCAACAACGGCGCCTCCTACACCACCGGCTCGTTCATCCCCCACGATGAGGACAACACCAGCCTGATGGCCGGCCTCAACGGCAAGTTCAATACCGGCGCGGTCAGCCACAAACTCAACTTCGGCCTCAGCGGTCTGTGGGCGGAACAGCGCAGCGCCTATGATTTCGACCTGACCAAGTACGCCAACAATATCTACCACCCGGTGGAAACGCCGTCGCCGGTCGGTAATTTTTCCGGCGGCGACGTCAGCGATCCGGGCATCGTCGGCAAGACCTTCAACCGCAGCCTCGCGCTCTCCGACACCCTCGGTTTTTTCGATGATCGCCTGCTGATCACCGCCGGCCTGCGTCGTCAGCAACTGGTGGTGCAAGGCTACAACTACGCCAGTTACGGCAGCGGCAGCCGCAAGTCGAGCTACGACGAATCGATCACCACACCGGTCTACGGCATCGTATTCAAGCCGTGGGAGCACGTGTCGTTCTACGCCAACCACATCGAAGGCCTGGCCCAGGGGCCGACCTCGCCAGCCAGCACCGGCGGCTTGCGCGTGACCAACGGCAACGAAGTCTACGCACCGGCGCGCTCCAAACAGACCGAGGCCGGGGTCAAGGTCGACATGGGCACTTACGGCGCGAGCCTGGGCGTCTATCGCATCGAACAGCCAAGCGACGGTTACTGCGAAATCAACAGCGCCACCACCTGCACCTACGTGCGTGAAGGCGAGCAGATCAACAAAGGCGTAGAGATGAACGTGTTCGGCGAGCCGATCAATGGCCTGCGCCTGATCAGCGGCCTGACGCTGATGGACACCGAGCTGCGCAACACCCAGAACGGCGCCAACGACGGCAACCGTGCGATCGGCGTACCGAGCTTCCAGTTCAACGCCGGCGCCGATTGGGATGTACCGGGCCTGCAAGGCGTGGCGCTGAATGCGCGGATGCTGCGCACCGGTGGCCAATATGCCGACGCCGCCAACAACCTCAGCCTGCCGACCTGGAACCGCTTCGACGCGGGTGCGCGTTATGCGTTCAAGGTCTCGCAGAAAGACGTGACCCTGCGCCTGGGCGCCGAAAACCTGGCGAACAAGAAGTATTGGGAATCGGCGCAGGGCGGCTATCTGACCCAGGGTGAGCCGCGGGTGGCGAAGCTGTCGGGCACGATCGATTTCTAAACCTCGCCGTGAAATGAAAAGGCCCCGCAGCTTTACCGTTGCGGGGCCTTTTTTATTTCTGCGGCGAGTTATAAGCCCCCTTCGCGAGCAGGCTCGCTCCCACATTGGGATGCGTTCGACTGTGGGAGCGAGCCTGCTCGCGAAGGGGGCGGCACTGGCTACCCTTTCCATCTGATCCATACTTGCTGCACAGCCAACGAAGGACAGGCCCATGAACCGCAGCGACGTACTGATCATCGGCGCCGGCCCGACCGGTCTGGTGCTGGCCCTGTGGCTGAGCAAACTGGGCGTGCGCGTGCGCATCATCGACAAGACCTCCGCGCCCGGCACCACCTCACGAGCACTGGCGGTGCAGGCGCGCACTCTGGAGTTGTATCGCCAGCTGGACCTGGCCGACACCGTGGTGCGCAACGGCCACAAGGTCGCGGCGGCGAATTTCTGGGTCAAGGGCAAACCGGTCGCGCAGTTGCCGCTGCAGCGCATCGGCGAAGGCCTGACGCCCTACTCGTTCATCGAAATCTTTCCCCAGGATCAGCACGAACGACTGCTGCTCGAACGCCTCGAAGACTATGACGTGACGGTTGAGCGCAACACCGAACTTGAGAGTTTCGAAGAGACCGGCGACGGCCTTAGCGCGCATTTGCGCTTGCCGGACGGGCGGCAGGAAATCTGTCAGGCGTGCTTTCTGGCAGGCTGCGATGGCGCGCGCTCGGTGGTGCGCAAAACCCTCGACACCGGTTTCCCGGGCGGCACCTATCAGCAGATTTTCTACGTCGCGGATGTGCAGGCCAGCGGCCCGGCACTCAATGGCGAGCTGCATCTGGATCTGGACGAGGCGGATTTTCTCGCGGTGTTCCCGCTGGCCGGCGAAGGCCGCGCCCGGCTGATCGGCACAGTGCGTGACGAACGTGCCGAGCGCGCGGAAACCCTGCAATTTGCCGACGTCAGCAGCCGCGCCATCGAGCACCTGAAAGTGCACATCGACGAGGTCAACTGGTTCTCCACCTACCGCGTGCATCACCGCGTGGCCGAGCACTTTCGCAGCGGTCGGGCGTTTCTCCTCGGCGACGCCGCGCACGTGCACAGCCCCGCCGGCGGCCAGGGCATGAACACCGGCATCGGCGATGCGATCAACCTGGCGTGGAAACTCGCCGCCGTGCTCAACGGCAGCGCCACGGCGCAACTGCTCGACACCTACGAAACCGAGCGCATCGCCTTCGCCCGGCGGCTGGTGTCGACCACCGACAAGGTGTTCAGCTTCGTCACCGCCGAGGGGCGCATCGCCGATCTGCTGCGCACGCGCCTGGCACCGTTTCTGATCCCGAAAATGGCCACGTTCGAGGCCAGCCGCGAATTCCTTTTTCGCACCGTTTCACAAGTCACCCTCAACTATCGCGGCATGCCGCTGAGCCAAGGCACGGCCGGCCACGTCCACGGCGGCGACCGCTTGCCGTGGGCCCACGATGGTGAGGGAGATAACTACGAACCGCTAAGACAACCTTGCTGGCAGGTGCATGTGTACGGCGACACCAGCGACGAAATGATCGCCTGGTGCAACGAACACCATCTGCCGCTGCACGTGTTCGACTGGCGGCCGGCGTTTGAAACGGCGGGATTGGGGCGTAACGGGTTTTATCTGCTGCGCCCGGATACTTATGTGGCGATTGCCGATAACAGCGCGGATCCGAAGGTGATCGAGCGGTACTTTCGGGATAACGGGATCCGGCCCTACTTCACCTGCCCCTGACTCTACACAGTCCCAATGTGGGAGCGGGCTTGCTCGCGAAGGCGTCGTGTCAGTCAACCTATTCGTTGCTGATACACCGCATTCGCGAGCAAGCCCGCTCCCACAGGGGGTTGTGCGGTATTCGTCAGATCCCGGCCAGCGCCAGATCCATCGCAAAGTAGGTGAAGATCAGATCCGCCCCCGCGCGCTTGATTGCACCCAGGCTTTCGCGCACCACGCGATCCTCGTCGATTGCACCGGCCTGCGCGCCGAACTTGATCATCGCGTATTCGCCGCTGACCTGATATGCCGACAGCGGCAGGTTCGAAGCTTCACGGATGTCGCGGATGATGTCGAGATACGCACCGGCCGGTTTGACCATCAGCGCATCGGCACCTTCCTGCTCGTCGAGCAGCGATTCGCGCAGGGCTTCGCGGCGGTTCATCGGGTTCATCTGATAACTTTTGCGATCACCCTTCAGCGCACTGCCACCGGCCTCGCGGAACGGGCCGTACAGCGCCGAGGCAAATTTGGTCGAATAGGCCATGATCGGAATCTGGGTGAAACCTGCCTCATCCAGTGCCCGACGAATCGCCCGCACCTGGCCGTCCATCGCCGCCGACGGCGCGATTACGTCAGCACCGGCACGCGCCGCCGCTACGGCTTGCTTGCCGAGGTTGATCAGGGTCTGGTCGTTGTCGACTTCATGGTTGTGCATCACGCCGCAGTGGCCGTGATCGGTGTATTCGCAGAAGCAGGTGTCGGACATCACGATCATTTCCGGCACCGCGTCCTTGGCAATCCGCGACATGCGCGAGACCAGTCCCTCTTCGCGCCAGGTGTCGCTACCGTTGGCGTCCAGGTGATGGGACACGCCAAAGGTCATTACCGACTTGATCCCGGCACGGGCATAACGCTCGATTTCACTGGCCAGCTTGCGCTCGGGAATGCGCATCACCCCCGGCATGCTCTTGATCGGCACGAAGTCGTCGATTTCTTCTTCGACGAAAATCGGCAGCACCAGATCATTCAGGCTGAACTCGGTTTCCTGGAACAGGCTGCGCAGGCTCGCATTGCGGCGCAGACGGCGGGGACGTGCTTCGGGGAACTGGCTGGACATGGGGCTTTCCTGAAATCGGAAGATGAGACGAAAGTCGTAGGGGGCGAAGCTTATGCCTTCGGTGGGCGCAGGTACAAACCTGGATCAATCAAGACAGCATTACCGGGGGTGCAATAATCCTCGGAACAATCCGATTACCTGTGGGAGCTGGCTTGCCAGCGATAGCGGTGGGTCAGGCAACATAGATATTGACTGTGTCGGCTTCATCGCTGGCAAGCCAGCTCCCACAGGGTCGGGTGAAGGTCAGGAAGGAATGGTCAACCCGCGCACCACAGCCGGGCGAGCCAGAAAGCGCTCCAGCACCCGGGTCACGTTCGGGAAGTTGCTGATGCCGACTAGATCCCCCGCCTCATAGAACCCGATCAGGTTACGCACCCACGGGAACGTGGCGATGTCGGCGATGGTGTAGCGCTCGCCCATGATCCAGTCGCGACCTTCCAGGCGTTTGTCGAGCACGTTGAGCAGGCGCCTGCTCTCCTCGACATAGCGGTCACGCGGACGCTTGTCCTCGTAGTCCTTGCCGGCGAATTTGTTGAAGAAGCCGAGCTGGCCGAACATCGGGCCGATACCGCCCATCTGGAACATCAGCCACTGAATCGTCTCGTAACGCAGCGCGCCTTCCTGGGCGAGCAACTGGCCGCTCTTGTCGGCGAGATAGATCAGGATTGCGCCGGATTCGAACAGCGGCAGCGGCTGGTCTTGCGGGCCGTGGGGGTCGAGGATCGCCGGGATCTTGTTGTTGGGGTTCAGCGACAGAAATTCCGGGGACATCTGGTCTTGCGTGTCGAAACCCACGCGGTGCGGCTCGTAGGGCAGGCCGATCTCTTCGAGCATGATCGAGATCTTGACGCCGTTGGGGGTCGGCAGGGAATAGAGTTGAATCCAGTCGGGGTACTGCGCCGGCCATTTCTGGGTGATGGGGAACGCGGACAGATCGGTCATGGGAAACATCCAGTCACATGGGAAGCGCTGATCATAATCCAGGAACCGTAACATTCTGCAGCTAGTGTGCAGAAGCCAGGATCGAACCAAGCGGCCTCAGTGGACTCTGAGCTATGTCTTTGCAAGGGAAGTACGACACGACATGGACAACACCCGGTGCTGGGAGCCCGCGGTGTAAGGGTTGGTCAGCCCCAACCGAATTTGCTGAAGAATCCTATATTCAATGACGAACCTCATGAGTTTCGCCAAACGCTTCAAACATCGCGCCTATGTGGCCCTGCCCTCCCTGCTGGCAGTCAGTGCGCTGACCTTGTCGCTCGAATCGAGCCAGATTCGCGCGCAACCGGTGGACGGTACGCAGACGCTGATCTTCCTGCGCCACGCGGAAAAACCCGAGGGCGGTCTCGGCCAGCTCAACTGTCAGGGTCTGAACCGGGCGATCGAGCTGTCGACCCTGCTGCCGGAAAAATTCGGCAAGGCCGATTACGTGTTCGCCGCCAACCCGACACGCAATGTCGAGGAAGGCGAACTGGACAACTCCTACAGCTACATCCGTCCGTTGATGACCATCAGCCCCGCCGCGATCAAGCTCGGCCTGCCGGTGAACATCGAGTTCTCCGCCAACGACACCAGTGATCTGGCGCGCGAACTGATCGAGGACAAGTACCACAACGCGACGATCTACACCGCCTGGTCGCACGGCTATTTGCCGGAGCTGATCAACAAGGTTGCCGGCAAGGCCGTCGGCGAGAAGCAGACCATCACCGATGACTGGGCGTCGGGCGATTTCGATTCGCTGTACGTGCTGACCCTGACCTGGCACAACGGCAAGGCCAGCCTGCAGAGCCACAGCTACAAGCAGGGGCTGGATAACGGCAAGGTGACTTGCCCGACTTGAGTGATTGGCTGTCTGTTGGTTCCTCATCGCTGGCAAGCCAGCTCCCACAGGGTTTGTGTGAAGCCCATATTTACGGTTTTCACAAAACACTGTGGGAGCTGGCTTGCCAGCGATTGGGCCAGCAAAGCCACCCTCAAACCCGCTGATTCACCCGCTCGCGCAAATACGCCAGCACCGCCCCGCGCTCCCCGGCAAATTCAATCCGCCCGCCCTTCTTCTCACGCTGGAACGCATACATCGGGTCGTAATATTCGCGCAGCAACACGCTGATCCAGTCACGGAACTGCTCGACCGAACCGCTGCGCGCCTGCTCGGCCAAGGCCTCTTCCATCTGCAGGAACATCCGCTGATGGCGTTCGCCGCCCAGCCGGCGCTGGATATTGTTCAAACTCGCAATCAATCGCTCGGCATACAGCGCAAAGCCCTGCTCGCCATGCACCGCGACAAACTCGGCGTGCAGGTTGATCACGTAATCCTGCAGAATCCGCTCGACCCGCTGCTCCAGGCTGTCTTCGAGCCAGACCATCGGCGCCACTTGCATGCCTCGGTACAGCGGCAATGGCAAGGCACAACTGCCGACTACCCGGCTCTCGTCTTCCAGCACAAACTGCTGGATCCCGCCGGCGCGTTTTTTCAGCAGATCAACGGCCAGACGGTTTTCAAAATCGATGTTGGTCGGTTGGCCGGTGGCGCGCTTGCCGAAACTCGAGCCCCGATGATTCGCGTGACCTTCCAGATCCAGACCGTTGCGCAATTGCACCAGCAGTTCGGTCTTGCCGGTGCCGGTCATGCCGCCCAGCAGCACCATATCGCACTCGGCCACGGCCTGATCGATCGTCTCCAGCAGGAACGTACGCATCGCCTTATAGCCACCGCCGACACGCGGGTAATCGATCCCGCCCTCTTCCTTGATCCATTGCTGGACGATCTGCGAACGCAGGCCGCCGCGAAAGCAATACAGATAGCCGTCGGGGTGTGCCCGGGCAAACTCGACCCAGCCTTGAATGCGCTGCTCCCGCACTTCGGCAGACACCAGCCGCTCACCCAGGGCGATGGCGGCTTGTTGTCCATGCTGCTTGTAGCAAGTCCCCACCTGCTCGCGCTCGCGGTCGTTCATCAGCGGCAGGTTGACCACGCCGGGAAACGCGCCGTGGGCAAACTCGATCGGCGCACGGGCATCCATCATCGGCCGGTCGTTGAGGAAAATATCGCGGTAATCGGTGCAGTCGCGTGACATCAGTTCACCTCGACTGCGTGGGTCTGTCGCTCGACCAGCTCGCCGATCGGCGCCAGGTTCAGGCCCAGTTCGGCAGCCACGGCGAGGAATTCGGCGTTGCCTTCCGGTGTAACTGCAATCAACAGACCGCCGCTGGTCTGCGGGTCGCACAGCACGCGCTTGTGCAACTCCTGCAGACGGCCGAGCTTGCTCGAATAGCTGTCAAAGTTACGCAAGGTGCCACCGGGCACACAGCCCTGTTCGAGGTAGTACTCGACGCTGTCCAGACGCGGCACGTGATTGTAGCCGATACGTGCGGTCAGGTGGCTGCCGTCGGCCATTTCCACCAGATGCCCGAGCAGGCCGAAACCGGTAACGTCGGTCATCGCGGTGACGCCGGCCAGTTTGCCAAAACGGCTGCCGGGTTTGTTCAGGGTGCACATCCAGTCACGGGCCACGCCAATGTCGCTGGAACGCAATTTGCCTTTCTTCTCGGCGGTGGTGAGGATGCCGATGCCCAACGGCTTGGTCAGGTACAGCAGGCAACCGGCGGTGGCGGTGTCGTTGCGCTTCATGTGGCGCTTTTCCACCAGACCGGTCACGGCCAGGCCGAAGATCGGCTCCGGCGCATCGATCGAATGCCCGCCGGCCAGCGGAATACCCGCCGCGTCACACACCGCACGCCCGCCGCGAATCACTTCCCGCGCCACTTCCGGCGCCAGCACATTCACTGGCCAGCCGAGGATCGCAATCGCCATCAACGGATCGCCGCCCATCGCATAGATGTCGCTGATCGCATTGGTCGCAGCGATCCGGCCGAAGTCGAACGGATCGTCGACAATCGGCATGAAAAAATCAGTGGTCGACACCACACCGCGCTCGGCGTCGATCTCGTACACCGCCGCATCATCACGCGAGGCATTGCCGACCCACAGTTTCGGGTCAAGGTTCTGCGCTCCGCTGCCGGCCAGAATCACTTCCAGCACCTGCGGGGAAATCTTGCAGCCACAACCGGCACCGTGGCTGTATTGGGTCAGGCGAATCGGCTCGCTCATGGGAGAGTCTCTGGCAATTGATGGGGCGGATTCTAGCAGAGCGCGGGCCGGCTGATTCTTGCGCTGAATGTCCGGGCCTCTTCGCGAGCAGGCTCGCTCCCACACGGGATCTCCAGTGGACACAGAGTCGGTGGGTGACAGAGAGCAAATGTGGGAGTGAGCCTGCTCGCGAAAGCTATCGAGCGCTCACCGCCACTTCATCGCCGGACATATAAAGCCGCTCTATCCTGCCTCCCAAAAAAAACCGCCCTTTCGGGCGGCTAAAGTACTTCGACCATGATTCAGAAGCTTTGACTGAAGCTGATGTTGAACGCGCTGTCGTTGTTGTCGCTCGACACCTGGCCTGAGTAGCCGATGCCCAGCTTGCCGGTCGGGGTGACCTGGAAGTCGATGCCGGCTTCGAGCAATGCGCTGTCCTTGGCGATGGGTACGCCCTGGGTGCTGAACGAGGCGCCGCCGTCGATGAAGGTCAGGTCGGCGTCAGGTTTGGTGTCGCCGTAGGCATGCCGCCAGCCGATGGCCGCGCGTGGCGTCAGTTGGCTGCCGTTGGCCAGGGTCACCAATTTGCCGACACGCACACCGAGGGTCGAGTAGGTGATGTCCTGATCGGCGTCGGCCTTCAAGCGCCCCACCCCACCTTTCTCCTTACCGGTGTCGCTGTCGTAGTTGACGTAGGCCAGGCCGGCGAACGGTTCGATGGCAACGCCTGCCGCGTTGATCGCGTAACCCACTTCACCGAACACCTGCGCACTGCGCGCGTCGTAATCGGCCTTCAGGCGATCGTTGTAAGTACCGACGCTGACATCGCGTTTGGTCTCGATGCTGTGCCAGCTATAAGCCGCGCCGAGGCGCACCGCCAGTGCATCGAATTGCGAGTTCAGATACCCGGCGAGGTGGTAGCTGTCGACCTTGGCATCGGAGTTGCGATCATGCGCGTTGAGGTTGCTGCGGGTGTAGCCGGCCGCCATCCCGGCACGCCAGGTGTCATCCAGCGCCTTGTCGGTGCCGAGCATGAAACCGCCGAGGTTGCGATCGACTTTCGCCGTGTTGCTGTCGCCGCCCATGTCGCCCCAGGCACCAATGGCCCGGATCCAGCCGACCATTTCCCCGTGGCAGCCGTTGCTGCTCAGTTGCGTGTCGCTCGGTGCCAGGGTTTTGCGTGGATCATCCGCGGCGCTGCACGATGGCTGGCGCATGCGGTCATTGACCGCCTCGCGGATGAAGCGCGAGTCTTCCAGCATGGCGCTGGCGGTGCTGGCGTGGATTTCCCCGGAGAGGCTGTCGAACGCATTGCGTGCACCGGCCACGCTGAGGTTGACGATCTGGTTCTGCAACGCCGCGCCGGCCGCTCCGTTATTGGACAGTGCCGTGGCGGTGCCGCGCTGGTTGCCCGTGGCAGCGACATCGGCGAACGAGTTGCCGTTGCGGCTCACGGCCAGGGTCACCGAATCAGCACCGTAGATCAGCGAGCTGTTAAGGAACGCGTACTGCGGCAGATCGGTGGCACTGAAGGTGCCGGTCACCCCACCGCCCGCAGTGATCAGCGAGTAGGTGGTGTTGCCGGTGAATGGCGCCAGGCTGTTGACGACCAGACCGCCGCCCAATGCCGCCGTACCACCCACCGCCAGTGGCGTGGCGGTTGGCGAGCTGACGGTCAGCGCCAGTACACCATCGCTGCTGTTGGTCAGGTTGCCGGCCACGCTCAAGGTGCCGTCAGCGCCACCGGAAGCCACCACACCGTGGTTGACCACCGAACCGACGCTGCCATTACCGCTCAGGCCTGCGCCGTTGGCGACCGTGACTTGTGCGCCCAGCGAAGCCCGGGCCGCACGGCTGCCGACTTGCAGCAGGCCTTGATCGACGGAAACCGTACCGCTGAACGGTTGATTGCCGACCATCAACAGGCGACTCACGCCGCGTTTGAACAGCGCGCCGGTGCCGTTGAGCACACCATTGAACTGGCCATCGGTGTTTTGCTGGAACACCAGCGTCGCGTTGTCGGTGATGTTGCCTTGCAGACTCGTGGTGTTACCGATCAGCGTACCGCCACTGACGGTGGTGCCACCGCTGTAGGTATTGGCGCCAGTCAGCACGAGGGTGCCGGAATCGAGTTTCTCGATACCGCCGGTGCCGATCAGCGGCACGTCGATTTCAGCACTGGCCCCGGCATTGACCCGCACCGGCGCCAGGCTGCCGTCCGCACCGTTGACTGGCGTCAGCGTACCGCCAGCGCCCGGCACCAGGCTGTAGCCGCCGGTGAGGAACTGCAGACCGGTGAAGTTCTGATTGCCCTGCACAGTGACGGTACCGGCCTGGCCACCAAACACTGCGAACTGACCATTGGACGCCAACGCCTGCGTGCCGCTCGGATCGGTCCAGTTGGTGCCCGGGCCCCAGACGCCACTGCCGCCACCGATGCTGCCATCAGGGTTGGTAGTGCCGCCGTTCCAGAACTGCACCTCACCCGGCGTGCCTTGTACCAACAGGTTGACCTGATTGGCGATCGCGGTTTGCAGGGTCAGGTTGGCCGCCGATACCGGCAGGCTGCCGTAGACCAGCCCGTTGTCGGTCAGGCTGCCACCGTAGCGGAACAGTTGATAGACCCCGGTGCCGAAACCGCCGGCGTTGCTGATATTCAGCGTGCCGTCGAGGGTCAGGTTACCGGCGACGTTGACCACCGTGGTGGAGCTGGCGGCCGAGCCGAGGCTGAAGTCCAGGTTGGTGCCCGAGAACAGCGCCAGCGAGCCGACCGACAACGGTGTAGCCGTGCCGCCACCGGTCAGCGTCGCACCGCTGGCCAGTTGCACGTTGCCGCCCAGTTGTCCGCTGCCACCGACTTTCGCACCACTGGCGACGTTGACGTTGGCGCTGTTGAGCACGCCGTTGACGATCAGGTTGCCGGCCTGCACCGAGGTGTTGCCGGTGAAGGTGTTGTTGCCGGTCAGGAGCAATTGGCCGGTGCCGGTTTTGTTCAGCGTGCCGGCGCCGGTGAGGTTGCCGGTGTAGCTGCCGTCGGCGTTCTGCGCGAAGGTCAGCGCCGCGTTGTTGACGATGGCGCCTTGCAGGCTGCTGGTGTCGCCAGTGGTAGTGCCAGCGTTCAGCGTGGTGCCGCCGCTGTAGGTGTTGGCGCCGCTAAGCAGCAGATCGCCGTTGCCGTTTTTCACCAGGCTGCCGGTGCCGGTGATGGCGCCGAGCAGCGTGGTGTTCTGGTTGCCGGCCAGGGTCAGTTGCGACCCCAGATTGATCGCGTTGGCCAGTTGCAGCGCCGAGGGGCTGTCGAGGCTGGCGTTGCCGGTCACGCTCAGTGCACCGCTGCTGATCGCGCTGTTATTGCCCAGCACCAGCGTACCGCCAGCGAGCTGAGTACCACCGCTGTAGGTGTTGCTGCCGTTGAGGGTCAGGCTCGAAGCGCCAGACTTGATCAGGTTGCCCGCCCCACTGACTAAACCGTCGAGGGTCAAGGCGTTGCTGCCAGCGACAGTCAGGCCACCGTTCACCACCACATCGTTGCCCAGCGTGACGGCCGCGTTGCTGTCCAGCGCGGTGCCGTCCGCAGCGGTCAACACACCGCTGCCGAGCGCTGCGTTGTTGCCCACGACGATCTTGCCGCCATTGAGCGCGGTGCCGCCGGTGTAGCCGTTGGCGGCGTTGAGCACCAGCGTGCCGGTGTCGTATTTGCCGAGGGTGCCGCTGCCGTTGAGTGCCACGCCAACGGTCGCGGTGGCGTTCGGATCGACTCGCACCGTGGCGTTACCCAACGAACTGTTGACCAGATTCAGCGAACCCGCGGTGCCGCCCTGCAGGCTGTAGCCATCGGTGACGAACTGCATGCCGGTGATGGTTTGTGCGCCGTTCACGGTGACCGTGCCCGCCGTGCCCTGGAACACCGCGAAGTTGTTGGTCCAGGCCTGATTGGTGGTGCCGTTGACGTCGGTCCAGTTGGTGGTGCCGGCGCCCCAGGTACCGCTGCCGCCATCCACCGAACCGTTGGCGACGAGTTGGTTGCCGTCCCAGAACTGCACGGTGACGCCCGGTGCAGTGACCAGCAAATTGATCTGGTTGGCCAGCGCGGTTTGCAGAGTCAGATCGCCCGGGGTGACGCTGCCCGGCACCGTGCCGATCAGCATGCCGTTGTCGGTCAGGCCGCCGGTGTAGTTGATCAACCGGTACACACCACTGCCGAAACCGCCGATGTCGCTGACGTTCAGGGTGCCGTCGAGGGTCAGGTTGCCGCCGACATTCACCAGCGCATTGCCGCCACCGGAAACCGGCGTGCCCAGTCCGACATCGAAGTTGGAGTTGGCGTTGAACACCAGCGAGCTTACCGACAGGGTGCTGCCGGTGGCGCCGGCCAGATGACCGCCATCGGCCACGGTCACCGCGCCGCCCAGCGAGCCGCCGCCGGTCAGGGTGCCGCCGCTGTTGACCAGTACGCTGGCGCTGTCCAGCGAGCCACTGACGTTCAAGGTGCCGGCGTTGACCGTGGTGTTGCCGGTCAGGCTGTTGAGGCCGGTCAGGGTCAGCGTACCAGTGCCGAGTTTGCTCAACTCGCC
>Ga0207655_1000940_pt1 | contig 30221 bp, 27 predicted proteins | sample KBSM44metaG_FD_184398 | JGI IMG/M metagenome (GOLD analysis project Ga0207655, IMG submission 184398) | Miscanthus rhizosphere microbial communities from Kellogg Biological Station, Michigan, USA - KBS M4-4 metaG (SPAdes) (version 2) | ecosystem: Host-associated > Plants > Roots > Rhizosphere >... | reverse complement strand
CCCTCTTCCGACACGCCTGCCTGGAAGATCAGTGGCTGGCCCTGGGGCGAGCGCTGGATGTTCAGCGGGCCCTTGACCTTGAAGAACTCACCCTGGTGGCCGAGGGTGTGCAGTTTGGCCGGGTCGAAGAACTGTCCGCTTTGCTTGTCGCGGGTAAAGGCGTCGTCTTCCCAGGAGTCCCACAGCCCTTTGACCACCTCTACGTGCTCGCGCGCAATTCGGTAGCGCACGGCATGCGGCGGGTGTTCAGCCTTGCCGAAGTTGTCAGCAGTACCGGAAAGCCAGGAAGTCACCACGTTCCAGCCCGCGCGCCCACCGCTGATCAGGTCCAGCGAGGCGAACTGACGTGCTACCTGGAAGGGCTCGGTGTAGCTGACCGTGACCGTGGCCACCAGGCCGATGTGTTCGGTTACCGCAGCCAGCGCCGAGAGGATGGTCAGCGGCTCGAAACGGTTGAGGTAGTGAGGGCTGGAGCGGGCGTGGATGTGCAGGCTGTCGGCAATGAAGGCGAAGTCGAACGTTGCCGCCTCCGCCAGTTTTGCCTGATGTTTGTAGAAACCGAAATTGACACTGGCATCGGCCAATGCATCGGGGTGGCGCCATTCGCCCCAGCCGTGGCCGACGCCATGGATCATGGCGCCCAGGCGGATCTGTCGTTTGCTCATCGGAATACCTGCGGGTTGTGCTGCAAATGGAGTCGATACGGCCTTGAAACTCAGCCGCGGCGGAGGTCGGTACAGGCCACAAGAACGCGGTCAGTTCTGGTAATCCAGTCCCTCCCGATCCAGCTGGCGTATCAGCGCATCCCAATGCCGCTGGATCCCTTCCCCCAGCCCATCGGAAAACCGCTTCGACTGCTCATGCACCTTGGCAATTGCTGCCGGCGCCGCGTACAGCAGTTGGTCGTTGCCCCCTGCCTGCGCCGCCACCTGGATGTTGCAGGCCCGCTCCAGCCCGTGCAGCTCGCGGAAGGCATGCTCGACGCTGATTCCCCCGGTCAGCAGGCCATGGTTGCGTAGGATCAGGATATTGCTGTCGCCCAGGTTGGCCACCAGCCGCTGCTGCTCGTCCAGGTCCAGGGCGACGCCTTCGTAGTCGTGGTACACCACGCGGCTGTAGTAGGCCAGGGCATGCTGCGAGATTGGCAGCAGGCCATCGCGTTGTGCCGACACTGCTGCGCCATCACGCGTGTGGGTGTGCAGCACGGCCTTGAGGTCGGGCCGCGCACGGTGAATGGCGCTGTGAATCACATAGCCGGCCTGGTTGATGCCCAGGCCCAGGGGATCATCGATGATCGTGCCATCTACATCGACCTTCACCAGGTTGGAGGCGGTGATCTCGTCGAACAGCAGGCCGAAGGCGTTGATCAGAAAGTGTTCGTCGGGCCCAGGCACGCGTGCCGAGAAGTGTGTGTAGATATGGTCGGTCCAGCGGAACAGGGCAGCCAGGCGATAGGCCGCAGCCAGCTTTACTCGCACCTCCCATTCTTCGGCGCTGACCCGTTGGCGCACGGTGTTTTCCTGGGGGGCGATGACAGACAATGCAGTCATGGTGTTCTCCAAAAAGTGTCGGTTCAGTAGCCGCGCTGGGTATCGACCAGGTTGTGCAGCGGTGCCTGTTCGCGGTAGCGGGCGAAGTTGTCGAGAAATGCGTCGAGCAAGGCCGGGTAGCCGTCCTCGGAAATCGCCGAGGTATGCGGCGACAGGAATACTCGCGGGTGCTGGTACAGCGGGTGCCCCGTCGGTAGCGGCTCCGGTTCGGTGACATCCAGGCTGGCGCGGGCGATCAGGCCACTGTCCAGGGCATCGAGCAGGGCTTGCTGGTTCAGCAGCCCGCCACGGGCGATGTTGATCAGGTGCAGGCCGGGCTTGGCCTGGGCCAGTACCTGGTGGTCGATCAGGCCACGGGTGGCAGGGGTGAGCGGGGCGGCGATGACCAGGTGATCGCTGCCGGCAAACAGCTGCTGCAGGTTGTCGACGCGCTGTACGCCCGGCACCTCGGCAATGGGTTGGCCTGGGCGATTCAGCGCCAGTACCTGCATGCCCAGGGCATTTGCCTTGCGCGCCAGGCTCTGGCCGATGCTGCCGAAGCCGAATATGCCCAGGGTACGGCCACGTACCGGGGCCAGCGGGGTCAGGCGCCAGTCGGCGTCTTTGACCCACAGGCCCGGTAGCTGCTTGGCGGCAGCGAGCACCAGAGCCAAGGCAAACTCGGCCACCTGCTCGGCATTGGCGCCGCGTCCACTGGTGACCGGCGGGCCCTGGAACACCCAGTCGGGGTAGAAGTCGATGCCCGAGGACACCACCTGCACCCAGCGCAATTGCCACGGCCAGCCGGCGGGCGGGGAATCCACTCGGTTACCGCGTACATTGACCGGGCGCAGGATGAAGACGTCGGCAGGGATGTCCAGCTGCAACTGGGTGGGTGCGATATCGACCACCTCGTGGTCAGGCAACTGATCGCGCAGGTACTGGTTAGCCTGGGCGTCCAGCTGGCTGGCGATGATCGAGTGGCTCATGCTGCCACCTCCGCCAAGGCTGCACGGCCGACCTGGCCAAGTACTACGTCATCCTGGGGGGTGTGGATGCGGCTGCACAGCACATCGCGATAGTGCCGCTCCAACGGGTTGCGCCGTGACAGGCCAGGGTTACCGGCAGCCTCGATGGCCAGCTCCACAGCCTGGATGGCATTGCGGCTGACCAGGTGCTTGAGTTGCCCGGCATGGCGCGGCTCGGTCTGCCCGCTGACGGCGGCGTTCAGCAGGCTCTGGTTGGCGAACAGCAGCGTGTCGATGCGTCCGACCACGTCCTGGAAACGCGCCAGGCTGGCCAGCGGTGCCCCCAGGTTGGACGGCGCCCGCTGGTTCAGGAACTGCACCAGCCAGTCACGTGCGGCCTGGGCCACACCGTCGTACAGTGCAGGCAGCAACACTGCCATCCACAGCAGGCCGGTGCTGTCGAGTTCGGGGCGTGGTGCGCTGGCCGGGCTGACGCTGACGGCATGCTCCAACGGGATCAGCACCTCGTCGAACTGCACTTCATGGCTGCAGGTGGCACGCATGCCCAGGTGGTCCCAGTCTTCGACGATACGGATGCCAGGGGTGTCCTTGTGTACCAGGAAGCCGCCTACGAGGGGGTCCTGGTCGTCGCTGCGGGCCCACACCAGGTACCAGCTCAGGCCATGGCTGCCGGTGGAGTAGATTTTGCGCCCGGACAACCGCCAGCCCTCGGCGGTGCGCCGAGCGGTGGTCGCCGGCAAGCCACCGCGTGCCGGTGTGCCCAGTTCCGGCTCGACGCGAAAGGCGTTGATCAGCGCGCCGTTGGCCACCGCGTCGCGTGCCACTTGCAGGCGCAGGTGCTCGGGCCAGCGATCTTCGTCCTGTAGGCGCAAGTGCTGCAGGTACTGCATCACCAGGATCAATGCGGTGGACGGGCAGCCTTTGCCGACGGCGGTGATCACCAGGCGTGCGCTGGCCAGGTCGGCCCCGCCACCGCCCAGGGCGCGCGGCACGGTGAAACTCAGCAGGCCGTGGCGGTGCAGCAGGGTGAAGTTGTCGACGGGGAACTGGCCGCTGCGGTCGTAGCGCTCGGCATTGCTGGCCAGGGCCTGGGTGAGTTCGGCTAGTGCGCTGGCGGAAGGGGGGTGACTCATGGGTATTCATCCCTGGAACACGGTGGGTTTCTAAGACCGTATTCGTATGGGTGAAGGCTGTAAAAGTCTTTTTTGTTCTATGCTAATTATCAGTTGTCTGAATTAAAGTTGTTAGTTGTTATGCAAGACTGGTATTTAATGGGGCTGCATTGCAGCCCATCGGGAACATGAGGCGTCTCCTAGGCAGTGAACTGCGCCACGTTTTTACGCTCACCCACACAACTGTTGCCCGGCCACCCGGCCAAACAGCTCCACCGGCTCCTGCAGGTTGCCCAGGTAGCGCGGGTGGAACAGCCACAAATCCACCTGGGGCTTGAAGTCCGTTACATTGACCACATCCAGCGCGTCCCGATGGCGGCTGTTCTGCAACAACGGCTCAGGCACGAGGCCAAGCCCCTGCCCATTGGCCACCAGCCCCAATTGCAACTCGGTACCAAAGGTCTCCAGGTTGATCGACAAGCTCAGCCCCTGTTCACTCAGGGCGCGCTGCAGCCCCGCGCGGAAGCCGCAGCCATCGGGGTTGAGCACCCAGCCACGGGTGTAGCAGTCCTTGAGCTTGAGGCTGCGCTTGCCGGTGCTGCCTTTGGCTGCAACTACCCGCAGTGGCATGCGTGCGATCGACTGGCTGGCGATGCCCTCGGGGAAGATCTTGCCCGGCGGGAACAGCGCAGCGGCAGCGTCGAGTTCGCCATTTTCCATGCGCGCGATCAGGCTGCTGCCCCAGCCGCTGGTGACCTGGGTGCGCAGGTCCGGGTAGGTTTCGCGGATTTGCGCCAGGGCATCGAGCAGCACCACATCACCCAGGGTTTGCGGCACGCCCAGCCGCAGGGTCCCGGAAGGCGCTCCGTCGTTGGCCACCAGCTCGCGCAGCGAGTCGATCTCGCGCAAAATGGCTTTGCACTGTTCGTACACGCGCAGCCCCATGGGGGTCGGTTTGAGAGGCTTGGTGTTGCGGTCGAGCAGGGTGGCGCCCAGGTCTTCTTCGAAGTTCTGTACGCGGCGGGTGATGGCCGGTTGAGTCAGCTGCAGGGCCTCGGCGGCGAGGTTGGTCGACTGGCAACGGATGACCGCCACGAAGGCGTCCATGTCATCGATTTTCATATTCGGCGCTCACATATTGGGGCGGTGGGACATACCTTGGAAGAATAATCCTCATTGGCAGGATTGTCACAGCACCGTCCGGGTAACCCGCGTGATCAACCTTGGGCGAATGCCGCCAGCTTCTCCCCGTCCAAGCGGTAGCGCACCCACTCATCCTGCGCCTCGGCCCCCAGCTTCTGATAGAAACCGATCGCAGGCTCGTTCCAGTCCAGCACGCTCCATTCCAGGCGCCCGCACTGGTTCGCCACCGCCTCGCGGGCAATGTGCTGCAGCAGTTGCCGCCCGGCGCCATCGCCACGTTGCTCGGGTGTCACATACAAGTCTTCCAGGTAAATGCCATTGCGCCCGAGCCAGGTCGAGTAGCTGTAGAAATACACGGCAAAACCAATCGCCCGGCCATCACGCTCGCAGATCAGGCTGTGCACTGTGCTGCCCTCATCGAACAGGCTGTGCTCGATATCCGCCAAGGTGGCGACCACCTCGTGGCGTGCGCGCTCGTAATCGGCAAGTTCAGTGATGAAGGCCAGGATCTGCTCGGCATCGGTGCGAACGGCAGGGCGAATGATGAGGCTCATGGTGACGGCTTCCTTGATCCGGGTTAGAGGTACAGTGGTGTGTATCTAAATAATTTAATGTAACTGTATCGGTCGCAGGGTAGGGCGACTCCGGTAGTGTGACAGTACCTAAGAAGAAAGTGGAATGCCCGCCATGCTTGCCTCTGCCGACCTGCTGACTGCCTTCGTGCTATTTGCTTTCGTGTCTTCCATCACCCCTGGGCCCAACAACACGATGTTGCTGGCGTCGGGGGTGAACTTCGGCGTGCGCCGCTCGATCCCCCATGCCCTGGGCATCAGCGTCGGGTTCATGGTCATGGTGCTGGCCGTAGGCCTGGGCCTGGGCGAGGTGTTCAAGGCCTGGCCGCCGTTGTACACGGTGCTGCGCTATACAGGCGCGGCCTACTTGCTGTTCCTGGCCTGGAAGATTGCCACCTCCGGGCCGGTCGGGACGGCCTCTTCCAGTGCCCGCAAACCGCTGGGCTTCTGGGGCGCGGCGGCGTTCCAGTGGGTCAATCCCAAGGCCTGGGTGATGGCGGTAGGGGCGATTACCACCTACACGCCGGCGCAAGGCTATGTGACCAACGTGATCGTCATCGCCGCCTTGTTTGCATTGGTCAACCTGCCCAGCGTCGGTGTGTGGGTGATGTTCGGCAGCGCGTTGCGCAACTTGTTGCAGAACCCGCGCTGGCTGATGCTGTTCAATGTCCTGATGGCCGTGTTGCTGGTGATTTCACTGTACCCACTGCTGTTTGTAGAATCAGCGTTTTCCTAGCCTCGCGAGTACAGCCAACTGATGGAGTTGATCCCCTGGTCCCACGAATGTGCCGAAGGCTTCACCCTGCGTGGCTGGCGTACCCCGGCCAGCGGCAAGCCGTTGCTGCATTTCCTGCACGGCAATGGCTTCTGTTGCCTGGCCTACCAGCCGTTGTTGATGCGCTTGAGTGAGCATTTCGACCTGTGGCTTTGCGATGTCCAAGGGCATGGTGACAGTGACCACGGAGGGGTGTTTCGTGGTTGGAACCGTACCGCTGCGCTAGCCGTTGAAGCGTTTGAGGAAGGGCGTGGCGAGTACGGCGACGTACCTCGATTTGCTGTAGGGCACAGCTTCGGTGGCGTACTTACCGGGCTGATCCTGGCCAGCGAGCCGCAACTGTTTGCACGTGCCGTGCTGCTCGACCCGGTGCTGTTCAGCCGACGCATGATTGGCGTGATGGGGGCGGCAGCCCTGGTTGGTCTGCATCAGCGCCATGCGCTTGCGCGCAAGGCTGCCAGCCGCCGCAGCCACTGGCCCGATCGCGAAGCCGCGCTGGCTTCGCTGCAGGGGCGTGGCATTTTCAAAGGCTGGACCGATGCGGCGTTGCAGGCCTATGTCGAGCATGCCATCGGCGATTGTGGCGAGGCAGTGGTGCTCAAGTGCCGGCCCAGCCGTGAAGTGGAAATTTTCAGTTCGTTCCCCAAGCGCATGTGGGCAAGCCTGGCGGCGATCAATACCCCCACGCGGGTGATGTATGGCGAACGTACCTACCCCTTCGTACCGCACTCGGTACAGCGGCTGCTGGCAATCAACCCGCAGGTGACCGGCCACCAGGTACCCGGTGGGCACTGCTTCATGCAAGAGGACCCCGAGCTTTGTTCCAGCGAAGTGAAAAGGTTCCTACTGGAGGGGTTTGCAGGATAACTTTTCCACGCAGTAGCGGAGAAATGTCATCAGTAAGGTGATGCTTTTTTGAGCCTGCAACGATGATTACCACGACCTTTTCACAACACCCTTGTTTGCAAAAGCACTTCGATCATTCTTGGCAGGCAAACAATTCGCTGCGCCAGGCCATGCAGTACGCCCTCGCTCCGCTGGTCAGGCAAGCCCCCGTTTCTGTTGTTGTCGTGGGGTCTTACGGGCGGTGCGAGGTCTCGCGTATTTCGGACATCGATTTTTTCATCGTGCATGACGGCAGCATGTCTGAGGCCCGGCTGCTCGACGTACTGCATCAAGTCAAAAACCTGGTTCGACCGCTCAGCTGGCCGGGTGAGAGCGATGAGTCCAAGTTTGGTCAGGGCGCGCTTTCACTCTATTCGGAGTTGAGCAACCACATTGGATGGAAGCAGGAAAGCAATACGGCGCTCACCCGACGAATGCTGCTCCTGCTGGAAGGCCGCCCACTGTTTGGCGATGAGAGTTTCACTCGGTGGCGAACCGAGTTGCTGTGCCGGTATGTGGCAAGCGACCAAGGAACAGGGTTGCCCAGGTTCATGCTTAATGATGTGGTTCGGTATTACCGCAGCATGATGGCGAACTTCGAGGAAAAGCGGGCTGAAGGCAAGGCTTGGGGCGTGCGCAACATCAAGCTGAAGTTCTCTCGCAAGCTGCTTTACCTGGGAGGGATCGTGGTGATTGCCGAGGTCCATGGTCTACCGGCCAGTGAAAAGATTAAACGCCTCGACCATTGGCTTTCATTCACACCGCTACAACGCGTTGCGATGCTGGGACAGTCAAACCCCCATACTGGGCAGTTGCTAGAGCAGTATGCCTTGTTCCTGGACTTGATATCTTCACTGGAAAATCGTCGTCGCTTGGACTCACTGAGCCCAGAATACGCACGGACAGATCCTCTCTACCGAGAAATTTCCATCGTAGGCAAGGCATTTTCCGAGGGGCTTGAGCAATGGCTCGCAGCCCAGTATCCAGGCCATCCAATCCTGCACGCAATGCTTTTCTGAACAGGCTCAGTGTCCTATTGGTGGAACGATGTATGCCATATGAGCCAGCTACCGCCGCATTGGCATCATTGATAAGGTTATCCCAGCCAAGAGAGGAGCCTTCTCATGAAAAAGATTCTGGGTATCCACCGCAGCCCCCACGCCCATTGGGTGGGTGATGGTTTTCCGGTGCGCAGCCTGTTCACCTACGACAACCTGGCCAGCCGGATCAGCCCGTTCCTGCTGCTGGACTACGCCGGCCCGCATGATTTCATCCCCACCACTGCACGGCGTGGGGTGGGCCAGCACCCGCACCGTGGTTTCGAGACCGTGACCATCGTCTACCAGGGTGAACTGGAGCACCGTGATTCCACCGGTGCTGGCGGCTTGATCGGCCCAGGTGACGTACAGTGGATGACGGCTGCCAATGGCATCATCCATGAAGAGTTCCATTCTCCGGCCTTCGCCCACAGTGGCGGCACGCTGGAAATGGTCCAGCTGTGGGTCAACCTGCCGGCGCGGGACAAACGCGCGGCGGCTGGGTACCAGACCCTGCTGGCCAGCGACATCCCGGTGGTCACGCTGGACGGTGACGCTGGCAGCTTGCGGGTGGTTGCGGGCGACTACCGTGGGCACCTGGGGCCAGCTCGGACCTTTACCGCGATGGATGTGTGGGACCTGCGGTTGAATGCTGGCGCGGCCTTGCAACTGCCGGTCGCTGCCGGCCGCAACGCGGCGCTGGTGGTGCTGCGTGGTAACGTGCGAATCAACGGCGAGCGCGAGGCAGGCCCGGCCAGCCTGGTGTTGCTTGACCGGGAGGGTGAGGATGTCAGTGTCGAGGCGTTGGAAGGTGCCAGTGTGCTACTGCTCAGCGGTGAGCCGATCGATGAGCCGATCGTCGGCTATGGCCCGTTCGTGATGAACAGCCAGGCGGAGATCGCCGAATCTTTCGATGACTTCCATGCCGGGCGGTTTGGGCAGATGCAGGATGAGCGGGAAGGGGCTCGGCACTGAGCCTTGCCTGAAAAAGCCGGGGTTGCAAAGCAGCCCCGGCATGCTTGTACATGGCTTGACCCTCAAGGTTTTCTGGCATGATCCACCCATGCCCACCCTCACTCGACAGCACGCCGTGCGCCGATCATTGCCCACCCCCGGCCACCACACCCTGTGGCTGCGCTACCGTGCCCCCTATCATTGGCCCTCGACCCTGGGCTTCCTAGCCGCCCGCTGTATCCCCGGCATCGAAACCTGCCACGACGGCACCTACAGCCGCACCCTGATCGTTGCTGGCCACCACGCCGTCCTGCACGCGACGCCAATGACCAACCAACACCTGCGCGTTCGCCTTGAAGGCGCGCCTTCACACGCGCTGCCCGGCCTGATCGCCAGGCTGAGGCGGGTTTTCGACCTTGACGCCGACCCTGCACGCATCAGCGCCGAGCTGTCTTGCGACCCTTTGATGGCAAGCCTGCTCAAGGCGCGCCCGGGGCTGCGTGTGCCGCAAGGCTGGGACGCCTGCGAGCAAGCCATGCGTACCGTACTTGGCCAGCAAATCAGCGTGGCCGGCGCCATGACCCTGGCGGGCCGGCTGGTGCAACGCCACGGCGCCCCGCTGCGTCTGTCGGCACCGGGCTTGAGCCACCTGTTCCCGGCTCTAGCGACATTGGCAAATGCACAGTTCGAAAACATGGGCATGCCGAGCGCGCGCGCCACCACCCTCGCCACCCTGGCCAACGCCTTGCTGGCCGACCCCGGCTTGCTGCGTCGCGGGCAAGTGCTGGATGAGCTATTGCGCAACCTGTGCCGGCTAAAGGGTATCGGGCCGTGGAGCGCCCACTACCTGGCGCTGCGTCAGGCCGGCGCCGCTGATGCCTTGCCGCTGGGTGACGTAGCCTTGATCAAGGCGTTGCGGTTGCTTGAGGGCGACGAGGTGCAACTGGCCGAAAGGGCACTGGACTGGCGCCCGTGGCGGGCTTATGCGGCGCAGCACTTGTGGGCCTCGCTGGGGCCGGCAGGGACCACTCGTCGTTAAGTCGGTCATTGCATTCGAACGCACGGCCTATGCGCAGGATCTTCCACTAAGGTGCTAGAGGATTCCCCGCATCATCATTGCCCCGGCGCATGGACGCCTGCCCGGGCATGCGCAATATCAATTGGCGCCCCGCCCGACAAAGGCGTAATTCCACACAACAGGCCATCGCACAGAGAGGGTCGTACCATGTCGTTGATAGGAGTTTCGATGCTAGAGATGCGGCAGATGATCGAGCAGGCGTGCCTGCCGGATCGCTGTGAAGTCAGCTGCCTGGATGGCGCCCACCTGACCATCCGCCTGGGTCAGGGCCAGAGTCTCGATCAAAGTGTGACCCTTAGCGGGGTCTCGCTGCACAACCTGAACAGTTGCCGTGACCTGGTCAACCTGGTGGGGCAGCTTCATGCGCTACGTGACAACCACCCGGCACCTCTCAGGTCGATGGCCTGAGGGCGCCCGCCGTGCCCCGGTCAGCCCAAGCTGGCCGGGCGTACGTACTCTGGCATCAGGCCGTTGAACCAGAACAGGATCATCGCCACCAGCATGCTCACCAGCAGCAACAACCCTACACCCCAGACACAGGTTGCAAACAGCATCGCCTGTTCCTTCTTCAGCCGCAGGAATGTCTGCAACCCGCCATAGAGCAACACGCTGGCATAGGCAGAGGCAGCCAGCAGCGCGGCGAAAGCCAGCCAGCGAATAGGCACCAGGCCGACCACCCCGGCTAAGAACCACGGCGTGGCGCAGTAGGCGGCAAAACCAATGCACTGGTTCAGGCTGGGCTGTGCATCGAACCCGCGCGACATCCAGCGGATCATCACCCCCATCAGCATCACCCCCACGACGGTGGTGGCATACAGCAGCCCCGCCAGTTGCGCGGCGCTGCCCATGCTCAGGCGTACTCGCTCCTCAGCCGCCAGGCTCCAGCCGAAGGTGGTGGTGCCGACAAACAGGCACACTGCAGGGACCAGTGCCAGGGCCAACAGGCGCGGCAGGTATTGCTGTGGGTGGTCCTCCTCGGCACGGCGGATATCCAGCCAGGCGTCGGCGGGGTGGGTGAATAGCTTGAGCAACGGGCTGTTCATGGCGTTCTCCAGCAGGCACGGGCCTTTTAGCTATGGAGACACGCTGCGGCCAGGCGGTTCAGCCGGGTTGGCCGCCGTTGATCGGCTTACTGCAATTCCAGCAGCAAGTTCAGGCCGCCGTCACCGCATTTGCCCTGGTCGCGGACCACACCACGGTAACTTCGCCCATCCCAGACGAAGGCCACGCTATGCGCACGGTCCACCTTGTCAGGCAGCGGTGGGCAAATGTGCAGGCGCAGCCCAGGGCGGCCTTGCAGGTTGAGGGCGGCGAGCTGGCATTGGCATTCCACGCTCTGCGCCACCGGGCCGAACAGGGTGTCGCGTACGTAGTCGAGCTGCAGCGAGGCATTGGGTGCACGGCCAGGCATCTTCATGGGTGCGTGGCTCCGTTGCACAGGCTTGAAGGATTGAGCGGGTAGGGCATGGCGAGCTCCAGACTGAAGAGAGAGCGGCTTAACGTTTGAAGCTTGCCTGGCCAAGATGTTCAATGTGTTTCATGTACGTTCATCTTGTTCGACGTCGATGAGAGAGGGCAGACCCTTCAGGCACCCGCCTTGCGCAAAGTCAGGTTGATACGCCGCTCACCCAGACGCGGGTGCGTGCCGGGCTTGATCGGTAGCACACCATGGAAGCGCAAGCGGTCTATGCCCCCCCACACCAACACATCGCCGTGGCTCAGCGGGATGCGCTGGGTTTTGTCGGCGCGCTGCAGACCGCCGAACAGGAACACCGCCGGCAAGCCCAGTGACACCGACACGATCGGTTGGCCGAAATCCTGCTCATCGCGGTCTTGGTGCAGGCTCAGGCGGGTGCCCGGCAAGTAGTGGTTGACCAGGCAGGCATCTGGCACGAAACCCTCGAACCCAGCCAAGGCTGCAGCACGGGCAGCCAGGGCGAGCAAAACCGGGGGCAGGGCGGGCCAGGGCTTGCCGCTGAGTGGGTCGCTGGGGCTGTAGCGGTAGCCGCCTTCGTCACTCACCCAGCCCAGCGAGCCGCAATTGGTCAGGCCTACCGCCATGCGCAGGCCCCCCGGGGTGTGCATGTGCCGGAACGGCGCGGCACGCAGCACTGGGCGCAGGGCGTCGAGCAGCGCCTCGGTTTCGGCCAGGGCGAAGCCAGGCAGCAGCACGGTGTGGCTGGCCAGGCGTTGTGGCTGGGGGCCGAACAGGTCGAGGTCGGACTGGATCATGAGGGGCTGCATATGTGTGATGTGTAGCCAGTGTATCCCGATGGATGCAATTGCTGTAGGACCGGCCTTGTGCTGCGAAGAGGCCGGCATAGCTCCCCAGGCGGAGCGAAAGTATGCCAAGGGTTGGGGTATCAAAAAAGGAACCGCGGCACCAGGGAGAGGAGCACCGCGGTTCAAGGGGGAGAGGTTTACTTCTGGGTCACAGTGGCCAGGTTCGCGCTGCCCAGCTGGGTGATGGTGGCGGTTTGGGCGATACCGCTCTGGTCGACGAACGCCTTGTTGCCCTGGCCTCCCTGGGTCACGTAGGCGACGTTGATGCTGTCAGTCTGTTTGATGGTGGCTTCGTTGCCGCTACCGTACAGCTGGTTGGTATAGCTCTGGTTGCTGTAGCCGGACTGGTCCAGGGTGATGGAGTTGCCGGTGCCCTGGCTGTTGCCGTAGGCATAGTTGTCGGTACCGCGCTGGTCGGCGATCAGGATGTTGTCGGTGCCGTTCTGCTCGAAATACAGCTCGTTGTTGACGTCGTCCTGCTTGGTCGACATCTGGTTGCCTTTACCGGTCTGGTTTAGCGTGGCCACTTGGTCAGCGCCTTTCTGGGTCAGGTTGACGCCGTTGCCATTGCCGTTCTGGTTGATGGTGGCGTTCTGGTTGGTACCGAACTGGCCGCCCATCTTGGCGCCTTTCCAGTTGCTGGCGGTGATGCTGTTGCCATTGCCCTTGGTGTTGATGGTCAGGTTGAGGTTTTCACCATTCTGATAGGTGAAAAACAGGTTGTTGTTGCCGGTCTGGGTGATGGTGGCCGTCGCGTTGTTGGTCTCGAACTGGTCCGACCAGCTGGCGTTGGCATTACCTTGCTGCGACAGGCTGACCTTGTTGGCGGTGCCGAAGCTCTGGTCGATATAGCCTTCGTTCGTCTGGCCGGTCTGCACCACGGAGGCCTGGCTACCGACCTGGGTGTCCTGCCACACCTCCACCGAGTTGCCGCCACCGTACTGGCCAATGCCAATGGTGCCACCGGTGCCTTCGCGCTGGTCGCCGTAAGCCCAGTTGTCGTGGCCATCCTGGTACACCTGGATGTCGCCATCGACGTGGTTCAAGTGCTCGGCGGCGGCGTAGTTGTCCTGGCCGGTCTGGTTGACGGTACTGCGGTTGTTGGTGCCACCGAAGGTCTGCTCGACGAAGGCTTCGTTGCGCTGGCCGGATTGCCAGGTGGTGGCTTTGCTGGCTTCCTGGGTGTCCTGCCACACGGTGGATTTGTTGCCGACACCTTGCTGGGTTTGCAGCGATTCGTTGTTCAGCCCTACCGACTGGCTGGCGAAGGCATCGTTGTAGCTGCCCCCGGCATGCTGGATGATCTTGCTGCCGTTCTCGAACAGTTGCTCGGCGTAGCCGGCGTTGTACTGGCCGGTGGCGCTCTGCTGGATATCGCTGGTGCTCTCGGTCTGCACCGCCATATGGTTGTGGCCCTTGCCCGTCTGGTTCTGGGTGGCCGAGGCGAAGGAGGCCTGGGTCTGCGAGACTTCGGCGATGTTTTCCTTGCCGTCCTGGGTCTGGGACGAGGTGCTGTCAGCAGCCATGGCCTGACCTGCGAGGGCCAGGACGATAGCGGCACTTAAAGGGGCGAGCTTGTACATGGTGGTGCCTCCAGGTCTATCGATATTGGGTGATCTGAACATGCTGGCCATTGCCGGTCTGGGTCACGGAGCTGTTGAGGCCCGAGCCGGACTGCACGATGCTGGCGCTGTTGTCGTTGCCGATCTGCTCGATGGCTGCGTTGTTGCTGCTGCCGCTCTGGCGAATCGACGCGCTGTTGCCATTTCCCTGTTGGCTGATGCTGGCCATCAGGTCACTGCCTTCCTGCAGGATGTAAGCTTCCTGCGCACCGCCAGACTGGACGATACGGCCCAGCAGGGCCTGACCGTTCTGGTCGAGGGCGGCGCGGTTGCCTGACCCCTGCTGCTCGATCACCGCAGCCTGGCCGGCACCGACCGGCAGCAGGCGGATGATCACCGGTTCGCCGAGGTCGTTGCCGGGCGCGAGGTCGGCATTGTCCATCAGGTCGTCGGCCCAGCTGGCCTGGCCCGCCAGGGCCAGGCTGAACAGCAGTGGATACAAGCGTTTCATGGCGTTTCCCCGCCTTTACTGCACAACCACGTTGACGGTGCGGGTGGTACCCGGGCTGGTGGTGATGGTTGCCGTCGGCGCGGCAGTCGGGATTACCGTGGTGCTGTTGCTGACTGCCAGGCGCCAGCGGCCGTTAATCGGTACGGTGGCGGTGCCCAGTGTCTGCACCCCGGTAGTGGTGGTGACCCGGACGGTGACAACGTTGCCCGTGGTTACCGACGAAGTACCGCTGATGTCCCAGTTGTAACGGTTGTTGGAGCGCGCCGTGACGGTGGCTGCCGTGACCGCGAAGGTTTCGGCGGCGGGCCGTGGCGACACGTTGACGGTGACCGTACCCGGGGTGGACAACGCCCCCAGCGAGTCACGTGCCTGGTAGGTGAAGGTGGTGGTGAAGGCCGCCGTAACCGTGGCCGGTGGGGTATAGGTCACGGTGGCGCCGTCGGTGCTGACCGTGCCGCGGCCGGCAGCCGGTTGGGTTACGGCAGCAACGGCCAACGGTACGTTGCCTTCCGGATCGGTGTCGTTGGCCAGCACGTTGATGGTCAATGGCACGCCCAGGGTGGCGACGGTTTCCGGGTTGGCCACCGGTGGCCGGTTAGGCGCCACGTTGATGGTGACCGTGGCCGGTTCCGATTTCAGGCCCTTGGCATCCACCGCCCGGTAGCTGAAGGTGGCCACCAATGGTTGCGTAGCGCCGACTGGCGGGGTGTAGGTGACCGAGGTGGTACCGTTGAGCACCGCACCGCCCAGGCCGGTACCCGGTTGGGTGAGGTCACTGATGGTCAGCGGCACATTGCCGTCCGGGTCGCTGTCGTTTTGCAGCAGGTTGAGGGTGATCGGCACACCAACACTGGTGCTGCCCACGTCGGCTTGGGCCAGCGGTGGCTGGTTGGCCGCCTCGACAGGTGCATTGCCGACTACGAGGACCGGCTCCACGTCACTACCACCATGGGCAGACTTGACCGTGACGGTAGCTGGCGGTTGTGCCACGTCGTTGACTGTGATGCTTTGCAGCGTGCCGGATTTCGACAGGCGGCCGTAGCCCTGGGCGAGCATGTCGGGGATAGCGACTTCGTCACTGGACCTGGCCTCGATCAGCAGGCGCTTGTTGGCCCAGTCGTAGCGCGCGGTGCTGACCTTGACCACGTCGGTCAGCTTGCTCGACAGCGCGGTCGGCTGGGTGCCGCCGGCACTGTTGCTGGCCGTGACCACCACCACCGCCGGTGGTGCTGCCTGGGCGAGTTGTTGGTGGAAGAACAGGCCGTTGTTGTCTGCCGTCAGGTTGAACTGGCAAGGCGAAGGGGGCGTGCCGATCAGTGCCAGGCCGTTGCGCATGCACAGGCTGGCCTCTTTCGGCGCTTTGGCGAACACTTCCACGCGGGTACCGCTGCCGTTGCGCGAGTAGGTGGCGCGCTCCAGGGTGACCGGGGTTTGCGCGCGTTGGTCCAGCACCTTGCCCGAAACCGTGAAAAGCGCGGTCTCGATGCGCCCGGGCGGGCCGTCGATACGGATGAAGTTGGTGTTGAACGGGCTGCCGACCACGGCTTCCGGGCGGTTAGGATCACCGATGAAGGTTTCGGTGGCGCCGGTGTCCGGATTGACTTCGGTGTAAGGCCCGCCAACCCCGCGCAGCCATGGCCCGAGTGCGCCATTGAGCGCCCCCGTGAAGTTACCGGGTGCGCCGATACCAATGTCGCGGGTGATGTTGATCGCCCGTCGGCCGGGTGTGGTGACGTTGACCGTCTCGACGCCGAAGGGGTGGGTGATGGTGTAGACACCTGCACGCGGAACCGACACGCGAAGCCGGATGCGGGCGAAGCTCTGCTGGTCGCCGTCTACCGGGTTTTCGGCGGCAAAGGCCGCTTCCAGGCCAGCGACGTAGGCATCCAGCTCATAGCCGCTGTTACCGACGGCAGGGATGGTGGCTTCGGCCAGGAACCAGAACATTTCTGGCGGCCAGTTATCGGGGAACACCAGCGGCAAGGCATCGTCGTAGATGCCGGGCTCCGGCAGCAGGGTGCACATGTAGGACGGTGCGGCCGGAGTGCCGGGTACCCGGGTACTGGTCGCACGTGACTGGCACAGTTCCAGCGACTGGTTAAGGCTGTCCTTGTACCACATCGGGTAGCCGCCAGTGGCGAAGGTGTAGGGCCCTGGGTCGACATCAGACAACGCGGCAAAGGCGGCGCTGGTAACGGTGAGGGAAAAACCGGCGGCGAACAGCGCACGGCGCGACCAAGTGTTCATGCGGCCTCCTTGAAGGCTGAGCCTTTGTCTGTTCATGGCACCAGCACCACGTCTTCGGTGTCGCTACCGCCATTGGCACTGGTGACCTGTACCTTGGCCGGCGGAATTGGCGAGATGGACATGCTCAACGTCTTCACGGCGCCGGTGCCGCCCAGGTTGCCGATCAACGTGCCGTTGCCGGTATGCGCGGTCAGCACGGGCGGGGTGGTTTCGTCGCTGGTGCTGGCCACCAGGGTCAGCTCGCCGGTGGACAGGCGGTACTGGGCCTGGGTGATGGTGACCAGGTCAGTCAGTGGCACGTTGCGGGTGGTCAGGCTGCTGGTCGGGATCGCCACGCTGTTGTCGGCGGTCAGGGTCACGATGGTACCGGCCGCCGGGTTGAGGGCCGACTGGGCGTACCAGGCGCCAGTGGCGTTGGCCTCGGTGAGGCTCAGGTTGGGCGTCTGGCTGGTCAGGGTGACGCTGGCCGGTGGCGGCGGGGCCATCACGAAGATGTCTTGCTGGGCACGCAGGTCGCCGTTCTCGGTGTGCCGTGAGTAGGTGCTGCGCTGTGGCATCAGCGGGGTAGGCAGGGCAACGGTCGAGAGCTTGCCCGATATTGCGAACAGCTCGGTGCGCAGGTCGATGCCGCCCGGGCCTTCGATGCGCACGAAGTTGGTGTTGAACGGGCTGCCGGTTACCCGTTCTTCAAGGTTCGGGTCACCGACGAAGCGCTCGTTGCCTTCGGTGTAGGGGCCGTTGACACTGCGCAGGAACGGCCCGACATCGCCCTTCAGCGCACCGGTGAAATCGCCCGCCCCGGCAATGCCGATGTCGCGGGTCATGTTGATCGCCCGACGCCCTGCGGCGGGGACATCGAACACTTCCACGCCGTAGGGGTGGGTGACCACGTAGGTGCCAGCGGTGGGTACATCGACCCGGATACGCACCCGGGCGAAGCTGACCTGGTCACCCTCGACCGGTTCTTCGGCGGCGAACGCCGCTTCGATTGCCGTGCCGTAGCTGAGGTCGATGCCGCGGGTGGCGTCGACGATAGCGGCGTCGGCGGTGAACCAGAACGCTTCGTCAGGGAAGTTGGTGGGGAAGACGATAGGTTGGGTATCGTCGAACACACCGGGCGTGGGCAGCAGCGTGCACATGTACGACGGTGCGCCGGGTGCGCCGGCAACCCTGGAGCTGACCGCCTTGGTCAGGCACAGGTCGAGGGTGCGACCGTGACTGTCCTGGTACCAGGCGGGGAAGCCGCCGTTGGCGGGCACGTAGGCGCCTGGATCGACAGCATTCAAGGCAGCCTGCGCCGGGAGCTGGAGCATACCGGCGAAAATCGCCACTGCCAGCGGGTGAGGTATCGGTCGGTGCATGAGTCAATTCCTCCTGCAAACGGGCCCATGGACTTGGGGCGTCTGGGAGGAGATCGGCAAGAGCTGTGCCACAATCTGGAAATAGCGTTGCAGGCCTTGTGGGGCAAGGGGGCGAGCCTTTCAGCGGAGCATTTTGCGAGTGGCCGGCAGTGGGCTGCGTTCCCCCAAGGTTGGGGATTGGGGGCAGGTAATACCAACCCAGTTTTCGAAGCAAATGCGGTTTTTGCTACATTGCACCGGCGGTCCCATTCCCCTGCCGAGCCAAGCGATGCAACCCCTCGACCACCTTTCCCTGAACCTGTTCATCGTCGTCTGCGAAGAAGGCACCATCGCCCGCGCTGGCGAGCGCGCGTTCATGGCGCCCTCCGCCGTCAGCAAACGTATTTCAGATATCGAGGCGCGTTTTGGCACCGCCTTGCTTAAACGCAGCAAGCGCGGGGTGGAGCCTACCCCAGCAGGGTTGGCGCTGCTGCGCCATGCCCGGGAAATGACCCGCGCCATGGAACGCCTGGACAGCGAGCTGAGCGAATACGCCGAAGGCGCGCGGGGCCATGTGCGGGTGCTGGCCAATGTCTCGTCGATCATGGAGTTCCTGCCCGAGGAACTGTCGGCGTTCATGCTGGAGAATCCACTGATTCAGGCCGATATCGAGGAGCGCTTCAGCACCGATGTCGTTCGTGGTGTGGCCGAGGGCAATGCAGACCTCGGCATCTGCCGCAAATCCATGGCGGTGGGTGACCTGGAGTTCGTAGCGTACCGGCAGGATCACCTGGCCGTGGTCGTTGCGGCGGATCACCCGTTGGCCAGCCGCAGCCAGATTGCTTTCGAGGAAACCCTGGGTTACGACCACCTGGGCCTCTCGGCCTTCGCCACCTTGAACGCCTTCATGCGTAAAAGCGCCGAACAGGCAGGCAAAGAACTGCGGTTTCGTTCGTATGTATCGTCGTTCGACGCTGCATACCGCCTGGTGCAATTCGGGCTTGGCCTGGCGGTGTTCCCGCAAGAGGCCGTGGCCCGCTATGCGGCATTGTTCGATCTGCGGGTCATCCCGCTGACGGACGACTGGGCGCTTGGCGAATTCGTCATATGCATGCGCGACCGGCACACGCTGTCGCTGTCGGCACGGCGCCTGCTTGACCACCTGCTGCTGCGTGCACCGGCCTGGCAGGTTGCGAGCTGATCCATCGTGGCTGACGATGGATCAGCCCGTGAAACACGTCTTTTCTGCCCGTCATCCAGCTCTTAGTCTGGCGCAACGCTTCAGACAGAGAGACCGTGATGACAACAATAACAATCAACGAAGTCGGCATGCGCGACGGTCTGCAGAGCCTGCAGACCATCATGCCAACGGCCGCCAAACGCCGCTGGATCGACGCCGCTTACGCCGCCGGCGTGCGTCACATGGAAGTCGCTTCCTTCGTACCGGCACGCTTGCTGCCGCAAATGGCCGATGCCCGCGAGGTGGTGGCCCACGCCCTCACATACCCGGGCCTGCAGGTAACCGTGTTGGCCCCGAACCTGCGCGGCGCCAGGGACGCACTTGAGTCTGGCGCCCATCGCATCGTCGCCCCGGTATCGGTCAGCATGGCGCACAGCCTGGCAAACGTGCGCCGCACGCCCATGGAGATGGTCGAGGAACTGGGGCGCATGTGCCAAGTGCGTACTGAAATGGGCCTGCATGAGGTGCAGGTCATTGCCGGCATGTCGGTCGCTTTTGGCTGTACGCGCCAGGGCGAGGTGCCGCTGGCCGACCTTTGCGCACTGACCCGCCAGGTGATTGAAGCCGGTTGCGACCTTGTCTCGCTGGGTGACACCACTGGCTACGCCAACCCGGGCCAGGTGGCCACGGTACTTCAGGCGGTGCGGGCGATTGCCGGCGACCGCCTCAAGGCCGCGCACTTTCACGACACCCGTGGCCTGGCCTTGGCCAACAGCCTGGTCGCGGTGCAGCAGGGCATCCGCGAGCTGGACGCCTCCCTGGCTGGGCTGGGGGGCTGCCCGTTCGCCCCTGGCGCGTCCGGCAATACGGTCACCGAAGACCTGGTGTTCATGCTGCAGAGCATGGGCTACGACACCGGTATCAACTTGCCTGCGCTGATCGAGTCGCGCCATGTGCTGAGCGACGCGCTGCCGGGCGAGCCCCTGTACGGCTGCATCGCCCGCGCCGGGCTACCGCTGAACTTCCCTGACGCTACCGGCCACGCCTGACCCGCCTGAACGAGGAATACCACGATGTCCAGACTTCCCTTGGACGGCATCCGTGTCGTCGAAATTTCCCACATGGTGATGGGCCCGACCTGCGGCATGATCCTCGGCGACCTTGGCGCCGAGGTGATCAAGATCGAACCCGTGCGCGGCGACGGCACGCGCCGGCTGCTGGGCGCGGGGGCGGGCTTCTTTCGCACCTTCAACCGCAACAAGCAATGCATCGCCGTGGATGTCGAAACGCCCGAGGGCCGCGAGGCCGTGCTGCAATTGATCGATACGGCCGACGTGTTCATCGAAAACTTCAAACCCGGGCGCATGCGCACGCTGGGCCTGGACTACGCCGCGCTGCGCCAGCGCAACCCACGGCTGATCTACGCCTCGCACAAAGGCTTTCTCAGCGGGCCCTATGACAACCGCCTGGCGCTGGACGAGGTGGTGCAGATGATGGCCGGCCTGGCCTACATGACCGGGCCGGTGGGCCGGCCGTTGCGCGCGGGCAGCTCGGTAAACGACATCATGGGCGGCATGTTCGGCGCCATTGGCGTGCTGGCAGCGCTCAACGAGCGCCACACCACCGGCAGCGGCCGCGAGGTGCAAAGTGCCCTGTACGAGAACTGCGTGCTGCTGGCCGCCCAGCATATGCAGCAGTACGTGGTCACCGGCGAGGCAGCCGCGCCGATGCCCAATCGCATCAGTGCCTGGGCCATCTACGACGTGTTCACCTTCGCCGGTGGCGAGCAGATGTTTGTCGCCGCCACCGGCGAAGGACAGTGGCATGCGCTGTGCCAGGTGCTGGGGCAGACCGCCTTGCTCGATGACCCGACACTGGCCAGCAACAACGACCGTGTGTTGCAACGCCCACGGCTCCTGGCGCACCTGGCCGAGGTGTTCGCGCCACTGGACGCCGGGCAACTGGCGCTGCAACTGGAGGCCAACGGCATCCCGTTTGCGCCGATCCGCCGCCCGGAAGAATTGTTCAATGACCCGCACTTGCAGCAGAGCGGCGGTATGGCCGACCTGCAACTGGAAGACGGCAGCCACACACCCATGCCGTTGCTGCCGCTGTCACTGGACGGGCAGCGCCTACAGCCGCGCCGTGCGATAGCACGGATTGGCGAGCACACCCACCAGGTGATGCGCGAACTGGGTTACAGCGATGCGCACATTGCCGAGCTGTGTGCAGCCGGCGTGCTGAAAACCGACGACGCAGCTTGAGGAGGGTTTGAGATGGCGATTTACCAATACGACACCCTTGTGCCCAACCTGCACCCGGAAGCTTTCATTGCCGAGGATGCCACCGTGATCGGCGACGTAACCCTCGAACAAGGCGTCAGCGTATGGCCGCAGGCCGTGCTAAGGGGCGACAACGAACCGATCCGTATCGGCCAGCACAGCAATGTGCAGGAAGGCGCAGTGCTGCATGCCGACCCCGGCTTTGCGTTGACGGTGGGGCAAGGCGTCACCATCGGCCACCAGGCCATGCTGCACGGCTGCACCATCGGTGATGGCGCGCTGATCGGCATCCAGGCGGTGGTGCTCAACGGCGCGGTCATCGGCAACAACTGCCTGGTCGGGGCCGGCGCCATCGTCACCGAAGGCAAGGTGTTCCCCGATAACTCGCTGATCCTGGGTGCGCCTGCCAAGCTGGTGCGCGAGTTGACGGCCGAAGCCATCGCCAGCATGCAGCGCAACGCCGCCGAGTACGTCGCAAAAGGCCAGAGCTTCAAGGAAAAACTGATACGCATCCGCTGAAAACCTGCTGGCGGCGCCCCTCGATGCGTCGCTGCTCTCCAATAATTACAAGAATGGAGATCCACCATGGTTGCCCTGACCGGCGAACTGGCGCGTGAGCGCAACGACAGCCACATCAATGAACTGCTGCTGTACCGCCGCGTGGCCTGGCGCATCATGCCGCTGGCCATCATCTGCTTCCTGTTCTCGTACTTCGACCGCATCAACATCAGTTTCGCCAAGGCGCAGATGCAGCAGGAACTGGGCCTCAGCGACGCCGCCTACGGTCTGGCCGCGAGCATGTTCTTCGTGGGGTATGTGCTGTTCGAAGTGCCCAGCAGCCTGGGCCTGAAGCGCTACGGGGCACCGGCCTGGATCTGCCGGATCATGGTGTCATGGGGCCTGGCGACGGCCGCGCTGGTGTTTGCCTATACCCAGTACACCTTGTATTTCCTGCGCTTTCTGATCGGCGTAATGGAGGCCGGGTTCGGCCCGGCGATCCTGTTCTACCTGGCATGCTGGTTCCCCCGCAAGCACCTGGCGAAGATGAATGGCCTGTGGTTTTTGGCGGTGCCGCTGGCCGGCGCGGTGGGTGGCCCGGCAGCAGGTGTTTTGCTGGGGACCATGGATGGCGTGCTGGGCCTGGCCGGTTGGCACTGGTTGTTCCTGATGTCCGGCCTGCCGTGTGTGGTGCTGGGCCTGCTGGTGCTGTGGAAGCTCGACCGCGACATCGAAGCGGCGAAATGGTTGAGCCGTGAGGAGAAGGACCTGCTGGTGGAAAACCTGGCCCAGGACAAACGCGCTGCAAAGCCGGTTCTCGGCTCGATCTGGCGGGTATTGCTGACCCGCGAAGTGGCGATCATGGCGTTCATCTATTACGTGATCAAGACCGCGTCCTATGGGCTCAACTTCTGGATGCCGCACCTGATCAAGTCATCAGGTGTGCAGGACATGCTCTGGGTTGGTGTGCTGTCGGCATTACCTTACGCAGTGGCCTGCATTGGCATGGTGTTGCTGACCCGGCTCTCCGACCGTACCGGCGAGCGCAAGCGCTATCTGGTGTACTGCCTGCTGGCGGCAGCTGTCGGCTACCTGCTGGCATGCCTGTATTCCGACTCGTCGCTGGCGATGATGGCCGCGCTGGTGCTGGCCACCGCAGGTACGTTCATCGCCATCCCGATCTTCTGGACCATTCCACAGTCGACCTTCTCGGGCCTGGCAATTGCCACCGGTACTGCGGCGATCAACTCGGTTGGGCAGCTGAGCGGTATCGTCGCACCGGTGATGGTGGGCAAGATCAATGACATCACCGCCAGCAACTCCTTGGGCATGCTGTCCATCGCCCCGCTTATCCTGATCGCCTGCCTGGTGGTGATGCGCTACGTGCGCAACCCCCGTACCTGATTGGCGCTGAGTCTTCTAACAACAACAAGAACAAGGCACACCCATGATCACTCTTTCCCGGCGAGCATCGCTGATGCTCGGGGCGCTTTGCTGCGCCTGTCAAAACGCGCAGGCCGGCGTCATCGATGACGCCAGCGGCAGCCTGGAACTGCGCAATTTCTATTTCGACCGCGACTTCCACAGTGACAGCGCTACGCAATCGCGGCGCGGTGAATGGGCCCAGGGCTTCATGCTGCGCCTGCAGTCTGGCTACACCGACGGTGTGGTCGGCTTTGGCCTGGACGCAGCCGGCATGCTGGGGCTCAAGCTGGATTCCTCACCCGACCGTAGCGGCACCGGCCTGCTGCCACGTGGCAGCGACAAACGCGCCGCGGACGACTATGCCAAGGCGGTGGCCACCTTCAAGGCCAGGCTGGCGCAGAGCGAGTTGAAAGTCGGCGGCCTGAGCCCGCAACTGCCCTTGCTGGCGTCCAATAACAGCCGCTTGTTCCCCCAGTGGTTCAACGGTGCGCAACTGGTGAGCAAGGACCTCGACCGGTTCACGTTCACCCTGCTGCAGGTGGATGCCACCAAGTTGCGCGACTCCACCGACTATGAGGCCCTGACCGCCATGGCGCAGCAAGGGGCCTACTCGGGGACGGTAACCAGTGACCGGCTGTACTACGGCGGTGTCGATTACCAGCCGCTGAAAAACCTGGCCCTCAGCCTTCACACCAGCACGCTCGAAGACCTGTTCCGGCGTGATTTTGCCGGGTTCAAGTTCAAGACCCGCCTGGGGCCCGGGGATGTGTTCACCGAGTGGCGCTGGTTCAATGCTCGCGAGCAGGGCCGGGCTCTGCTGGGCGAAGTCGACAACCAGACCCTCAGTACCAACTTCGGGTACAGCGTTCAGGGCCACACGTTCAGCGGTGGCTACCAGAAAGCGCACGGCGATACGGCATATGCCTACGTGGGTGGCACCGATACCTACCTGTTCAGCGAACAGCAGGTCAGCACCTTTGCCCTGGCCAATGAACGGGCGTGGATGCTGCGCTATGACTACAACTTTGCTGCCGTGGGTATCCCCGGGCTGACGTTCAACGTGCGCTATGTGAAGGGCGACCAGGTGGACCCGCAGCGCATAGCCAGCGTCAAGGGCAGGGCGCTGGCGGCTGGCGGCGGAGAAGGGCGGGAGTGGGAGCGGACCACGGATGTCACCTACGTGGTGCAGTCGGGGGCGCTCCGGAATGTGTCGCTGCGTTGGCGCAATGCGAGCATGCGCTCGAATTTTGCCGATGCAGCGGATGAGAACCGCGTGATCTTGGGGTACACGGTCGAATTCTGAACGCAGACACAATCACTCTGTGGGTGCAGCCGGTTCCTCTTTCGACTTGGATCTGCGCGGTTTGCGTGGTTTTTTCTCAGGCCGTTTGCCGGGTTTGAGCTGCCAGCGGTCAGCATTGGCGAGCAAGCGCTCCTGGATTGCGGGTGGGTAGTCGCTCAGGGTGGTCACGGGTGGTACAGGCTTGCCGGGCAAGCCGGCCTCGCGGATTACTTTCGGCCAGCGCGGTCGCCAGCACAGCAGCAGGCTGAGCCAGTGGCCGGTGCCGACGATGACGAAAGCGGGCCACACGAACAGCAGGATAACTTTGAACAACCAGCTGCTTTTGCGGAAGAAACGCCCAAGCCCCTCGAACTGGGCGCTGAATGCCTGGATGGGTGAGGGTAGTTGTGTGCTCAGGCGGGGGCGTGGGACGGCGTGAGGGCCTTCTTCCATGTAGCGGCGGATGAATTCCCACTCGTCACGCAGTTCGCTGCCGCCTTGGCCTTGCTTGCCGAGTAGGGCCATTTCCATATGGGGAAGGCCGGTGCGGCTGGGGTGCCAGACTAGCCCTAGTCGCATGCCCAAGCTGAGTGAGTCATCTTCTGGGTCGATGGCTGTGCTTCCGGTTGTTTTCCAGGGGAAAGTGACGATGCCGCCGCAGTATTTCGGTCGATGTAGGTGAACTTGTTGGGTTACTCGATTGAAGCGAATGAGCAGGTGACGGCTAGTCAGCATTTCCAGTCGGGTTAAGTGAATTCCATACTTTGAATAAAGATACACTAAGGTCGAGCTGACTGAGAGCATTATAAGTGTTGTAAGAATAGTGATTACGGAGCGACCCTCAGGGTCGGTGATGTCCATCCATAAAAATCCAGTGGTCGTGATTAGCCCCACAGCAATGGCCGGGGCGACAGCGCCGAGCGTTGCGAGCGTAATAAGCCCGCGCTTCTCTTCTGAACCTCCGCAGCGCATTTCTAAAATAGTGTCGCTGAAAGCGAAAACAGGCCCTCTTACATAGGGTTTTTTACTAACGGATTGGAAGTGCATTTCTTCAGTCAGGTCATCCTCATACAAATCTTGACGCTTTTCGTTCGGTGTCAGTTCTGCTTCATATGCTTTTCGCGCAGCCTCGGATTCAGTAGCCATTTGCCAAAAACCCCATTCGATCAGATACATCACAATACCTCGCTGAATGCGGAGTGCAGGGTCTTCAGTTCTTCCTGTTCTTCAAACGGTTTTGAGTTTTTTGCAAGGCGGAAACTGCTGCGTTTGCACCACTTTTCCAAAGCGTCGTCTTCAAATATGTAAATTATGACTGTCAGGGCCAGGCCAATCCAGAAAGCGCCAAGAATAAGGCGGGCAAGTAATAACCGAGCGGCCTGCGTTCCGAGCTTTGTTGCAAGTGCTCCAAAGGACGTGGATAGCGTCCTGGCCAGCTTGGTCTTGGCATTTTGAGAAAGGTAGTCGAAGAAAGGTTTTGCAACAGCAATGGCCGTTCCTATTTCGGCCAGCGATAGGGTTATTGTCGCCATTCCTCTAACAAGGTACGTAGTGGCCAAAAGCCTGGATTTTCTTTGAGTCTGTTTGGTGTGTCCAGCGTGACTGTCGTTGAAATGTTCAAGCCAATCTGTGAAATCCCACCACGCCAGCAGCGAACCTCCAACGCCAGCCAATCCAGCCCCCCAGAGCTTCAACCTTCCTAAGGTGGCCGCTGCACCTCTCCCGGTCACACTGTTAGCGCCGTATCGTGTCACCACTTGGTCCACATAACTTGCCCCAATCTCGAAGCCCGCCGCAGCCGTGGTCATTGCGGCAGCCAAGAGTTCAGTCTTGATCCGTGCATCACTGTCAGGCAGCTCGCGGGCCTTGAAGGCCATCAGCATGCCTTCGATGAGGCATATCAGACCGGCGGCACGCACTTTATAGAAGTCACTCTTCTGACCGTCCGCCTGCATCAAGCCTTCAGCCCAGGCCTGATCCAGATAGCGCGCAATCTGGCCACCACTGCGTTGTGAATTAACCGGTTGCCCGCTACGTGCAGCTTCACTCAGGCGTATGTCAACAGCCGTTTCATGTACCGAAGCAAACAACGCCAGGCGCAGGCCATGGTGCAGCGCCCGGTCTACGCTGCTCGGTGCGCCGGTTCTCAGCACCTGTCGGCCGAGCGCGACGTACCATCCATACAGGCCGATGCTGACGCTGCTGTTCCTCTTCTGCAGTTCTTCATACAGCGTGTTGATGCGTCCGAAGGCATTCGCAGCGGCGTGGGCGCGTTTGGCAAAGCCTTCGGCCAGCGTGAAGTTGAATTCTGCGGGTGGTTCGGCCTTGGCGGCTTCCAGCAGCGCCGCAAGCTCCTCTTGGATGTCATCCTGGTTGTAGCTGATGCCGCGTATTGCCAGGTTTGCCCGGTCGGCCACGTCGCTGCGCCACCAGTGGTCCAGCACCTTCGTCCCCCATTCACTCAACTCCATGCCGATCACGCACTGGCCGGTCTGCTCGGCAAAGGCCAGGCCGTTGATGAGGTCGGCGTTGTCGTAGCGGTCCAGCGCTTGCAGCAAACGTTCGCTGACTACCCAGCGGGCATGGTCCTTGGCGCGGTCTTCTGCCGCTTGCTGGGCGTGTTGCATGGCCTGCTCAAAGGCTTCGAGCTGATCGTGCATGGCCTGACGGTCGACCAGGTGGCCGTATTTCTGGTCGAACTTCTTGCTGAACTCGCCAGCCTCGTGACGGGCCTGGACTTTGGCGCGAACATCGCGCTCGAACTGCGCCAGGTGAGGCTTCATGCGTTCGTCATGGGCGTCGGCTTGCTGCCTGGCCCGTTCGGAAAAGGCGTAGATCTCCGCATGCAGGTGAGGCTGGTTACGTACTTTCTCGGCCATGACTTCGCGCTTGACGATCTGCTCGGCCACCATCTGCGGGTAGAGCTTTTCGATCTCCAGGAACGACTGCGCGACCAGCAGCTTGCGCTCGTTGTCCACGCCAGGCTCCACGGTGCGTTCCAGCCACCTGGTCTTCACATCATCGACAGCGGCATTGCGCCAGGCGTTGAGCTCCTGGGTAATGCCGATGGCGTCTTCGATGACGACGGCGGCGCCACGGGGCTTGGTCTGGTTCATTAGCGGCGCCAGCGCTTGCCGTGAGGCGTGCGGCGAGACGATCTGGTCATTGTTGAACGGCTGCAGGTCCAGTAGCGCCTGCAGATCTGTGTCGTCCTGGGCCTTGAAGTCGGCTACCCAACTCAGTTGGTCATGCTTGAGCACCTGGGGCTGCGGTGGGGCGTCGGAGGGCTGGATGAAGCGGGCGATATCGATCGCAGGCAGGCTGCTGCGGTACTCGTCTTCAAGCAGGCGATAGTTGTCGAGCATGCGCGGGGTCAGCGGAGAAGGGCTGAACAATGGGCGCAGCTCCTGGATGTCATCCAGGTCATAGAGGGTGATGGTCCAGCCGAAGCTGCGGATGATCTCATCAAGATTGCCGGCGCTGGGGGCGGGCTCCCAGGGGGCGTCGGCGCTGATGTACAGCAGTGAGCCATTGGACGCGACGCGGTACTGACTGTGCCACTCGTAGGCAGGGGCGCTGTGGCGCTTGATCAGCAGGTAGAAAAAGCCCTCCCGCAGGGGGCGGATGGCGTAGCTGGAATGGGTCAGCTCGCCGACATCCTGAAAGGGGCTGAGATAGCTTGGCAGTTTGGGCAGGCGGGCGCGTTGTGCCGGGTTGCCGCCGACAGCGGCGTAGCGCAGGGGCAGCAGTTCGAAGCGGCGGGTGCAGTTGGCGACCGGGCTGTTGCGCAGGGCGGGGCGGTAACCGGTGGTGATGCGCCGGCACAGCTCGAGGGTTTCGCTCAGAGAGTCCATGGTTATTTGCCTCAATCCTTGGTGCGCAGGCATCGCTGCACATTGTCCATCAGGGATGTCTGTTGCTCGCGGGTGGCGGCGACCGCCTCCTGCCAGGCCGGTGAGTTGCTGAGTGGTTCCCCACCGCGAGCCAGCATGAGCACATAGCTGATCAGATCGTCTTCACGGTCCAGGCCTTGCTCGCGTGCCTGATCCAGATAGTGCTGGATCAAGCCAATCCGCGTGCCGTGGCAAGCGGCAGCCAGGGCCGGGCAGGACGGCTCGCCCTTTAGCAACTCGGCAAGCTGATAGCTCAGCGGGTCACCCGCCAATGCAGCCCAACACGCTTCGTTCAACGTGATTGGCGGGAAGTGCGTGGCTTGAGGCTGATCACCGCCGGAAATCTGCAGCCACAATCGCTTGTTCGGGTGCGCGACGGGCGACCACCAGTGATGGATGGGCGCGAGCCATTCGCTTACCCCGGGCAGGTCACGGTGCGTATCCAGCACTTGCAAGGCTGAAGCGGTGTGAAAGCGCAGGAGGTACGAATGGCCGTCAGCACCCGTGACGATGTTGGCGTGGCTTAAATGCCGCGCAAGCCGGGCGGGGGGGAGGGCGCTGACTATCCAGCCGCATACTGCGCCCGCTGCACCCTGTTCAAGTTGCCATTGAAAATCATACTGGGCCGAGACATCCGAGCCCGGACGCGAACCAAACAACCAGGGGCCTGCTGTGCGCAGGTTGCTGAACTGTGCTTGCTGCAGCAGTGGCCAGCAGCGGTCGGCGTAGTGCCCGGTCAGTCTTTCCTGCACCTCGGGAGTCAGATTGGCCATTTCCACGATGGCGCTCAGGCGGTAACGGTCGGATGCTCGCAGCACCTCGACCATTGCTCTGACAAATGGGCTGGGCATCAGCTTGCTCCTTCCATGCGAATCATGTTGTGGCCGTCGGCGATCGCTTTCAGCAGGCAGCTGAGGCAAATGGGTTCGCCGGGATCAGGTACACCAGAAGTCGAAGTGATGCGATTGCTACCTGTAGCCTGCTGGCTGACCGGTCCTTTGAACGCCAGCGCCAGGCCGTCCAGCGTGACTCCGGCGCCATCGATTCGCAGCAGGCCTGCTGGGCTCCTGATCGTCAGGCTTTCACTGACCTGTATGTCATAGACCTTCGTGGTGTGCCGGATAGCTTCACCCGTTTTCAGGTTGTGGTGACCGGCCACGACCTGTTCCAGATGGCCGCCGATTTCTACCGTGTGGTTGGCCTTGGTGATGTCCTGGCGGTGGTTGCCTACCTGTTCGATTCGATCCTTGCCTGTGGTGATCGTGTGGGTGCGACCAATGCTCAGGCTGTCGTCGTTGCCGATTTCATGTACCCGGTTCTGGCCGATGCCGACGGACTCGTCACGGGCTACTTCTTCGCGACGGTCCTGCCCAATGGAAATTGTCTCGTCCCGTTCCACGCGTTCCGTGCGGTCGTTGCCCACCCGCGTGGTTTCGTCGTGCTTGACGATGTTGTTCTGGTCCCGCTGGGCATGGATGAACACTTCCTCCTTGCCCAGTTCATCCTCGAAGCGCAGTTCGTTGAAGCCATCGCCCTTGTGGGTCTGGCTCTTGATGGTCATGCGCGTCTTGTGCTTGGGCAGGTCATACGGCGGCAGTTGATTACCACAGTAGGTGCGCCCGGTGATCAGCGGCTGGTCCGGGT
>Ga0207655_1000938_pt1 | contig 30241 bp, 18 predicted proteins | sample KBSM44metaG_FD_184398 | JGI IMG/M metagenome (GOLD analysis project Ga0207655, IMG submission 184398) | Miscanthus rhizosphere microbial communities from Kellogg Biological Station, Michigan, USA - KBS M4-4 metaG (SPAdes) (version 2) | ecosystem: Host-associated > Plants > Roots > Rhizosphere >... | reverse complement strand
GATTATCAATAAGAGCATCTGTAATGGAACCCAATGCGATGTTTGCTGTATCAACTTGTTGTTCTCCAATAAGAGCACTAGTAATAGAGCCTAACTGAATCTTAGCTGTGTCAATTTCAGCGTCACCGATTTTAGCATTTGTAATGGACCCATCCACAATGTGAGCTTGACCAATACTTGCTTCTTCAATCTTAGCACCCTTAATGAATGCATTCTCAGCACTCAAGTTAATCGCTTCGATTACAGATGCTTTAATTTTGTCAGCACTTAGGTTTCCAATAGCCGCGGAGTTAATTACAGCCTTGTCGATTACTGCACTCTCTGAGTAGATATTAATCGCATTGATTACTTCGGCCTGCATCCGCTCTGCTTTTACGTTACCAGCTGTTATGTTATCAGCATTTAGGTTTTTGATGTTTGCTTGGTCTGCACTCAAGTTGATTGCTTCTACAACACTTGATGCGATTCGCTCTGCATCTATTGTCCCTGCTTTAATACTGCTCGCTTCTAACTCATCAATCACCGCACCATGAATATAGGCGCTGCCCAGTTCAGCGTGACCAGCATACATATTAATAGCTTGAACTACAGAAGCTGATATGCGTTCTGCATCAATCGTTCCAGCTTTAATCTTATCTGCGGTCAAGTCTCCGATGACTGCTTGGTCGATAACGGCTGAACCAATCCTTGCATTAATAGCGGTAATAACATTTGCTTGTAGAGCTTCCACGCTAACAGTTCCTGTTAAATCTCCATAGCCGAACTTACTAATCTTATTAATGGAGATAGTACCGTCGCCCACTGCATTATTGATGGAATAGATAAGGCGATTACCGTCATAGTTCTTAATCTTCTTATCTTCAATGGTTGCATCTTTAATAGCAGAGCCTTCGAATGTATTCGCTTGGATTTGAAGCATTTCATATGGTATATAAATACCATCATAGCTATATGTATGTGCCGCTGTATCTAGCTTGATACTTCCAAAAGCGGTTTCTCTGCTGTATGTATTATTCGTAACATTAAAGCTAGGAGTCCCGACATACCAGCCGCCTACAATCGGCATCCATTTATATCTATCTACTTCATTTATCCCTACGGAGTATCCTTCTTTAACAGGATAAAATCCATCAAGACTCATTAATAGGGCAGCGCTATGTGCGTATGAATAAAGCTTCTGCGCTTCGTCATCTGCAATATTGCTTTGAATAAGAGGAGTACCGAAGATTTTAATTCCTAGTTCTTTTCTATAGATATAAAGTCTTTTCATCTTTACTACTGTACTGATGAAGTCTGGATACTTGTTTGCGCTCGCACTATCTACAACAAACTTATCATAGTGGTAGATGTCGCCAGCCTGGATGTTTGGGGCTACCCAACTTGGGTTCAATGTCTCGTGATATAGATCAGAGAATATTTCCTCAGGATTCTGCCCCTGTAATATAGCTACGAGCCCATATTGGTGAATGGAGTCTAAGATAGCATTCTGTCTTTCTCTGTTAATGCCACTTTCAAAGCCAAAGTTTGCGCAATAGATTCCAGTAGCACCCATGTCTTTCCAGCTCTGAATTGTAATCTGTAGCTCAGAGACTGATAGGTTTGCTGTGTTCACGCCAGCATCTATGTAACCGTAAAAATGCGTGTCCTTATTTTCTTTTACGCCTTTTATAATATCAACGACTAACTGGTGGTCGTAATTGATGTAATGTGCGACTGCTTCTTCTACTGTAGCGGAGCCATTGATTCCTTCTGGCTTTCCTAGGTAAAGCAGGAATGATGGAACGCGTAAGGAAGAAGAACCTTCTAGTAAAGTGATGCGCTCGCCTACAGTACTTTTATTACCTTGAGGAGATACCCCTAATGTAGATTCAATACCAAGGATAGCGTCTTGCAGTTCATTGATGTCGGCCGCCATAACATGATCGCCATTCGGGTCACCTTCGAACGTCGCATCTCTTTTGTATTGGAATAAATCAATTTGCTCTGGATACTTGGATAGGCTCACTTATCTCACCTTCTTCTCTACTTTTGTTTCTTCACAATGCCGTTGCGTCCATCATATGGAACCCACTTGCGCTTGTTATCGTCATAGTACTCTATTTCAAAATATTCGATATCTGCACTTTCTAAGTAAGACCAGGAGAGCTCAGTGCTCCCCTTCGCCTCATCATAGATTTGTGTGATACCTAGTGGAATGTTTTTATCAATCACTAATATCACCTTTCTTCTTATACATACTCGACAATGAAGTAGATACCGTATGCAATATGTTGTTTCACAATCTTCTGCACTGCTTCTTCTGTGAACTGACCGCCATTGATTTGGAGCACACGTTTTGGAACCTGAATAATCAAGACACCATTTTTGTAGTATGCTGTTCCATCCCATGTCGACATATCCCAGTAGTTCTGTGACAGTGGTTGACGTTTTTTGATTTCAGAATCTTTGATGCTTTCTTTCAATCCGCCACCTCTGGAACGTGCGTCCATCACGATTGCTTCATGGATATTGGTGTGTTCTCTCAACTGAAGAATACCAAGTAACATAGCTGCTGGGTTTGTCTTCTGAACAATCTGCCATTCTTTCAAGCTGTATGTATGGCGCACTGTGTGCTGTTCATAGTTCCCAAAGCTATCTTTATATGGCAAGAGATACACATAGATTTCCTTATTCATCAGTTTCGCCGTCGGCACCAATTCCCAAGAGGTAAATGTAATCCCTGTGAAGCTATCTGTTCTGACTACTGGCATTGTAGAGTAATGACCTTCAGATGGGTTCAAATCCAAATGAATGAACTCGCCTACTGTCTCGTCATAGAATCCTCTATATTCCAGATAGTCTTCTTCGTAATAGTAATTCACATAGAGCTCGTTCTTGAAGTCCACTGGTTCTTCCAGATAGATGTAACCATTTTGAGCATCATAGTCTCGAATCTTTAGCTGCTTATCTGTAGAATATGTATAGTCTACTTTTACTCTGTCATACATGTCCTCATTGAACATAACAGCTCCGTTTTCATAGTCTACCCTATATGAAGTAACAGGAACGATTTCTTCCTCGTTGCTATTGAAAGGAACAACTTTAACAACAGGTGCTGGGAATTGCAGCCAGTTTTTGTTCGGAGAAATATATGTCTTCTTGTCTGTTGAAGTAATGACTTTGTTTCGTACCCGAACGTTGTTGTAGGTGCGGCGCCATACTTCTAGATTGCCATGCTTATAATCTGCCTTAACAGTACCGTTGATTGGCTCTTCGAATATAACCATTCCATTTGTATAGTCAATGTCGAATCCATCTATCCATTCAACTTCATTTCCATTCATATCTTCATCAACATACACACGGACAAGACTTTCTCTGTCCCATTCGCCATACAATCCTTCGTATACAAGGCCTTCGCTATCTGCTTTAGCAAGCAGCTCTTTTTCTGCTTCTCCTTCTTGTACATAAAGCGGAGCGTTCTGTACTCGAATTGTGTTGTCGTTGATATACTCTGCAAGCTCTTGTCGAACTCGTTTAATCCCAATAGATGGTTTGAATACTTGGCGATTGTACTCAGGCAATGAGTAGTAATGTGTACCAAATAGTCGTTGCTGGAATTCATAGTAGCGGCTGTCATATGCCAATAAGTCCTTAATGTCGTTGTAGTTCAATTCTTTTTTAATGAAGGAACCATTCTCTACACGTAAGAACCAGCAGTCTCTATTGTCAATCGTAGATGGGTAAGCCAATTGGATTTTGTTTTCGGCTTCTACCATTACACCGTAGCGACGTTTTGTAGCACGGATTGTGTAGTAGTTTGTGCGGGCCTGCAACAAGATGTTTTTATTCTCACCTGTATAGAACAAGTCCATATACTTGATGATGACTTCTCCATCTTTGTTGTAATAATACTTACCGCTTTTGGCATCATAGATTTCCATATCTACGAACTGACTGTCTGTGCTTATGCCATCATTAGAGCCTAGATACACTTCGTAGTAGACATCATTTCGGTCTGCCCAGTCTGCTCCTGCATTCAGCGCTGGCAGCATTGTAGACATAGAGCCAAAGCTGACTACTCCGTCTGAGCGCCTTATGTTTCTTGTCTCTGTTACAGAGTTTCCATACAACCTCATGTAGCGTCCAGCATAGTTATCCCATGCATAAACAAATGCTCTGATTGTGTAGGTTACTGCAATCTCAGGGTCGTATGTTGTGATGTCTGCTGTAGAGAATCCTTGTGCCCGAAGGTCGAATGTTTCTCCGCGCGGGCGAACTGCATATGCGTATAGACTTGTTGCTCCATCATTCGATGGTGTCATGTACACACTGCCGATGCTGTGCAATGTTAGATAGTCGATAGCAATTGTGCCTGTTCCATTTCCATCAACAAAACCGCCGCGAATTTCTACCTCTTTTGCACTTGAAAGAGAGAAGTTAACTTTTACTTCAATCCAGTCTCGTGTCCCAAGTAGTGGAGAGCCTTTAGCGATTAGTGTTCCTGTCATATCGTATACACCAACAGTTGCTCCTGATGCTGTTATCGCTGCAACATCTTTTGTCTTCATCCACATGCTAGCTTGATAAGAACCTGCTACAAGCGGAGTCGTTACATTAGCCCAGTAAGCATGAGAACCTGTTGCTCCAGTCGGGGCTTCTAATTGAAGTGCTTTTGCTCCACGCTGAGATGAACTATCCAGGTGTGTAAACTTAGCACTTGCTCCAGCTAGTCGCTTTGTATTCCATCCTGGAATTGCTTCTGCTGTATCTGTCGTCCACTCTGTAACAGCTTTACGCGCCGTGTTGTCGTATGTGCCGACTTCCATACTGCCATTGCTAATAGGGATCTCTGTATTAGATTCTACTTCTGCTTCATATGTTCCTTTTGCACTGAAATAAGACGGTGGCAAATGCGGAAGCAATGCGCCTCTTGTTGTTCTATTGATGATTTTCTTTGCAACGATTTGAGATGCATCGAAGTCATTTCGCTCATCAACATAAACAGTCGTGCCGCCAGCCCCTTGATATTCTTCACGGAATAAGTTGTCTCTGTGGTAAACATACTCATGTTTCCAAGGACCTTGAATCCATTTTCTTTCTGCAAAGCATAGAACCGTATTCATAATGAAACGAAGTTCTGTTGGATTACTGTAGAACAAAGAACGGAATAATCCACAGTTGGAAACCATCACGGTGCCTTTGCCAAACATATTTCTTTGCATAATCGAAGGTGAGTTGTCCGCATATCGAACGATTGTTGTCCAGTTGTTTATGCTCTCGCCTGAGCCGAATGTAATCGCTGGGTTCACCTGAGTCTTTCCATTGTTATAACCGATTGCTAGCTGACTGCTGCCGCCGAGCACATATAGCCTATTTAAAAGCTCTTGTGCTGTTTCATTTGCAGCTGGAGCTTTCATTCCTGTTTTAGTAGATGTGTTCGAGAATCCTACTGAAGTCAGGAATGTTTCTTCTCCTGTTTCTGCTTTGAACGTCAATGCTTTCCCAGTCTCTCCAGCATTATCAATCCAAATCTTCCCGCCATTTGCTAGGTAGTTACGAATAGCATCGTTGTACGGACGCATATCGTAGTAGCCATATCCTGTAATAATGACTAGGTCGTATTCATTCCACTCTTCTGCTGGCATTGACAAGTCCGCAATCCAGTAGCGAGGATTCTCTTTTAAGAAACTCTTCTGTGGAGGTACAGGATTTAGAAAGTCTAGATAAGGAGGACGGGCATCATCTTCATACAGCTTCTTTAATGTGCCTGTTAAATCCTCAACATTAATGATGCTTGTATTTAAGAATGCTACGCCTATCTTAATTTCTCCAGGGTTGGCGTTTGTCAGTCTTGTTTTCAAGTCCCCTCGTACTCGATACTTGAATTGATGCGAAGGACGAGTGACGTTATTTGCTACAAGCACTTGTGCAGGAGCATATACTTCATAAGCATTGTCATCTGTTTCAACAACTGTGAAGCTCTTGTCATTCAGTTCTGGTCGCCATTCTCCGCCAAGCTTTGGATTCTCAGAAATCTCATCTAGGTAGTATTTATCTACTTCTTCAAAGAAAGGATAAGCATTTAGAATTTCTTCATACTCTGCTTCGTGGCTGCCATCTTCGTTGTACTTCTCATATCGAAGCATGAACGTTTCATTAGCATTGCCTCTGAAGTTTGTGTAGATATAAATACGATATGCATTCTGAGGAAGTCCCGCGCCCTCTTCAGCTACTAGATGTATTTTATATTTGTACTCACTGTTTATTGCTGTTCCATCTAGGTTTGTGATTCTAATTTTATTCCCTAGATACAGTAAGTTTTCTTTTTGGTTTCCTGTCATTTGAGCATAATCGACGATACGCTCTGGAGGACTTTCTGTATAGCCTGCTAAGAACGGAGAGACTAGCGCTCCCTTTGCATCGAATCTATGCTTAGCTAGTGCTCTGTAGTAAAGAGGTACTGGCTGCTCTTGTGTTGTAACTGGAACAGAAAACTCATCACTGATTGTTATGCGGCGGCTAGGGAGCTTAGACTCCCCAGTTAATTCACGCAGCATAAAGTCTTCAGATGGATACATCATTTTTTCTTTATCATATGAACTTGCTAGACCGTTCTCTTTGATGTTTACGGACAAGTCATTGAGCTGTAAGTTTTTCGTTGGGCCCATTTCAGGAGTAGAAACGTATGCCAAGTTTGCACTGTTTATAGGCAAGTTCTTACCAACTCTTATGGAGTAACCTTTGTCCTTACCGTCTTTCTTTATACGGTCATCATGCGCTTTAGTCACTACTTCTCACCCCATTAGTTTGCTTGTTCCCAAGCAACTATCTTATTGTATTTCTCTTCTAACGCCAGTGTTAGGCGGTTCTCTTTCAGCCACTTTACTTCCTGAATATTGATGAGTCCATCACCATTGAAATCAAGCAGTGCGCCTAATCCTGTTGGCAATTCCGTTATTCTCATATCTCCGTACTCAACAATTAGTTCAATCATATGACCGATCATTTTGTCTTGAGCAATCTCAGCAGGAGACTTACTAAGTTCTTGTGCAGAATAGTTGATAGGAATTTCTACCGTCTTTCCTACGTTTGCAAAGATGTATGCTCTCACCTGTTCCACAGTCTTATCGCTCGCTACTGCAATATCTTCAACCGTAGAACCGTAGCGGCTTGCAATGCTTTCCAATGTATCTCCAGCCGTAATTGTATGTGTTCTTTCTCGAAGTGTGCTTAACGTAATCTCAACTTGAACACCAAGTCCTGTTTGCTTATCAATTACACTAATATAATCTGTGACTTCCAAATTCTTAACGTTATCTAGTTTAAGAATCGGCGCACGGTAGCGATACAGGAAGCGCCCTGCTCTATCCCGAAGTTTTACACTCTCTTGGTCATAGGTAGGAATAATAGTTCCTTGTTCACAAGATACATCCAGTTTGCAATGACTGATGTAATTCCCATTAGCATCTAGTGGTTCTACGACAATCAATGATTCGTCGGCGCCGTTAGCCGCTAAGTTCTCAGGGGTTGCTTTGATTCTGAATGATGTTACTGGTTCGTCGTTTCGAGTCACATACAAGAAACCTTCATGGTTCGGGTTAAGCATTGGATTCATTTCTACCATTGTCGCTAGCTTTTCATCTGTGAATCCATTTCCTTCATATACTACTTTGACTGGTTGTCCATCATGCTTTCCTAGTGTGACGCGGAAGCTATCGGGAACACCTATATTGAAATCAACTGTATAAGAATCTTCTAGCTGATAAGATGCGTATAGGTTCTGACCATCCAAAGTCTTTTTCTCTTCTTCAGACAATGTGAGGTAAAGCCGTTTCCCTTCAAGTCGATATGGGCTGCCGTATGTTATCCTGTCGGCATTCTCCACATTAATAAGGAAGTTCTCTTGGTCTACTTCTTTGTCATGATAGGAAATCTCAATATAATCATAGTCACTATCGTACTGCACAAGCTCTTCGTTGTATGTTCTATATTCTCCTGTGTAGAAGTCAAAGAACGATACCTTACGCATGCTTGTGCCGTCTGCTTTTTCTACGATTACTGGAGAGCCATAATCAGGAGTTAGTGTAGCTTCGATAATAGACTTATTGAAGTTCCCTATAGCATGGTTGAATGTCGCCCGCATAATCATAGATGCGTTATCTGCTATAGGCTCAACTGATGCCAGCATTGCTTCTACTTCTCTTTCATCTATTACAGTAGAAAGAATGATGGTTTCATCTATTGCTCCATAGAAGATATTCTTTGTTGTGTCTGGTGTATTTCCTATGTAAATCAATTTGCTATCATCTGGAAGATTGAAAGAACCTGGCAGCTCTGTCTTTACTCCGTCGATATAAAGCTGAATACCACTTGCTGCCCAAGTAGCTACTACGTTGTACCATTTGTCTTTCTCTAATGTCATAGTAGAAGCTAGCTGTCCATTACCATATTGGAAGATAAGCTTCCCGCTCTCATAAGACAATCTTATTTTGCTTGCATCCCCGTACTCAAAAATAACTGGCTTTAGCCCAGTTGTGTCTGTGTAAGAAATAGCAGGCTTAAAGTTTGTAACGAGTGTGCCGCTTGTTACCTTGATATTCTCTTTAGATGGATAAGTGATAATAGAATTCTCTCTAATCTTAGCTTCTGTCACACTGTCGTTATGAATGTAGCCCGTCTTAAATGCTTTCTCTTCAAGCTGTACAGCATTAACGCTGATATTTCCATTAGCTACAGCAAAACGAATAGCTACTCTTGTACAGTCAGCACTTAGTGTTTCTGTAAAGATAGATTCTTTCCATTCTGTTGTTGTAGGAATAACATAATTAAATGTCTTTGGTGCGGCCCCATTTAGTTCAATAATCTTAGCTGTTCCTCCACCTAGTACATTAAAAGAAAGCGTATGGGTCTTCCCGCCGTTAACTGTCAGTTCCTGTCCTGCATAAACTTCTGTTGTTGTAGGGTTTTCTAGGTACAGGTACTTGTCTTCATTAGCTAATTCTCTAATGCCAGCAGTTGCACCCTTAATGCTCTCTAAGTTTGTTGTCCATCCTTGTGCAAAATTAGATTTCACTTCAATAGAAGAACACGTATTACCTGCTGTTCCATAGATGCCTACTTTCCCTTTTGACATTCCAGGGTATTCGATGTTGAAAATCGTTTTATTATCCATAGAAATACGGTAGTTCGTTCCTCTGACAACAACCTTGAATTCATAGGTCTTGCCTACTACCAATGCTTCTACCTGAGTTTGTTGAATGTTGTATGTGTCATATGTAACCTGTGCATCTAAACTTGCAAATCCTGTTACTTCTGTTTGGTTTTCTCCACCAGACTGATTGTATAGGAACAGGAACATATACATATTCGTATCGTAAATACGTGGCGCCAATCCAATGATTCCGCCTTGGTATGTAATGTTGGCAGTAAATGTGATGTCTTGCCATCTATCATCGCCAACTACGTAGTACCCCTCTGAGTCAAATACTAGCTGTTTAGCTGTTGTATCGACGTGGGTAGTAGCTGCAATATAATCCGACATTCGTTCTCCTCCTTCGCAGGTACTCTCCTCTCTTTGTAACCACTACCTTTCATAAAAGCAATAGGGTACAAAAAGAAAAAAGCCACCCATAAAGAGTGACTTTCTGCTTAGAAATTTCCTTTGTATTCTGTTGGCGTAACCCGCGGTTCATACTTCTCTGTGACAACTGCTGTCTTACGAACGATACCGTTACCAAACACACGAGCTATCTTTCGTTTACCAGTAGTCATTCTTTCGATTGTTCCACCTTGGTTTACTCTTGGAACTTTTGGTGAAGTCACATCATCATCTAAGATGCCGCCTAAAGCTTTTGTTTTCTTTACCTTAGGAGCTGTTACCTTTGAGTTTTCCATTGTGTATCCGTTATAGACATTTCCCATTTATATCATCCTTATGATACTGGGCCAAGAGGAAGCGCCAGCGCTTTTGATGGAAACGCATCGTTACCCAAGTTCTGATTAACAACAATCAAGTACTGTTGCGTTCCTTGTACGATGATGTCGCCTGTTAATACGTTCTGCGTAGGTAATGCATAAATCCCTGAAAGTTTTCCACGAATTCCTTCACTTGAATCTCCATAGAAAATCTCAGACAATGTGTAGCTTCCAGCTGAGTTTGGATTCTTTGGAGAAAGCTGACATAAAACACTACGGCTTGTTGCTGTTGTAACAGGTGCTACTTCTCCAGCGCTATCTGTTACTAAGACAGAGAGTGCACCTGGAGCTGAAGTCGATGTCACAAACAATAGTCCTCTTGAGTTTGGTTCGCTGCAATATGTATCATCAGGAATCCCGATATAAAATGTAGTTGTACTCAAATTCAGTGCAAGTGGGTATTCGATATTGAAAATGATTCGGTTTTTGTTTACATCATACCGATAGATTACTTGTGTTTCTTTATCAACAGTTGCTGTTGTTGCAATTGGAGCAATTGCGAGTGCTCTCCATGTCTCACTTGTTCTATCAACCGTTCCAGCTTTTCCAGCTGTCCCTGGTGTGTAGCTACCAATTAAGCGCAAAGATGCGGTAGCAAAGTTTGTATCTTCTATGCTGTTTAAGCCATTTATAGCTGTAGCTCGCATTTGAACGACAAGCTTTTTGTCTCCAGCTTCACCAGTGGAGTACATTACGTCAAAATCGTTTGTAGGGTCAGAAGAAATATTCTCCCATCCTGCCCCGATCATTAGTTCTTTTATCTTACCGTATAGCTCTTTCTTTAAGCATGTTCCTTGTGTAAACATAGATGTCTATTTCCTCTCTTATTCGCCATATCGTGATGCGAAGATGTGTGTAATGTCTAGCTCAAGAGCGCGTCGGAAGTCGTCCTGGATAGTCTCAGGTGTAGACATGTCAAACTCATACCTAGCTCCTGATGCAGTATATGAAACATTGAAGTATAGTCGTAGTGCTTCTATTTCTTCTACTGAAAGCTCCTCTTTATCTAGAAGCTTTCTTAGTCCTTCAAGTGCTAAAGTCTTCATGATGTTCCTCCTATGCAATGCTTATTAGTTTTAATGTAACGACAATGTCGGCATTAGATGTTCCATGATTGAACGCCTCGATGTGAATCATTTGCGTTCCATCCTTGTCTTCACAAGGAATATTACAAACATCATACACCTTTGCTTTTGCTAAGCTTTGGTATATTTTCTTACTCCCAGTAGCTTGCTCATAAATGACAACAGATGTTTCTAGTCCTGTATCGCTCAATGCCTCTACTGTTCGAATGTCATAGCTGTTGAAGCCAGTTGGGATTGATAGCCTCTTAGAACTGTTGGCATTTACAGATACAACCTGTTGTACTTCCACAAGCTGAGCTGCATTACCCCCACCGCTAGCGCTTGGTCTTCTAGTCCATGCCATTTTCATCACATCCTTACTACTGCTCTGTAGGCAGTTGATGCCCCAGCAGTAATATTGATATCTTTGAAAGCCTCGAAGTTTCCATCAAAGGATTCGTCTGGCCCTATTGGAATGTTAATTCCATTAATGGATAGAGTAATTTCCTCTGCTCCATCGTTTATCACGGATACTCCGTGCATGTCGGTGGCATACGTTTTATTTGTATTGCCGCCTGTTGCCCTAAAACTATCTTTTACGATAGTACCTATTTGAACAAAAGAAAGACTCCCATCATTGTTGATTAGAAGTTTGTTTGTCCCGTCCCCTACAAGCACTGGGGTAATCCAGTCGTATGAGTTTGTTGTAATAGGAATGGCAGTGGTCTTCTGATTGTCTGCGTCTGTTGACAGACTGATGTCATGTTGAGCCATGGCTGCACCTCTTTCATTCTATTATAATAGGAGGTTAACCATTTCACCTAGAAATAGCAACCTCCTATCCACAGCTTTCGACTAGTTAGTAATTCCCAGTTCAGCAGATGTAGATGCTTGAACTAAAGGATTAGAATCGAAGCTTAACTTGAATACTGTTCTTTCTTCTTCCTGAACATCAAACCCAGAGTTCAGTACCTTATTGACAGATGATTCTTGAAGCGCTGCCGCGTTCTGGTACTTACCTGATACAAACTCTACGTTTGCTGCTATTGGGATATCTCTTTCAGTAGGCTCAATTACGATTGGCTCATTGTAGAGGTAATATTCATCTTGTCCCAAATAGTAGTACCCTGTCTTAATGGTAGGGAACCAGTTGTCTTTTGGAACACGGTCTTGCAGGGAACCGATGACATACCATTTGCCGTCTCGTTCTTCTGCCCACGTCTTAACCCAGATATCATTATCTTCAATAACATAAGCTATGTCTTCTACAGCGTTGTCAGGCATTCCTAACCATTCTGTAAAAGCTGGTAGCTCAGCTACATAGTCATAACCAGGGTAGCACATACCACTGAATTCTTTTACTTCAGGAGAGCGCCAGATTCTATCTACGCCACCTTCTTCAATGTATGTGGTATCAATTGTTACTGTTACTTTACTTGGTACTTCTACAACGTAGTCCACAACATAGCGTTCGTTTGCCGCTGGTTCAGATGCTGGTGAGCTTGCTGGTATCCAGTCAATGTGGTTGTCTGTCAGCTTGAAGTCTCCACTTTTTGTTGTTTCATTGTACGGGTTGTAGATTCTCGTACCGCTAATGTTTCTTGCTTGCGTGATGCTTATTACTCGTGCATTCGGAAGTAAGTCTTTTCCGTTTTCAATCTCGCCTCTTGTGATCTCCACATCTTGCATCGTAACAGTTTTGTATGTAATTTCAATTGGCTTAACTGTCATAACGTCTTCGCTTAGCGTTTTGCTATCTTTCTTCTTCACGCTGTTATAAACAATCTCAATATGGTAAGGATTATCTTCGACTACTGCTTTTGGATGCACTGCTGGAAGTACGATACGAGATGGAACCATTACGCGCTGACCTGCCGCTGGCTGTTCATCATCTACTGTAATGTTGTTCAACCTGCGAACGTCTTCTTCATATACGCCAAATTGGTTTGCAATATTCTTGTATGTATCTCCAGCTTTTGCGATGTACTCGACTTGAGCAGAATCTCCTGAGTCAGGTGAGATATGGCTACGCTTATATTCTGAACGAACATCATTCAAGTTGACTACGCCGTCATAAATCTTTTCTTCTGATACCCAGTCTACCCACCCATAAATAGAAGCTTCTTTTACTTCTGCCGTTACCATGTCACTGGATACATCAGCGTTGCCTTCTAGGACTGCGTTGTGAGATGACTTGTCTGTTCGTTCATTGTTTGTTGATGACCAGTACATTTTAACATCATCATTCACGCTATCATTTGGAAGCTCTATTTCTTGTCCTTCCATAAGGTCTCCAGTATTTGTATATGTAGCTTTCGGATTCAATGTTCTAATCTCTGCTTCGTCATACTGATACTGTTGTGCAATCTCTAGCATACTGTCCCCTGGTGCCACTGTGTGATATTGTGTAGGCCAACCAGTCTCTAAATGGTAGCGGTAGCGTAGTGTGCTGCTTAGACTTGGAGTAAAGATAGGAGCCAATTGAATTTGGTCTTTCAGCGGGAATTTAACTTGTCCGCCGCCATACTGGAAATTCTTTTGAAGTCCAGTTCCATTGTCTGTTGTCTTTACCTTAGCTTCTGCCCATACTTTATTACTAAGCGTCATCGTTTTGTTTGTACGGATAGCTGCATCTTTTTCACTGTCCAAATATAGGATTACATCTTGAGGTCTCCGCGTATTATCAATGAGTGTGTATTCTGGGTTGGATGTCGCCGCTGGAATCTTAAACTTATTGCGGAATGCTGTAGGGTTCATATCTAGCATAACACCCTTGCCAGTATTCTTAAAGTCTACTGCGGAGAACTCTTGCCCTTCTGTTACTACGTCTTGTTCGTAATGCATTTCAGAAGTCATGGTTACCCAGTCTACTACAGGAGTTTGCTTTCCTCTTGTCCGTTTCAAAGTTACCCTAAGTACATTATCTTTATTGCGGAGGTTGGTGCCGCGCAAGTTTCGATTAGCTATGTTCATTGGGTTGCTTAGTCGAACATAAGGATTCAATGTATTATCTCTTTGTGTGCTTAAGAAGTCGTAAGTTACGGATACTCCTGCACTATCAGGAGGCAGGAATGATTGGTCATCCCACTTATCCCATTCTGTTGTCGTAACATATGGTACTTTTGCCGATGGAGCAATAAATGGACTGTCTATCCATCCAGTCAAGAAACCTTCTTTAAGCCTGATACGATTTGTGTTTTGTTTATAAGGAACTGTAACCTTGTCCCAAATATTTAATTTATCTACAGAGCTCTGAGAGCGTACTGTCATGGTTGTCGTAGCTGGCACTTCTTCCGTCCAATTTACTTCTTCTACCTGGCTGAAGCTCACTCCAGCTTGAACAGCTATTTCAACCATGTTGAATATTGCCCACCACTGTCCGTCTTCTGTTCTATTATTACTGTCTCCTGCAATTGTTTCTATGTATTGCACTTCAGGAGTCGTTTCATTATCAGAAGAAGCTAGGAAGATACGAAACTGTATCTGGTTTTTTCCAGCATAGTTTGGTGTTGTAGCTGTAACCATATAATCTGTAGAACCTGCAATTGGCTTCACTGTAGCAGGAATCTTCACATAAGCTGCTTCAGATGGAGTAGGCCATGGTGTTTGGTCTAGTCTTGCTCTGGACTCTACAGTTATATTTGCTGTCCGTGCCACAAAACCTTTGAAGTTGAAATAAGAACCACTAGGGTTACTAGCTCCTAGTATGATTCGAACTCTCTGCTCTCCAAATGGAAGTCCTGTTATTTTATATGTAGCATTCGCATCTACGCTAGCTGCTTGTGTGTTTAACGTGAATGTCTGAACAGTAGGGTCTGCATCCACTGGTGTACTTGTTACTTCTATTGTAACACTAGCAGCAATTGTTCTTTGTTCGTATTTAATCGTTACTTCATCTGAGGTTACGCCAAGCAATAGCTCTGCATTTGGAGTATCACTCTGAATCTTTCCTTGACTCGATACATAGCTCCATGTACCTTTTACTTGCTGCACTTCTTTGGACTGTGGTCCGTATGTGGCAGATGGCAATGCAGTTCTCATATTTATTGTTACGGTATTTTTCAATAACTCGTCTGTAAATATCTCACGTGTTTCATACCAGCCGCTAAAAGCATTTGTTCTACCATAGTACGTAGTACCATAGAAGTTATGACCGTACTGAGCCATTCTCTCGCCTCCCTATTAAATCAAAGGGGCTTAGCGCCCCCTATTTTTATTCATATGTAATTCTTAGTTTTGCATTGGAGTAGTACTGAATGTAAGGCAATCGAGCCCATTTGTCGACATAAATACCGATACCCTTAGCTTTATTATCTCGAATGTACTCTCCATAATAGTTCGGAAGAGTAACCCATGCTTTCTCTCCAAGGTCAAAGTCTTTACCTGGTTTGAATTTAGAGGAGAAGCTAGGCTGGCCTTTCGGGAAGTTAGTGTAATTATGTAACCAGAAGGTAGGAGTCTGGTCATTGTAGTATCCATGGTACCAGCTCTTACGTTGCAACCACATCTCTACTTTGATAATTTTCTTACCCTTCAGTGTGTCTCTCCAGTACTTATCATCGAAAATCCACATGCCCTTGTGCTTGCCCCAACATGTTCCTGCTGGTGCTGTCTGGTGCGGGGAGCCCTCGATTTCACACCACTCGCCTTGGTAGACGTAGTCGTTATCTGTTCTCCATCCCCAGTTATCACGCCAAGACTTTCCTCTTGTTGCTTTCTGTTCTTTCGTTGCTCGCTTGGACTTTGTACGTCCTACACAGGACACCCATTTGCTTGTTCCCGCAGCATTCACGGAACGGACGAACCAATCATAACCTGTATTGTGATTAAGCCCTGTTGGAGTGTAGCTTAATCGCTTACCTGAGTACATATTCGCTCTGTTTGTTTCTGCACGGAATTCATAATACTCTGCTCTGTCTCCTGCACCCCAAGAAAGTGTCATGCTGCTTGTATTGCTCCACGTACACTTGAAGTTCTTTGGTGGAGCTGGTGGGTCAAGCGGGTCAAATGGAACTCCATTAGTATATTGCCAATGGCTTTTCATGCCTGTTATATCAATAGCACGAATACGATAGAACATGTTTCCTTCTCCGCCTGTAACCTTGTGTGTATACTTCTGTTTTGTAGTAGTAACAGGCTTGCTCCAAGAGCCGTTCTTATCTGGACTCGTTTGAGTTAGCTTCCGCTTCTGATAAGCTACCTCATAATGCTTCACACCTAGCCGCACTTGGAAGTTTTTACCCCATGTTTTGGTATGTGTTTTTGCGGTAGACTCATTTCCTCGTCTATCTACAGTAATAACCTGTAACTGGTGTTGTGCCAACCCTAAAGTGTTTACTGTGTAAAGATTTGACCAGTCAGTTGCAAAACGTCTGGCAGATTCGTCATACATATTCTCAGGACGGAAGTACAATATGGAAGTCCATGCTGCGTTACTTGGTCCATAAGAGAAGTTTACTTTGTAGTACCACACATCCTTGCTGTCCGATACCTCATCAAAAATAAACGCACCCTTCATTTCTTCTAGTGGCCTTACTTTCCAAGACACATCAATCGTCGTATCTCGTCTGCCGTCATGGTCCACTCTCATGTTGTATACTTCATAGCTAGGTGCAAAACCAATATCGAAACTCAATTTATCGACTGGCTCAGGTCGTACTGTTAGTAGAAAGTCAATTCTTTCTCTTATATACTCCATGTCCGTTATGCCTAGAGAATCTTCTACTTTGTCTTGCACATAAAGCTGACTAGAATTTTCCATTTGTTGAGATATGTAGTTCATGATTACTTCCAATGACGCGAAGTCTTCTCTATCAGGAACAACTTCTCTCGTGAATAATTTCGTTACATTTGTATAGACATTCTTTGGAACATCTCTGTAGTCATCCAAGACAATTGTTAAGTTCATTTTCAACTCTTCGAAGTACGTCTTATTTGTGATAACTTCATTTGGTTTAGGTATGTATGTCCAGTTGACTGCCGTTCCTGGTTTTGCCGTCATATATAGGAATCGAGCCCGTACTGATTCGTCACTTGCTACGCCGCTTTTGTTGTAGGCAATAATACTCCAATGATAAACTGTGTTCATCTTGAAGCTATAACCTACTTCTTCTACTGGGATTTCAAACTCCTGAGTCGTCTTTGTATACGTCTTCAAGAGATTGTAGCTTGCGTCCCATATTTTGATTTGTACTTTTGTTTGATAGTCACTACTATTTTCTTTCCGATACTGCCAACGGAAGATATGTGAGTCTGGAATGTCTGGACTACACAAACTGTAGTAGCAGGGGCCTAGCCCCTCTGGTCTTCTAGGTGCCATCTATTTTGCCTCCTTACTTATCGAATACTGCTGGGTGGACAGGCATAACCCATGCGCAATCGAAGTCTAGGTTAAAGCTTGTTGTTGCATCATCTTTGAATATTCTAAGCTCCGCGAATCCAACATCATCTAGTGGTTCGTGATCGAACACGTAATAGAACATTTGATATTTGTTTACTGCATCAAAGTAAGAGCCATTGAATCCTTTTGCTGGCTGATAAGTAAACTGACCGCTTGCAGAACGACGGTGACCTACTTGCACCCATGTCATGTCTGTAGTCAGGATTCTATCTACTTTTACTCGATAACCAACTACATATTTGCCAGCAAGTAATCCTGACAAATCTCCATAAATGATAGCCTGCTGTGTTGTTCCACTGTAGCGGCGTGATTTATTCGTTAGTGTATTAACATCTGTCATTGGGATGCCGCCATTAGCATCATCCGCTGTCCATTCTCTGTAAGTGCGGTTAGAGAACTTACCTTGAACGATAAGGTCTTTCCTTACAGTTCCGCCTTCGGATGTAGACAACTTGTCATTAATAGCGTCTACAATCTTAGTAGAAACAGAAGGACTCATTGAGATGTCTGCTCCAGTAAGACCCGTTGCTTGAGTTAGGTCAATATTAACTTTTGCTAATTTCCCGCTAACTTCGTCGACTAGATTAATCTTTGGAGCTTCTGAAACGCCGCCGCCGTGAGTATGCGTTAGGATTGTTTGCCCTAGTGCTGGCGTCCAGCTTTGCCCACCATATCGCTTATCGTAGTAAGCATCTTTATCTTCTGCTGCTCGAATCCGTGTGCTTACTGTTCCAGTAGTGTTGCCGCCCTTGAAATCAATATGAGGGTTAACTCCTAGAATACGCTGTAGAGCCATAACAGCATCAGCCAATGCGTTTACGTGTTCTGCCATGTTGTAATCTGGAAGGACACCTGCTGGAAGCTCTTTATCTCCTGCGCTCCAGAATCCTTTTAAGTTGGGGTTATACCCAGCGCCAGGTAACTTGGAATCAATCTGTGTTGGATAAAACGTCATGTTCAAGTCTGTATACTTGGAGTTACCAACAGCATTTGATTCACTACGTGTTTTTGCCATTTGTCATCAACCTTTCATTATTCCGTTGGTAGGTTCAGTTGTATAGAACCGCCTCTGGTAATTTGCACAGACCGTGTGTGAGTTCCTTCTTTAAATGAACCCTCTGTATCAATCATATTGTAGAAGTCTCCGAAACCAAGCTCTACATTCCCATCCACAGCAACAAGAACGTCTGTCGTGTTCGTATCTACATATGTATCATTTCGAGTTAAGTCATCTTGACTTGTTAAAGTAAAGTCGTGAAGACCTCCTGCTGTGTCTCTCCATTTGACTGTTAGGTCATTTAGTTTCGGAGTGTCTGTTACTGACCGCGTTTCCATGTCCACAATGACTTTGTAATACTTATACTCTGTGCTTGTTTTACTAAGGTTTGTCGTACCCTTAATCATCTCAACTCCTGGGTTGGCTTCATCATCAAACTGATAACCAGGTGTAGAAGCATTGAAGTCTACCGTAGTTGTAAACATATAATCTTTCATTGCTTTAATAAGGTAGTAAAGGTCTACAATCTCAGATGCAACAACGGTGTACTTATATGTTTCAGGACGATACTCTTCATCAAGAATCATGCCTTGAGCAGTGATCTTATATTTGAAGTTCAGCTCTGGGTCTACTCGCTCCAGCCCACTGTTTCTTCCTCTAAGGCCAACATAGTAATTAAAGTTCCGTGTGTTGCTTTCTTCTTTTGGTGCAGTGACTTTCAAATCGTCTCCATCACCGATACCACTTTGAAAATCTGTTTGCGCCCAGCCTGCTGTGGAGGCATCCCATACATGGGGTAGGTATTCTAATCCCATATTGCTTTCTTCAATTGAACGCCAGTAGGCTTCTCCCCAGCTCATGTTGTCCCAAGTAAATCCGAATATCTTATTGATTCGGTTTACGTACTTTGTTAGCTTATCACTTGGGCTTCCATCCTCATTCAATAAAGCGCCTCGATAAGCTTTATTAGCAAACTCATTGATTATTACTTCGGATTCTTCTACTCCCAATGCCCTGCTAATACCATTCAGTAGGCCTTGTTTTGTAGAGTTGGCGGGCTTACGAAATACATCTAGGATTCTCTCTTTGAATGCTTGGTTGCGTTCTCCGAACAATCTTTCGATTCCTAGCAATAAACCAAACTCATCGAATGCATTCCAAACATGATGAAGGCTATACTCATAGTGCGCTGTGTCATTAATCTCTACAGTATCAAATGGTTGCCATTGCAAACTTCCTTCAATGATGGGGTCAGCTGGCCTGATGTAGACCAAACCTGCGTCTCTATCAATGATAGCTTTGTTCTCTTCATCGTCTGCATAGAAATCTCTTAATGAGAATACGACACGGAAGTGGAATCGCTCCGACCCTCTTGTTGCTGCTACTGTGTCTAGTGTTTCCATGTCCAGTACGATAGGAAGGGCAATTGGAACTTTGTATGTAATATCAATCTGCCCTATATTTGCTGTACCGATATATTGGTTCGTGAAGACTTGGTCAAGGTATGCTTGAACATCATCGTACTCCATACCAAACACATTAAGGAATTGAGCCCCGACAGAATCGGGGTCTTTTGCCATCTTCATCCATTGGGGTAGCATAGCTTGCATACTTGCGGTAAACTTACTTACTTCTGCCATGAAACATTTCCCCTCTTATTATGTAATGTCTAAAACGTCGAGAATGAATCGTTCATCCCACTTGGAGGATGTATTTGCTACGTAGCGGCTTACACCGTTCACTTTCATTCCGTAGATATCCAGGTCTTGGATTTTTGTACTTACATCCATGACACGCTGGATAAGTTCATTAACTATCAGTGTTTCTCCCAGTACCATGTTGTCGATATAACTTCTTACTTCGTTGACAACACTCTGTCTTATAGCAGTCTTCTCTGCGCTGCTAGTGTCGCTGCTAAATATTAACCTAACCATTAATTCTATAGGAATCAATACTGGACTTTTAACTTCTCCATAAATTCCGTACGCCTTTGTGTCATTAATTGCACTTTGCACAGCTCTTAGTGTAGCCGCGCTTGTTTGTGCATCGTCAGTGATAACATAACAAGAGAAGGAGCCAGCTCCGTGTGCGTATTCTTTGAAGATGACATCTTTCACGCCGTCTACGCTTAATGCCTTTAATCGAATTGCGGTAAGGTTGGCGCCAGCCACCACATATACTTGGTTCACGATGCGGCTTCTGTAATTCTCATCTGTCTCTCCGTCAATTCTTATGCAGTTTAAAAGCTCACCGATTAAATCAAGATAGCGACCTGTAGCTGTACTTACAAAGCCCATTGTTACTGCTAGCTCAAGCTCTGTATAGAATTCGTAGAACTCTTCTGTTAGTACTTCTAGGAATGTACGAGCCACACTCCCTGGGTTTGTGTTGGTAATGTCTGTTAGTGTCCGAATGCGATAGTCCAAATCATTCAGGATTTGCTCTTTTGATTTTTTCATTATGCTTCTCCCTCTTCAGTTTCTTCGTCTACTGGTGCAGGTTCTTGTTCTACTGGCTCAATCTCTGGCTCTTGAATAACCTCTGGGTCTTCTTCAACTGTCCCACCATCAGTTTCTGGTGCGAATTCATCATCCGTAGATTCTTCTACTTCTTCTTCCTCAGCGACTTTGTATATATCCATGAGTCCAGTTTCTAAGCTGAAAATGATTGGAAAGCGTACTACTTGATTGCTAAATTTATAGATATCAATCATGAATACTAGCTGATTCACACTAATTGGAACAGCCCTTACTGTAATTTGGTTTGTGTTGTAGAGGCTTTTGTATGTTAGTGCGTTTCGTATGTATGCTTCGCCTCTAGCTGCTGTATCTCTTGTGTTTGGCTCTCCTATTAAATCTGTTAGGTTGCCGCCCATTACTGGATGATGATACCAGTCTGGCATATCAGTTCTAAGTCTGTTCAAGACGATTTGTTCATCTACCATCTCTTCTTCAACAACACCTATATCACGGATAGCTTTTCCATCTTCTCCCTCATCAGTGTTGATTGTTCCATCAAGATGTTTGTAGAGTGTTGCGCCCTCTGCGTTTACTTCTGGGTCACCCAGGTCAAGGTCTCCGTCTTTTGTAAATGCCCAATCTTTTGCCATCTTCAGTTAACTCCTTCCACAGGTAGCCCTAGCTTCTTCATGATATCAACCATGCCGTCGCTATATTTTACTTTGTGCTGATGATTCAGAAACAGTTGTCCATCTTCATTCGCATTCGGATTGAAAGCTTTCCCATTCCAAGTTAGGCCGTAAGCACCTGTTTTCATATTCAGGTTTGTTGCCATTAGGTTTACTGTGTTCCCAAACAGATTAAAAGAGTTGGTATTGGGGTCAACCCGTAGCCCCAACTCTCCACTGGCGAATATATCAATCATGCCATCATCCGTTAGCTTCACTATCGCTTCTGTATCTCTATGCTTCAATGCAACTTCGTACTCTTTTATCTTGTAGTCTTTTGCATTGACATTCTCATGATTGAGTTTTCTGTGGTCTAGTTCTAAATCTGTCAGCATGCCTTCCCATTGACTCATGCTTTCATCTCCTTATAGGAATCCAATTCCTTTTGGTATTCCTGCCCCGTTCTTAGATTCGTAGTTTATACTGCGAGCATAGATATTTGTTATGTAGGGGTTGCCCAAGTGTCCGTTTCGGAAAGCGAGTGTAACTCTATCTCCAACTTCTACTGTTGTTCTGTAAAGCCCGTTGCCATCTGCAGGGAGCGGAACATTCTCTGACTCTTGCTCTCTTCCAGAATTAGGGTCACGCCAGTAAACCCTAGCTGTTTGGCTTTCATAATGAACGGCCATAATAGAGCCTTCTACAGCTTGCTTCCTTTTCTCAAGTGCAGGTCTTACTACATTTCTTTCGATAGCCTCGTGTATAGGATTCTTGTGTGGCATGCCTTAACCTCCTATAATATCCTTCTATGTTGATTACTGATGATTTTCTTCCAATATGTATTCGTCTGCATATCGAAGACAGCAACACCGCTACTGCTCTGACTTCCGATACATTTGTTATTGCCCATGTAAATCGTGACGTGCCCATATATCTTATAAGAGTCAAAGAATACTAGGTCTCCAGGCTTCAGGTCTTTTGTAGAAACCTTCTTACCTTTTTTAATCAATGTATTGGTTGATGTTCCAGTTAACTCCCCAAGATCAATTCCATTTTGTTTAAAGCAGTAATGCACAAAGGAGGAGCAGTCAAACTTACCAGCTTTGATATCTGATTGGCTACGTCCGCCACCAAATACATATCTATTGCTCTTATTTAGCCAAGACTTTGCTGTAGCAATTATTCCTTTCGCATCACCTGAGCCGCCAGCTTCTCCAGATAGCTCGTCACCATTCCAACGCACATTATCTTTTGTTAGCTTTTCTCCTGTATACTCTTTGAAGTTGTTTGGAATCTTCTTAACATAGTCTTGTGTTTCCTTGAATGGAGGAACGCCCCCATATTTACTTACGTTACCTGGTCCAGCATTGTATGCCGCCAGTGCAAGTACGGGGTCCCATTTTTCTGCTTCTAGCATTTGCTTTATGTATTTTGTTCCGCCCATAACGTTGTCTTCTGGGTCTGTTACATCTTTAACGCCTAGCCCTGATGCTGTTCCAGGCATCAACTGCATTAATCCTCTTGCTCCAGCGTGTGACCCTGCTGTTGGATTAAAGTTACTTTCTTGCTTGATGATGGAGGCAATGAAGAACGGGTTAATCCCGAACTTCTTACCTGCCTTGTTAATGATGTCGTCATATTTAGTCCCGATATTTGCATTACCAGAACCTCCACTGCCGCCACCACTACTATCTTTACTTGATTCTTCATCATCATCTTCATAGCCTGGGAGGCGGAACGTAGCCAAGAACTCAGCCCGCTCCTTATACAGTTCACTCAGAAAAGCTACTTTGTCTTCGTACTTTTTCTCCCACTCTTCGTTTTTCTTGAGCCTTCCCATGCACTATCACCCTATTCGTTTGTCCAGTTTTTATTTGCTAACTCTTCTTGAGAAATAGCAAAGTCCTTATGATCTCCAGCTAAGTCATTGAACATATCCATAACCCATTCTTGGATTCCGCCATCGTCCTTGCCGTCAAAACCAGCGCCCATCATGAAGCTATCTAATCGTCCTGGGGAATCTCCCACAACCATTCCTTTATGCCCATTAATACCAGCGGTATATTGACGACCCTGATAAGTCAGAGGCTGAATGAGTACACACTGCATAGCTGCTTTTTTCCTTCGATACTTCTCAAGGATTGTATCGACTGCCCAAGATGCTGCAGTACTTGCAATAAGCGCAACAGGGTTAGCGGCACGGACTATGGTTGCTGCCTTAGCTATCTTAGGAAATGCTTTTGAACCGTCTTTAAGTGCGGCGGTGGCATTTTTGATAGCGGATAAATTTGCTCTTGTTGCCATCTTGCCTTTAATACCTTTGACGTTTTTCCCTTTGGCATTTTCAAAGACTCCGTCTTCTTTCCACTTATTAACCTTGCCTTCAAGCTTACTTACTTTATCATCAAGCTCTTTTAGCTTAGCCTCTCTGTTCGGGTCATCGAGAGATAGCTTGGTCAATTCTTTTAGCGTCTTTTTATACGCTTGGACATCTGCATCATCACTAGGTAGGAATGATGCCATCAATCTGACTGCCTGCTGGGTTGCTTTTGGCGCACCCTTCTTACCAAGCTCTATAGACTTCTTACTTATAGAACTTCTCATTACTTTACGTAATGCATAAGCAGCAGTTGCAGTTCCAATTCCATAAGCTGCTAGTTTTGCCCCAAGAGCAGAAGACCAGTTTGCTAGACTAACCATTGCGATATCGTCAGTTACTGCTACAACATCTGGCTGAATAGAAGTAATGTATCCTGTCTCTTGTGAGAATTGATGCGTTACAGCTTTTACTTGGAAGTTACCATTCATGTCATACATAGTGTCATGCATGTAGCAAAGGTCATGCGGCTTAATGGTTGGGTCACCAATTGAAACCAATTCGCCTTTGTACATGTCTTTCATGTAATCTCGAACAGCACTCATACCATAGTTCATCGCTTGAGCTTCTGTTTTGTAGAAGTTAACAAGTGGCATGCGCGCTACCAAGTCTGCTTCTAGTACAACGGTCTTTTGCTTGTCAAATCTGATATCCCAGTCTGCTTGCAATACTGGTGTCTGTTTACCATCATAAGAAACGATAACGTTTGTGTAGATACCATCCTCTGAAGCTTTAATGCCGTTACTGATAATGTCCATGTAGCTGTCTAACATATGGATTTGAGAGTATGGCTTGCGATGTTCCATCTTTCGATTTCGAGTCCAGCTCTTTTGTTCTGCACTATATTCATAGGAGCTATCATATGTATATGCCATGCTCCAATATGGCTTCCCGAAGAACAATGTACTTCTCATTTCGAATGGATGAACCGTTGCTATGTAATCTGGGCTACAGTAAGCTAGTATTTGTGCAATATCCCACACTGTATTCTGGTACAGGTTTATTAGGATATTGTCCTCATCTCCAGGCTGTAACCAGCGCATTATTGGCGTGTCTTCAAAGGAGAACGGAATACTGTTCCCGTCTGGCATTGTGAATTGACTGTATGTTGCTAGCCCATTACTTGAATAAATGTTTTGGCAGGTCTCGCCCCAGTCCTTATCCAAATCCCAGAATTTCCATGTTCCCTCAGGAACTTTTGAACCTGGCTGTCCAAAGTGCATGATTCCCAGTGGATTCTCTTGGAACCAGTTACCATCCGTTGAATAGTTGATCGCATCCTTAAACCAGTTACCTTTAGATGTCATTAACTCACAAAGGAAGTCTCGCGGTTCTTTAACGCGGAATAAGCTCTTATTCTTCTCCTCTTTATCTCCAGAGATAGCGTTACCTAGCTCGACACCATCACCTTGCGCTACAATCTCTACTTCTTCCTCTGCGTTCAATTCAGTAATTGTACCGTTGAACATAACAGGAAGTTTCGTTGGGTCAGAACCATATCCCATTCGTAAATGAATACGCGCGCCAGTCTGTAAGAGCATAGAGCTTAGTAATTCTTTTCTTGCTTCTAGTAGCTCTTCATTTGGATTTCCAAAAACTAAGTTATCCCAGAACTTGTAATCCCATTCTTCGTACGTTGTATCAATAGAACGAGCAGTTAAGTTGCTGTATACGTTCGTCATTCGGATGACTGCTGTATCTGCTGCTATCTTACGACTCTTATGTACATCAATGGATTGAATTGCGTTAAAGCCATAAAGGTTATCCCATAGACGATAGTTACTCATCCAGCGCCCCTCATCTACTATAAACATTTGGAAGGTTGGGAATGCTCGAATCAAACGCATCTTCTGGTCATAATCCAATACATCCTTATACATTTCAGGGAATACTTCTTGTGGGTCTCTTTGCGCTAGCAAGCGATTAGCTGCTACCTCTGCGTTGTAATCTTCTACATCCGCCAGGTTCTCATAGTTTGCCGCGGCTTCAGGATTAGCTTCTCTGTTGCCTTGTGCTTCATAGCTTGCTGATGTAGCTGCCGCCATGCTCGCCTCAGTCCCAGAAGCTTTCAGCCAATCATCTTCTGCGCTAAACTTTTCTTTCGCCCACTTGTTGTATATCTCGATTACTTCGCCCTGCGTTTTAGCTTCTAGCTTTTCTTTTGTTTCTTTCTTGCTGTAGTACTCATCCTTGAAAATGAGGTTATCCTTTTTCTTGATGCGATAACCGTTGTCTACTAGTTCTTCGATAAGAGTGGATTTCTTCCCTTGGATGATTTCCATTTCTCTTCCTGTGTAACCGTTTCGTTGCTGCATGATAACTAGGTTATTCTGAGCTGTAGGACTTGCATACATCTTGTCATAGCCGTTGTATTTGGATTTGAATACGCTGATAACTTTTTGGTAGAAGGCATTTTCAAGCTTACCCTCAATGTTACCCACGCCGTATCCTGAAACCATCCAATCCCAAGGGCGGTGCAAGTACTCTGCGTCATCCTTCTTGTCCAATGCTTTTTTATATGTATCAATCATCTTCTGCATACCAATTTCAAGATTATACTTCCAATCCCAAACTAGTCGCTTCGCATTGTCTAAGTGTGTTGCCTCTGAACTTATTGGTACGCCAGCGATTCCTGCAACGTTTCCTTGCTTATCTACTTTTGGCACACCAGAGTCGCTTGTTTGTTTCCACTTACTTGTTACTGTTAGAAGTGCTTTGATGTAGTTGGCTACACGTTCTCTTGGAATCTTCCAACTCATACCTCTAAAGTCACTGGTGGCAATGTTGTCTAGTTTCCGCTTCTTTTTGCGACCTTCTTTTAACAAGTCTTTGTTTTGGTCAATCACGCGGTTCCAGCTTACGTCTGTCATATCCTCTACACTTGAGTAAGCTACATTTCTCCAGACTGTGTTGCTTTCACTTTCATTCTTATCGTTATAAACAAGTCCAGCATTTGTCCAGTACTGGTCTAGCAATTCATAGATTCTATTGTAGACGCGCCATTCCTCTGGATTTGGATTCTCTTTCCATGCAGAGTATGCACGCTCATCAGTTCCAAGTCCCCATGATTTCCACTCTGCAAAGCTAGGAGGCTTACGGTACTCCTTTGGATTCGTAGCATAGGCTTTTATCTCTTCACTGTGGAAGGATACTCCCTCACTATTTGAGCTGCCGCCATCTTCTTCATCCATAGCTCCACTCCAGCTTAGCCCTGCTCCAATTCCTCCGATTCGGGAATCTGCTGCATTTAGTATGTCCCACATGCTAGCGTCGCCTTCTAACATATCTACTCCTGTGGAGCTTGTTGTTAGTTGAACACCCATGTTGTCACTAATAGAAAGGTCTTGTGTACCAGTGTCGAGTTCGTTCCGTAGAAACTCTCTCATTGTTTCTGGTGTTGCCATGTAGAAGTCAGGGTCGACATACTTACCGCCTGTACGGTTTTCATAGACATCGCAGTTAGCTCCGATATATGGAAGAGCAGATACCAGCTCATCATATGTAGGTAGCTCTAAATCTGGATACAATTCAAGGTCTTTCATTTTCAGCTCTATGATTGCTTCGTCAGAACCTGGGATGTAGTTACCAGCCTCACGGCTTTCTTTTGTAACCTTCTCTCCGTAGATAGGAGATATGCCTTCTAATTGCTCATTACGCTTTTGTGTTTTATTGAATCCACATAGCGTCATGTCTATTTGGTAACGCCCAGGGAAACCTGACATTGTTCTGATTCCCATTGCTTCTACCATTACAGTGCTTACGCCAAATAGCTGAACTAAATGGTTTGTAACACCTAAGAAGCCAGATGTAATTCCAGTACGATACTTTCTAGAATACTCTTCTGCTGTTCTCATCAAGTCTTGTAATTCTTCGACAGCAGTATCGTCAGCTTCAAATGATACTTGTATGTAAGGGTCTTGCCCGCCTAAGAATTGGAATGACGGAGCCTCTAGTGCTTGTAGCTGGATATTACTGAATTGATTTTCATACATGACTGTTACAGCTGTTGGAATAAGTGTTCCAGTGATGGTGTAATCTACAAGAGGAATCTCGCCCTCTGTTTGTTCAATAGCAGTCTTTGCTGCTTCCCATGCATCAAGCCCACTGATGAAGTCTACTTCAGCGCTCTTACCTTTAGCCAATATCTTTCTGACTTTCTCTATCTCAGTTCCTGGAACAACGAGTGTTGTGAGCCCGCTCTTAGTTCCTTGAACATAATCACTATCGAACATGTTGATGTTTGTCTGGTCATACAGACGAAGTTTAAATGCTCCGTTTTGGTCGACACTAATGTTTGGGGCCACCTGATTGAATAAAGGACTATTAGCTCCAGCGTAATGCGAGACTTTGTAAATCTTATTCATGTCATAGTCATCGCCGTATACTTTTTTGTACGCTTTGTCGTTTATCCCGTCGGCAATAGATTCTCCAAGAGACTCAGGTTCTTTTAGTTCTCCACTGTTTTTCAGAATCATGTATCTATCATATTGACCTAGAACCTTGTCTGCCATGACACCATCTTTATATAGACGACCAAGCATTGTGTTGTCGTCAACCGTATCTCCTTTTGCCTCAGATGGATTGTAGAATTTCTCTTTTGCAAGAATAGGATTCGTTAGATAACGCAAGTTTTGAATTGCTTCTTTGCGCTCTATCAAATATTGTTCCTCTGCTATTGAGAAAGTAAAGTCGTTTGTCAATCCACTATCTGGAATCTTCTCAAAGTATGTGCGATAAGGAGAGCGATCTTCTACTGCAATATCATCACGTAATGGTTCTTGATAGTACCATCTAAACATCGGATAGTTCATCGCATCTCCAAGGTATGTAACCTGTGGCATGAAAGCCTGGTGGTCAAATTGTGCTAGTGTTAGTGTAGCCGACATGGAGTGCGGGAAACCTGGTACAGTTTGTAGACTTAAATTAATAAGAGCTACGCTTGAAATACCTAGTGTTTCATTTATGTATACGTTGTCGATTGGAACAAATGGTGCTTTTCTGAATTGAGCGATTAAAGGACGAAGACCATCCATATAGTAATTGCGGTCAAGTTTCTTATGCATCTTCACTTTCTTACCATTGATTGCATCTAAGTCATGGAAATACAACTGCATAGTAAGAGTTGTTGCGGAGCTACCCGCCTTAATCAACATAGAAGATTTGCTTCTTAATGTTTTAATCTTTCTAATAGAAGAAACACGGTTTACTTCGATAGACAATGGCGGGATAACCATCATGACATCACCAATACGAACTTGGTGGTCTAATTCATTTGGAAACAGCTCATCGTATCTATCGTCATATGCTTCCATAAAATCAATCTGGTTACTAGCAGAGTTAACGTAATTCACCTCTACTACTTCTCCATCTTGCAATGGACTAGCTACTTCTTCAGATGACTTCTCATATCTGTTTAATTTAGAACCTATACTAGAGCTACCCGTCTCTTCTCTTGCTATTGCTTGAATAGACATAGACGGTGCTTCTTCTGGCACACCATGATAGCCTTTAGGCTTTTGGTTTGCTGGGTTCAAATATTGTCTATAGAATTTAAAGCTAATTTCAATATGAACAGGATTGTCTTTTGCCATTTGAACAACAAAACTATCTGCTGTTGTCATGCCTAGCAAATCCAATTCTCTTCCAGTGATTGTACGTGGATATGCTTGATATCTCTCTATGGATGTAAGGACCTCGCGTAAACGAGGCCCCACTTCCACATCCCCGCCCTTACCAATAAGAGCGGTTCTTTCTATACTATCAGCTGGAGATATGAATGTAATTTTCCATGGTTCATTCTTTGAAGCTTTTACCAGGGACTGTAGTCCCGTCTGGATTCTTTCCATTCCTTTACCTCCTAGAAGCCAAAGCCTTTGTCAATTGCATTCGTAACGACACCTTGCAACCATTCTTGGTTGATGTCTTGTGTGTTATCTTGAATGTTCAGGTTAGTGTCCAGCTTCATTGAGCTCATTGCACCAATCTCTTGATGAACAAGTGCTGCCACTTCTTCTTCCGACATGTTCTGAGCATTCTTAGCAGATACACGGATGTTTACGAACTCTCCATTATTTTGAGTAACACGGGCTGTTGGCGTCTGCATAGTTTCTGGCGCTACTGGGGCTTGAGGAGCAGTCTGCTCTTGCAATCCTTCTGGAGTCGGGCCGCTTCGGATAAGAGCACTCGCTGCCCACATTGCTCCGAAGGCTACCGCTCCGCCTCCTACTCCACCCATATTTAGCTTCGGTGTAAACTTACCTACGGTTTCTCTTAGCTTCACTCCTGCATCATCTGCAAGGGTAGCTCCGTTCAATACGTG
>Ga0207655_1000935_pt1 | contig 30300 bp, 26 predicted proteins | sample KBSM44metaG_FD_184398 | JGI IMG/M metagenome (GOLD analysis project Ga0207655, IMG submission 184398) | Miscanthus rhizosphere microbial communities from Kellogg Biological Station, Michigan, USA - KBS M4-4 metaG (SPAdes) (version 2) | ecosystem: Host-associated > Plants > Roots > Rhizosphere >... | reverse complement strand
CGGACATGTCCAAGGTCAAGCCGACCGGCAAGCGCGTCGCCATCATCGGCGCCGGCCCTGCTGGCCTGGGCTGTGCCGACGTCTTGGTACGCGGCGGCGTGACTCCGGTGGTGTTCGACAAGAACCCGGAAATCGGCGGCCTGCTGACCTTCGGTATCCCCGAGTTCAAGCTGGAAAAAACCGTCCTGAGCAACCGTCGTGAAGTGTTTACCGGCATGGGCATCGAGTTCCGCCTGAACACCGAGGTCGGCAAAGACGTGACCATGGAGCAACTGCTCGAAGAATACGATGCCGTGTTCATGGGCATGGGCACCTACACCTACATGAAGGGCGGCTTTGCCGGTGAGGATCTGCCAGGCGTCTACGACGCGCTGGACTTCCTGATCGCCAACGTGAATCGCAACCTGGGTTTCGAAAAGTCGCCGGAAGACTTCGTCGACATGAAGGGCAAGAAGGTCGTGGTGCTGGGCGGTGGTGACACCGCGATGGACTGCAACCGCACTTCGATCCGCCAGGGCGCCAAGTCGGTGACCTGTGCGTACCGTCGTGACGAAGCCAACATGCCGGGTTCGCGCAAAGAGGTGAAGAACGCCAAGGAAGAAGGCGTGAAGTTCCTCTACAACCGCCAGCCGATTGCGATCGTGGGTGAAGACCGCGTCGAAGGCGTGAAGGTGGTCGAGACCCGTCTCGGCGAGCCGGACGCCCGTGGCCGCCGCAGCCCCGAGCCGATCCCGGGTTCCGAAGAGATCATCCCGGCCGACGCCGTGGTCATCGCTTTCGGTTTCCGCCCAAGCCCGGCGCCGTGGTTCGAGCAGTTCCAGATCCAGACCGACAGCCAGGGCCGCGTCGTGGCCCCGGAGCAAGGCCAGTACAAGCACCAGACCAGCAACCCGAAGATCTTCGCGGGTGGCGACATGGTGCGCGGATCTGACCTGGTGGTCACCGCGATCTTCGAAGGCCGCAATGCCGCCGAAGGGATCCTGGATTACCTGCAGGTCTGACCCTGGCCCTGGGTTGAAATGGGCTCAAAATGTGGGAGCTGGCTTGCCTGCGATGCAGGCAACTCGGTCTATCAGTTAGACCTAGGTGATGCCATCGCAGGCAAGCCAGCTCCCACACAAACCCCATTCCACATTGGGGTTTGCGACGCCAGTCATTGCGACAAATTGACCCGATAGACAAAAGGCACGGCTCACTCCGTGCCTTTTGCGTCTGGCTCTGAGAAAATGCCCGCACTTTTTTTGCGGATGCCGACATGACTGCCCTCAAGAACGACCGTTTCCTTCGTGCCCTGCTCAAGCAACCCGTGGACGTCACCCCTGTGTGGATGATGCGCCAGGCCGGTCGCTACCTGCCGGAATACCGCGCCAGCCGCGCCAACGCCGGTGATTTCATGAGCCTGTGCATGAACCCGGAGTTCGCCTGCGAAGTCACGATGCAGCCGCTGGACCGCTACCCACAACTGGACGCGGCCATCCTCTTTTCCGACATCCTCACCATCCCTGACGCCATGGGCCAAGGCCTGTACTTCGAAACCGGCGAAGGCCCGCGTTTCAAGAAAGTCGTGAGCACCCTGGCCGACATCGAAGCCCTGCCGATCCCGGATCCGCACAAAGACCTCGGTTACGTGATGGACGCCGTCAGCACCATCCGCCGCGAACTCAACGGCCGCGTGCCGCTGATCGGTTTCTCCGGCAGCCCGTGGACCCTGGCCACCTACATGGTCGAAGGCGGCTCGTCGAAAGACTTCCGCAAGACCAAAGCCATGCTCTACGACAACCCGCAAGCCATGCACCTGCTGCTGGACAAGCTGGCGCAGTCGGTCACCTCCTACCTCAACGGCCAGATCATGGCCGGCGCGCAAGCGGTGCAGATCTTCGATACGTGGGGCGGCAACCTGTCGGCGGCGGCGTACCAGGAGTTTTCCCTGGCCTACATGCGCAAGATCGTCAGCGGCCTGATCCGCGAACACGAAGGCCGTAAAGTGCCGGTCATCCTGTTCACCAAGAACGGCGGCCTGTGGCTGGAAAGCATCGCCGACGCCGGTGCCGACGCACTGGGCCTGGACTGGACTTGCGACCTGGGCGAAGCCCGCCAGCGCGTGGGCAACCGCGTCGCGCTGCAAGGCAACATGGACCCGACCGTGCTCTACGCCAAGCCGGAAGCGATCCGCACCGAAGTCGGCCGCATCCTGGCCAGCTACGGCAAGGGCACCGGGCACGTGTTCAACCTGGGCCACGGCATCACGCCGGAAGTGAACCCGGAACATGCGGGCGCGTTCCTGCGTGCGGTGCATGAGCTGTCGGCGCAATATCACGAATAAAAAAAGCCCGGTTTGATACCGGGCTTTTTCATGCCTGAACACAAGTCAAAATGTGGGAGCTGGCTTGTCGAATCGTCGCACCGCTGCGATAGCTGCATTGAATTCACCGCCGCTATCGCAGGCAAGCCAGCTCCCACATAAAAGCAAATAGCCTTAGACCTTCACGTCTCCCAACGGCGGCAACTTCGCCAGCTTCAACGCCACCAGCAACGCGCCAATCAACAGCGCCACGATAAACGCCCCAATCCCATTCCACCCGGCAAAGTGCCAGAAGAACCCGCCCGCTGTCCCGGCAATACTCGACCCCACGTAGTAGCAGAACAGGTACAGCGACGACGCCTGCCCCTTGGCTTTCACCGCGCGACGGCCGATCCAGCTGCTGGCCACCGAGTGGGCGCCGAAGAAGCCGAAGGTGAAGATCAGCATGCCTGGCACCACCAGCCACAGTGGGGTGAACAGCGTCAGGGCCATGCCGGCGAGCATCAGCACGATGGTGCCCCACAGCACGCGACGGCGGCCTAGGCGGTCGGCCAGGGAGCCGATTTTGGCCGAACTGTAAATGCCCGAGAGGTACACCAGCGACAGCAAGCCCACCACGGCCTGGCTCAGGCCATACGGGTCGGCGAGCAGGCGATAGCCGATGTAGTTGAACATCGTCACGAACGCGCCCATCAGCAAGAAGGCTTCAAGAAACAGCCACGGCAAGCCGGCGTCCTTGAAGTGCATGACAAAACCATCGAGCAAGGTGCGCGGCTTGAGGCTGCTGGCGCGGAAGTTGCGCGATTCGGGGAGGATTTTCCAGAACACCGTGGCGGCGATCAGGGCCAGGGCGCCGATGATCAGCATTGCGGTGTGCCAGCTCACAAAATCGATCAGCACGCCGATGATCAGCCGCCCGCTCATGCCGCCAATGGCATTGCCGCCGATGTAGAGCCCCATCGCCAGGCCGATGTGCTGCGGGTGGATCTCTTCGCTCAGGTAGGTCATCGCAACGGCGGCCAGGCCGCTCAGCGACAGACCCACCAATGCGCGCATGAACAGAATGCCTTCCCAGGTCGGCATCAGGCCGCTGGCAATGGTCGCCAGGGCGGCGCAGAACAGTGCGGACACCATCACCGGCTTGCGCCCCAGGGTGTCGGAGATCGGCCCGGTGATCAGCAGACCCAGCGCCAGCATCGCGGTCGCCACCGACAGGATCAGGCTGCTTTGTGCCGCATTGATGGAAAATTCGTGGGACAGCGCCGGCATCATCGGTTGCACGCAGTACAGCAGGGCAAAAGTGGCGAAACCGCCGGAGAACAGCGCCAGCACCGTGCGCATGAACATCGGCGTGCCTTTTTCGATGTACTGCTCGTTGAGCTGGGCGACGACTTCGTCCAGGGCGGTAGGCGGGACTTCTTGAGCGAGTGGAGCGACAGCAGCTTTCACGGGGACCTCGGGGAGGAAGAGCAGGCCAGGACCGGCACTGCAAAAAAGAATATAGCTGGCTAATGATTCTTTCCAATATATTGTTCGACCTGTTTAAGAGCTTTTACGACCTAATGAGGTTTGCATGGAATTGCGTCACTTGCGGTACTTCATCGCCGTCGCCGAAGAACTGCATTTCGGCCGCGCCGCGCAGGTGCTGGGCATCTCGCAACCTCCGCTGAGCCAGCAGATCCAGGCGCTGGAGCAAGAGGTCGGTGCACGGTTGTTCGAGCGTACCAATCGTCGGGTCGAGCTGAGCGAGGCGGGGCGACTGTTCCTGCACGAGGCGCGATTGGTGCTGGCCCAGGTCGACAAGGCTTCCGATGTGGCACGGCGTGCGCAATTGGGCGAACTGGGTGAGCTGAAGATCGGCTTCACCTCCTCGGCACCGTTCAACGCCAGCATCCCCAAGGCGATCTTCGCGTTTCGCCAGGCATTCCCGGCGGTGCATCTGAACCTGCAGGAAATGAGCAGTACCGAGGTGGCTGACTCGCTGGTGGATGAGTCGATCCAGGTCGGCCTGATGCGCCCGCTGCCGCTGCCGGATTCCCTGAGTGTGGTCGAACTGATGCGCGAGCCACTGGTGGCTGTATTGAGCGCCGGCCACCCACTGGCACACGGCAGTGAACGAGGCCTGCACCTGGCGCAGCTGGCGCAGGAGCCGTTCGTGTTTTTCCCACGCAGCTACGGCAGCGGCCTCTATGCGCAACTGATCAACCTGGCCCGAGACGCCGGTTTCAGCCCTCACTTCGCCCAGGAAGCCGGTGAGGCCATGACGATCATCGGCCTGGTGGCGGCGGGGCTGGGCGTATCGGTGCTGCCGGCGTCTTACCAGCGCATCCGGATCGACGGGGTGGTGTATCGCACGCTGCTGGATGAAGAAGCGATGACAGCCGTGTGGCTGGTGCAACGCAAGGGAGCACAAACACCGATGGCCCAAGCGTTTGTCGAACTGCTGACCCGCAAAGCAACCTTGTAGTGAGCGGGCTTGCCCCGCGCGGCGGTGTGTCAGGTATGTTGAGGCGTCTGGTGCCCCGCGCGGCGGCGTGTCAGTCGGCTCAAACGAACCTGACACACCGCCGCGCGGGGCAAGCCCGCTCACTACATGACTTAGTTCATGCCATTACTGCGCAGCGCCGCCATGATGTCGCGGTCGAGCATGCTCACCCAGCGGTTGTAGTTGCGATGGATCGTACCGTCCTTGTAGCCCAGGTCGCGGCTGTCGCGGTAGGTGATGGCGTAGCTGTTGCGGGTGTAGCGGATGTCGATGGCGGCATAAAACTGGTTACGCACGTTGATCTCGGCCTGCACCAGTTGCGGGCTCAGGCGCTGGACCGTCCATTCGCGCTTTTGCAGGGCGTTGACGATGATCACCTTCATTTTCTCTTCACTGACCTGGGTGTTGGCCGGCAGGTCGTGCTGGGTATTGAGGATCGGTTTGTTGGTGCAACCGGCGGTGACCAACAGGGCCAGGGTGATCAGGGTAGCGCGTAGCAAGGAAGACATTCCGTATTCTCCAATCGATTTAACAGTCAGGACCAGCGGCGAAAGATCAGCGACGTGTTGACGCCGCCAAAGGCAAAGTTGTTGTTCATCACGTAGTCGTGGTGCATCTCGCGAAATTCACCCTGCAGGTAATCCAGTTCGCCGCACTGCGGGTCCACTGAATCCAGGTTGAAGGTGTGCACGTACTGGTTGCGGTTCATCATCTCGATGCTGAACCACGACTCAAGCGCCCCGCAGGCCCCCAGGGTGTGGCCAAGGAAACTCTTCTGCGAGCTGATGGGCATGCGGCTGCCGAACAGGCTGCTGGTGGCCAGGGTCTCGGCGATGTCGCCCTGGTCGGTAGCCGTGCCGTGACCGTTGACGTAGCCGATCGCAGAGGGTTCCAGTCCGGCATCTTCCAGCGCCAATTCCATCGCACGGCGCATGGTTTTCTGCTCGGGGCGAGTGGTGTGCTGGCCGTCGGCGTTGCTGCCGAAGCCGACCAGCTCGGCGTGGATATGCGCCCCACGGGCCAGCGCGTGCTCCAGTTCTTCGAGCACCAGCATGCCGCCGCCTTCACCGATCACCAAGCCATCGCGGCCGCTGTCGTAGGGGCGCGGGCTGGTCTGGGGGGCGTCGTTTTTCAGGCTGGTGGCGTACAGCGCATCGAACACCATGGCTTCGGTCGGGCACAGCTCTTCGGCACCCCCGGCGAGCATCAACGGCAAACGTCCGAACTTGATTGCCTCGTAGGCATACCCGATGCCCTGGCTACCGCTGGTGCAGGCGCTGGAGGTGGGGATCAACCGCCCGGTGAGGCCGAAGAAGATGCTGATATTCGCCGCCGTGGTGTGCGGCATCATGCGCACATAGGAGTTGGCATTCAGCCCCTCGGCCACCGAGTTCAGCAGCATATTGCCGAACGCCTTGATCTCGTCGGTGCTGCCGGTGGACGAACCGCAGGCCACGCCCATGCGCCCGTCCTTGATCGACTCGTCGCCGAGCAGGCCGGCGTCCTGCAGCGCCTGCTCAGCGGCCCAAACGGCCAGGCGCGAAACACGGCCCATGCTGCGCAGCTGCTTGCGCGTCCAGTGGGCGGGCACGACGAAGTCGTCGATCGGCCCGGCCAGGCGCGTGTTCAATTCAGTGAAGCGGTCCCACTCGTCCATGCGCCGGATGCCGCTGCGGTTGGCGCGGAAGTTGGCGGCGATGGTCTCCCAATCGCCACCCAGGGAGGTCATGCCGGCCATGCCGGTGACTACGACGCGCTTCATCAGCACAGGCCTCCGTTCACGGCCAGCACCTGGCGCGTGATATAGCCGGCCTCGGCCGACATCAGGAAATTCACCGCGCCGGCCACCTCTTCCGGAGTGCCCATGCGCTGCGCGGGGATCATCTTCATCAGCTCTTCCACCGGCACATTCTCATCAAGCATCGCCGTGTCGATCAGGCCGGGCGCCACGCAGTTGACCGTGATCTTGCGCTTGCCCAGCTCGATGGCCAGGGCCTTGGCGGCGCCGATCAAACCGGCCTTGGAGGCGCTGTAGTTGACCTGGCCACGGTTGCCGATCAAGCCGGACACCGACGTGATGCACACGATACGCCCGGCCGCGCGACGTCGGATCATCGGCATCATCACCGGGTGCAGCACGTTGTAGAACCCGTCGAGGTTGGTGCGCATCACTACGTCCCAGTCGTCTTCCGACAGGGCCGGGAATGCACCGTCGCGGGTCAGGCCGGCATTGAGCACCACGCCGTAGTAGGCGCCGTGCTGTTCCACGTCGGCTTCGAGGATTGCCTTGCACACGGCACGGTCCGCCACATCGAACTGCAGCACCCGCGCCTTGCGGCCCAGGGCTTGGATTTCGACTTGCACTGCGTCGGCTTCGGCGCGTCCACTGCGGCAATGCAGCACGATGTCATGGCCGGCCTGGGCCAGGCGCAAGGCGATGGCGCGGCCGATGCCACGGCTGGAGCCGGTGACCAGTACGGATTCAGTCATGGCGTTACGTCCTTCGATTCATCTAAATAGTTGGCCGCCTGGGGCGGTCGGAATACGTTCAAGCGGGCGCTAGCCAAAATGCCATCACCGGTCAGGTGGCATTCGAACACACCCATGCCATTGTCGTCTTCCAGGGAACGCAGGCCGTGGATGGTCAGCTCGGCGCCGGCTGGGAAGTGTTCCACATTGCATTCGTACTTGCGTGTGCCCAACAGGAAACCCAGTTCCACGGCTTCGCCTTTCTGGCGCGCACGGCAGCCGGCGTAGGCCGCGACACTTTGCGCCATCAGCTCGATACCGACCCACGCCGGCAGGCTGCCGTCGTCGTGGCTGAACAGGCCACCGGGCTTGACGGTGACGCGGGTGTGAACCTGCTCTTCATCGAACGACAACACTTGGTCGATCAGGATCATGTCGCCCGCGTGGGGCAGCAGTTCAGCGAGTGGCCAATCGATCATGGGGCCTCTGCGATTATCAGGCTGACGTTGTTGCCGCCGAAGGCAAACGAATTGCTCATCAGGCAGCGTTTTTTCAAGGTGTCACCGGCTTGCGCCCAGTGCAGGGCCGGCAGCGCCGGGTCGGCCTGGCCGTCCCAGACATGGGGCGGCACCACGCCGTGGGCCAGGCTCAACCAGCAGAACGCGGCCTCCAGTGCACCGGCGGCGCCCAGGGTGTGGCCGCTCATGGGCTTGGTCGACGAACAGGCCACGCCTTGCGGGAACAGTTGGGCAACCGCCAGGCTTTCCATGGCGTCATTGTGTTGGGTCGCCGTGCCGTGCAGGTTCAGGTAACCGATCTGCTCGGGCGCAAGTTTGGCGCTGGCCAACGCCTTGCGCATCGCTTGCAGCGCGCCCTTGCCGGTGGGTTCCGGCGCGGAGATATGGTGCGCGTCGCAGCTGGCGCCACTGCCCAGCAGCGCGATGGGCGCGGTCTCGCGGCTCATCAGGAACAGCACTGCGGCTTCGCCGATGTTGATGCCGTTGCGGTTCACCGAGAACGGGTTGCAACGCTGGCTCGACACGGCTTCCAGCGAGGTGAAGCCGTTGAGGGTCAGCTTGCACAGGCTGTCGACGCCGCCGCAGATCACCGCATCGCACACCCCCAGGTCCAGCAGGCGCTGGGCACTCATCAGTGCGCGCGCGCTGGAGGTGCAGGCGGTGGAAATCACATACGCCGGGCCGCTCACTTGCAGCCAGTCGGCGAGGAAGTTGGCCGGGGCGCTGAGTTCCTGTTGCTGGTAGTCGTAGTCGTCGGGGAAGCGGTTGTCGCGCAGGTAATGGGCGATGCCACGGCTCGCCTCGTCAATGCCCGACGTACTGGTGCCGAGCACAATGCCGACCCGCGAGGCGCCATACGTTTCAATGGCCTGACGGATCTGTGCCTCAATCTGCAGCGCCGCTTCCAGCAACAGCTGGTTATTGCGGCTGCTTTGCTGGTTCAGCTCCGTTGGGATGGTCGCCAATTCACCGGGCACGCCGGCCACCGGCAGCACACGGTCCGGTACCCAGCCGCTTTCGGCGCGCATGCCGGAACAGTCGCCGGCAAACAGGCTGCGACTGACTTCGTCCTGGCCACGGCCGAGGGCGCAAATCACGCCGAGGGCGTTGAGGTAGGCGGTCATCGTGCGGCCCCCAGCGGGCTGACGCGGTAGCTCAACGGTTGCCCACTCATGTTCACACTGAAGACCTCAGACGACTGGTACACGATCTGCCAGTGGCCGGGCAGCGTGCGGGTAAGGTCCATGGCCTGCGCGGTGGGATACAGCTTTCGCACATCGTCTGCCGACGTCAGGGCGAATAACAGGGCGGCGAACAACTCCCGTGCCTGAGGATTGGGCGGCAGCAAGCCGTCGGCCTGCCACTGGCCATCGACCAGTTTCTGCCGGGCCTGGGGAATGCCCAGCGGGTCCATCATCGACCAGCGAATCGCACCGCCTTCGCGCTGGATCACCAGCAGCCAGTCCTGGCTTTGACCGTCTGCCTGGCGCTGAACATGCAGTTGCATGGGCAGCGTCAGGTTCGGGATTTTCTCGGGCAGCGGTGGCTGGCTGGCGCAAGCGCTCAGCAGCAACAGGCAGCCGATCAGCAGCAGACGCATCATAGTGCCGGGCCCGCCAAGGGTTTGCGTGCCACGCAGTTCACCAGGGTTTCCTCACGCTGCCCCACCGGCGGCGGGTTGCGCAGGCCCCAGCGCTCCAGCAGGCCGAAGTCGCTGGAGCGACTCCACCACAGGTACGGGTAGGAGACGTTCTGCGGGCCAAATTCGAAGCCCTGATCGCTCAGCATCTCCAGGTATTCCTCGGCGCTTTTCTGCACGTGCATGGGGTGGCGGAACAGCCAGCGAATCACCCAGGTGTCGATGTACGCTTCGGTGGATTCGGCAAACAGCAGATAACCGCCCGGCTTGAGCACGCGGTAAAACTCCTTCAGCGCGCGATGCTGCTCCACCAGGTGGTGGAAGGTCTGGTGGCAGAACAGGATGTCGACGCTTGCGTCCGGCACCTCGAGGGTGGCGCAGTCGCTGCCGATCAGCTCCACATCCAGGCCCTGGCGCGCAGCTTCGGCCTTGCTCAATGCCAGGCTGTGAGGGTCGGCGTCCAGGCCGATCAAGCGGGCAGGGGCGAACACCTGCTGCAACAGCTTGAAGGATTTGCCCTGGCCGCAGCCGGCATCCAGCAGCACTGGCGCCACCGGCAGCGGCTCGCTGAACAGGCTGCGCAGGTCGTTGATTGCTACGCGCAGTACATGGTGCTGCCAGGTGTGGCTGCGCAGGAACCAGAAACCGAACTTGGTTTCCTCGACGTAGTTTTTACTGAGGTATTGAGTGCTCACGCGGCATCCCCTGCACAAATCTGCGACAACATCCGTAGCCGTCGCTTGGGCTCACTGACAAACGGGTTGCGCTCGTCCCACGCATAGCCGGCGAGGATCGAGCTGATCATCCGGCGAATCTCCGGCGAACTGCCAGGATGGAAGATTACATCCTGGAAGGTGCCGGCATACCAGCCTTCGACGTAGCAACGGAAGGTGTCGACACCGCGCTTCAACGGCTCGGCAAACTCGGTTTGCCAGTCCACCGTCTCGCCGTTCAATTGGCGATGCAACAGGCCTGCGGCCATGCTCGCCGAACGCATGGCGATGGTCACGCCGGAAGAGAATACCGGGTCGAGGAATTCCGCCGCGTTGCCCAGCAGCGCAAAGCCTGGGCCGTGCAGGCTTTTGACGTTGGCCGCGTAACCGCCGATGGTGCGCGCCGGGGTGTCCCACACCGCGTTTTTCAGCACGCCGGACAGGCTTGGGGTTTCGTCGATAAAGCCGCGCAGGCACGCATCGAGGTCACCGTCGCGGCCGTCGAAATGTTCCTTGGCCGCGACCACCCCCACCGAGCAGCGACCGTTGCTGAACGGGATGGTCCAGAACCAGATATCGCGCTGCGTCGGGTGCGTGGTGACGAGGATCTTGGTGCGGTCAAAGCCCGGGTGTTCGATGCGGTCTTCGACGTGAGTGAACACCGCCTGGCGCACCGGGAAATCCGACGGTACATCCAGGTCCAGCAGGCGCGGCAGCACGCGGCCGTAACCGCTGGCATCCAACACGAACGTGGCCTTGAGGTGGTACTCGCTGCCGTTCTCGCGGCGCACGTGCAGGTAGCGGCAATCGCCTTTGAAGTCCACGCCGACGAGGGTTTCGCCGTAGCGGATCTCCACCCCTTGCAGCGCGGCCTGGTCAGCCAGCAACTTGTCGAAGTCACCGCGCTGCACCTGGAAGGTGGTGGGCTTGCCGTTGCTGAAGGTATCGCTGAAATCAAACGCACTGTAGCGCTCGCCCCAGGCGAACGCGGCGCCGGTTTTCAGCTGGAACCCCGCGGCCTGCACCGCGTCGAGCATGCCGGCTTCTTCGATGAAGTCGATGCAGTGGGACAACAGGCTTTCGCCGATGGAAAAACGTGGAAAATGCTGGCGCTCGATGACCAGCACGTCATGCCCTTTGCGCTTGAGCAGAGCTGCCGCGATGGCGCCGGACGGCCCGGCACCGATCACCACGACCTGGCGACGTTCCATTTCAACTGTGGGCACGAGGGCTCCTTGCCGCGTTGGCGATAATCGGGTTCATGAGGCGTGCTTCTGATGGCCGGCCCAGGGCGCCAGCATAAAGCTGAAAGCCAGGCCTAGGCTGACCGACAGGCCGAAATTGCTCACCGCTGGCGTACTTGAGACCGCCAGCAGGCCGAACGACAGCCAGGTGGTCAGCGCGGCCAGCAGCGTCCCCAGCAGGCTGACCGCTGCGCCGCCGATCTGCTCGCGCATCAGGATCGCGTAATCCACGCTGATGGCGGTGACCAGCAGCAGGCCGAACAGGCTGAACAGTGTGAGCGGTTGGCCCAGCCAGCCGAGGCTGGCCAGGCTGCACAGTGCGGCCAGCAAGGGCAGTGCGACGATGCGCAAGGCACCGCCGAAACCGAAGGGCAGGATCAGCAGCAACACGATCAGTACGCACGACATCAACTTCAATTCGGCGGCGCTGATCTGCGTGTCGGCGAATACCCGGTTCAAATCACCGAGGCGATCCACCAATTGCACTCCCGGCAAGTCCACTGCCTGCACCCGTAGCAAGGCGGGGTTGTTCAAGCCTTGCAGGCTGACCATGGCGGCCACGCCGCCGTCCACCTGGCCCAGCCACAGTGTGCGCCAGGGCTCGGCGAGCGGGCCTGCCAGCGCGGCGTCGATGTCTTGGGTGGGCAGCGCTTGCAGGTGCGCGACTTCGGCTTGCAAGGCCGCAGCAGGAACGCCCAGGTCGAGCAGCGGTTGCCAGTGTTGTGGCAATGCGTTCAGCGCATCCCGCAGTTGCTGTTGCTCGGCGGGCAGGCTGACCAGTTGATTCAGCGCCAGGTAGCCCTGGAGCTTGTCCATGTTCACCAACTGATCCAGGCGCTGGCCCAGTGCGGCCTGACGCTCCAGCAACTGCTGCTGGTTGTCGGCCCGCACCAGGAAAAACTGGCTGGTGGGTTGGAATCCGGTGATACGCGCCACGGCCTGCGCTTCTTGCAGCAACTGCGGCGGGGCACCGATCCACTGGCGGATATCGTTCTTGGTGTTCAAGTGCCACAAGCCACCGGCGCAAAACAGCAGCACCAGCACCAGCAACACCGAACTTGGCACGCGCTTGAGCAACGAGGTGCGCATCCGCCACAGGCATTCGGCGATACGCAGCGGCCATTGCGCCGGGCGCAGTTCCACGCCCTTGAGCAGGGCCGGCAACAGGCACACCGCCGACAAGTACGCGCCCACCAGGCCGGCAGCGGAGAACACTGCGATCTGGGTCAGCGCCGGGAACGGCGTCCAGGCCAGCGCCAGGTAGCCGATGCAACTGGTGGCCAGGCTCAGGCTCAGCCCCGGCAGCGTGATGCGCAGCGCCGGCCAACTGCGCCACGGCTGCAGGCTCCAGCTCTTGGACAGGTAATGCAGCGGGTAATCCACCGCCACGCCAATCAGGCTCGAGCCCAGCACCAAGGTCATCACATGCATGTGGCCAAACAGCGCCACACAGGCCACCGCGCCAAACAGCATGCCCACCAGCACCGGCACAAACGCCAGCAGCACACGCCAGCGACGAAACGCCAACAACAGCAATAACAGAATGCCCACGGTGGCGCCGCCGCCGACCCAGGTGATTTCCCGCGTGGCCTGCTGTTGGCCATTGGCGGCATACAACAGGCCGCTGGCAGCGAGCAGTTGCGCACCTTGCCCGCTGGCCTGTTCACGGCTGGCCTTGAGCAAATCTGCCACTTGCAGCGGCAGCTTCATATCGAAAGCATTGCCGGTGGTGCGCGCGCGTAGCAGCACCCAGTTTTTACCGTCGGCATCGGCAATCAGGGCACCGCTGCCAATGTCCAGCTGCACTGAACCGTGCTGCGGCTGGCTGTTCTGAATGCGCCCGGTCAAGCCCAGCCAGTCGTCCTGGCTCGGCACCAGGCTGAACCCGGTGAAGGGGTCGAACAGCGCTTGCACGCGCTGCTGGATAAACGTGTCGGGGTGGTCGATCAGTTGTTCGCGGTCCTTGGCCGAGAGCATCGCCAGGCGCCCGCGCAGCAATTGCTCGCGCAGCGCCGGCAGGTCGGCTTGCAGGTTCCACTGCACTTTTTCAAACAGCCCGCTCGCCTGCCAGCGCTCGCATAACTGCTGCGCCACGGCCACCGCTTGTTGGCGGTCGGCGTGCCCGACCAGCACCAGCATCTCGCGGTTCAGGGGTTCCTGCATGCGCTGTTCGGCTTGCTGTTCCAAGGCGTCCGGCGTGTTGCCCGGCACCAGTTCCATCAAGTTGGCCGACAACGGCGCGCCATGGCGCCACTGCCAGCCGGCCAGGGCCAGCACGGCCACCAGCAGGATCAGGAACAGGCGCGGTAGCAGACGCTCACTGGGCAAAGTCGTGTTTCTCCGCATCGCTCAGGGGCTGGTCGGCACGGCTGTCCTGCATGCGCAGCACGGTGCTGTCGCCCTGGGTTTCCAGCAGCTCGATCTTCTGCACCAGCTCACCGCCGTCGATGTTGATCTGGGTGAAGACCTGTTTTAACAGCAACGAGCGTGGGATCAGCGTGAGCTTCCACCCGTTGGCTTCGCCTTGCAGCTGCAATTCGAAGTCGCGCTGCAAGCCACTGCTGTCACCTTGAAGGACGGCAAGGAACAGGCGGTTCTGCTCGGCGCCGGCGCTCTTGTTTGGCAGCAACTGCCAGCCATTGGCGTCACGGCGGGCAATGCCCTGGGCGCTGATGCGGTAGTCCTGTTGCAGCGGGGTCTTGAGCAGCCAGAGCAGGCCGTGGTCCTTGGCCAGCACGAAGGTGCCTTTGCTGACCAGGGGCTGGGGCAGGGCACGCAGGTGTTTTTCCTGGGTGAAGGCGCCGTGGATCACGGAGGGTTTGGCGAGTTGATCGCTGAGTTGCTGCAGGTCAAAAGCGTGGGCCGTGCCTGTAACGCTGAGCAGCAGAATAAACGCGATCCATGTGGGAGCGGGCTTGCTCGCGAATGACCTGAGAGCGCTGCGGCGTGTCAGGTACACAGTGATATCGTTGACGATCTTCGCGAGCAAGTCGAATCGTCGCACCGCCGCTCCCACAGTGGTCAGCATTTCAAGGCCCTTTCTACGGCGTCGGTGAAAATTCTGGGGGAGACCAGCTGCATCTCTCGACTGGCGACCTCAACCGCGACCTGTACCGTGCTGGCACGGGTCAAGCGCTCGCCACTGGCCAGGTCGGTAATCAGGTAGTTGACCTTCAAGCGGTTCTCCCATTCCACCAGGCTGGCGCGCACGTTGATCGTCTGGCCGAACACGGCGCCGCGCACGTAGCGCAGCTGCATGTCGATCACCGGCCACGCATAGCCGGATTCCAGCATCGCCGTGTAGTTATGGCCGAGCTTGTCCAGCAACGCACAGCGCGCCACTTCCAGGTACTTCACGTAGTGCCCGTGCCAGACGACGTTCATGGTGTCGACGTCGAAAAAAGGCACGAGGATTTCAGTGTCGCAGTGCAGCACGCCCTGGCTACGCATGCAGCCTCCAGTGTTGTTCGGCAATGCGTTGCAGGCACAGACGCAGTTCGCCTTCCAGGGCGCGGTCTTCGATCACCGGCGGGAAGTCTTTGGCAAGCTCTTCATGCATGGCGGCCAGGGCCGGAGGCAATGGGCGAGCGTCGTCGGCCTGGGCACGCAGCCACACCCCTTGGTTGGCGGCGAGCAGGGTAGCGGCGGCAACCTGTTCGGTCAGCTCCAGCACACGGATCGCATCGCGGGCGGCGATGGTGCCCATGCTCACTTTGTCCTGGTTATGGCACTCGGTGGAGCGCGAGAACACGCTGGCCGGCATGGTGTTTTTCAGGGCTTCGGCGGTCCAGGCGCTGGTGCCGATCTGCACGGCCTTGAAGCCGTGGTTGATCATCGCGCGGTCGGCCGGCGCGCCGGACAGGTTGCTCGGCAGGCCGTGGTTGTAACGCACGTCCACCAGCAGCGCGAGCTGGCGGTCGAGCAGGTCGGCCACGTTGGCCACCAGGGTCTTGAGGCTGTCCATGGCGAAGGCGATGTGGCCGCCGTAGAAGTGACCGCCGTGCAGCACGCGTTCTTCTTCGGCATCGATGATCGGGTTGTCGTTGGCGCTGTTCAGTTCGGTTTCGATGAACGAACGCAGCCAGCCCAGGCTGTCGGCCAGCACACCCAGCACGTGCGGTGCGCAACGCAATGAGTAGCGGTCTTGCAGGCGATGCAGCGGCGCGGTCGGCGCGTCGATGGCCAAGTCCTTGCGCAGCCAGGCAGCCACTTGCATCTGCCCCGGGTGCGGTTTGGCGGCGAACAGGCGTTCATCGAAGTGTTCCGGGTTGCCTTGCAGCGCCACCACGTTCAGCGCGGTGATGCGCGTGGCCAGTTGCAGCAGATAGTCGGCACGGGCAAACGCCAGGCAGGCCAGGCCGGTCATCACCGCGGTGCCGTTCATCAACGCCAGGGCTTCCTTGGGGCGCAACACCAGCGGGTCCCAACCCAGTTCGCGGTGCACGTCGGCCGCCTGGCGGCGTTCGCCACGGAACATCACTTCGCGCTCGCCGGACAAGGTCGCGGCCACGTAGGACAGCGGCGTCAGGTCACCGCTGGCGCCCACCGAGCCTTCTTCCGGGATCAGCGGCAGCACGTCGTGTTCGAGGAACGCGTGCAGGCGCTCCAGCAGCTCCACGCGCACCCCGGACACGCCGTGGCACAGTGACTGCAGCCGCGCCGCCAGCACCGCGCGGGTGGCTTGGGCGTCGAGCAACTTGCCCAGGCCGCAACCGTGGAAGGTGTACAAGTGACGCGGCAGCGCTTCGACGTGCTGCAACGGCACGGCCACCACGCAGGAGTCGCCGTAGCCGGTGGTCACGCCGTAAATCACGCCTTCCTTGTCCAGCAGTGAGTCGAGGAACTGCGCGCCCTTGGCGATGCGCTGGCGATACGCCGCGTCGCCCTGCAATCGGGTAGGCGCCTGACGGTTGGCCAGGGCCAGCACGTCTTCAATGCGCAGGGGGCGTTCGCCAAAGGTTACCGGCTCAAGATGCGTCGTCATCGGTCTTCCAGAAAGGGTAAAAGTTGAACCATTGTTGGGGCGCTTCCAGGCAAAACTGGCCCAGGCGTGCGGCGTAGCGTTCGGTCCACTGGGCGATGACCTGCTCGCGGGTGGTGCGCTTCCATTCGATCAATTCGGCGAAAGGCTCAATGCTCAGGCGATAGCGGCCATTGTGTTTCAGGCACATCAGCAGGTTCACCGGGCATTTGAGCAACCCGGCCAGCAACCACGGGCCTTGCGGGAAGGCGGCGCTGTGCCCGAGGAAATCCACGCATACCGTGCGCCCGCCATGCAGCGGCACGCGGTCACCCGCGATGGCCAGCCACTCGCCTTCGTCCAGGCGCTGGCTGAGCAGCAGCATGGTGGCCGGGTCCAGCTCGCTGACCTGGATCAGGCGCAGATGGGTGGCTCCGGCTTCGCCCAGCAAGCGGTTGAATTGTTCGGCGTGCTTGGTGTGCACCAGCACGTTCATGGTGACCTGCTCGCCCAGCTCGGCGAGGGCGCGGCACACTTCGAGGTTGCCCAAGTGGGCGCCCACCAGCATCTGCCCGCGCTCACCGCGCAGTTGCTTACGCAATTGCGCCGGGTCGTTGATTTCGATCTGTTCGATGCGCAGCTTGCCGTTCCACACGTCGAGCTTGTCGAGTAAGGAATCGGCGAAGGCCATGAACTGGCCAAAGACGCTTGTGTGGGTGGGGCGCAGCGCGTCTTGCCCGCTCCAGTCGGCCAGACGCTGCTGGTATTGCCAGGCGCTCTGGCGTGCGGTGCGACCGAACACGAAGAAGTACAACACGATGCCGTAGAGCACCGGGCTCAGCAGGCGACGGCCCAGCACTTTGGCGGCGATGGCCGTGAGTTTCATCAACAGGAAACTGCCACGCTCCTCGCGGTCGGCCCAGTGCTTGGTGCTGTCGCTCATGCTTGCCACCGTCGCCACAGGATCATCGGCGCACGCACCAGCATGCCGAAGAACAGCCGGGTGTGCATGGCCGAGATGCGCACGTTGTCGCGGAACAAGCGAAAGTGCGACAAACCGTCGGCGGGGTAATGCACCCGGGTCGGCAGCCAGCGCATCGGCTGGTTGCGCCAGGCCAGGCGCACCAGGATGTCCGAGTCGAAATCCATGCGCGTGCCGATGTACGCCGAGTCCATCAACGCCAGCACCGGTGCCAGCGGGTACACGCGAAAGCCACACATCGAATCGCGGATCTGCAGCGATAGGGTGTTGATCCACACCCACACGTGGGTCAGGTAGCGCGCATACAGGCGGCCCTTGGGCACGCTGTCGTCGTATTCGGGGTAGCCGCAGATGATCGCATCGGGGTGACGGCGTGAGGTGTCAAGGAAGGTCTCGACTTCGCGCAGGTCGTGCTGGCCGTCGGCGTCCACTTGCAAGGCGTGGCTGTAGCCCAGGCGCGCGGCTTCGCGGAAGCCGGCCATGACGGCGCCGCCTTTGCCCTGATTGCTGGGCAGCGTCAGCAGGGTGACGTTATCCAGGGTGGCCAACTGTGCCAATACCGCTGCGCAGGCCGGGCTGCTGCCGTCATCGACCAACAGGCACGGCAGCCCACTGCCCAACAGGCTATGGACCACGGCCGGCACGGCGGCTTCGTGGTTGTAGACCGGGATCAGGGCGCAGGGGTTATGCAAGCCCGCTCGCCACAAAGGCCTATTCACTTGGCATCTCCAGCACGATGCGCCCGCTGGAGCAGGCCGCGACGCCATTGCGATAGGCAAAGTACAACTTGCCGCGTTCCTGGTCGAAGCGCAGGTGCAGTTCGATCGCATCGCCCGGGCGCACCAGTTGCTGGAACTTGAGCACTTCCATCCCGGCGAAGGTTGCAGGCAAGTCGAGCAATTGCTGGCCCAGATTGAATGCCCATTCCACCTGCACCACCCCCGGCAACACTGGGGTGACCGGGAAATGGCCGCTGAAATAGGCCAGGTCCGGCGGGACGCTGAGTTGCAAGGTCCATTCGCCATCGGCTTCCACCTGCTCCAGCACTTCCGGGGCTTTCGGGCGGGCTGCCAGTAACAGCGCCTCGACCTGCGCCTGGGGCAGTTTGCCTTGGCTGTTCAGCGGCAGTTGGCGCAGCAAACGCCAGCGACGGGGCAAGGCCAGCGCCTCGCAATGCTGGCTCAAGTGCTGGCGCAGGGTTTGAGTGAGGGCGCGACGGCCCTGATTGCGCAAGGCGTGCAGGCCGTCGGCGCTGAGTACCACCAGCGCGCCGAGGGAGGCGCGGTTTTCCTGGACCACGCCCAGGCGGGTGTCGGCGACCCATGGGTGGGCTATCAACGCCTGTTCCAGCATGGGCAGGGAGATGCGTTTTTCTTCCAGCTTGACGATGCGGTCCAGGCGCCCGAGCAGCTCGAAACGGCCATCGGAGTGAATGCGCGCAGCATCAGCGGTCTGCTCGACATGGCCGGCGGGCAGGTAAGGGGAGGCGATACGCAGGGCGCCGTCGGCGTCCTGGCTCAGCACCACGTCGGCAAACGGCTGCCAAGGTTGTGCACCTTGGCGCCAGGCGATACCGCCGGTCTCGGAGCTGCCGAGGATTTCCGTCGGCCATTGCTGCAAGCGGTCGTAAAGCTCGCCCGCCGCTTCAACGGGCAAGGCGCCGCCCGACGAAAACACCCGGGATACCTGGCTCAGCGCCGGCCAGTCGAGGTTGTCGCCCATGCGCTTGAGCAACGCAGGGCTGGCGATCCAGGCGAACTGCGCGTGTTCGCGGCTGGCGCGCTGCAAGTCTTCGGGGAACGCCAGTTGCTTGCGTACAAAGGTGCGGCCGGCGCACAACGGCCACAGCACGCGGAACAGTAAGCCGTAGATGTGCTGCGTGGCGACGCTGCCGATGATGCAGGCGCGCTTGAGGTCCGGGCCCCACAGGGTTTCCAGCGCCTCTACTTCGTTGGCCAGTTGGCGCAGGGTCTTGTCGATGCGCTTGGGCTCGCCACTGGAACCGGAGGTGCACAGGCTCAGTTGGCAGGCGTCCAGGTCAAGGGCGGCGGCGCTTAAGGGTGCCTGGTATAGCGTGTCCAGGTCGGCGGCTTCGGTCAGCCAGCCGTCGACCGCCTCGTCCCAACGTTGGCGGGTCTGCGGTTGCAGGTCGGCAGGCAGCAGTACGCTGACCCCGGCCCGCCAGGCGCCGAGCAGGGCAATCGCCAACTGGCCGGCGTCTTCCAGGTACACGGCCAGGCGTTGGATACCGCGCGCTTGCAGGCCTGCGGCCAGGCTCAGGGCGTGGGCCCAGAGCTGGGCATGATTCATGTCAGGTTCGGTGGTGACCGGACGCTGTTCCAGTGGCTCAAGCAGCAAGTGCTCAAGTTTCAACCCATTCATACGCGGCCTCGAACCCTTGGTCGTACCAGCCATTCCACGGCAAACAACAGCCCCATCAACCCGTAGGCGATCAGGCCGTTGTACAACGTCCACCAGCTCAGCGGCGCCCACAGGGTGAGGGCGGCGGCGAGCAGGCCATTACACAGAAAGAACACACTCCACACCACCGTAACCTGGCGGGTGTACACGATGGCGTGGGGTGGCAGCACCGGGTCGGTCATGCGTGCCAGGCGCTCCACCATCGGCGGGCCGTATTTGAGGCTCAAGCCGAACAGCGACAACATGAACGCGCTGACCAGGCTCGGGTACCAGCGCAGCAGGTGCGGGTTGTCGAACCAGGCCAGTAGCAGGCAGAACACGATGATCGCCACGGCCATCCAGCGGCTGCCGGGGCGGCGTGCGCCGATAAGCGCGCGCAACAGCCACAGGCTGCCCAGCAGCAGGCCGAATTGCCACGGTGCGAAGTGCTCGGTGCCGTAATACACCGCAAAGGGGTACAGCAGGCCCGCCAGCAGCAAGCCCAGGCCGATCAGCCGGCTCATGCGGCAGGCTGGACCAGACGGTACACCGCCTCAACCACGTCGTTCACGGTGCGCACGGCCTTGAATTCTTCGGCGGCGATCTTCTTGCCGGTCTGGCGCTTGATATGGTCGATCAAGTCCACGGCATCAATGCTGTCGATTTCCAGGTCCTGGTACAGGTTGGCGTCAAGGGTGACGCGTTCCGGAGGCAGTTCAAACAGTTCCACCAAGGCATCGCGCAGGGTGTTGAAAATATCGTCACGAGTTTGCATGGTCCGGTCTCAAGCTGCCTGTCTGGCCGTGACGAATGCCGCGAGGCTGGCCACGTTGGTGAAGTGATTGCGAGTGTCCTTGGCGTCGGCATCGATCTTGATGCCGTACTTTTTCTGGATCGCCAGGCCCAACTCCAGGGCGTCTACCGAATCCAGGCCCAGGCCTTCGCCGAACAGGGTCTGCTCGCTGCCGATGTCGTCGGCGCTGATGTCTTCCAGGCCCAGGGCCTCGATGATCAGCGTCTTTATGTCGTGCTCAAGGCGGTGTCTGTCGCTCATCTTCGGCGAGCTCCTTAATAAAATAGTGATGCAGGTAATCGTTGAGCTTGCGTGAAGCCTGGGGCGCGGGGCCCATTGCGGCGAACGCCTGTGGTTCTATATCGGCACCCACCCGCAAACTGAAGTGCACGCGGCATTTTGGGATGCGATACCAGGGTTCGGCCTTGGTCAGCGTCGTGGGGCTGACCTTGATCACCACGGGGGTGATGATTGTCGCACCCCGCAGCGCGATGGCGGCACCGCCACGATGAAAGGCAGGCGCTGCGCCGGGCGTGGTGCGGGTGCCTTCGGGAAAGATGATCAGGGTCTGGCCCGTGAGCAGGGCGTCGGCGGCGGCGTCGAGCATCTCGGCGCTGCCGTCGTTGCTGATATAGCCGGCCTCGCGCACGGGGCCGCGGGTAAAGGGGTTCTGCCACAAACTCTGCTTGACCACGCAGTTGGCCTGGCGCACCAGGCCGATCAGGAACACCACGTCGATCAGCGACGGGTGGTTGGCAATGATCATCTGGCCCGGGCGGCCGAGGTTTTCCGCGCCTTCGACGCTGTAGGTCAACACGCCGGCGCGCTGCATCAGGCGGATGAACAGCCAGAACAGCCAACTGATCGTGTGGCGGGCGCGGCTTCGATGTTTTGCAGCGTCCCCCGGCAGGCAACTGAGCAGCGGGAACACCAGCAAACGCAGGCACAGCCCGCCGACGCCGAACAGGAAGAAGCTGGCAGCGGTCGCGAACAGGCGCCAATAGTAGGCGTCCCGTGGTTTCTCGTTCAGGGCTTGCGTTGCCAGTTCCATACACGGTTCTTCCAGGCATGTTGGCAGGCGACCTGTTCGGTGAGCAGGGTGCGCAGCAGGTTCAGGGCGTGGGGCCACTGGGCTTGAGTGGGTTGGACAGTGCCAGTGCCGAGTTCCAGCTGCCACTCGTCGCCCGGTGTGAGCAGCAGGCCGAGGGCGTAGGGGAACGGCACATCGTGGATCCAACTGGCATAGGCCTCGGGCGGCTGTTCTTCGGTGATCACCAGCAAGACGGCCGGGGCGCCGTCGTTGAGCAGGGCGGCGGCCTCCAGCATGCCGTGTTCCAGGCCGTCGCCTGCGGCGGCGAGGGCGGTCATTTCGCTGGTTTCGTTGCGCAGGATCGACCAGAGGCCGATCACCGCGTTATGCACCGAGAGGCTGAACTGGGTCGGCGACAGCGGCTGGTCGTTGGCCAGGTCCGTGAGGATGTCGAGGGTGCGTGGGGTTTCGCCGTGGCGGGAAATGAACACCAGCGGCAGGTTCAGCAGGCCGTCGGCCAGTGGCCAGCCCACGCTGAACGCCATGCGGGCCAGGCGGCTCAGGCGGCGGCGCTGCATAGCTGGCAGGAACGACACGTCGGGGCAGGCTTGGCTGTCTTGCAGCAACACCGGGTTCCGGCACCAGGCGTGCCAGTCGTCCGCGCTTTCGAGCCCAGGGGCCCAGGCGCGCCATTGGGCGATGTTGAAAGTGATCACTGAGACGTTATCCCGCCCCTGCGGGCTTCCATGTGCGGCTTTTGGCCCCGAATACCGGGACAGGGAGCAATAGCCGAATGGCGCGCATTATCCCGGTGCCGTGGGGTTCTAGCAAACTTTGGTAAAGAATTGTTCACGGCTGATTACAATTTGGAGGGAAAGATTTACAGATTGTCCTCTACCAAGGGCCTGGCTGGATTGTCGGACCGTTCCTTTTAACGTGTCGGCGACGTATGACAGAGCGCGTGCACGGGGCTGCTGATGCAGCAATGCATGGATGAACGAGGTAGCTATCAGGCGCTTTTGCCCTCTACACTCGGACATTCATTGATACACGGAGGTTTTTCCATGCGGCGTGTGGTGTTCAATCAGAAAGGTGGCGTTGGCAAGTCCAGCATTGCCTGCAACCTGGCGGCTGTCAGTGCCAGCGAAGGTTATCGAACCCTATTGGTGGACCTCGATGCACAAGCCAACTCAACCCAGTACCTCACTGGCTTGACTGGCGACGATATCCCCATGGGGATCGCGGATTTTTTCAAGCAAACCCTGTCTTCCGGGCCGTTTTCCAAGAAGAACAAGGTCGATATCTACGAAACCCCGTTCGACAACCTGCACGTCATCACTGCGACCCCGGAGTTGGCAGACCTGCAGCCCAAGCTCGAGGCCAAGCACAAGATCAACAAGCTGCGAAAGCTGCTGGATGATCTGAGTGAGGATTACGATCGGATTTACCTGGATACACCGCCAGCGTTGAATTTTTATGCGGTATCGGCGCTGATTGCCGCTGATCGCGTGCTGATCCCTTTCGATTGCGACAGCTTTTCGCGTCAGGCCCTCTATGGCCTACTGGCGGAAATCGAAGAATTGAAGGAAGACCACAACGAAGGCCTCGAAGTGGAAGGCATTGTGGTCAACCAGTTCCAGGCCCGGGCGAGCCTGCCACAGCAGATGCTTGATGAGTTGATTGCAGAAGGTTTGCCGGTATTGCCGGTGTACCTGGCCAGCTCCGTGCGCATGCGCGAGTCACACCAGGAAAGCAAGCCGCTGATCCACCTGGACCCACGGCACAAGCTTACGCAGCAGTTTGTGGAGTTGCATAACCTGCTGGAAAACGCCTGATCTCAAGGGCAACCCATTCCCCTGTAGGAGCCGGCTTGCCGGCGATGACGGCCTCAAGAACGCTATCGCCGGCAAGCCGGCTCCTACAGTTGATCGCGTTTAAACGCCTTGGCTACGCAGCCAGCTCATCAGTTGTGGCAACGGAAATGCCCCACTCTGGCGAGCCACTTCGCGGCCGTTCTTGAACAGAATCAAACTAGGGATCGAGCGAATCCCCAACTGCGCCGAAAGCTGCTGATTGGCCTCGCTGTCGAGCTTGGCCAACCGGCACTTGCCCTCCAACTGGCCAGCGGCCTGCTCAAACACCGGCGCGAACGATTTACACGGCCCACACCAATCAGCCCACACATCCACCAGCAGCGGCAAATCGCCCTTGATCTGGCTGGCGTAGTCGCCTTGTTTCAGTTCAAACGGCTTGTTCAGTAACACCGGCTGCTTGCAGCGTCCGCACTTGGGCGCGTCACCCAGGCGTTCGCCGGGGATGCGGTTGAGGCCGTTGCAATGGGGGCAGGGGATGACAAGAGGTTCGGACATGGTGAGGCTCCTGAAAATGGCCAATAGGCTCTATCTGGAGCCAGCGCCTGTATTTATCAAGCTGTAGTGAGCGGGCTTGCCCCGCGCTGGGCTGCGTAGCGGCCCCAATAAGGACGCCGCCGTGTTTCAGAAGGACCGAGGTGCCTGAGTTTGGGACGGCTTCGCCACCCAGCGCGGGGCAAGCCCGCTCACTACAGGGTTAGGAGGAGCAGCTGATTTCCAGGTGCTTGCCCCAATCCGGCGGCCGCTGCGCGTACTGCTCCATCCCCGGTTGCTCCTCAAACGGTTTGCTCAACACTTCATGCAGCCGCCGCACCTCGCTGTAATCCCCGGACTCGGCAGCCGCGATAGCGTTCTGCGCCAGGTAGTTGCGCAAGATATACAGCGGGTTCACCGCCTGCATCCGTGTACGGCGCTGTTCCTCGCTGTAATCCCCATCCCGTGCGACACGCGCCTTGTACTGCTCGGCCCAGGCGTCAAACCCGGCCAGGTCGACAAAGTCATCGCGCAGCCGTGCCACGGCCAACGCCGCCGACTCATCCCCCAGGCGGCGGAAGAACAGGGTGTAATCCACGCCGCTGTTCTGCATCAGCTTCAATAACCGCTCCACCAACTGCTGGTCATCCTCTTCGGCGGTGGTCAGCCCCAGACGGCGGCGCATCAGGTCCAGGTAGTTCGCCTGATACAACGGCAGGTACAGTCCCAGCGCTTCTTTCAACGCATCGACGCTGATGAACGGCGTCAACGCCTGCGCCAATGCGCTGAGGTTCCACTGCCCGATTGGCACTTGATTGCTGAAGGAATAACGCCCTTCGTGGTCCGAATGGTTGCAGATGAAGTGCGCGTCAAAGTCATCCAGAAATGCAAACGGCCCGAAGTCGAAAGTGATGCCCAGGATCGACATGTTGTCGGTGTTCATCACGCCGTGGCAGAAACCGTACGCCTGCCATTTGGCAATCAGCTCGGCATTGCGCTCGACGATTTCGCGGAACATCCCCAGGTACGGCTCGGGCTGTTCGCGGCACTCGGGGTAGTGCAGGTTCAATACGTGCTCGGCCAGAAGCGCCTGCTGTTCGGGCTTCTTGGTGTAGTAGAAATACTCGAAGTGCCCGAAGCGGACATGGCTGGGCGCCATGCGCAGCACCATCGCGCCGCGTTCCTGTTTCTCGCGCCATACCGGGGTGTCGGAGCCGATCACGCACAACGCGCGGCTGCTGGGGATGCCCAGTGCATGCAGCGCTTCGGAGGCGAGGAACTCGCGGATCGAGGAGCGCAACACGGCGCGGCCATCGCCCATACGCGAGTAAGGCGTCATGCCGGCGCCCTTGAGGTGCAAGTCCCAGTGCTCGCCGGCCGCGTTGTACACCTCGCCCAGCAACAACCCACGGCCATCGCCCAGTTGCGGGGTGTAGCCGCCGAACTGATGCCCGGAATAGACCATCGCCCGCGGTTCCGCCTCGGCCCAGAGCTTGTGGCCACCAAACAGTTCGGCAAATACCGGTGTTTCGGCAACAGCCGGGTCAAGGTCGAGCAGGGCCATGGCGGCCTCACTCGCCACGACCAGGCGCGGGTTATCGAGGGGTTCAGGCAATACGTGGGTCGAGAACGCGTCGCCCAGGCGTGCGAAGCGGTTGTCGAAGGTCAGTTCGTCGAGGGCTTTCACCGGCCATCTCCAGCAGAATGTCCGAGCATTCTGCTGGGGATAGCGCGGTTAGTCGAGTTTGCTCGGCGGCGGTTCCTGCACGCCGCCGTCGTTGGCGGGCTTGGCCGGGGTGTCGACTTCCACCAGCTTGTATTCCTGGCCGTGGAGGTTCTTGAGGTAGACCTCCATCTGGCGGAACGAAATGTTGATGTGCTCTTTCTTGAACTCACGGTTGATAAAGCGGTTCACTTCGTCGATCACCGGGTTGCGGTCGCCCAGGTCACGTACGTGCATGCGCAGTTCGTGGTCGAGGGTGCTTTCGCCGAAGTTGAGGAAGTACACATGAGGTTCCGGCTCTTTGAGCACACGCGGGTTGTCGCGGGCGGCCTTGAGCAGCAGTTCCTTCACGCGGTCCAGGTCGGAGCCATAGTCCACACCCAGCTTGAGGGTGACGCGGGTGATGGTGTCGGTCAGCGACCAGTTGATCAACTGCCCGGTGATGAAGGTCTTGTTCGGGACAATGATGTCCTTGCGGTCGAAGTCGGTGATGGTGGTGGCGCGGATGCGGATCTTGCTCACGGTGCCGGACAGGTTGCCGATGGTGATGGTGTCGCCGATGCGCACCGGGCGTTCGAACAGGATCATGATGCCGGAGATGAAGTTGGCGAAGATCTCCTGCATGCCGAAGCCCAAGCCCACCGACAGCGCCGCCACCAGCCATTGCAGCTTGTCCCAGCTCACGCCGAGGGTGGACAGGGTGGACACGAAGCCCACGCCGGCAATCACATAGGACAGCAACGTGGTGGTCGCGTAGGCGCTGCCCTGGGCCAGGTCCAGCTTGGACAGCACCAACACTTCCAGCAAGCCTGGCAAGTTGCGCGCCAGGGCAAAGGTGATGCCGACGATGATCGACGCGCCGAGCAAGTCGCCGATGCTGATCGGCACCATGCTGATGTTGGCGCCGGTGCCGCTGGTGTATTCGTAGAGGGTCACGTTGTCCAGGTAGGAGAACACCGTGATCAGGTCTTTCCATACCCAATACAGCGCCGCGATAAAGCCGCCGAGCAAGGCCAGGCGGATCAGGCGCATGGACTGTTCGTTGACCTGCTCGATGTCCAGGGTCGGTTCTTCGATCACCGCTTCACCGTCGCCGGCTTCCTTGGCCGCCTGGCGCTTGGCCAGGGCGCGGGCATAAGCCAGGCGCCGTGCGGCGACGCCCAGGCCACGTACGAAGGTGGCTTCGATCACCAGCCAGAACATCAGCAGGTACAGGGTATTGATCAAGCGGTCGCTGAGCTTGAGCGCGGTGTAGTAGTAGCCGAAGCACACGGCGACGAACAGCGCGATGGGCAGGGCGGTAAACAGCAGGCCCACGGCCTTGCGGAACAACGAGGCTTTTTCGTGGGTCGGGCTGTTTAGCAGCAAGCGACCCAGCAGCCAGGCCATCAGTGCGTAGCAGGTCAGCACCACGCCGATGCCCAGCACGTCGTCGGCCAGTGCAGCCGGTTGGTGCTCGGCGATGGCTACCACGGCCACCAGGGCCAGCACCACCAGGCCGAGCTTGCGCACCCAGCCTTGCAGGAATTCGACCTGGGGTTTTTCCCAACGGAAGTGCAGTTCGGCCACGCCGCCCGGCGCGAGGATGCGGTAGGCGGTGTAGAACACCATCCACGCCTGGGCGATCTGCAGCAGCGCTGCGCCCAGGTTGGCGTTTTGCCCACGGGCGTCGATCTGCAGCGCGTAGCCGCACAGTGCCAGGCCCAGGGCCACCGGCATGGCCAGCAGGATGTTGATCAGGATGGCCTGGGGCGTATGCCACTGGCTGTCGCGCTTGAAGTGGCCGATGTCCTGGTGGACCTTGTTCAGGCGCTGATACAGGTTCTTGCGCCGCCACAACAGTGCACCTATCAACAGCAACAGTGGCAGGAACAGCAGTGGGCGCTGGGTCAGGCCGTCATACAGTTCGCTGACACTGGAGGCCCAGGGCAGGGTGGTGACCTGTTTGCTCAGGTGCGCCGGCACGGTTTCCAGCCACTCGGTGTCCAGTGGCTTGTTGCTGGGGATCCAGAACATCTGCTCATCCAGCGTCGCTCGCAGGGTGGTGGCGGTGCTGAGCAATTGTTTCTGGTTGAGCTGCAAGGTGATGGATTCATTGAGCAGTGCGCTCAGTTCACGGCTCAGGCGCTCCAGCAGGTCGCTGCGGGTGATCGCCAGTTCCAGCAGGGTGCGGCGCAATTGCGGGGTCACGTCATCCGGTGGCTGGTTGGCCAGCAGGTTATCCACATAGGTACTGGGCGAACTGATCAGCTCGCGTTGCTGGTTGACCTCGAACTGGTACAGGCGAATGTTGGCAATGTCGTCCGCCAGGTCGCGGTCCACGGTGAGGCGCGGCAGGGCCTGCTTCTGCTTGTAGAGGATCTTGGACAGCAGCAGGCTGCCCTTGAGCACGTTGATCTGCTCGTCCAGGGCCGAATCGCTCTGGGTCACGGTGTCCAGTTGCTGCTTGGTCTGCAGGTTCTTCTGGGTCAGGTCATTGAGGCGGTCGGTGCTTTTGAGCAGGTAGTCGGACAGCTTCAGGTTGGCCGCGCTTTCGGTGGCCAACAGGCTGCTGCCCCCGGCTTTTTGCGCCTCGATGGACTGTTGGGTCACGGTCTGTTGGGACTGGGCCAGGCGTTTCTGGTTGATCAGGGTTTGCAGGTCCTGGATCTCTTGTTCCAGGCGCGCGGTTTTTTCCACCACCAAGTCATGCTGGCTGTTGCCCAGGTCTTGCAGTTGGCTGTTGCCGGCCAGTTCCTGGCGGCGCAGTGGGATTAGCGCGTTGAGCGCGGCGAGTTCGGCGTTGAGCTGGTTGCGCTGGTCGCCGCTGAGGGTTTTGCCGTTGTCCTTGCCGACCTTGAGGATCGAGTTGATCTGCAGGATGCGGGTCTGGCTGCTGCTGATTTCGGTCTGGGCGCGTTCCGGGCGGGTCTGCGCGGCGATGGTCAGGCTGTTGGCGTCGGCCAGGTCTTTTTGCAGGTCACCTTGCTGGGTGGTGCGCTGCACCAGCAATTGTTCGAGCTGTGGCACCGGCAGGGTGGCATAGCGCTGGGCGACGGGAATGACTTTGGTGGCCTTGAGCCTTACCAACTCCCGCTGGTTCTCGGTGGTCTGGCGCGGCGCATCTTCCAGCTGGCGCTTGAGGTCGACCAGGCGCTGCTCGTAATCCTGCTTGTTGCCCAGGTACGTCAGGGTCTGCTGCAGGATGGTCTGCAGCGCCTTCATGTCGGCGTCGGGCAGCTTGCGGTCGGGCAGCTTGTCCAGGGTTTGCTGGATAGTGTCGGCGCTGGGCGGGTCGGCCGCGTGAACGGTGCCGACACAAAGGGTCAGGCCCAGCAGGGCAGTGGCGAGAAACGTGCGCAGGGTTGGCATAGAGACCGGTCGAGCAAAATGAAGAAAAGGGAGCGAATTGTCGCTCCGCAGTTTAGAGGAAGAGTCCGGGGCCCGGGCGACTTCCTTCGGGGAATCTGACGCCGACTTTGCCGATCTTGTTCCCGTCCATGACCGCGACGGTCCAGATGGTGTTGTTCCATTCCACCTGGTCGCCGACGATGGGCGCGCCGCCGACTTTCTGGGTAATGAAACTGCTCAATGGCATGTCCGGGTCGATGCCCTCCAGCTTCAAGCCGTACAAGGCTGAAACCGCGCCCAGCTGGGCGTCGCCTTCGAGTACGAAGTCGCCGAAGAAGCGCAGGTCCAGACCCCGTTGCGGGGCCTGGCTGAACAGTTTGCCCAGGGCCGGCAGGTTGTGTTCGTGGCCGATCACGCAGAGCAAATCGCCGACTTCCAGCACCGTACTACCCGACGGATGGAGCAGTTGCTGGCCACGAAACAGTGCCGCGATCCGCGTGCCTTCGGGCATTTTCAGCTCGCGCAGGGCCGCACCGATGCACCATTTTTCCGCACCCAGGCGGTAGACGAACAGCTCCCACTCGCTGGTGACGTGCACTTCCAGGGCTGCGCGGGAGATCGGCGCCGGGTCTGGCGGTACGGTCACTTTCAGCAGCTTGGCCACCCACGGCAGGCTGGTGCCTTGCACCAGCAGGGAGACCAGCACGATAAAGAACGCCAGGTTGAAGTACAGCTGTGCGTGGGGCAGGCCGGCCATCAGCGGGAACACCGCCAAAATGATCGGGACCGCACCGCGCAGGCCGACCCAGGCGATAAAGGCTTTTTCGCGACCGTGGAACGCCTTGAACGGCAGCAGGCCGACCATCACCGACAGCGGCCGCGCAAATAGGATCATCCACAGCGCCAGGCCCAGCGCCGGCAGGGCAATCGGCAGCAGGTCATGGGGCGTGACCAGCAGGCCCAGCACCAAAAACATGCCGATCTGTGCCAGCCAGGCCATGCCGTCGAGCATATGCAGAATGCCGTGGCGGCTGCGCACCGGGCGGTTGCCGATCACCAGGCCGCACAGGTACACGGCGAGGAAGCCGCTGCCGTGCAGGGCGTTGGTCAGCGCGAACACCACCAGGCCGCCGGCGATCACCAGGATCGGGTACAGGCCGGTGGCCAGGTTGATGCGGTTGACCATCTGCAGCATCAGCCAGCCGCCGCCCAGGCCGACGATGCCCCCGATGCCGAACTCGCGCACCAGGTGGGTCAGCAGGCTCCAGTGCAGGCCGGTCTGGCCGCTGGCGAGCATGTCGATGAGGGTGACAGTAAGGAACACTGCCATCGGGTCGTTGCTGCCGGACTCGATTTCCAGGCTGGCG
>Ga0207655_1000934_pt1 | contig 30302 bp, 33 predicted proteins | sample KBSM44metaG_FD_184398 | JGI IMG/M metagenome (GOLD analysis project Ga0207655, IMG submission 184398) | Miscanthus rhizosphere microbial communities from Kellogg Biological Station, Michigan, USA - KBS M4-4 metaG (SPAdes) (version 2) | ecosystem: Host-associated > Plants > Roots > Rhizosphere >... | reverse complement strand
GATGGATAGTGATCGAGCTTGGCACCCAATCCCACACGATCCAGCTCCTGCACGGCGATGTCGCGCGCTTGCTGCTTAGTTTTACGTTGAATGACGATCAGCGGATCCATCACGTTTTCCAGCACCGTCATGTTTTTGAACACGTTGAACTGCTGGAACACCATCGCGGTACGCAGGCGGATCGCCTGGATCGCCGCTTTATCTGGTGCCTGATAATCCATGCGAATTTGATCGAGCTGTATAGTGCCCGACGCCGGTTTCGCCAGATAGTTGATGCAGCGCAGCAGCGTGGTTTTACCGGTACCGCTTGGCCCGATGATCGACACCACATCGCCGCGTTTTACTGACAAATCGACGCCTTTCAGGATCGGTGTGCTGCCGTAAGCGAGCTTAATATTGTTGAGTTCTAACATGCAGCAGCCCTTATTTATTCAGATCAGCATGGCCAAGCACATGCATCAGACGGTTAGCCCAGCCAAAAATGGCGATGGCGTGGATCAGATCGATAATCTCCTGATCGTTCATGCCGACCGCGCGCAGTGCCGCCATATCCTCGGCGCTGGCTTCTGCTGGCGTGACTGACAGGCGGCGAGCAAAACGGTAGATCGCCGCGTCACGCTCGCCCAGCACATCAGCGCGATCGAAGTAGATCGCACTCACCACCGCATCACTTTCTGCCAATTGCGCATGGCGGCGCGCGTGAACCACTGCGCAATATCTGCAGCCGTTGACGATTGAAGCCCCTAACGCACCGAGTTCCCGGTCCGCGCGATCCAATCCGCCCTCTACATACATAATGGCGTTGAACAGCACGGTGCGCGCCACGTAGCTGTCGGGATCGTGTGCCAGCGTGCGCACATATTCCGAGATCTTCTTATTAGATGGCGTCACTTTCATCGCATCGAGCTGCGCAGGCGTGGCATCTGCCACCTCAACCGGCGTGATGTAAGGATGCCAATACAGAGGCTTAAGATTAACCGACGGAATCATGCAGACCTCAACAAACGTAATCCGGCCGCGACGCGCGTCTGGAAGTTAACAAAAGCGATCAGTTCAGAGAGCGCCACAATTTGCGGATTGCTCAATCCTGCCTGCTCCAGCAGGCGAATATGCTGCTCGGTGGCGTTCATCGGCTGCTGGGTAACGAGGTCGGCGTGGCGCGCGAGGGTTGCCAGCGGTTCAGCCAGCTCGCTTGCGCCAGCTGCTAGCGCCAGCAGTTGATCTGATGGCTGCAAGGTTGCCAGCTGCGCCTGATAATCGGCTTGCAACTCGGCATCGTTATTGAGCATCGCCATGCGCTGCGCCAGCGCAAAACGCACGTCCGGCGCTAAGCCCTGATCGTCATTAGGTGCCAGCACCGATAGACGGCACTGTTCCGCGCCATCAACAAATTCCGGGCGCAGGCGGCGCGTTCCATACAGCGCATCTTCAGCGTTTAAGCCCACTGCGCGATCAATTGCGTCACTCACTGCGCGTTCTCCTGGTTGAGTAAGGGCGTGGAATCCACCCATTCGTCGCCCTGCAATTCAGGGGTGTCAAAAGCCTGTAAGTTGGCGTAATGCTGCTCAATGTCTTCGGCAAACAGCGAAGCGGTAATACCGCGCACCAGACGGTCGGCACCGGCGCTTACTGCCGGAATGTCACCTGAGACTTTGCCGTGCGTTAGCATCGCGGCATCGTTGAAGCAGTGAATATGCGCAAGCAGCGGACATGCGCCAGGCGTTAATTCACGGAATTCGAATGCGGGGCCAAGATCCGGCGCTTCCAGCAGATTGGCGCGCGGCGCGCCCATCTCTGGCTGATAGCGTCCGTCACGCCAGCTACGGATATGCGGCGCGAGAGCGGCAAACTCTGGGCGACCGTGGAAATCGTTGCTAAAACCGGTGGCGGCAATCAGGAAGTCATAGCGCATCGGGCCTTGGGTGGTTTCAATCAGTAAACCATCGCCTGCTTGTTTTACCGCGATAATGCCGCAGTCGAGGAAGAAGCGCGCATTGGCATGACGCGACACGCGCAGTGTCGAGGAGCGCGGAGGCGGGGTTTGCGTGGTGGCGGTGTAATCGACAAACTTCCATTTCCACGCGTCCGGCACCTGATGCATGCCGTGTACCACGCCCTGACTGCCAATGCCGGTCATTTTATTAATGCGCGGCATCTGTTTGCGACGAATCAGCAGATCTACCGCGCCCGCGCCGTTTTCCAGCGCGGTGGCGGCGTTATCCATCGAGGATGCGCCCGCGCCAATTACCGCAATGCGCTTGCCCTGCAGGGCAGAGAAATCAATGTCGTCGGCGGAGTGCGCCCAGAACTGACGATCGACACCTTGCAGGAAGTCCGGCACAGCAAAGCCGCCGAGACCAGAACGTCCAGTGGCCAGCACCAAACGACGGGTGTAAATGCGGCCGGTTTCGGCACCGCTGAGATCGAGGGCAATCAGATCGCCTGTAAAGGCAATATGCGTGACGCGCACGTTATTGCGCACCGGCAGATTCAACACCTTGCGATACCAAATCAGGTAATCCATCCATTGCGCTTTGGGAATTTTATCCAGCGCCTGCCAGGCGTCTTTGCCCCACTGCGCGGTGAACCACGCGCGGAACGTCAGCTGCGCCATACCAAGCGCTGGACCGTGCAATGACTTCGGCGAACGCAGCGTTTCCATGCGCGCAAATGTCACCCACGGACCTTCCAACCCGGCAGGTGCGGCATCATACGCCACCACATTAGTGATGCCGGTGAACTGTAATTTGGCCACCGCCGCCAGCCCGCACATGCCTGCACCGATCACCACCACGTCACGCACGGGTGCGCCATCCTGCGTGCGCTCTGGCACCCAGGATTTCGCGGGCAGTTCAAGATATTCCAAATCCTGCTGAAGCTGGGCTTCCAGCGCGGCAAGGCCATCGGCGGCATGAGTCATACACATTTTCCCTGAAAGAAGCGGCAGCCTGAATGCGGGCGAAAACCACTCAAGCGCGGTGGTAAATTTGCATTTTCATTATCCCTATAACACATAGTTAAAGGGTAATAATCACCAAACCGCATAGTAAGAGCTAAGGTTTCGCATAATCCTCTTGCCCTAATTCGGAGTCAAGAATCACGCTCAGCTTTTGACCAATGGATTTCTTATATCTTATGCCAGAAATGTTATAAGGCTTTTAAGAGGAAATTTTTCATACGCTGGCTGATGACTTAAATCACGCACCTTCCGTAGCGGCGCGATTTATCGCGCAATAAATTGCGCCGCTACAAAATACGATTTGGCTAAGAGGTTTAATCCTGATTAATCAGGCGCATAATGCGTGGATGCTCGCTGGCGGATAGGCGTTCAAAACCGGGCAGCAAATCGGCGGCAGCGCGGGCGATTGCCTCGACCAATGACTGTGCGGCAGCGGATATTTGGCGCCCCTGCGGCGTGATGACACCAAAGTAGTAAGGAATATCCTCCTCAAGCTGGCGGATCGCTACACCGGCCAGCGGCATGCCCCATGCGGTAACGGGTTCGAGAATGGCCACGCCGAGTCCGGCGCGTACGCAGCCAAGCATATTAGCGGATGAGTTGGTTTCGATGGTTTCATGCAGCGGCGTTTTGACCTTTTTCAGCGCTTTTTCATAGCGCCCGCGCAGGCGCTGCGGGCTCCAGGGCGCAATCAAACGGCGTCCGGCCAGGCTGCTCAACGACAGCTGCGTGTGCGCGGCCAACTCATCATTTTCCGGCAGCGCCACTACGCACTGCGACTGTCCAATCCAGTGCAGCTCCACCGCGTGATGTTCCAGCGGCAAACTGCATAAACCGAGATCGGCTTCGGCAGTTATCACCGCATGTGCGGTATTCACGGCGGATTCACTGATGATCTGCACTTTGTTCTGCAAGTTAAGCGCGGCCAGTGCCTGTGGCAATAACCCCGCCGCCAGCGCGGGCGTGGCGGCAATGCTCAGTGGACGATGCTGCTGATGGGCAATCTCCTGCGCACGCAGGCGGATCTGTTGCAATGAGAGCAGCGCCTTCTGCACGTACTGATGCAACTGCAGCGCCTCTTCCGAGGGATGAATACGCGGTCCGTTGCGGATAAACAGCGGATAACCCAGCGATTGTTCCAGTTCCTGAATCAAACGCGACACCGCCGGCTGCGAGCGATTAAGCGCCTTCGCCGCCGCCGTAACGCTACCGGCGGAGATCACCGCCGAGAAGGCTTCCAGCTGCCGCAAATCCAGGTCGTTTAAAATGGTCATCGCGCGTTTATCCCCTAACTCATTGATCATTCCCGACATTGGCGCGGGAAAGTTTTCATCATAGAGAGAGTCGTGGCAATTAGCCACTGGATGGAAACAGCGCTACAGCTTCGCCGTCAGCTGACCCTCATGCTCATGCATTAAGCGCAGCATCTCGCGCAGAAACGCATCTTCGTTGCCCTTCTGCCAGGCAATGCTCAGCGGCAAACCTTTAATCTGTTCCGGTAAATCCAGCGCAATATAGCGCACGCTGTCGCTATTCATCGTGCGGTACGACGCAGGCACCACGGCCAATCCCAAACCGGCCGACACTAAACTCAGAATGGTTTGTTTCTCTTCGGCGAACTGCGCGATGTGCGGCGTAAATCCCGCCAGTTTGAACAAATTCATCGTCAGATCGTGGCTGTGCGGGCGCGTGCGGCGATCGGGAATAATCATCGCTTCATGCTGAAAATCAGCCACCGCCACCCGTTCGCGCTGCGCCAGCGCATGCTGAATTGGCACAGCCAGCACGCAGCTTTCACGGGTAATAAAACGCACCGCTAAAGACGCATCGATACTTTGCGGTTCGCGGATAAAAATCATATCCAGCCAGCCCGATTTTAATTTCGGGATTAAATTAATGGTTTTGTCTTCAATAATATGAATATCACTGTGCGGATGCAGCGGCACAAATAAGTTGAGTAAAGCCGGAACTAATCCGCACGCGGCGCTATCGATGGCGCCAATGCGTAATGTACGACGTTCATCTTTTAATCCCACTTTAAATCGCTGCGCCAGCGCATCAAATTGATCGATTAACTTGCTGGCCTCGTCAAAAAATATTGCACCTTCGGCGGTTAATGAAACATTGCGCGTCGAGCGATTTAACAAGCGCACGCCAAGGTCTTCTTCCAGTAAACGGATGAAGCGAGAAAGTGACGCAGGCATCATTTCCATTCTTTGGGCAGCGCGGCCGAAATGGAGTTCTTTGCCTACGGCGACAAAACAACGCAATTGATTTATATCCACATTTCCCTCGCCCGTTGATTATGCAAATACTTTATATAATCCACGCCTGATGATCCGCTAAAGCAAAACTGCATACTGAACGCGAAGACAAAAAAATAATACTACCCCTACACAATCTGGAGCACTTTAATATGAACTCTCACCTCGAAAAAAGGGTGATGCGTAAAGTGACGTTACGCATTGTGCCCTTCATCATGCTGCTCTACTTCATCGCCTTTCTCGATCGCGTCAATATTGGTTTTGCTGCATTAACCATGAATCAGGATTTAGGTTTCTCACCCACGGTATTTGGTTTTGGTGCCGGAATTTTCTTCCTTGGTTATTTCCTGTTTGAAGTGCCGTCGAATTTAATTCTGCATAAAGTCGGCGCACGTATCTGGATCGCCCGCGTGATGATCACCTGGGGATTAGTCTCCGGCTGCATGGCCTTCGTGCAGGGCACCACCAGCTTCTATGTGCTGCGCTTCCTGCTCGGCGTAGCGGAAGCCGGTTTCTTCCCCGGCATCATTCTCTATCTCAGCTACTGGTTCCCGGCGGCGAAACGCGCACAGGTCACCGCCATCTTTATGGCTGCCGCACCGCTTTCAACAGCACTGGGTTCGCCGATCTCTGCTGCGCTGCTGGAGATGCATGGCCTACTGGGCTACGCCGGTTGGCAATGGATGTTTGTGCTGGAAGCCATCCCGGCGCTGCTGTTCGGTATCGTGGTGCTGTTCTACCTCACCGACCGTCCGGCAAAAGCGAAGTGGCTGAACGATGAGGAGCGCGCCTGGCTGGAAAACACCATGCGGGCGGAGGAACAGGCGCGCGCCGCCAATCAGAGCCACAGCAGCGCATGGCGCGGACTGGCTGATAAACGCGTGTTAGCGCTGGCACTGGTCTATTTCGGCACCTCAGCGGGCTTGTACACGCTGGGCATCTGGTCGCCGCAGATCATCCGCAGCTTTGGCGCATCCTCAATGGAGATCGGTTTCCTCAACGCCTTCCCGGCGGTAATCGGCGTGATCGGCATGATCCTGTGGGCGCGCCATTCGGATCGCACCAAAGAGCGCAGCTGGCACGTGATTAGTGCCTGTTTACTGGCGGCAGCCGGACTGATTTATGCCGGCAACGTCAGCACGCTGTTTACGGTGATTATCGCCCTGACGCTGGTGACCGTTGGTATCAGCGCCTCCAAACCGCCGCTGTGGAGCATGCCGACGCTGTTCCTCAGCGGTCCAGCGGCGGCGGCGGGTATCGCCACCATCAACTCGATTGGCAACCTCGGCGGTTTTGTCGGCCCGATGATGATTGGCGTGATTCGCCAGCAAACCGGCAGCTACAGCTGGGGCCTCTATTTCGTGGCGGGACTGCTGGCGATCTCCGCCATCGTGGTTCTGCTGCTCTCTGCCAGCGGCAATAAGCCGCAAACGGCGGAGCTTCCTCATCCTCATACTCATTAATCTGGAGAAACAACATGCGTAACTATTCGATTGCCGCTATTCCCGCAGATGGTATTGGCCCGGAAGTGATCTCTGCCGGTGTGGAAGTCTTGCACGCGCTGACGCGGCAGGATCCGCAGCTGAAGTTCGATGTAGAGACCTTTGACTGGGGTTCGGATTACTACAAACAACACGGCGTGATGATGCCGGAAGATGGCCTGCAAACGCTGAAGAAGTTCGATGCGATTTATTTCGGTGCGGTGGGTGCGCCAGACGTGCCGGATCACATCACGCTGTGGGGTTTGCGTCTGCCGATCTGTCAGGGCTTTGACCAGTACGCCAACGTGCGCCCCACAAAAATCCTGCCGGGTGTGACGTCACCGCTACGCAATCGTGGTCCTGGCGATCTTGATTGGGTAATCGTGCGGGAAAACTCTGAGGGCGAATACTCCGGGAACGGTGGGCGAGCACACCGCGGTTTGCCGGAAGAGGTGGGCACTGAAGTAGCGATTTTCACCCGCGTCGGCGTGACGCGCATCATGCGTTATGCCTTTAAACTGGCGCAGTCGCGCCCGCGTAAACTGCTCACCGTGGTGACCAAATCCAACGCCCAGCGTCACGGCATGGTGATGTGGGATGAGATTGCCGCCGAAGTAGCGCTAGAGTTCCCGGACGTGCAGTGGGACAAAATGCTGGTTGATGCCATGACGCACCGCATGACGCTGCATCCACAAAGCCTCGACACCATCGTGGCCACTAACCTGCACGCCGATATTCTGTCGGATCTGGCTGGCGCGTTGGCGGGCAGTCTCGGCGTGGCGCCGACCGCCAATATCGATCCCGAGCGTCGCTACCCGTCGATGTTCGAACCGATTCACGGCTCAGCGTTTGATATCACCGGCAAAGGCATTGCTAACCCGATCGCCACCTTCTGGACCGCGGTGCAGATGCTGGAGCATCTCGGCGAGCGCGACGCGGCGGCGCTGATTATGCAAGGCATCGAGTTTGTCTGCGCCAAAGGCATTTTGACCCCGGATGTCGGCGGCACGGCCAACACCGCCGAGGTGACGCGTGCGGTAGTGCAGTTTATTACGTCCAAAGCCAGCGTGGCAGAAGCCATCTGATTTGCCCTGTGCGGGGCCAATCATCGCACCTTTCGTAGCGGCGCGATTTATCGCGCAATGAATGCGCCGCTACGACTCGTGCATGCTGTGATTTTGATTTGCACCCTAAGCGCTTTTCATTAACAGTCTCTGCATACCCTTGTTTTCGCAGGACCTCGCATGATTGACTCAGGCAGAGAAGCCAGACCGAACTCCCATCACACCCTGCTGTTAGCGTTATTGGTCGCCGTGACCTTTTTTATGGAAAACCTCGATGCCACGGTGATCACCACCGCGATTCCACAAATGGCGCGGGATTTCGCCTCAAGCCCGGTGGCGCTGAATATCGGTGTTAGCGCTTACTTACTTGCGGTGGCAGTTTTTATCCCGATGAGCGGCTGGCTGGCGGAGCGCTTCGGCGCACGCACGGTGTTTGCCAGCGCCATTCTGATTTTTACCCTCGCTTCCATCCTGTGTGGCCTGAGCGACACGCTGGCGATGTTCACGCTCAGCCGTATTCTGCAAGGCATTGGCGGTGCGATGATGGTGCCAGTGGGTCGCATGGTGGTGCTGCGCGTCACCGAGAAAAAGGACATGGTGAAAACCATCGCCTTCATTACCTGGCCGGGGCTGATTGCGCCGGTGCTCGGTCCGCCGCTGGGTGGCCTGATTGTTACTTTTGGCCACTGGCCGTGGATTTTCTGGCTCAATATTCCGCTCGGCATCCTCGCAATCATCGCCACCGCTTATCTGGTGCCGCAGTTCAAAACAGAGCAACCGCGCCGGTTTGATGTGCAGGGCTTTATGCTCACCGCCACCGCTTGCACCTCACTGATTATTGCGCTGGAAGCGCTGGGACAGATACATCTCCCGCTCGGCATTCCACTGTTATTGCTTGGCGTGCTGTGTAGCTGGCTGGCGTATCGTCATAGCTTCCGCCACCCGCAGCCGCTGCTGCCGTTTAGTGCGATGAAAATTGCCACGTTCCGCAATGCGGTGATGGGTGGATCATTCTTCCGCGCCTCAATCAATGCGGTGCCGTTTTTACTGCCATTGCTGTTCCAGCTGGGTTTTGGCTGGAGTGCGGCGCAGGCCGGCGCGATGGTGCTGTGGGTGTTTGCCGGTAATCTGGCGATGAAACCGGCCACCACCTGGCTGATGAAGCGCTGGGGTTTTCGTCGGGTGCTGCTGGTTAACGGCGTCATCAGTCTGGCGGCGATGTTGGGCTGCCTGCTGCTCAATCCGTCACTCGGCTATTTCGCGATTGCGGCGATTTTGTTTATTGGCGGGCTGTCACGTTCGCTGCAGTTCAGTTGCTACAACAGCCTGGGCTTCGCCGATGTGCCGCAGGCCAAAATGAGCGATGCCTCGGTGGTGTTCAGTATTTTCTTCCAGTTCAGCATGAGTGCAGGTATTGCGTTGGCCGCGCTGTTCCTGCGTGGCGCCATGCTGTGGCACGAGCATACGGCGATTGCACAAAGCGACATCCATGTCGCCTTCGCTGGCGTCGCCGTATTGGTACTGCTGTCGCTGTTTGACGTGGTGCGACTGGAGAAAAATGCCGGTGCGCAGGTGCTGGTGAAATAAATACTGCACTATAAGCAAATATCTCATTATTAGCCCTCAGGGCTTAAGGGCTAATAATAATTTTGCACATTAAAATCGACGAAAAAACAAAAAACCACTTTAATGCTGATTGATTTCATCACTTTGTACCAAGCTGGAAATATAAGCGAAGCGGACAACAACCTCTCAATATTTTATTCATCGAGCTTTATTTATTAAAAATAAAAAAACAACGGAATTAAACTACGAAAAATAACTGAGCAATATCAACACAGATAAGATAACTCTTAATTACAGTGCCTTGTGCGTTAGGCTTTTACGACTAGCCTTAAGTAGCAAGTGAAATATCAGTTATCCCACTTATCTGAGGTATTTATTATGACAACACCACGTGGAGGTTCAGGCAATTTTGCCATGGACCCAGAAAGAGCCCGTGAAGCGGGAAAAAAAGGCGGCCAACTGAGCGGCGGTAATTTCCGTAATAATCCCGAACGGGCAATTGAAGCCGGACGAAAAGGCGGAAAAAAAAGCCGGCGCGTAGTGGATAAATCACCAGAGTGACGTTATTGCGGCGGCTACAACTTCAGGTCGCTCGTCGCAATAACATTCTTCAATGTCAGGAAAAATATATTATGAGCAATGACAACAAAGAGCACTTTCTCGATTGGGTAAGGGATGCGCATGCGATGGAAAAACAGGCCGAAAAGATGCTGGAAAAGATGGCAGCGCGCCTTGAACACTATCCCGATCTTAAATTGCGAATCGAGCAACATATTGTGGAAACACGTGAACATCAGGTGCTGGTGCAAAGCGTGATTGATCGCTATTCCGAGTCACACTCGGTATTGAAAGATATCGCCGGCAAAATCTCCGCCTTCGGCCAATCAATCGGCGGCGTGATGGTGGAAGATGAAGTGGTAAAAGGCGCCATCAGTGGCAACGTGTTTGAACACCTGGAGATCGCCAGTTACACCTCGCTGATTGCAGCGGCGCAGCATCTTAACGACCACGTCAGTGCTGACGTGTTTAGCCGCATCCGCGATCAGGAAATTGCGATGGCCGATTGGACCTTAGCGCATTTACCCGCGGTGACGGAGCAATATTTGATACGTTCCTCAACGCCGGGCGTCGAGGCCAAAAAATAGATCCTCCCGCGAGATTCTTCCATTTTTCGCAACAATGACTTCGCTAATTCGGCTATTCTGCCGCTAAATTGTCTGTGCGAACCTTTGGTCAGGCTCGGGCTCCTCCCGAGCATCACCCAAGGAACCGCCAACATGAAACTCTATCACTTTCCCCTTTCTGGCCATGCTCACCGCGCTCGCCTGTTCCTGTCATTGCTGGATGTACCGCATGAGGTCATTGATGTCGATCTCAAAAATGGCGAAAACAAAACCCCGGCATTCCTCGCCATGAATCCGTTCGGCCAGGTGCCGGTGCTGGAAGACGACGGCGAATATATTGCTGACTCCAACGCTATTCTGGTCTATCTGGCGAAGAAAACCGGTCGCAGCGAATGGCTACCGGAAGATGCGCTGGGCGCGGCGGCGGTGCAACGCTGGCTGACCGTTGCAGCCGGTGATATCGCTTTTGGTCCGGCGGCGGCACGTTTGATTACCGTATTTGGTCGCCCTTTCCACCCGGAGGAGGTGATAGCCCGCGCGCATCTGGTGCTGTCGCGTATTGAGAAGCATCTCGAAGGCCGCGCATGGCTGGTTGGCGATCGTCCCACCATCGCGGACATCGCACAGTACAGCTATATCGTTGGCGCGCCAGAAGGCAACGTTGACCTTTCCGGCTATCCGGCAGTGAACGCGCTACTGCGTCGCATTGAAGCGCTGCCGGGCTTTGTGCCCTTCCCACAAACTGCGGCTGGCCTGCGCAGTCAGCGTTGAGGAGAGGATGATGGGCGAGAAACTGTCAGTGTGGCATCAGGGTGAAGTTGCGCTCCAGCAGCAGGCTGGCGTGGCGGAGCGCATGGCTGAAGTCGGCCAGCGCGTGATTCGCGATCACATGCCCGATCAACATCGAGACTTCTACGCGCAGCTGCCCTTTATTGTTGCCGGCAGCGTCGATGCGCACGGCGACGCGTGGGTCACGCTGCTGGAAGGCCAACCCGGCTTTATGTTCTCGCCCAACGCCACCACGCTGAATATCGAAGCGCGTCCGCATCAGGGCGATCCGACGGCGGCGGGTATGCACGATGGTGCGCCGGTTGGGCTGCTTGGCATCGAACTGCATACGCGGCGTCGTAACCGCATGAACGGCGTGCTGCACGCGATTGGCGGGGGTTTTCGCATAGAGGTGGAGCAGAGTTTTGGCAACTGCCCACGCTATATCCAGCTGCGCGATTTTCATTTTGCGCACGATCCCGCCGAGCCTTATCACGGTGAAGTGGAAACCCTGATCGCGCTGGATGATGCCGCCCGCGCCACCCTCGCCGCTGCGGATACGTTCTACGTCGCCACCTATGCCGAACGTCAGGTTGATGCCTCGCATCGTGGCGGCAAACCGGGTTTCGTGCGCGTCAGTGAGGATGGCCTGCTGACCATTCCCGACTTCAACGGCAATCTGTTTTTCAACACGCTCGGCAATATCCATCAAAATGGCAAAGCAGGCTTGTTATTTGTTGATTACGCCAGCGGCGACACGTTGCAAATGAGCGGCGATGCCGAGGTCATTCTCGACTCGCCGGAGATCGCCGCGTTTCAGGGTGCAGAGCGACTGTGGACATTTCGCCCGCGCCGAATGGTGCGTCGGCGTGCCGCTCTCGCCTTGCGGTGGTTAACGCAGGCCGACGGTGCAGCGCCCAGTTCACTGATGACCGGGGACTGGCAAAAGGCCGACGAGCGCCTGCGAGCCACAGAACGGGCATCGCGCTGGCGTCCGTTTAAGGTTATGAAGGTGGTGGATGAGAGCGCCACGATTCGCTCGTTTCATTTAATGCCGGATGACGGCGCGGGTTTGTTGCCGCATTTGGCCGGTCAACATCTGCCGATTCGCGTGCAATTGCCCGATACAGATAAGCCGTTGATGCGCGCTTATACACTGTCGGTGGCGCCGTCGGATGGCTTTTACCGCATCAGCGTCAAGCGTGAAGGTGTGGTGTCGCGCTACCTACACGATCACCTGACGGCTGGCGATACGCTGGACGTGCGAGCGCCAGCGGGTGATTTCACGCTTGATGCTCATGCATCACGCCCGGCGGTGCTGCTTGCCGCTGGCGTTGGCATCACGCCGCTGCTGGCGATGCTGCGCCATCTGATATTTGAAGGGCAACGCAAACAGCGCCTGCGCCCGACGTTCTTTTTCCAGTCGGCACGCAGCAAAGCCGAGCGCCCTTTCGTGCGCGAACTCGACCAGCTGCGGGCGGCGGCGCACGGCGCGGTAACAATGATACGCGTGCTGAGCCAGACAACGGATGCGGAACCCGGCACGGATTACGACTTCGCGGGACGCATTGATATGGCGCTGCTCTCGCGGGTGCTACCGTTTAACGATTACGACTTCTATCTCTGCGGCCCGCCGGCGTTCACGCAAGCGCTGTACGATGGCTTGCGCACTTACAATATCGCGGATGACCGCATTCACGCCGAAGCCTTTGGGCCATCGTCGCTGCAGCGCACGCGCTCTGTTGTGACTGAAGAAAAACCGCTGGCGCCAGTGGCGACGCATTCGGTGCCGGTGAAGTTTATGGATTCACTGAAAGAGGCGCGCTGGACGCCGGATGCCGGTTCGCTGCTGGAGCTGGCCGAAGCGCGTGGCCTGAGCCCGGCATTCAGCTGTCGCGCCGGACATTGTGGCAGCTGTAAAACCCAACTGCTACAGGGCTCAGTGACCTATAAAACGCCACCGAGCGCCCGCGTGGCCGAGGATGAAGTGCTGATTTGCTGCGCACTGCCAGCGCAGCAAGATGGCGATGAGCAGGCGATTCACCTGGCGCTATAGGCGGCGAGGTTTACAGTGTTTGGGTTTTAAAGATATCGGGCCGGGTTATTACCCACGCGTTATTACCCATGCATAGTTCGGCGCATAGTTCGGCTTATTCACGGCTTCATAGCCAAACTTTTTACACAGCCAAGCCGCGATGGTGGTGAAAAGCGTCATTCTGCGCAGTCTGGCGAAAACCGGATATGCATTTCTGCGCTGTCGTTCATTCTCACATTGGCCGGGATACACGATGACAGAGAATTATACTTATCAGGGGCAAGGTACAGATTTCAGCAGTAGTATTTTGACACTGATTACCAGGGCAAAAATAGACTGATGCTCATTCGTTAATAATCAATGGATCTAAATTTCGCTCACTGTAATTATCTAACACTATGATTGCATTAATATAGAGGGCGAAAAAATTCATTGGAACACTAATACTGAACGGTGTGGGATTTGGGCGTGATGATGGGTTTGCTTGACCACCACATAGCTTATCAAGCTAAACCAGCACCCCTGTTTTATTTAACGAACCCAGGTATTCTCCCTGTCGTTTTTTAACGGTAGCAATAAATACAGGCCATTGACTGAAAAGTATCCTCGGCATACGCGCAGGTTTCCCATCCAGATAAGCATAGGCAAAATACTCTGCCTGTCGCTGTAGTTCCTCACTATTTATCATCTGGTTATCTCCTTTATAACGTGACGTGCCCGGAGTTATAACGGCTATATTAAGCGGCTGACGAACCAATAATCTGCATTGGATTAGCGGCCAGGTTTATAATCGTCTTAACTTTGTTTCAGCGACCCATTAAATCAATCAGCAGATCCCATCCGGCGCGTAAAAACGTCGAGAAGATATTTGTGAGTGATTTCAAACAGAAGTCCGTGCAGGTTCAAAAGCGAAAAAGGCCGCCTGTAAGGCGACCTCTTCCGGCACTTCCTTTTGCGACCATCTGTTATTTATAAAGCTCAGCGGTCATGTGAACAACGTTGCCGTTGCTGGCTTCAAGGATTTTGTACTGCTGGCCCTGCTGCTGTGCCTGTGCGGCGATTTTCGCTTCCGCGCCATCCAGTGTCAGGGAAGTTGCAGTAACAGTTTGCGCGAAGCTGGCTGCTGACATCAGTGAAAGAGCGGCTACAGCGGCGATAGACATTGCTTTGATAGTTTTCATGGTCATATTCCTTAGTATGTATGGTTGAAAGCACGTTTGCTTTCGATGAGATAATAATAACCAAGGTGACCATTTCAATATTAACAATAAATGCTGGTATTGTTATCTCGCTAACTATCACACTGATAGGCCTTTCTTATAAGTATGCCTATGGGCACGACTGCATCGATTGATAACCCAGTCCAATCTCTGCTCAGTAGGAATGCACAGTCTTACCTGCCTCGTGATAGCGGAGCAGTGGAGGCTGTACATATAAGTCATGTTTAAAGAATTGACGGGTGAGAAAAATTACCGCTCTGCTCGTGCCAACAGCAGAGGATCACTCCGCTCTTTACTGCATATATTGGCATTGGTTGATCCCCCCTCTTTTCATTCCAAACACGCTACATATTCTGTTGATACCACACTGTTATTTATCCTTCTCAGGATCGCCTCTATCGTAACCTCGCATAAACACGACTCAATATTTAAGGCGGTCAAGCATGTTAAAAAAAAGTGGATTGTTAACGGTTGGCTGCATTCTTGCGTTCAGCTCAGAAGCCAGTACCACGCCAACTAAAACTGCTAAGGACTTCAACCTGATAGGCGTCACGTTGGAGGACGGGAACGTTAAAGGAAGCAACGCATTGCGGTTGTCGATGCCAGCTCGTCAATGGCAAGACCCTAATAAAGAGACACTTACCGATCGCAATTATATGGCCTGGCTCCCCATTAACTTCCATAACGGTGTTATTGAGGTCGAGATTGCCAGTACGCTGGCGACAGGCGCGCCTGACTACGCACGGGGTTTTATGGGCATCTCATTTCGCATTCAGCCAGAGGGGAGTTTTGAAAACATCTATCTACGTCCCACCAATAGCCAGTCGCAGGATCAAGTACGGCGTAATCATAGCGTTCAGTATTTTGCTTATCCGGACTTTCGTTTTGACCGGCTGCGTAAAGAGGCGCCTGAGCGTTATGAAACCTACGCTGACATTAAGCTAAATGAATGGAATTACGTGAAAATTGTAGTTAAAGATCAGCATGCTACGCTGTATTTGAATCATAACTCAACGCCTGCTTTCATCGTCAATGATCTTAAACTGGGTAGCAAAGCTCAGGGCGGTGTCGGTATCTGGATTGAGTCAGGGACGATTGGATGGTTTAAAGATTTGAAAGTCACCTCGGAAAGCGAATAATCAAAAAGGCGCCCCAATGTGGGACGCCTTTGGCTCATTAACGATTTTAACGCTGACGTTGTAGTCGTTGATTAATAAACACCACATTATCCCAGTCTACTACCGGCTGCATTTTCCATTTTTCAGCAATATGCATCTCTTGGGGCGAAGCAGGATGATATTTATGCCATAGCGGGTTTTCAGGCGGCGTATTGTGCGGATTGGGATTGCCATATTTTATGAAATTACTCCACGCCGCCTGCATCTTGCTGGCCATACTTTTCGCTTCATCATCCCAGCTATCGGAATGGATAAGATTACCAAAAATAAACTTCAATTCAGATCCATGAATGACGCCCAACCCTGTCGCCGTAATATCCGGATCGATATAGTCGAAATGATAGACATACACTTCGCGATGACGTGCCAGCGCATCAGCATAGAGATAAAGACCGCTGCGCAATAATCCCAGCGTAATGAGCTGGTTCATGCGCGCTGTCGCGTTGTATTCCATGTTGACCGGAAAACGTTGCAAAATCTGCGCGGCGTTGTCACCAAAGGCACTCTCAATTAATGATGCATAGTGCTGCTCAGTCACATCTGGTGGTACGAAAAGACTCCCTTCATCGGTATTAAACCCTGTCAGCAGCCTTACCGGATTTACCTCACCTGTTGCAAGTGTATCTACGGGGTTTGCATGATAAACATGCCCGTCAGGCACGGGCCAGAAACCGGCGACTTGCGGCGGCTGTAACGTTGAATGCGTCGATAAGGCCAACAATTTATCTACGGGTAATTCCCTTAACGCTTCGAGACCGGCTGCATCATCTTTTAACCCAAACTGATCAAAAACCCGTGACGCCTGATCTTTGGCCTGTTCAAGAGAGAGAATGTGTTCAGGCGCAACCGCCGTGGCGTTGGGCAGGCTTCCGCTTTGCATAATCGCCTGATCAAACAAGCCCCTGGCAAGCGGTGACACAATCAGCGTACTGACCGCGTAAGAGCCAGCGGATTCTCCACCCACCGTAACGCGCGAAGGATCCCCCCCAAATGCCCGGATGTTTTCCTGTACCCATTTGAGAGCCGCAATAATATCGAGAAGCCCCCAGTTACCTGTGGTGCCATGCTCTTCGTACGCAGCAGCCGAGGGCAGAAAGCCCAACGTACCCAAACGGTAGTTCAGAGTGACAACCACGATACCCTGCTGAGCCAGATGTTTTCCTTCGTAAAGCGGTTGAGAACCGCTTCCCATAACGTAGCCGCCACCATGAATGAAAACGTAAACCGGAAGTGCCGCTGCGCGACTGCCCTCCGGGCTCCAGATATTCAGATACAGGCAGTCTTCGGAGACGTTACCTTCGCCACCTTGATGGCTCATCGGCGCAAACTGAGTCGCCTCTCTGACGCCTTCCCAGGGCGGTACGGGCGCGGGAGGAGCAAATCGACGCGTCGCCACCGGTGGTTGGGCGTAGGGAATGCCACGATAAATACACACGCCGTCGTACAAGCTACCGCGCAGCTTGCCGACGGGTGAGTCGATTTCATGCGGGGTTTCTTCTGGCCATTGTGGAGCACTGACCGGCGTCAGAAAATCCGACAGCCAGCGGTTCAGGCCCGTTAGCTTATTATCGTCCATCGTATTAACCTCAATATTCATTTAGACAGCTCAATCCTCCCGGAGCAGAGCATTAATACGTCACACCTTAGATTTGGAACAAAACGAAATAAATGACAAATTTATACATGCTTTATATATGATTTGTTTTTAATTAAGGATAACGACCCACCTGAGGGCTTATGGAAAGAATTGAGTGTGACCGCATGTTCATCGCGGTGATGGAAACCGGTAGCTTTACCGCGGCAGCGCAGCGCTTGGGTGTCAGCCATGGACAAGCCTCAAAGCTGATCTCACGTCTTGAACGTGATCTGGGCGTAACGTTGCTTCGGCGTAGCACCCGTTCGTTGACACCAACGGAAGTGGGCCGTGCTTATTACGAGCAGATTCGTCAACTCATCGCCAACTATGATGCCCTCAATGATTCAGTCCGAAACTCCTCGAACACACCTTCAGGCCTCTTGCGTATTTCAGCGCCGGTTACTTTCGGCACACTGCAAATGCCGGATTTGTTGATTGAGTTCGCGCATCGCTATCCTGATATTGAACTCGACGTGCGTTTTGCTGACCGGCTGGTAAACGTCATTGATGAAGGATTTGATCTGGCCTTACGCATTGGCAAGTTAGAAGACAGCAGCTTAATTGCCAGAAAACTCTGTGATATCAGAATTGTTCTTGTCGCTTCTCCGGATTATCTCGCTGCGCGGGGAACGCCCAGCCATTGGGAGCAACTCGCCGAACATGACTGCGTGGTGGACACGAATTTTCGTGAACCTTACTTGTGGCCATTTCTTGATGAGGACAAGCAGCTCATCACGCAGGCTGTTAAAGGAAGGATGAAATTTTCCAATGCCGAAGTGTGTTTAAATGCGGCCACTGCAGGGTTAGGCATCTCCCGCCTGCCTTCGTTTGTGGTCAGCGAGGCGCTTAAAGCGGGTAGGCTTGAGACCGTTCTTCCCTCCTCGGAAGCACCGCCAATGGGGCTTTATGCCCTCTATCCACCGGCAAAATATATTGCGCATAAATCACGGGCACTTATCGATTTTCTGGTTGAAGGCTTTGCCGGCGCACCGCGCTGGGAATGATTTCCAATATGGAAATAATATTCCCTTTTTTAACCCGATAATCTCCTTAACGGAATAAGTGTAAAGTCCTCTCATCAACTTAATGAGAGGAAAACACCATGTTCGATACCCGCACAACACCTTATGCAGCTCTGTTAATGCGCCTGTCTTTAGGCATCCTTTTTCTTGCGCACTTCGGGCTGAAGTTTTTTGTCTTCACACCGGCAGGTACCGCGAAATTCTTTGCCTCGCTGGGTTTGCCGGGTGGTTTGGCTTACCTCACCATGGCAATTGAGTTAATTGGCGCGATTGCACTGATTCTGGGTATCTACACCCGCATCGTTGCTGTCGTGCTGATTCCGGTTTTACTGGGCGCGATTGTCACTGTGCATGGACCTGCAGGCTTCTTCTTTACTAACCCGAATGGTGGCTGGGAATTCCCTGCATTCTGGATTATCGGTTTGATTGTTCTGGCACTGACCGGCGACGGCAAGTTTGCCCTCAAACCTACCGCAGTAAAAAAATAAAAATGTCTGCTGATGGCGAACAGATTGTTCGCCATTCAACCCTGCTTTTCCCCACGTTGTACCCGCGTGCCTTTCATCTGATTGATCCTGCCAGTGCGCTGTTTTGCTTTTCGCGTTTACGCTAAAGTAACCCTCTGATTTTCATCCAGGCGCTCACGATGCCCACAGTGATTTCCACAGAGTCTTTCAGCAGCATCGTCCACTTTGTGACGGCGGCTAATGCCAGTAGCTTTACTGAAGCTGCTGAACAGTTGGGTGTGTCGAAATCGGCCATTGGCAAAAGTATCCAGCGGCTTGAGCATAATCTCGGTATTCCACTGTTCCATCGCACCACACGTAAAATCAGCCTGACCACCGAAGGTGAAGCGTATCTGGCAAGTTGCCAGAGTGCGCTGGAAACGCTGCAAATGGCCGAGATGGCGCTGCGTTCAAAGCTAACGGAGCCCACTGGCACAGTGAGGATAGATTTACCCGCCGCGTTTGGCCGCTCGGTGATGATGCCGGTGTTGATGGACATGACCAAACGCTATCCGCATCTGAAACTGACCATCACGTTTAACGACCGCATCATTGATCCGCTGGACATTGGTTTTGACCTCGCTATCCGCTTTGGTCCGGTTAAAGACACCACCGATCTCATCGCCCGTAAGCTGAACGATCAACATCTGATTATCTGCGCATCTCCCGCCTATATTTCGACGTACGGGAAACCTGAGACGCTGACCGAACTGGCCGATCACCGCTGTATTCTGGCCTGGCGCGGCGGCGCACCGCTTAGCTGGCTAATCCGTGACGAGAGCGGTAAGGACATCAGACTTAAACCCACACCTTTTCATCAAATCAGTGATGGCGATGCCATGATCGATGCCTGTATTGCCGGAGCCGGTTTGATTCAATTTCCTGAAGCGCTGTTACGACCCCACATCCAAGCTGGAAAACTGGTGCCACTGCTTGCAGTCTGCAATCCAGCGCCCACCGAGTTGAATGTGATATGGCCCCGCGCCCGTCATTTACTACCCGGCGTTCGCTTTATCATTGATGAGTTAATCGAATTAGCGGCACAAAAAGCATTCGAATGATTGTAGACTTCAGTTCTACACTCTGTCCCCTTTGAGCCTGTTTATCCACCTCAGCTATCAGCGTAGGATTTCTTCATCGTCAGGTTATCTGACAATTTATCCACTGATGAAGGGGTTCTACTATGCCAGTCGTTAATATCCAGATGTTCGATGGTCGTGATGATGCTAAACCTGCTATCGCTAAAGCTGTGACTGAAGCTATCGCCACCCACGCCAACGTTGATCCACAGTATGTCTATGTCATTTTCAACGACGTAACCACCAGCAATTGGGCCATCTCAGGTGAGATTTTTGCTGAGACGCTGAAGAAATCGAGCTAGCAAGCAGCGCAGCTTAGTCAAATCCGCCGCCATGCCCCCTCGCGTAGCGGCATATTCCTCTTACGGGGAATCTCTTCCTCTCTTCTTTGCACGTTCGCCTGCTCCCACCGTTCTGGAGATTACGATGAAAAATGAAATTACCTGCGTGTTTAACCTGGCCGTCAATGACGGACAGTTTCCTGCGTTTAAAGCATTGGTTTCACGCGTAGTAGAAGCCACCAGTAAAGAGCCCGGCACACTGAGTTACGTCTACAGCGTCAGCGACGATGAGAAAACCGCGCACATCGTTGAGCGTTATCGTCAGCAGGATCTGGTGAGCCATGTTGATCACACCTTCGCACCTTTCGCCGAAACCTTTCTCTCTTTAGTGACCATCACCGGCCTGACGGTTTACGGCGAACCCGATGAAGAAATCCGCAAACGCTTAGATCCGTTTGGTGCCGTGTATATGACACCTTTTGATGGATTTACCCGTTAATTTTAAGATTAAAAACCATGAAAGACGCTGCTATGAAACTTTATGTGTACGATCACTGCCCATTCTGCGTGCGCTCACGCATGATTTTTGGCTTGAAAGATGTTGCGTGCGAGATCATTACGTTGCCGAACGATGATGAAGAAACACCCACTCGTCTTATCGGCAAAAAAATGCTTCCGATTTTGGTCACTGAAAGCAATGAAGCGATTGGTGAAAGTCTGGACATCGTCAAATACATTGATGAGACCTACGGTTCGGCTGTGGTGACGGTGCCTGACAATGCAGCCATCGAAGCCTGGATGGAAGAGGCGACAAAACTGATTTATCCGCTGGCGATCCCACGCTGGGCAAGCGCTGATTTTGAAGAGTTTCGTCAGGATGCTGCAAGACACTATTTTGTCAGCAAGAAAGAAGCCGTTTTTGGTCCCTTCCCGCGTTTGCTGGACCAAACCGCAACCATGGTGACGGAGATAAATGCAAAGCTGGAGGTTCTTGAGCTGTTGCTCTCGCAGCAAGAGCAAGATACCGAGCATTTCTCGCTGACGGATATTCGTCTTTTCCCACTGCTGCGCTCGTTATCCATCGTTAAAGGGATGAAGTGGCCAGCAAGGGTGGATGCATGGCGCAGAGAGATGGCCGTCAAATCCCAGGTCAATCTCAATGATGACATCGCAATCTGAGCCGATGTTTACGGGCGGCAAATATTCAAAGCCGCCCGGAACCAAAGTGGTCTGAAGCAAAATCCAGGAAGCTGCGAACCTTAGGCGTCAGGCGTCGATCGGGGGCGTGGAGAATATGCAAAGGACGCGTGGGAATGTTATAAGCACCCAATACCTGAACCAGGCTGCCCTCTTGAATCAATGGGTTAACCAGTTCAGCGGGTTGTAGTGCTACGCCCTGCCCGGCGCGAGCCGCATTGATAAGCGCTTCACCGCTGTCCAGCATCAACCTTCCTTCGACGGCAACACGCAGCATCCCTTCAGCGCTTTCAAACTCCCAATGTGTTCTCAACGAGGTATGGCTGAAAATCAGGCACTCATGTTGGCTGAGATCGCGGGGATGAGCCAATGGTGGCGCATCATTCAGGTAAGTGGGTGAAGCACAGGCAATCAGTTGGTAAGGGTGTAACGCGCGCGCCACCAAACCACTGTCCGGCAGATGCCCAACCCGAAAAACGATGTCAAACCCCTCATCAATCAGGTCTACCATTCTGTTCGCCAGCATCAGTTCAACCGTAACGTCAGGATTTTGCTTGAGGTATGTCGGGAGTAACGGTGCAAGCGCATGAACACCAAAGGTGACCGGCGCATTGATGCGGATGCGGCCTCGCGGTGTCGCTCGCGTCTCTGCAGCAAAAGATTCTGCCGCTTCGAGTTCAGCAAGAATAATTTTTGCCCGCTCATAGAAGTCGCGGCCTGCTTCAGTCACGCTGTGCTGTCGCGTGGTGCGGTTTATCAGACGAACGCCCAGATGTTGTTCGAGGAAGGAAACGTTTTTCCCAACCAGCTGTGGCGACATATCCAGCGCTTCAGCGGCGGCGGTAAATGAGCCCAGTTCTACGGAACGCGTAAAAACCGTCATACTGGTAAGACGATCCATTAGAAACACCTTGTTGTAGATGAGCCCGTTAGTGGTATTTATGATGTCATCTATTTTTAACGCGTTCAACGTCAGGCAGACGCTTAACGTTCTCCTTTAGCCGCTTGAGGGTGTGAAATGATTAACGCTGAATTTTCCCTATTACGTGAAAGCACACATTTTTTCTGGCCAGAATCGGCCAAAAAAATTGATGTCGCGAAGGGACTGGATTACATCCTGTCAGGAATAACGGCGCAGACATCGCTGACCGCCTGGCACCTTGAAATGATGATTTATCGCACCGAGGAGATTATTGAATCCGATTCGACAATCACGCCGATCCACGGTGAGGCAACCAGTCAAGATCCGTTGTTAAAGGCGGTATGTGCGAGCTATTTAGACGGTGCATCTTTAGCCACACCCGAGCACATTGAGGACGCTTTCAATAAACTGGCAGATGATATTTCCTACCATCCGCTCTCCTTATCAGAAGCGGCGCTGCAGGTACTCGCAGGATTTGTATTTGTCCGTGAGGTAACCCATCACCTCGGCATCACGGCGATTCATGCCGCATGATTTCAGGCATAAAAAAGCCGGTTACTGCAAGGCGAGTAACCGGCAAAGCGTCGTTGCATATCATTGTTATAATAAAGAATGTGACTGACAGACACTCACTTCAAGACAACTATGCCTGCCAGGTTCCAGCTTGTTTGGCGCTGTGAGCGGCCAGCATGTCCATCAGTTCTGGCGACAAACAATCGTATGGCGTTAACGCCAGGTCAGTTAAGCGCTCACGGACATCGGCCATTTTAGAAACCGGCGCGCCGCTTTCAATAATGGACGAAACGAAAGCGGCAAATCCTGGTGCAGACCAGCCTTCGCTATCAGACAGTTCAGTGTGCACAAAATCCAGACCGTAAAACGCATGTTGCTCGTTCTCAATGCGGCCATACATGTGGACACCACAGTCAGTACAGGCATGACGTCTGATCAGGGCCTTTTCATCAACGACTTTCAATTTCTCTGCGTGTGCAATGACAGAGACGTTGTCTTTGGGAATAACAGCAACCAGTGAGAAGAGCGAACCTGAGGGTTTCCAGCATTTCGTGCAACCACAGGCGTGGTTAAACATCGTCTGGCTATCAAGCTGTACTTCAACCTGATTCTCCGTGCAGTGGCAACGTAACACGCCACCAGAAAAATGCTCATTTGCCGCTTTAATGCCGGCGTCTACCGCTGGATGGATTTTCTGAACGTTCATGAATGAATCCTTGATTAAACAGGTGCGACAAGCGCCGCACCCGATGCGTTGAGAGATCAGTAGTGGATAACGGTGCGGATAGATTTGCCTTCATGCATCAGGTCAAATGCATCATTAATGTCATCAAGTGACATGGTGTGAGTCACAAATGGCTTCAGCTCAATCTCACCCTTCATGGCATCTTCAACCATTCCCGGCAACTGACTACGTCCTTTAACCCCACCAAATGCAGAGCCTTTCCATTGACGGCCCGTAACCAGCTGGAACGGACGTGTGGAAATTTCTTTACCCGCACCCGCAACGCCAATAATGACCGACTGACCCCAGCCACGGTGAGCAGACTCAAGCGCTGCACGCATCACGTTCACATTGCCGATACATTCGAAAGAGTGATCGACACCCCAGCCTGTCATTTCAATAATGACGTCCTGAATCGGTTTGTCGAAATCGTTGGGATTGATGCAGTCTGTTGCGCCGAACTGCTTAGCCAGCTCAAACTTGGATGGGTTGGTATCAATAGCAATGATGCGGCCGGCTTTCGCCTGACGCGCACCCTGAATGGCTGCGAGGCCGATGCCGCCCAAGCCAAAAATGGCTACGGAATCACCAGGCTGCACTTTTGCCGTATTGTGAACAGCGCCAATACCGGTGGTTACACCGCAGCCGAGCAGGCAAACGTGTTCGTGATTGGCTTCCGGATTTATTTTCGCCAAAGAGACTTCAGCGACCACGGTGTACTCACTAAATGTTGAGCAACCCATGTAGTGATAGATCGGCTGACCGTTGTAAGAGAAGCGCGTTGTGCCATCCGGCATCAGGCCTTTGCCCTGGGTGGCACGAACGGCGGTGCACAGATTAGTTTTGCCGGATTTACAGAACAGGCATTCGCCACACTCGGCGGTATAAAGAGGAATAACGTGATCGCCAGCTTTTACGCTGGTAACGCCTTCGCCAACCTCAACGACTACGCCAGCACCTTCATGACCAAGAACTGCAGGGAAAACACCTTCAGGATCATCACCTGACAAGGTAAAGGCGTCAGTGTGGCAGACGCCCGTGTGACTGATTTTGACTAACACTTCGCCAGCGCGTGGCGGCTCAACGTCAATTTCAACAATTTTTAAAGGCTGGCCAGGGCCAAATGCAACAGCAGCGCGTGATTTCATTACGGCACTCCACTTAATTGAGGGTTCGGATTGAGCGGGGTGATTGTTTGCAAATTGCTCATCACGCCGCCCTAAAGAGGTGGTAAAAGTTTATCGAGTAGAGGGAGTATAGATCGTATACCCTATAGGGGTATATAGGATTTTTGTCTTTCCTGTTAAAAACAAATCATCTTATTGTTTTTAAACGAAATTAAAAATCAGAGTAATTGTGAGTAATTACTGAGACCTCTGCAAACGCTCTCTTAATGATGACGCAAAGAGAGCTGCAATCGCTGTCAGGCTATCGCACCACAGAAGATGAGAAAAGATTAATGAGCCGTATCCCTATTCTGGAAGAAAGGATAGCTCTGAAACATTGCTGACCTCATATTTTCAACATAGGCTGGTTCGCCACAATAGGCCTTGCGGATGCTTCCGGGCGGTTCGTTAACGTAATGACGATAAACACGCGTGAAGGTTTGCTGGCTACTAAATCCATTGTCCATTGCGATCGCCATAATATTTTTGTCGGTAGTGATTAGCGCACTGGTTGCGTTTATTACACGACAAATCCGGATGTAATCCGCTATTGATATTCCGGTAATGTCCTTAAATCTGCGCTGAAAATACCAGTGTGTATAACCGCTTCGTCTGGTAATAACGTCAACTCTAAGATTGACATCAAGATTGCCATCAATCCACTTTATAATGTCTCTGACAACAGCGTGCAAAACGAGCTCTCTACCACTGCAATCATCTGTTTTAAATGAATAATTGCTCATGCCTGAGCTAATTTTGTGGTTACTTGAAATAGTCATATTGATCACCCGTAAAATTCTGAACAAACTTTAGCACATAGATTAACGGCGACTCGTTCAAATAATTTAACGATGATAATTTAATAGACTGAGCGTGTTAATTGCAGACATAAAAAAGCAGCACCTAAAGATGCTGCTTTTCAAAGGTACTCAGTAAGCACCCGCTTCAATATCACTTAAAATAAGAGCGAACTAATTTAACCAGCTCACCAATTTCCTGTTCACTGCTGCTATCGGCGTTTAACTTTCCCGCGAACTCTTCTTTTATATAACTTTCCAGGATCTCGGTCATCAAACCATTCATCGCGCCTCTTACTGCAGCCATCTGCATCAATACAGGAGCACAATCTACGCCCGCTTCCAGCGATCGCTGAATGCCTTCGCATTGTCCCTGTATTCTTTTAATTCTGTTAAGCGCACGCTTTTTATCTTCAGGAGAGTGTGGCATACATCCTCACATACTGTACCGGGGTATATCATAACATGAAGGCGCTATCTTCATTAGCGATGACTGCCATAACAGTCGTTCACTTAAAAATAGACTTGTTAGCCTGCAGCCATGAGCGTTGCCGGACAGTTTGCCAGATGGGAACGGTGACTCCAATACCCCTGTTAGCACTGATTCACAGTGTAAAATTGATCATGCTCCAACATAAAGGGCAAGTTCATTTCAAGTTAACCAACACGGCGTTTGCAATGCTGGCTTCCATCCTTAGCTGAAACTACATTTCCACTGCTTCGCGGGCGCGCCGCGTCATAACGAGATTTATCACGATGCAAACCAACAACACCAGGGCAGATAACAGCATCGCTTTAGCCATGCCGTGCGAAAATGTTTGCGTATCGGTATGCGTTATTAGCGCCCCAAAGATGGCTACGCCCACGACCCCACCCAACTGTCTTGCTGACGCCATCAATCCCGAGGATATGCCGGCATCGTGCTGTGAGACTGAAGCAAGCATCGTATTGGTGACTGAGGGTACTGACATCGCGCTTCCCATCCCGACCAGCATGAGTGCGCCATTCAACAGCCAAAAAGAGGCATTAACCGATAACTGGGATAACAATAAAAACCCGATAATTTGCACGCTAAATCCGGTGGTGATGATACGTATGGCACTTACGCGACGTGCAACACGTGAAGATATCATCGTTGATAGGGTCAGCACGGCGGTCAAAGGAATGAAAGCGATGCCAGTCTGGAACGCACCATAGCCTTTAACGGTCTGGAAAAAGAGGCTGAGCACAAAAACGGTGCCGTAAAAAACCAGATTGATGACGGCGCCACTGAGGCACATTGCAATCAGCATCTTATTTTTGACTAAGCGAGGAGGCAACATTGGAGCCGCGACATGCCTTTCCGTGACGGTAAATAGGAAAGCTGAGAGGATTGCCAGACACAACGCCACAAGCGGCAACATTGTCCATCCCCGATCGCTCGATTCTGTCAGGGCATATGTCAGGGAGGCGATGGCAATAGCGCTGGCTATTTGGCCCGGCACATCGACTTTCTTATCGACACGTGGAGAAGCTGGAGCAAAACGCAGGATGAGGATGATCGCGATAAGGCCAATGGGAACATTGATTAAAAACACGCTGCGCCAGCCCAAATACTGGATGAGAATGCCACCCAGCACCGGACCGGCAGCAAGCGCGATACCTCCACAGGCACCCCACATAGCCACTGCGGTACGGCGGGTGTTTGCATCCTGGAAAGTCAGTCTGATCAACGTTAAGGAGGTCGGCACCAACAGGGCAGCGCCAATTCCCTGAATACCCCGCAGCGTAATCAGCATTGCCATGCTGTCAGCTAATCCGCAGCCGATTGAACCAAACGTAAAGACGCCAAACCCCCAGGCAAAGACGGTCTTTGCACCTAACTTGTCCCCGAGTGCGCCACCCAGAATCAGCAGTGCTGAAAACACTAAAGCATAGCTATTGATCACCCATTGAAGGCCAGTAAGGTCCGTTTTAAACGCATCTTTCAAGGCGCTCAACCCAACATTCACTACGCTGACATCAAGCTGAACCACTAAAAATCCCAGACAAGATGAGATGAGTATTGCCGCTAAGGTGGGCGTTATTTTCGACATAACAAATGAAGCCAAAATGAGTTAACCATGTCGAAAGGATATGAATTGACACGGCATGCGTAAATACTAGAATTTGCACACCATCCATGCAAAAACGCATACATCATGAATTGGGAAGATTTACGCTTTTTTCTGGCCATTGCCAAAGCCGGTACGATTTCAGGTGCTGCAAAAGATTTGAAGGTTGATCAAGCCACAGTAAGTCGCCGACTGGCATCGCTTGAAGCAGAATTGGGCATTCAGCTTTTCATCCGCCTGCCACGTGAATCGCGCCTGACACCGATAGGTGAAAAAATTTTAAACGAGGCAAAGGAGATTGAGGCGAAAGTGTATTCCGTCGCGCGGCTCTCCTCCTCAGTTAAAACATCTGCCCGTTCCCGGGTGGCGATCTCGGCGCCGCCAATACTCGCCCGCCATTTTTTTGCCCCCGCTATTTTTGAGATGACGCAGCAAAATCCTGACATCCAACTCTCTATCCAAAGTGAAGCGCAATTTGTGTCTCTTTCAAAAATGGAAGCTGATTTATCCCTGCGCCTCTCTCCGCCAATAGAAGAGACCGATATTATAAAAAAAGCGGGGCTAATGAAGTTTGGTTTATATGCCGCGCCTCATTACAGCAATATTAAAAATGCCTCAACCTGGGATTTTATTGCCTATTCCCATAAGGAACCCAGTTTTGAGCACAAAAGATGGCTGAATGAAGTTATAGGAAACCAGCGGGTTTGTTGTGAAGTCAGCGATTTAAGCAATCAATATGAGGCTGCATGTACGGGAATTGGCGTTGCGGGCTTACCGTGTTTTTTAGCTGATAAAGAACCCCGACTGATTAAATTGTCCACCGAACAACCGATGCTAACGCTGGATATCTGGTTAGCAAAACACCCAGACCTACGAGACGATGCGCAGATACGAAAAATCGCGCAGACAATGACTGAATTTTTAGATAAGAAAGGATTAGGGTTGAATCAGTAACACGTTAACTATGTCGGTCTAACACAGGCCATGTACATGAATGGAGGTGGATTCATCCACCTCCATTCAGTTTAAAACCAATTAGTTACAGACAATAAATATCTTAATACTCAGATTCTTCTCCCGGTAACGGGATGGAGAGCTCCTCACCCTTAACGCCTGCATAGAAAATAATGACGTCAGTGCTTTCATCTTTGGTGAACCCACGGTGGGCAATATCGATAGACTCATTGAAAGCCTCACCAGCGTGAAAAGTTTTAGTTTCTCCGCTCTCTTTGTCTTCAATGGTTAGCGAACCGGACAGAATGTAGGCGGTATTTGGAATGGGATGAGTATGCCATGGCAGCTCTGAATGAGCGGGGATGGTCATTTTCATAACGGTGATTTCAAGTTCACCAGAAGGATAGTGCTCTAATTGTTGTCCATTCCAGGCAAGCCCACTTTTAAGCAAGATCTCTGACTCGTTTTTATGTTCATCAGTTGCGTTATTCATCTTTTCCCCTATAACGATTAAATTAAATCCACTGCAAAAGAATAGCTTAAATTTTAGAACGGTGGATTAACTCGACAATTAAGGTTCTTAATGCGCCAAATTAATTATTTTTAGTTATTAATTAAAGTTGGGTGACAAAATAGCGCTGCTGAAGCTCGAGAACGCACTGGATTTGGCGACTGACCTGAAAGCTTGCTCCCGGCATATAGTTGTCATTTCGGCTTAATTAATATTATTTCTCGGCGTTAGCGCCTCATCAGGCCAGGTGTTACATGGCTGTCAGCTCATAACCTATGGCCTGTCAAAGAGTGTAATTGCATAAGAAACATTAATAATAACTGGTCCTAAAAGGCAACCTCACCTATCATAACGCACAGTTATTATATGGATATTAGGTGAGTTATGGCTTTGAATGGAAAACTGATTCTGAACGGCGCAGATTACGCACCGTTAAACATCTACGGCGTCGGCGTTTTCATGGCGTTCTCAGGTAATGGCGCTTACCGTAATCGTGGGGGCTGCGGCGCAATTCCGGGAGACGGCCCATTGCCACCGGGAAGATACTGGGTTGTCGATCGCGGCGCGGGTGGCTTCTTTGGTAAGCGAAAGGCTGAATTACAGGATACCTGGAACAAGTATGTGAACGGTGTGGCCTTTGGTCGAAGTGAATGGTTTGCACTCTATCGAGAGGACTCAGCCATTGACGATGAAACATGGTATGAAGGCGTGCGCCGTGAACTATTCAGGCTTCATCCGGGGACCATATCAGAAGGCTGCATCACCATTCCCCACAACTCTGACTATGCACGTATCCGCCAGGCGTTTATGAACACTTCAATGGTGTCCATGCCAAGTAAGCCTTCGCTGATGGCAAGAGGATTAATTGAGGTTGTCGCCAATGGCTCAAACACTTGCCCGTAGGGCCGCAAAATGCGTTTTCTTCATACTGATAATGCTAGTTGTAGGCAGATCGCTCGGTGGCGCTGAAACGTATATTTCTCAGGATTTCGCCCGAAAGGTTGCCGTGTTAATCAGCGGCGAATCCAATATCGAAACCCTCTACGACGCCTATTTCTACCTTGATGTTGTCATCGTGGTGTCCATCACCACGGCTGTTTACTTAACAACCATGAAGTTAATCAAAAAAATAAGGATCAAGTAAAATGCCAATCCCTCCGTATATGTGGCTTAAAGATGATGGTGGAGCAGATATTCGAGGATCTGTCGATGTTCACGACCGTGAAGGCAGCATTGAAATTA
>Ga0207655_1000933_pt1 | contig 30311 bp, 24 predicted proteins | sample KBSM44metaG_FD_184398 | JGI IMG/M metagenome (GOLD analysis project Ga0207655, IMG submission 184398) | Miscanthus rhizosphere microbial communities from Kellogg Biological Station, Michigan, USA - KBS M4-4 metaG (SPAdes) (version 2) | ecosystem: Host-associated > Plants > Roots > Rhizosphere >... | reverse complement strand
GGAAGAGCTGACCTTGGAAAACTACTGCGCCGCCAACCATCTGCTGGTGAGCTTCTCCGGCCGCGCCCACGGCCTGGTCGACGAAGCGCTGGCCCAGCTGCAGCGCGAGCGCCGCATCCTGCTGACTGTGAATCAGTTCTTCACCGCCGGCCGCGTGGTGGCCAACTCGGACCTGATCACCGTGCTGCCGCGCCACTTGATCGCGGCAACCGGCATGACCGACGCGCTGATCCACAAGGAACTGCCGTTCCAGCTGCCGGCGGTCCACCTCGACATGCTGTGGCACGAGCGCGATGCGCGCAGCCCGGCCCACAAGTGGCTGCGCATGCATCTTGAGAAAATGAACTCGGTCACCCAGAGCCGCGTCGCCAATCCACCGACGCCGCCCGCTTCTTCCCGCTAGTGTTTACTGCCGGAGCGGTAGCCGATACGGAAACCGCCCCAATGCCTGCCTTCTACATAAATCGGCGCCGACAGGTCATGCATGACTTCGCCGGTATCGCGCTTGTACGTCTGTAGCAGGAACGGCTTGGTGTTGGAGCCGCAGCGCTTGCCCGTGCGGTCGCTGAAAATGCGCTTGGTACGGTTATTGACGATATCGACGTCGTAGTTCCCGGTCAGCGGCTGGGAAAACTTCTTGTTATGGGTGGGGAAATAGCCGTTGTTATCCACAGCGCCGGCGTAAGCCAGCTGCGGCATGGCTTGCAGCAGACTCTCCTGCAGCGGCGGCAGCACGCGGTCGGTGAAATCGTCAAAGCGGGTCTTATGCTTGGGCGGATCGGTGTTCGGGATCGGCACGTAATGGCGGTCCCACAGCGCTTCGCGCGTGATTTTGCCGCTGGCGAGGGCCTGCTCGAAGATCTTGCCCACTTCCGCCGCCGCGCGCTGCGCCGCCATCCGGATGTCATCGTGCGAACTCTCGATATCCGACTCGCCCAGCGCGCCGGTGATGACTTCCGCCCGTTCCGCCAGCGCCATCGCCGAGCTGGCCGCGCGCGGCAACTCCTTCTCGGTGGACAGCAGGCTGTCGCGGATGCTGGCAATGGCGTGGGCGATTTCCTCGGTGGTGGCGACGTGCTCGCGCGAGGCGCGTGCGATTTCGCCGATTTGCTCTTCCGACACGCCCGACGAACGCTCGATATTGCCCAGCAGCCCGTGCACGGTCTCCACGTTGCCGGCCGCCTCGCTGACCTTGACCGCCAGCGAGTTCATGCCGCTGGCGGCTTGCTCGGCCTGCTGGTTAATCTCGCGCACCATGGTGCTGATCTCGTCGGTGGCTTCCTTGGTGCGCAGCGCCAGCTGGCGCACCTCGCTGGCGACCACGGCAAAACCGCGCCCCTGTTCGCCGGCGCGCGCCGCCTCGATCGCGGCATTCAGCGCCAGCAGGTTGGTGCGTGCCGAGATTTCGCTGATGGCCTCGGTGAAGCCGTAGATTTTGCGGGAATTGGTTTGCAGCGCGGCCATCACGGCGGCCGCAGTTTGCGCGTCTTCGCGCGCGGTGCGGATGCGCTGCAGGCCGCTGTCGGCCTCGGTACGGCCGGCCACGGTTTCGCCACGCACCTGGGCGGCGATCTTGGCGGCGCGCTCGGCGTTGGCGGCGATGCGCTCGGTGGTGTCGGCATTCTGCGCCGAGCTCTGCACAATGCCGCCGGCGGTGCCGACGTCGAGTTCGATTTTCTTTTTAACGGAGTCGACGAAATACGAGGTTTCCGCCGCGCCGATCATGATGGCGTCGATTTCCGCCCCCACGGTGTGGGCGAAGTGGCGCACGCCGCCCTCGTCGCTGTTCTGGCGCCCCGCCCACCAGGCCACGGCCGCTCCGCCCAGTGCGGCCGGAATGGCCGCCGTCACCGGGCCGGCTCCCATCAGGTTGAACAAGTAAGCGAGGCAAGTACCGCCAGCCGTCGCACCCAAAATCCACAATCCACGTTGCACCAACTTATGCTGCAAAAGCTTCATCTGTCCCCCGTTCTCACAACAGGCGCCTGGGCGGCTCCACTAATTTATTTCTGTGATGCTATTTTATGGGTAACTTGGTGGTATTCTTCACTTCTTCCATCACAGCGTAGGTGTGGGTTTCACGTACACCCTTTTGCAGCAGGGTTTTACCCAGGAATTCGCGGTAGGCCGCCATGTCCTTGACGCGGGCTTTGACCAGGTAGTCGAAGCCGCCGGCAACCATGTGGCACTCCAGCACTTCCGGGATCACCTGCACGCTGTGCTTGAAGGCGTCGAACACTTCGGGCGTGGTGCGATCGAGCACAACCTCGATAAAGACGAGCAGGGACACGTCCAGCAGCTGCGGATTCAGTTGCGCCGTGTAACCCATGATATACCCGGACTCGTGCAGCTTGCGCACGCGTTCGAGGCAAGCGGCGGGCGACAGATTCACCCGCGCGGCCAGCTCCACGTTGGAGATACGGCCGTCGCTCTGCAATTCCATCAAGATTTTTTTGCTGATCTTGTCTAACATTTCCGGGAACTCCCAAATAAATATTATTTGGTTAAATTGTCTCACTAAAAACTATCTATTGCTAGTCCCTTGCATTACCAGAATTAATCCAGAAGAAATCCCTCTACAATCGAATCATTAGCAGTTCAGCTCAAAACACGCCTCGCCAGCCTCGCTGACCGGGCGTGTTTTTGTAGGTGGACCGGCTCAAAAAATTTCTTTCTGAGAGTTCCCAATGCAAGCAGCAAGCACCTCCGGTTACACCCCGTTCGCCGCCCTTCAGGCGGAAGTCCTGCGCGACCCGATTCCCCTGCGCGCAGCAGTCACGGCGGCCTATCGCAAAGACGAAGTCAGCGCCGTCCAGTGGCTGCTCGACCAGCTGAAAAACCATGACGCCGCCAGCATCCAGCAGGCCCAGCAACTGGCCCACAAACTGGTCAGCTCGGTGCGCACGGAACGCACCCGGGCCTCGGGTGTCGATGCGCTGATGCATGAGTTTTCCCTGTCCTCGGACGAGGGTGTAGCGCTGATGTGCCTGGCCGAAGCACTGTTGCGTATTCCCGACAATGCCACCGCCGACCGCCTGATTGCCGACAAAATCAGCAAAGGCGACTGGCGCAAGCACCTGGGCGAATCGCCGTCGCTGTTCGTCAATGCCGCCACCTGGGGCCTGCTGATCACCGGCAAGCTGGTCGGCACCAACAGTGAGGCGGGCCTGGGCTCGGCGCTGACCAAGCTGATCGCCAAGGGCGGCGAGCCGCTGATCCGCAAAGGCGTGGACCTGGCGATGCGCATGCTGGGCAACCAGTTCGTCACCGGCCAGACCATCGACGAAGCGATCAAGAACGGCCAGGCCAACGAGGCGCGCGGCTACCGCTACTCCTACGACATGCTGGGTGAAGCGGCGCTGACCGAAGCCGATGCCAAAAACTACTACGCTTCCTACGAAACCGCGATCCACGCCATCGGCAAAGCCTCGAACGGCCGCGGCATCAAGAACGGTCCCGGCATTTCGGTGAAACTGTCGGCGCTGCACCCGCGCTACAGCCGCGCCCAGCGCGCCCGCGTGATGGAACAATTGCTTCCGCGCGTGCGTGAACTGGTGCTGCTGGCCAAGCACTACAACATCGGCCTGAACATCGATGCGGAAGAGGCCGACCGCCTGGAACTGTCGCTCGACCTGATGGAGGCGCTGGCCGCCGATCCTGATCTGGCCGGTTTCGAAGGCATCGGCTTCGTGGTGCAGGCGTACCAGAAACGCTGCCCGTTTGTGATCGACTATCTGATCGACCTGGCCAAGCGCAGCGGCCGCAAGTTCATGGTCCGCCTGGTCAAAGGCGCGTACTGGGATGCGGAAATCAAGCGCGCCCAGGTGGACGGCATGAGCGGCTACCCGGTCTACACCCGCAAGGTCTACACCGATGTGTCCTACCTGGTGTGCGCGCAGAAACTGCTCGGTGCACAAGGCCTGATTTATCCCCAATTTGCCACCCACAACGCGCAAACCCTGTCGACCATCTACACCTGGGCCAAGCGCGACGGCGTCACCGACTACGAATTCCAGTGCCTGCACGGCATGGGCGAATCGCTGTACGACCAGGTGGTCGGCAAGAACAACCTCGACAAACCGTGCCGCATCTACGCGCCGGTCGGCACCCACGAAACGCTGCTGGCCTACCTGGTGCGCCGCCTGCTGGAAAACGGCGCCAACTCGTCGTTCGTGAACCAGATCGTCGACGAAGCCATCCCAATCGAATCGCTGCTGCGCGATCCAGTCGCCGCTGCGCGCGAGCAGGGCGGCATGCCGCATCCGGGCATCGCGCTGCCGCTGGACATGTTCGGTGCCGAGCGCAAGAACTCGGCCGGCTTCGATCTGGCCAACGAAAACACCCTGCGCGACATTTCCGCCGCGCTGGCAACGCCGCGCAGCTGGCACGCCGCGCCGCTGCTGGCCGGCGAAATCAGCGTCGGCCAGCCAGTGCTGAACGTCACCAACCCGGCGCAGCGCAGCGATATCGTCGGCCAACTGGTGGAAGCCAACGCCGCCGACGTCGAAACCGCGCTGACCAGCGCCAGCAACTTCGCCATGGACTGGCAGACCACCGAGCCATCGCTGCGCGCCGCCGCCCTGACCAAGGCCGCCGACCTGTTCGAAGCCAACGCCATGGAACTGATGACCCTGGCCATCCGCGAAGCCGGCAAATCGCTGCCGAACGCCATCGCCGAGCTGCGCGAAGCGGTCGACTTCCTGCGCTACTACGCGGCCGAAGTCAGTGGCTCGACCAACGTGCTGGCGCTCGGTCCGGTGACCTGCATCAGCCCGTGGAACTTCCCGCTGGCGATTTTCACCGGCCAGGTAGCGGCATCGCTGGCCGCCGGCAACGTGGTGCTGGCCAAGCCTGCCGAGCAAACTCCGCTGATCGCGCACCGCGCGGTGGAACTGCTGCATGAAGCCGGCATCCCGCGCGCCGCGCTGCAATTCCTGCCGGGCCGCGGCGAAGTGGTCGGCGCCGCGCTGACCGCCGACAGCCGCGTCAAAGGTGTGATCTTCACCGGCTCGACCGAAGTGGCGCAGCTGATCAACCGCACGCTGGCCAAGCGCGCCGTCGCCGAAAACGCAGACATTCCGCTGATCGCCGAAACCGGCGGCCAGAACGCGATGATCGTCGACTCGTCGGCGCTGCCGGAGCAAGTGGTGCAGGATGCGATTTCGTCGGCCTTCGACAGCGCCGGCCAGCGCTGCTCGGCGCTGCGCGTGCTGTTCCTGCAGGAAGATATCGCCGACAAGACCATCAAAATGCTGAAGGGCGCGATGCTGGAACTGAACGTCGGCACGCCGGACCGCCTGGTGACCGATATCGGCCCGGTGATCGACGCCGAAGCGCAGCAAAACCTGCTGGCCCACATCAACAAGCTGAAGGCAACCGCGGTGGACTACTTCTCGCTGGACCTGCCATCGAGCGTGACCAGCGCCGGCACCTTCGTGCCGCCAACCGTGCTGGAAATCCGCTCGCTGGCCGAGCTGACGCAAGAAGTGTTCGGCCCGGTCATGCACGTGATCCGCTACAAGCGCGCCGACCTGCCGAAAGTAGTGGAGCAAATCAATGCCAGCGGCTTCGGCCTGACCTTGGGCGTGCATTCGCGCATCGATGAAACCATCGATTACATCAGCAGCAATGCCCATGTCGGCAACATCTACGTCAACCGCAATATCGTTGGCGCGGTAGTCGGCGTGCAGCCGTTCGGCGGCGAAGGCAAATCGGGGACCGGCCCGAAAGCTGGCGGTCCGCTGTACCTGAAACGCCTGCAACGCGGCGCGCTGACGGTGGCCAAACACGAACGCGTGGGCACGCCGGCGCTGGATGCACTGGTCGCTTGGGCGAAACAGCACGGTCACCAGCACGTCGCCAGCCTGGGCGAGCAATACAGCCGCGCCACCATGCTGGGCAGCGTGACCACGCTGCCAGGCCCGACCGGCGAACGCAACACGCTGGCGCTGGTGTCCCGTGGCGCCATCGCCTGCGCAGCGGGCACGCTGGGCGGTCTGCTGAACCAGCTGGCGGCAACGCTTGCCACCGGCAATATCGCGCTGGTGCCGGGTGACGTGGCCAAGCTGCTGCCGGCGGACTTGCCTGCGGCCGTGAAAGACCGCATCCAGACCGTTTCCAGCCTGGAAAACTGCGAATTCCAGATTGCATTGGTGGAAGACATGCTCTCGGCCAGCCTGCACGCCCCCTTGGCGGCCCGTAAAGGCGCTCTGGTGGGCCTGATCAGCACCGATGAGGACCGGGCCATCCCGCTGTGGCGTTTGCTCGCTGAGCGCGCTCTGTGCGTGAATACGACGGCAGCAGGCGGCAACGCCAGTCTGATGACGTTGCAAGCATCCTAAAAATGAAAAGCCGGGTTCTCCCGGCTTTTTTTATGCCTTGCAGAAGTTCTGAATCACATCAAACGCGTAGCGCGAGGCCACAGTTTTGATGAAATGCATGAAATCGACGGCCGCATCATCGTTGGCGTTGTCGGAAATCGTGCGGATCACGCCGAACGGAATACCAAGCTCGAAACACACCTGCGCCACCGCTGCGCCTTCCATTTCCACTGCCAATAAATCAGGCAATTCGGCTTTCAGCGCCTGAATTTGTGTCAATTTGCCTATAAATTGATCACCACTGGCGATCAAACCGCGATGCACGCGTGTGATTTGCTGAGCAGCGCTCGCCAATCTCTCCGTCAACGCGACGTCAGTTGCGAAGCGCGACAAACCTGTCAGCGGGATTTCATGTCTTGGAAACAGCGGGCTCGCATCGAAATCGTGTTGAAGCAATGAATCAGCCACCACGATATCGCCAACTTTGACGTTTTTATCCCCGCTTCCAGCAACGCCCGTGAAGACAATGTGGGTAACTCCGAACTTTTCCACAAGAGTTGCAGCTGTCATGGCGGCAGCAACCTTGCCTATACGCGATAAAACGCACACAGCGTCGATTTCCCAGAGTTTTCCAGCCGCGTACTCCCTCATGCCGTAAAAGTGCTTAGAAGGGCTCTCAAGAGCTTCTATGAGCCCCTGCTGTTCTTCAGCCAACGCGCTGATGATGCCTAAACGCATGCTTTTTCCTTGATTTTGAGTGGTCGCTTGTGGAGATCAGAGGCTTTTTCCACAGCGCATAGCGAAAAAAAATGGATTTTAAGGCGTTTTTTGGTGTGTAGATGGTTTCCAGAAGGCGAGTAGCCGTTTAATTTCGTGGTTTTAGTTGTTTACAAAAGGTTTATATAAAAATAGTGGTAATAGTAAACATGCAAATTGCTGTGGATAACTCGTGTATACGTTTACGAATCATCTGTTTACGGCGTAAACAAGATGCTGAATAAGCGCTGTATCAGTTCAGGAACAATTTCTGGATAAAATAAGTGCCTGTAGTCAAAGAGATGCTTGGTCACATCTCATCCTGTGGATATCCAGTCACTTATGCACAGGCAAGCACTGTTTTTGCAGCTGTTTTTCCAATTCTTCGCCCGAAATCGGCCTGGAGAACAGGTATCCCTGCCCTAAATCGCATCCGGCAGTCGCCAAATCGGTCAGTTGTTGCTGTGTTTCTATGCCCTCGGCGATGACTTTGATGCCCAACTTGTGCGCCATCGCAATAATTGCCTCACAAATCAGCAGTCCATCGCTGCCTTGGTGGATAAAAGCCGGGGCAATCTTGAGGTAATCGATGGCAAACCGCTTGAGGAAGGCCACCGAGCAGTGGCCGGAGCCGAAATCGTCGAGCGAAAGCTGCATGTGGGCATGCTGGAACGCCAAAACCCGGTCGGAATTGTTGTTGGCAGTCTCCAAAAGCAGGCTTTCCGTGACTTCGATGATGATGCTGTTCGGACTCAGCTGCAGTTCTTGCAGAAAATTCAGCCATTCCTGGTAATTGCTGCCGTCGTCACGGAATTGCCAAGCCGATTTGTTCACGCTGATCTGGAACGACGGTGAGCTTAGTGCCTGCAATTTCTGTACTTCGCGCGCAGCCTGGCGGAAAACCCAGTCGCCGATGCCGACAATCATGCCGCTGCTTTCGGCCACGCCGATGAATTCGGCGGGATTGAGTAGTCCGCGGGTCGGATGTTGCCAGCGAACCAGCGCTTCCGCCTTGACGATGGCGCCGCTGGCCAGGTGGATAATCGGCTGGAACATGATGCGCAACTCATCGCGCGCTACAGCTTCGCGCAATTCGGCAACCAGACTCATGCGCTCGCGCGAGGCTTCCTGCATGAAGGGCGCGAAATAATTGAAGCGGTTGCGCCCTTGCTGCTTGGCCGCGTACATGGCCTGATCGGCGTTGTTGATTAAAATTTCAGCATCCTTGCCGTCTTCCGGGTACAAAGTGATGCCGAGGCTGCTCGAAATATGAGCAATGTTTTCGCCCAACTGGAACGGCGTGCTCATTTGCTTGAGGATTTCCTGCGCCGTGCGGACCACGTCGCCGGCATTGCGCAGCTCACTCAGGATGACGGTGAATTCGTCGCCGCCCAATCGGGCCACGGTATCGGTGCTGCGAACCGAACTGGAGAGCCGCGTTGCCACTTCCTTGAGCAGTAGATCACCTTTGTCGTGGCCCAGCGTGTCGTTGATTTCCTTGAAATGGTCCAGGTCGACGAACACCAGCGCCATCGGCAGCTGCGAGCGGTCGGTTTTTTTCATTTCCTGGCGTAGATGCTCGTGGAACATGCGCCGGTTAGGCAGGCCGGTCAGAGCGTCGAAGTTGGCCTGGCGCCAGACCAGTTCTTCAGACGCTTTTTTTTGCGTGATATCACTGAGCAAAGCGACGTAACGGAATGGATTTCCCTGCTCATCGTAGACCGTGTTGATCAACATTGAGACCAGATATTCCTCGCCCTCCCGGTTGCGTTGCCACAATTCGCCCTTCCAGTAGCCGGAATTGGTCACGCATTCGACCATGCGGTCGAAAAATTCCTTGTCGTTGCGGCTGGAAGTGAGTTCATAGCTGCGATGGCCGATCAGTTCTTTCTCGGTGTAGCCGCTGAGCAGGGAAAATGCCGGGTTCACAGTCAAAATGACGCCTTCGGCATCGGTCACCATCATGCCTTCGCCGCTGTTTTGGAATAGCAGGGCAGTCAGCTTCAGCGATTCTTCGTTGGCCAACAGCTTTTGTTCCATTTCCCGGCTTGCGGTGTACAAGGCGCGATAGCGCAGCTCGCGTTCTTCCTGCCGGGTGTAAGTGCGCAGGGAAAAATGGCCGGCGCCCATCATCAGCAACAGCAAAATCGTCAAACCGCCACCGGCAACCTGGTAGTTCCGCAGCAACAGGCGGGCCGATTCGGTGTCATTGCTGCCGACCACCATGATGAGCGGCAATCCTTCAATCACGCGGTAGCTGAAAACCCGCACCACATTGTCGATCCTGCTGAGCGTCTTGTAGGTGCCGGAGTGGGCCTTGCGCACATTGTCAAACAGGGCGCTATCGGCGATGTCGCGTCCAAATGCCTGCTCGAACAGCGGCGCGCGGGCGATGATTTTGCCGTTGCCGTGTACCAGCGTCATCGAAATATCGGAGTTAAACCGCGAGTTTTCAAACACTTTGACGTAACGCTCGATGCTGAGCGGTGCTACGACGACGCCAAGGAACTCGCCTTTGTCACTTTCTACGCGGCGACTGATGAAAAACAGCTTTTGTTTGCTGATTCTGCCGATCGATGGCTCGCCAATGAACAGCTTACTTTTGCTGGCATTGCCGAGGTGAGCTTTGAAATAGTCGCGGTCGGCGTAGGACGTTCCAGTGATGTCGGAGCCAGTGGAATTCGCAATCGCATTGCCTTTGGGATCAATGAACGTGATCCAGTAATCGCTGTCGAAGCTGGATCCACGCGAAGAAAGCAGGGCAGAAATGGTTTCCGGAGACTGGCTTTGCTTTGCAGTCAGGACTTTGATGGCATTGGCGAAGCCGATCAGCGACAAGTCCACCGACTGGATCGAGTAAATCACGTGCGCTTCCATCGCTTTCACGTAATGCTCGGTTTGGGATTGAACGGCGAGTTCGCGTTCGACGTAGGAAGTGTGGAACTGGCTGACAACAACGGCAATGGCAAGGGTTGCCATCAAAAAAAGGCCGGTAATCAACCGTCGCCGAAACCGCAAATAGGCAGGCGACCTGGGATTTTTGCGGTAGGAAGACAAAACGGCTCCCGCAGGGACTGTTTGTTTGCAAAGTCAGTATATCGGTTTACTTTAAAGACGTAGATATAAAAATAGTGATAGTTGTTAACACCGACACTTTTCTGTGGATAACTGCCCATTTTGAATTAGAATCAGACGTTTACGGGCTGCATAAGGCGGCGCGTAAACCTTGTATGGGCGAGGAACTGTTTTGGGATAAAAAAAGCCGTCCCCAAAATCGGTTTGTTTACTCACATTTGGCACCTGTTGATATCCATATGGTTATCCACAGCCGTAAACAGGGGGATCAATGACACTAGCATCCATTTTTCCGCATCCCATCATCCAGGGCCCGACTGCTGGCGGTTTCAATACGCCGGCGCAGGTTGCCGCGGTGTCCAATGCTGGCGCTTTGGGTTCGCTGGCTTGTTGTTTGTTATCGCCGGATACGATCCGTGCGCAGACTGCCCAGATCCGGGCGCTGACTGACCGGCCTTTTTGCCTGAATTTCTTCGCTCAGGACACGCCCAAACCCTCGGATGCCGAGGTCGAACAGGCGAAAGAGTGGCTGAAACCGTACTGGTCTGCGTTCGGCTGGACCGAATTGCCGACGCCGGCAAAATGGTGCGAAGATTTTTCTGCGCAGTTTGAAACGCTGATCGAATTGCGGCCGGCGGTGGCCAGTTTTACTGTCGGCATTCTCAGCGCGCAGCAAATTCAGCGTTTGCATGAGGCCGGTATTTTCGTCATCGGCACGATTACGCATGTCGAAGAAGCCCTGGCTTGGGAAAGCAGGGGAGCCGATGCCGTGATTGCTTCCGGCGTGGAGTCGGGCGGGCATCGCGGCACCTTCATCGGCGCGCAGGAAGACGCCACACTGGGTACTTTTGAGCTGCTCCCGGCAGTGCTGGCAGCGGTGAACATACCGGTGATCGCGGCGGGCGGCATCATGGACGGCGCGGATATCAAGCGCGCCCTGAATGCTGGCGCGCAAGCGGTGCAAATGGGCACGGCGTTTCTTGTGACCGACGAAGCCACAGTCAATCCGGCGTACAAGCAGCGTTTGCTCAACGCTGGCTGCCATCCGACGCGATTAACCCGTGCTTTTTCCGGCCGCTATGCGCGCGGGCTGGAAAACCGCTTCATGCGCGAAATGGCATCTATCGAACGTCAACTGCCGCCATATCCTGTTCAAAATGCATTAACTTCGCCGATCCGTGCTGAAGCGATCAAGCGTGGCGACAGCGAACTGATGTCGCTCTGGTGCGGCACCGGTGTTGCCCGGACGCGGCCCATGCCGGCGGCGAAACTGGTGGAAACTTTGCTGGCGGAGATCAGCGCACAATAAATCAGGAGGCTGTTTGGAATCAGCAGGAAGCTACGATTACATCATCATAGGCGCGGGCTCGGCTGGCTGCGTTCTGGCTAACCGGCTCAGTGCCGACAAGGATAAACAAGTCCTGCTGATCGAAGCAGGCGGCCGCGACGATTATGTGTGGATACACATTCCGGTCGGCTATTTGCACTGCATCGACAATCCCCGCACCGATTGGAAATTCCGCACCGAAGCCGATCCCGGCCTTGGCGGCCGCAGCTTGCTGTACCCGCGCGGCAAAGTGCTGGGCGGCAGTTCTTCCATCAACGGCATGATTTACATGCGCGGCCAGGCTGGCGATTACGACCGCTGGGCCGCACTTACCGGCGACGATAGCTGGCGCTGGGAGGCTGTGCTGCCGTTGTTCAAGAAGAGCGAGGATTACCACGGCGGCGCATCGGAATTCCACGGCGAAGGCGGGCTGTGGCGCGTCGAAAAGCAGCGCCTGTCATGGCAAATCCTGGACGCCTTCCGCGACGCCGCCGAGCAAACCGGCATCCGCAAGGTGGACGATTTCAATCGCGGCGACAACGCTGGCTGCGGCTATTTCGAAGTGAATCAAAAACGCGGCATTCGCTGGAACACATCGAAGGCGTTTTTGAAACCGGCGTCGCGCCGCCCCAACCTGACCATCATGACCGGCTGCCACGTGGAACGCTTGCAGATTGAGGAGGGCGTTTGCAAGGGCGTGATTTTCACCGGCGGCGGTAGCCGATTCAGCGCCGCCGCTCACAAAGAAACCCTGCTGGCTGCTGGTGCGGTTGGAAGTCCGCAAATTTTGCAGTGCTCCGGTATCGGGCCGGCGGCGCGTTTGCATGAGCTCGGCATCGCACCGGTGGTCGACCTGCCTGGCGTGGGTGAAAACCTGCAGGACCACTTGCAACTGCGCATGATCTACAAGCTCGGCAACAGCGCGCGCACCTTGAACACGATGGCGTCCAGCTGGTTCGGTAAGGCGCGCATCGGCCTCGAGTATGCGCTGTTCCAGAGCGGGCCGATGTCGATGGCGCCGTCGCAGCTGGGTGCGTTTGCGCGTTCCAGCGCCAGCGAGCAGACGCCGAATCTGCAGTACCACGTGCAGCCGCTGTCGCTGGAAAAATTCGGCGAGCCTTTGCACACCTTCCCTGCTTTCACGGCCAGCGTGTGCAACTTGCGGCCGACCTCGCGCGGCCATGTGCGCATCGCCAGCGCCGATCCGTACGCGCCGCCAAAAATCTCCCCCATGTATCTGAGCACGCCGGAAGACCGCAAGGTGGCGGCCGATGCGTTGAACCTGACGCGCAAGATTGTCGCCGGGCCGGCGCTGCAACAGTATGCGCCGCAGGAGTACAAGCCCGGTCTGCACTACCGCACCGATGAAGAATTGGCCGACGCCGCCGGCACCATCGGCACCACAATTTTTCATCCGGTCGGCACTTGCAAGATGGGCCGCGCCGACGATCCGACCGCCGTGGTCGATAGCCAGTTACGCGTGAAAGGCATGGCCGGACTGCGTGTTGTGGATGCGTCCGTCATGCCTTTTATCACCTCCGGAAACACCAATTCTCCGACGATCATGATTGCGGAAAAAGCTGCACAACTAATCCGCGCTGTTTGAATTTAGATCAAAAATTAACCGTATTTATACTGTATTGTTAGCTAATTTGTTACTGTGTATGATCTAGAAAACTTGTGTACTTTGAAAAGAATAACAGGGAGACAGGATGTCCGACGTTATCTTGGAAACAAAGCATCTGACCAAGGAATTCAAGGGTTTTACCGCGGTCAATGATGTGAATTTGAAAGTACAGCGTGGCCACATCCATGCGCTGATCGGTCCCAACGGGGCCGGTAAAACTACGTGTTTTAATTTGCTGACCAAGTTCCTGGTTCCTACCTCTGGTCAGATTCTGTTCAACGGCAACGACATTACGGCCGCCAAGCCGGCCCAGATCGCCCGCATGGGCGTGATCCGTTCGTTCCAGATTTCCGCCGTCTTCCCGCACCTGACGGTGCTGCAAAATGTCCGCATTGGCTTGCAGCGCCAGCTCGGCACCAGTTTCTTTTTCTGGCAAAGCGAACGCGCGCTGGACAAGCTCAACGACCGCGCCATGCAGCTGCTGGCGGAAGTCGATCTCACCGATTTTGCCGACACCATCACGGTCGACATGCCTTACGGCCGCAAGCGCGCGCTCGAAATCGCCACCACCCTGGCGATGGAGCCGGAGCTGATGCTGCTCGATGAACCGACCCAGGGCATGGGCCACGAGGACGTGCACCGCGTGACCGAGCTGATCAAGAAAGTCTCGGCCGGCCGCACCATCCTGATGGTCGAGCACAACATGAAAGTGGTGTCCGGCATCTGCGACAAAATCTCGGTGCTGCAGCGCGGCGCCATGCTGGCCGAAGGCAGCTACGCCGAGGTCTCGACCAACCCGCAAGTGATGGAAGCGTACATGGGCACGGAAGCCGCAGTGCTGGAAGGAGCGCACTGATGACGGCCGCTCTGGAAATCTCGAATCTGCAAGCGTGGTATGGCGAATCGCACATCCTTCACAACGTCAACATGTCGGTGCAGCCGGGCGAGGTGGTGACGCTGCTGGGTCGCAACGGCGCCGGCCGCACCACCACGCTGCGCGCCATCATGGGCCTGACCGGTGCGCGCAAGGGCTCGATCAAGGTCAACGGCCAAGAAGCGATCGGACTGCAGACGCACAAAATCGCCCACCTCGGCATCGGCTACTGCCCGGAAGAACGCGGCATTTTTTCTTCGCTGTCGACCGAGGAAAACCTGATGCTGCCACCGCATCTGAACGGTGCGGACAAGGGTATGTCGGTAGCGGAAATTTATGCGATGTTCCCGAACCTGGAAGAGCGCAAGCACAGCCAGGGCACGCGCCTGTCGGGCGGCGAACAGCAGATGCTGGCGGTGGCGCGCATCCTGCGCACCGGCGCGCGCCTGCTGCTGCTGGATGAAATTTCGGAGGGCCTGGCGCCGGTGATTGTGCAGGGTCTGGCGCGCATGATCACTACGCTCAAATCGAAGGGCTACACCATCGTCATGGTGGAACAGAATTTCCGGTTTGCCGCGCCGCTGGCCGACCGGTTTTATGTGATGGAACACGGTCAGATTGTGGAGACCTTTGTTGCATCGGAGTTGAGCGCCAAGATGCCGGTATTGACCGAGCTATTGGGTGTTTAAACCTTGGTAGGGAGACGAAAAATGAAAATTAAAGCTATCACTCTTGCAGTAGCTGCTTGCGCATCCTTGTCCGCTCAAGCACAGATTTCCGGCGACACCGTGAAGATCGGCTTCATCACCGACATGTCCGGCCTGTACACTGATATCGACGGCGCCGGCGGCGCCGAGGCCATCAAGATGGCAATCGCCGATGCCGGCGGCAACATCAACGGCAAGAAGATCGAATTCATCTCGGCCGACCACCAGAACAAGGCCGACATTGCCGCCTCCAAGGCGCGCGAATGGTTCGACCAGCAGGGCGTGGACCTGCTGATCGGCGGCACCAACTCCGGCGCCAACCTGGCCATGGCCAAGATCGCGGCCGAAAAGAAAAAAGTGTTCATCTCGATTGGCGCCGGCTCGGCCCGCCTGACCAACGAGGAATGCACGCCGTACACGATTCACTACGCCTACGACACCATCGCGCTGGCGCGCGGCACCGGCGGCGCCATCGTCAAGCAGGGCGGCAAGAACTGGTACTTCATGACCGCCGACTACGCCTTCGGCGCATCGCTGGAGAAAGACACGGCGGAAGTGGTGAAGACGGGCGGCGGCAAGGTGCTGGGCGCGGTCAAGCATCCGCTGTCGGCTTCGGACTTCTCGTCCTTCCTGCTGCAGGCGCAATCGTCGGGCGCGCAGATTCTCGGCCTGGCCAATGCCGGCGGCGATGCGATCAACTCGATCAAGGCCGCCAACGAATTCGGCATCACCAAGAAGATGAAGCTGGCCGGACTGCTGATCTTCATCAACGACATCCACTCGCTGGGCCTGAATCTGACGCAGGGCATGTACCTGACTGACGGTTGGTACTGGGACGCCAATCCGGAAACCCGCGAGTGGTCGAAGCGCTATTTCGCCAAGATGAAGAAGGAGCCGTCGATGCTGCAGGCTGCCGACTTCTCGGCCGCCAGTAATTATCTCAAGGCGGTGAAAGCCACCGGCACCGACGACGCTGACAAGGTGATCGCCTACCTCAAGGCTAACAAGATCAACGACATGTTCACCAAGAACGGCGTGATCCGTCCGGACGGCCGCATGGTGCACGATATGTATCTGATGGAAGTGAAGAAGCAGTCTGAGTCCAAGTATCCGTGGGACTACTACAAGGTCGTGGCCACCATCCCGGGCGACCAGGCTTACGCCACCAAGGCGGAAACCAAGTGCAGCCTGTGGAAATAAGCTGAGTTGTGCACAGGGCAGGCGCGGCCGCGCCTGTCTTCCCTTGTTACTCTGATTGTGGATTCTCATGGAAATCTTCGGCGTTCCTTTGCCCGCGATGATGAGCCAGCTGCTGCTGGGGCTGGTCAACGGCTCGTTCTACGCGATGCTGTCGCTCGGCCTGGCGGTGATCTTCGGCCTGCTCAATGTGATTAACTTTTCCCATGGCGCGCTGTACATGCTGGGCGCCTTCCTGGCGTGGATGGGCATCGAGTACTTCGGCCTCAACTACTGGGCCATGCTGATCATCGCCCCGCTGCTGGTGGGCGCGTTCGGCGTCATCATCGAGAAGACCATGCTGCGCCATCTGTACAAGCTGGACCACCTGTATGGCCTGCTGCTGACCTTTGGCATCACGCTGCTGGTGGAAGGCGTGCTGCGCTCGTTCTACGGCGTCTCCGGCCAACCGTTCCAGGTACCGGAAGCGCTGGCCGGTGCAACCGACCTCGGCTTCATGGTAATGCCGAATTACCGCGCCTGGGTGGTGGTGGCGTCGCTGGCGGTCTGCCTGTCGACCTGGTTCGTGATCGAGAAGACCAAGCTGGGCGCTTACCTGCGCGCCGGCACCGAGAATCCCAAGCTGGTGGAAGCGTTCGGCATCAACGTGCCGCTGATGGTCACCCTGACCTACGGCTTCGGCGTCGCTTTGGCGGGCTTTGCAGGCGTTCTGGCGGCTCCAATCATCCAGGTGCAGCCCCTGATGGGTCAGAACCTGATTATCGTCGTCTTCGCCGTTGTGGTGATCGGCGGCATGGGGTCGATCATGGGCTCGATCCTGACCGGGCTGGGGCTCGGCGTGATCGAGGGCCTGACCAAAGTGTTCTACCCGGAGTTTTCGTCGACGGTGGTGTTCCTGGTGATGGTGGTGGTGCTGCTGCTGCGCCCGGCCGGCCTGTTTGGTAAGGAAAAATAATGAACAAGAAAATCGGCTACCTGATCGCCTTTGCCATTGCTATCGCCGCGCCGTTTGTCGGCTACCCGGTGTTCCTGTCCAAGCTGCTGTGCTTTGCGCTGTTCGCTTGCGCCTTCAATCTGCTGATCGGCTTTACCGGTTTGCTGTCCTTCGGCCACGCGGCGTTCTTCGGCATGGCCGGCTACGTCGCCGGCAACGCGATGAAAAACTGGGGCTGGCCGATGGAGCTTGGTCTGCTGGCCGGCGTGGTGGCCGGCGCTGCAATCGGGCTGGTGATGGGCGCGCTGGCGATCCGCCGCCAGGGCATCTATTTCTCGATGATCACGCTGGCGCTGGCGCAGATGGTCTACTTCGGCGCGCTGCGGGCAGGGGAGTTCACCGGCGGCGAAGATGGCTTGCAAGGCGTTCCACGTGGACGATTCCTCGGCGTAGTCGATCTGGCGAATGACACCACGCTGTACTTCGTGATCCTCGGCATCTGCGTGCTGGCCTTCATGCTGATCGTGCGCACCGTGCATTCGCCGTTCGGCCAGGTGTTGAAGGCGATCAAGGAAAACGAGCCGCGCGCGATTTCGCTCGGCTACGACGTCGACAAGTACAAGCTGCTGGCCTTCGTGCTGTCGGCTGCATTGGCTGCTTTGGCCGGCGCCAGCAAAACGCTGGTGCTGGGTTTCGAAACCTTGACCGATGTCCATTGGACGATGTCCGGTCTGGTTATCCTGATGACTCTGGTCGGCGGCATGGGCACGCTGGCAGGGCCGATGTTGGGCGCGATCATCATCATCGCGCTGGAAAACAAGCTGGGCGACTGGGGTTCGCTGCTCGCGCGCCTCACCAGCATTGAATGGTTTAACACCATAGGCGAAGCGGTCAACATGGTTGTTGGCCTGATCTTCATTATTTGTGTGCTGTTGTTCCGCCGCGGGATTATCGGCGAATTCATCGCCCTGGCCGGAAAGCGGAAATCGACGTGAGGACGATATGCAAATTAAAACGGTTGTGCTGGCGCTGGCCGGCATCGCAGTCACCGCCTGCGGCTCGAATGAACATAACCAGCAAGAAGATTTGAATATCAAGCCGAGCTACCTCGGCGACATCAGCAGCAAAACCTACGACGGCACCAGCGATGACTTGCTAACCGCCGGCCTGGGCAAGACCGGGCTGGCGGCCGCCGCCCCGGCCTACGCCGATCCCGCCAATCCCACCGCTGCAGAGTTGCGCCGCAACGCCATCCACGCCAATTACCGCGCGGTGCTGGATATCTCGGCCAACAGCGGCTACGGCACGCTGTACGGGCCCAACGTGGACGCCAAGGGTGTGGCCGGGGTGGGTGAGGGCAAGATCGCCGGCAATGAATACATCGCCTACGCCGACGACGGCGGCGGCAACCAGAACGTGACCTTGATGGTGCAGGTGCCGGCCGGGTTCGACGTGAAAAATCCCTGCATCGTCACCGGCACCTCGAGCGGCTCGCGCGGCATTTACGGCGCCATCGGCAGCGCCGGCGAATGGGGCCTGAAGAACAATTGCGCGGTGGCGTATGCCGACAAGGGCAGCGGCACCGGCCTGTACACCTTCGACGACGACAGCGTGAACCTGCAGACCGGCTTGCGCGCCACGCGCACTGCGGCTGGCAAGAACAGTATCTTCACGCCGGCGCTGAGCGATGCCGAGCGCCTAGCGTTTGCCAGCGCGTATCCGGGGCGCGTCGCCTTCAAGCACGCGCACTCGCAGCAGAATCCGGAAAAGGATTGGGGCAAGGCGACCTTGCAGGCGGTGGAGTTCGCCTTCTACGTGCTGAACGAAAAGTACGGCACGCTGGCCAAGGACAACAAGAGCCACCTTATCGCGCTGTCGCCGAAGAATACGATCACGATCGCGTCCAGCATTTCCAACGGCGCCGGTGCGGCCTTGCTCGCGGCGGAGCAGGACAGCAAGGGCCTGATCTCCGGCGTGGCCGTCAGCGAGCCGCAAATCCAGCCGAAGGGGGGCAAGGCGCTGTTCGATTACTCGACCTATGCCGCGCTGTACCAGCCGTGCATCGCCTCCACCGCCGCCGCACCGGGACGCTGCTCGGCGCTGGCGGCCAAGGGCTTGCTCAGTGGCGGCGACCTGGCGGCACAGCAGAACGACGCCAAGGCCAAGCTCAAAGCGTACGGCTGGCTGGCGGATTCCGACGTGCTGCAGGCTGCCCATGCCGGCACCAACATCCTGGTCGCCGCAACCTATGCCTATGCTTACGGGAAGTTCTCCGTGACTGACAAGGTGTGCGGTTTCACCTTCGCGCCGACCGATGCGACCGGCGTGCCGGTGGCGTTCACGGCAGCGCAGAAGGCGTCCAGCTTTGCGACGCAGAACGGGATTATCGGCAGCGTGGTGTACGAGGACTCGGTAGGCGGCGCCAAGGCCTACAACTTCGGCGTCTCGCCGAGCAGCGGGCTGGCCGATCAGTCGCTGGATGGCTTTCTCTGCCTGCGCTCGCTGGCGACCGGTGTGGATGCCGTCAGCGGTGCTGCGCTGACCGGCACGCTGGCGGCGCAAAGCGCGCGGGTGAGGGCGGGCATGGCCGAGGTGGCGGCGACCGGCAACCTGCGCGGCAAGCCGGCCATTATCGTGCACGGCCGCAGCGATACCTTGATTCCAGTGAACTTTGCTTCACGTGCGTACGTCGGGTTGAATGCGACGGCGGAGGGCAGCGTGAGCAAGCTGCGCTACGTCGAGGTGACTAATGCCAATCACTTCGATTCGTTCAGCAACGCGCTGCCGGCGAATATCGTGCCGCTGCACGTCTACCTGTTCCGGGCGCTGGATGCGATGCTGGCCAACCTGCGCAGCTCGACCGCACTGCCGCCGTCGCAAGTGGTGCGGACGATTACCCGGCCGGATAACACCAGCCTGATCACCACCGCGAACCTGCCGCCGATCGTCGCCACGCCGGCGGCTCGCGACGCCATCACAGTGACCGGCGCCACGGTGGCGGTGCCGAACTAAAGCGCCGCCAGGTAGATTGCCCTCGCATCGTCGCGCGTGACGGTGCGGGGATTATTCCCCAACAGGCGGGTCTGGAGCATGGCGTCATCGGCCAGCCGGTCCAGGTCCGCATCCCTGATGCCCACCTGCTGCAGCGTGCGTTCGATCCCGGTCACGATAGCGATTTGCTGCATGGCAACAGCCAGCGCTTCCGCCCTCGCCTCGGTGCTGCCGCTGGCAGCTGGGACCACAATCTCCGCCAACTCCGCATACAGCCCGGCTGCCTCAGGCGCATTGAAGCGCAGCACGTGCGGCAGCACCAGCGAATTCGACAGCCCGTGCGGCACGTGAAAAATCCCGCCGATCGGATAGGCCAGCGCGTGCACCGCCGCCACCGGCGCGTTGGAAAACGCCTGTCCGGCTAGCAGCGCGCCGAGCAGCATGGCCTGCCGGGCGGCCAGGTTACGGCCATCCTCGCTCACCGTGATCAGGTTCGCTGACAGCAATTCCAGCGCCTTGCGCGCCAATATGTCGGACAGTGGATTCTTTTTGTGCTTGCTGGTGTAGGCCTCGATGGCATGCACCATCGCGTCAATCCCGGTGGCGGCCGTGACGGCTGGCGGCAGGCCGGTGGTCAGTTCCGCATCCAGCAATGCCAGATCGGCATAGAGTTGAGGTGCGACCACCCCCATCTTTGTGGTAGCGCCGGTGGTGACGATGGCGATGTTGGTGACCTCGGATCCGGTTCCGGCGGTGGTGGGAATCTGCACCAGCGGCAGCCGCTGACCCTTCACATTACCGATGCCGTAGATGGCGCTGATGGGCTGCTCGCTGTCCGCCAGCACGGCAATCAGCTTAGCCACGTCCATCGAACTGCCGCCGCCCAGGCCGATGACGATGTCGGCGCGGAACGCCCTTGCCGCCGCTACCGCCTCCAGCACCACCGCCTCGGGCGGATCGGCCATCACCTGTGAATAGATCTCCACAGCCAGCCCTGACGCCTGCAGGCTGGCAGCCGGCACGTCCACCAGTCCGGTCCGCAGAAAGCCGGGATCGGTCACGAGCAGGGCGCGCCGGGCATCCGGGAAACGCTGCGCGATGTGCTCGCCGAGCCGCTTGCTGGCGCCCAGTTCGGAGACGATGTGAGCCACGGTGCTGAAAGCAAAATCGGTCATGACGGGGTCCGTTGGTGAGTGGATTTCACCGCCTAGCTTACTCCAAGCCATGCCGGATCAGCATAAGCCCGCGCAGAATTTCTTCCGTACAATAGAGCCTTTGCTAGCTGAGAAAGACGGGATCATGGTGGACTTCTGGGTGTTGGGTGCGGCCGCGTTCGGCGCAGGGTTGGTCGATGCGGTGGTTGGCGGAGGAGGGCTGATCCAGCTGCCCACCATGTTCACAGTGTTCCCCAACATGGCTCCGGCCACGCTGATCGGCACCAACAAGCTGGCTAGCATCTTTGGCACCAGTGTGGCGGCCGCCAGCTACGCGCGTCGCGTGGCGATTGCCTGGACGGTGGCGACGCCTGCCGCGCTGGCGGCGCTGGTGTTTGCCTTCCTCGGCGCCTACACCGTAACCAAGGTGTCAGCCGACTTCATGCGCCTCGCCCTGCCGATTGTGCTGCTGGCTGTGGCCGTCTACACCTTTGCCAAGAAGGACTTCGGCAGCGTCCACGCGCCGATCCACTCGGGCGCCAAGGAGCAGTCGCTGGCGCTGGTGGTCGGAGCGGCCATCGGTTTCTATGACGGGTTCTTCGGACCTGGCACCGGCAGCTTCCTGGTGTTCCTGTTCGTGCGCGTGTTCGGTTTCGACTTCCTTGGCGCCTCGGCTGTGGCCAAGATCGTCAACGTCGCGTGCAACTTTGCGGCCTTGGTCTGGTTCGGCTACAGCGGCCACCTGATCTGGGAGCTGGGCCTGACGATGGCCGTGTGCCAGATCGCTGGTTCCCTGATCGGCTCACGCATGGCGATGAAGCATGGCAGCGGCTTCGTGCGCAAGCTGTTCCTCGTTGTTGTGTCTATACTTATTGTTAAGACCGGTCACGACGCTTGGTTGCGATGGTGACACTGTTCCACGTGGAACATTAGTAAAGGGACACTTCGGTGTCCTTTTTTTATTGTTTCACGTGGAACATAAGGCAACAACATTAATTATATTTTTGCCTAAAAAAGTCGCAGCATCAAAAAAACTCTATAATCTGTTCTTGATCCCTTCGCTTTAAACTTTTCCACCATGTTATTTCCTACGAATTTCGACGTCATCGTTGTCGGCGGTGGACACGCCGGTACCGAGGCCGCCCTTGCTTCCGCCCGTATGGGGCAGAAGACGCTGCTGCTCACCCACAACATTGAGACGCTGGGCCAGATGTCGTGCAATCCATCCATCGGCGGTATCGGCAAAGGCCATCTGGTCAAAGAAGTCGATGCCCTGGGCGGCGCTATGGCGATCGCTACCGATGAATCGGGCATCCAGTTCCGCATCCTGAATTCCTCCAAAGGCCCTGCCGTGCGCGCTACCCGCGCCCAGGCCGACCGTATCCTGTACAAGGCCGCGATCCGTTCGCGCCTGGAAAACCAGCCCAACCTGTGGCTGTTCCAGCAGGCGGTCGACGACCTGATGGTGGAGGGCGACCGCGTAGTCGGCGCCGTCACCCAGATCGGCCTGAAGTTTGCCGCGCGCGCCGTGGTGCTGACCGCTGGCACTTTCCTCGACGGGAAGATCCACGTCGGTCTGAACAACTACTCGGGCGGTCGCGCCGGTGATCCGCCAGCCGTTTCGCTGTCGGCGCGCCTGAAAGAATTGAAGCTGCCGCAAGGCCGCTTGAAGACCGGCACGCCGCCGCGCATTGACGGCCGCAGCATGGACTTCTCGCAAATGACCGAACAGCCCGGCGACCTGGACCCAGTTCCAGTGTTTTCGGTGATGGGTAATGCCGCCATGCACCCGCAGCAAATGCCGTGCTGGGTGACCCACACCAACCAGAAAACCCACGACATTATCCGTGGCGGCCTGGACCGCAGCCCGATGTACACCGGCGTGATCGAAGGTGTCGGCCCACGCTATTGCCCGTCGATTGAAGACAAGATTCACCGCTTCTCGTCCAAGGAATCGCACCAGATTTTCCTGGAGCCAGAAGGCCTGACCACCAACGAATTCTATCCAAACGGCATCTCGACCAGCCTGCCGTTCGACGTCCAGATCGAGCTGGTGCGTTCGATGAAGGGCCTGGAAAACGCCCACATCCTGCGTCCGGGCTATGCCATTGAGTACGATTATTTCGACCCGCGTGGCCTGAAAGCTTCGCTGGAAACCAAGGCCATCAACGGCCTGTTCTTCGCCGGCCAGATCAACGGCACCACCGGTTACGAAGAAGCGGCAGCGCAGGGCTTGCTGGCCGGCGTCAACGCCGCGCTGCAAACCCAGGGCAAGGAAGCCTGGACGCCAGCGCGTTCGCAAGCCTACCTCGGCGTAATGGTGGACGACCTCGTCACGCAAGGCGTGATGGAGCCGTACCGCATGTTCACCAGCCGCGCCGAGTATCGCCTGAGCCTGCGCGAAGACAACGCCGACATGCGCCTGACCGAAATCGGCCGCAAGCTGGGCGTGATCGGCGATGCGCAGTGGGAAGCCTTCGACCGCAAGCGCGAGTCGGTCGCTCGCGAACTGGAGCGCCTGCGCTCCACGTGGGTGAACCCGCGCATCCTGGAAGCCGCCGAATCCGAACGCGTGATTGGCCAGGCCATCGAACGCGAATACTCGCTGGCCGACCTGCTGCGCCGTCCGGGCGTGGAGTACGACAAGCTGATGACGCTGAAAGGCGCGGACGGCCGCGAGCTGGCCGGTCCGGGTGAAACCGATGCAGCGGTCAAGGAACAGATCGAAATCCAGCTCAAATATTCGGGCTATATCGATCGCCAGACCAAGGAAGTCGAGCGCCACGAGCACTACGAAAATCTGAAACTGCCGGAGAACTACAACTATCTGGACATCACCGCGCTGTCGGTGGAAGTGCGCCAGAAGTTGCACGCACAGCGTCCGGAAACGCTGGGCCAGGCATCGCGCATTTCAGGCGTGACCCCGGCGGCGATTTCGCTGTTGCTGGTGCATCTGAAGAAGGCCGGTTTCGGCGGTTTCGTAAATAAAGAAGAGGCAGCATGAAGGTATTCAACCGGGCCACGCCTGGCCGCGAAGAAATAGCTGACCTTTTGAAGCAAGGCATCAAGCAGCTGCCATTGCAGCTGGGCGAGGAACAGGTAGAAAAGCTGCTGGACTACCTGCACCTGCTGAACAAGTGGAACTCGGTGTACAACCTGACCTCGGTGCGTGATCCGTTGGAAATGGTGAAGCTGCACCTGCTGGACTCGCTGACCGCCGTGCCGGCATTCAAGGACGCGGCCAACGTGCTGGACGTGGGAGCAGGGGGCGGCTTGCCGGGCATGGTGCTGGCAATCAGCCGCCCGGACATGAAAGTGTCGATGATCGACACGGTGCATAAGAAGACCGCCTTCCTCAACCAGGTGAAGGCGGAGCTGGGACTGAGCAACGTAACGGTGTACACCAAGAAGGTGCAGGAACTGGAAGTGAAGACGAAATTCGACGTCATCACCTCCAGGGCGTTCGCTGACCTGTCCGACTTCGTCAACTGGTCCGGGCACCTGCTGCAAGAGGGCGGGCAATTCATTGCCTTGAAAGGGACGGCGCCAGCGGAGGAGCGAGAGCGACTTCCAGCCCCCTGGAAAGTGCAGAAATTAGAGCCTTTGGCGGTGCCGGGGCTGGACGCAGAGCGTCATCTGGTTTTCATCCAAGCCGAAACTGCATAAACGGTTTATACGGTATAAATGATTTATATCGTATGAATAGTATAAACAGTATAAATAGTTTATACCGTTTATATCGTATAAATCAATAGCTTCAACACACGATAAGAAATACATGGCAAAAATTTTTTGCGTAGCAAATCAAAAGGGTGGCGTAGGTAAGACTACCACGACTGTTAACCTCGCCGCCGGTTTGGCAAAACTGGACCAGCGCGTATTGCTGGTCGACCTCGACCCACAGGGCAATGCCACGATGGGCGCAGGCATCAACAAAGCAGGACTGAAGGCATCGACCTATGAGGTGATGCTGGGGACGGCGGACGTGGCGGCTGCACGCCAGCGTTCCGAGCCGGGCCACTTCGACGTGCTGCCGTCCAACCGCGAACTGGCCGGCGCTGAAGTCGAGATGGTGGAACTGGATAACCGCGAGCGCCGCCTGAAGGATGCGCTGGCCGCTGTGGATAAAGAGTACGATTTCATTCTGATCGATTGCCCGCCGGCGCTGTCGATGCTGACGCTGAACGGCCTGTGCGCCGCGCACGGCGTGATCATCCCGATGCAGTGCGAGTACTACGCGCTGGAAGGGCTGTCCGATCTGGTCAACACCATCAAGAAGGTGCACGCCAACCTGAACCCGGACCTGAAAATCATCGGCCTGTTGCGCGTGATGTTCGATCCGCGCATGACGCTGTCGCAGCAGGTGTCGGCCCAGCTTGAGCAGCACTTCGGCGACAAGGTCTTCAAGACCATCATCCCGCGTAACGTGCGTCTGGCCGAAGCGCCGTCGTACGGTGTGCCGGGCGTCACCTTCGATCCGGCCTCCAAGGGCGCGCAGGCGTACATCGCCTTCGGCGCCGAGATGGTCAAGCGCATCAAGAAAATGTAAGGCAATCACATGGCAACCAAAAAACTCAAAGGCCTGGGTCGCGGCCTGGAAGCGCTGCTCGGCGGCGACGGCGACATCACCACCCCGGACGCCAACACGCCGTCCGAACTGAAGGTCGCCCAGATGCAGGCCGGTAAATACCAGCCGCGTACCCGCATGGACGAGGGCGGCCTGCAGGAACTGGCCGCGTCGATCAAGACCCAGGGCATCATGCAGCCTATTCTGGTCCGCCCGATCGGCAAGGACAAATACGAGATCATCGCCGGCGAACGCCGTTTCCGCGCTGCGCAACTGGCGGGCCTGGAAGTGCTCCCTGTTTTGGTGCGTGACGTTGACGACCAGGCCGCCGCCGCGATGGCGCTGATCGAGAACATGCAGCGCGAGGATCTCAATCCGCTGGAAGAGGCGCAGGGCATCCATCGCCTGATTACCGATTTCAGTTTCACTCACGAGCAGGCCGCCACCGCGGTCGGCCGTTCGCGCAGCGCCGTGTCCAACCTGCTGCGCCTGATGAATCTGGCATCGCCGGTGCAGACCATGCTGATGGCCGGCGATATCGACATGGGCCACGCGCGCGCGCTGCTGTCGGTCGATGCCGCCACCCAGATCAACCTGGCCAATATGGTCGTTGCCAAAAGGTTATCGGTGCGCGAAACCGAAAAACTGGTGGCCAAGACGCTGGAAGAATTGAAGGCCTCGCCGAAGGAAGCGCGCGTCAAGGAAAAATCCGGCGACATCGTGCGCCTGGAAGAAGAGCTGTCCGACACCCTGGCCACGCCGGTGGTGTTCAAGATGGGACCGAAAGGCCGCGGCCAGATGATCATCGACTTTGCCGACCTCGACATCCTGGACGGCGTGCTGGCCCGCCTGCGAGCATAACAGTCGAAACTTACGCCAAGTTGGCAAATCCGAACTGGAGCCAACTTGGTGCAAAGAATGCGGAAAAGTTTCTAAAAGCGTCTCTTTCGTGCACCAAATGCATTGCTGCGGTGCACCATGTTTGACGTGATACAGGAAAGACACATATAATCACGCGTCTTTGGTTTAATCGGCTTTTAAGGGAGGCTCGGCAGTGAGTAATTCCACGAGCATCTCCAAGCCGGTGTTCCGAGTCGTCGCCCTCCAGTTTGCCATCGCAACTGGATTCGCCTTGCTCGCCTGGAACTTGGGCGGAGTACTCAAAGCTTGGTCGGCCGCTTACGGCGGAGCAATCGCAGTCATCGGGAGCCTGATGTACGCGATTTTTGTTGCGCGCGGGGCAAATGACGCCAAAGTCGCTTTACGTGCGCATGTGCGCGCGGAAGTAATGAAGATTTTTATCACGGTAGTGCTGTTCGTGTTGGCACTAGCGTTGTTTCAGTCGGCCTCATGGTTATGGCTGATCTTGGGTTTCGCGGTGTCGACCTTCGCATACTGGCTGGCATTGCTCGCAATTTAATCACCAAAATCTTATATTTTTATGACCACTGAACACGTCGGGCACGAAGCGCCCACAAATATCGAGTATATCCAACACCACTTGAGCCACCTGAAGTCGGCTGATGGCGCTTTTAACCTGGACACGTTCTGGGTTTCGGCCATTCTGGGCCTGATTTTCCTCGGTGTCTTCTATCTGGCTGCGCGCCGCGCCACCGCCGGCGTGCCGGGCAAGCTGCAAAACTTCGTTGAAGCCGTGATGGAACTGGTCAACGAAGTGGTCAATTCCGCTTTCCACGCCAAGAGCAAAGTGATCGCCCCGCTGGCCATCACCATCTTCTGCTGGGTTTGGCTGATGAATGCAATGGACTTCCTGCCAGTCGACCTGCTGCCGAAAGTCCTGTCCTTCTTTGGCGTCCACAAGCTGCGTGTCGTGCCGACCGCGGACGTCAACCACACTTTCGGCATGTCGTTCGGCGTCATGCTGTGCATTATTGGTTTCTCGATCAAAGCCAAAGGTCTGGGCGGCTGGGGTAAAGAACTGCTGACCGCACCGTTCCACGCACACGGCTTCATGGCCATCGTGCTGGCACCGGTCAACTTCGTCTTCCAGATGATCGAGTTGCTGGCTAAGCCACTGTCGCTGTCGCTGCGTTTGTTCGGCAATATGTACGCCGGCGAACTGCTGTTCATCCTGATCGCTCTGCTGCCATGGTGGGCACAGTGGCTGCTCGGTGGTCCGTGGGTAATCTTCCACATCCTGGTAGTGACCCTGCAAGCGTTTGTATTCATGGCGCTGACGGTTGTGTATCTGGCCATTGCGGTTGAGAAGCACTAATAATTCGTTTTTAACTTTTTAGTATCTGTAGTCTTTTTTAAATCTTAGGAGAAATTTCAATGCAAGCTCTGATCGCACAAGTACAAAGCATGACCGTTCTGGCAGCCGCTATCATCATCGGCCTGGCCGCTATCGGCACCGCTCTGGGTTTCGCCATTCTGGGCGGTAAATTCCTGGAAGCTTCGGCTCGTCAACCAGAACTGATGCCACAACTGCAAACCAAGCTGTTCGTTATCGCTGGTCTGCTGGACGCGATCTCGATGATCGGCGTTGGTGTTGCTCTGCTGTACACCTTCAGCAACCCATTCCTGGCTGCCCTGCAAGCTGTCGCTCAGTAATTTGCTCCACCCTAGGAGAAACTTTTAGTTAGGAGCAAAGGTATGGACATCAATATGTCTCTCGTCGGCCAGATGATCACCTTCGCGGTGTTGGTCTGGGTCTCGATGAAGTTCGTATTTCCATCGCTGAACGCAGCGCTGGATGAGCGTGCCAAGCGCATCGCCGATGGTCTGGCCGCTGCCGACCAAGGCCAGCAAGCGATGGTCGCCGCTGAAAAGCGTGCCGCCGAAGCGCTGTCCGGTGCACGCGAAGAAGCTTCGCAACGTGTTGCCGACGCTGAAAAGCGCGCGCAACTGGTAGCGGAAGAAATCAAAGCGAATGCACAAGCTGAAGCGGACCGCATCATTGCGCAAGCTAAAGCCGAAGCCGAGCAGCAACTGGCCAAGGCGCGTGAAGCGCTGCGCGCTCAGGTGGCTGACCTGGCTGTGAAGGGCGCCGAGCAAATCCTCAAGCGCGAAGTCAACGCCTCGGCCCACGCCGATCTGTTGTCGCGCCTGGCTGTCGAGCTGTAATCATGGCAGAAAACGCAACCGTCGCCCGTCCCTACGCGGAAGCATTGTTCCGCGTAGCCCAAGCAGGTAAGGAATCGTTCAACCTCGCGGCGTGGTCCGAACTGGTGGCCGAACTGGCCCAGATCGGCGCCCACCCCGAGGTGCAAGCATTTGCCCGCAACCCGAAAGCGTCGGCCAGCGATATCGTCGCCGCCTTCAAGGCCCTGGTGAAAACCCCGGTCAACAAGGAAGCCGATAACTTCCTGGCTATGCTGGTGGAAAACGGCCGTATCAGTCTGCTGCCGGAAATCGGCGCGCAATTCCTGGCGTTGAAAAACGCCGCGGAAGGTGCGGCAGACGCGGTCATCACCAGCGCCTTCGAACTGGACGCCGCGCAAGTGAGCACCCTGATCGCGACGCTGGAAAAGAAATTCAGCCGCAAGCTGAACCCGGTTGTGACCGTGGACCCAGCCCTGATCGGTGGTGTGCGCGTGGTGGTCGGCGACGAAGTGCTGGACACTTCGGTGCGCGCCAAGCTGCAGCAAATGCGTGTTGCACTGGTCGCTTGAGTTAATCCTCGGCGACCGGCTTAGAACAGATTCTTCATCTCGCGCAAGCTGAGAGAAACACTTTTAGGAGTTAGTATGCAACTCAACCCATCTGAAATCAGCGAGCTGATCAAGAGCCGTATCGAAGGCCTTGATGGTGGCGCTGAAGTACGTAACCAAGGCACGGTGATTTCCGTTGCTGACGGTATCGTCCGCATCCACGGCCTGTCGGACGTGATGCAAGGCGAGATGCTGGAATTCCCAGGCAACACCTTCGGCCTGGCCATGAACCTGGAGCGCGACTCGGTCGGCGCCGTTATTCTGGGTGCTTACGAGCACATCTCGGAAGGCGACACCGTCAAGACCACCGGCCGCATCCTGGAAGTGCCAGTCGGTCCTGAACTGCGTGGCCGTGTGGTCAACGCACTGGGCCAGCCGATCGACGGCAAGGGCGCCATCGCGACCTCGCTGACCTCGCCAATCGAAAAGATCGCTCCAGGCGTTATCGCCCGTGAGTCCGTGTCGCAGCCTATGCAGACCGGCCTGAAATCGATTGACGCGATGGTACCAATTGGCCGTGGCCAGCGTGAGCTGATCATTGGCGACCGTCAGACTGGTAAGTCGGCGGTGGCGGTTGATGCGATCATCAACCAAAAAGGCCAGGGCATGACTTGCATCTACGTTGCAATCGGCCAGAAAGCCTCGACCATCAAGAACATCGTGCGCTCGCTGGAAGAGCACGGCGCGCTGGAGTACACCATTGTCGTGGCCGCATCGGCGTCGGAATCGGCTGCCATGCAGTACATTTCGGCCTACTCGGGCTGCACCATGGGCGAATACTTCCGTGACCGCGGTGAAGATGCGCTGATCGTCTACGATGACCTGTCGAAGCAAGCCGTTGCCTACCGTCAGATCTCCCTGCTGCTGCGCCGCCCACCAGGCCGCGAAGCATACCCAGGTGACGTGTTCTACCTGCACAGCCGTCTGCTGGAACGCGCAGCCCGCGTGAACGCCGACTACGTGGAAGCCTTCACCAAAGGTGAAGTCAAAGGTAAGACCGGTTCCCTGACCGCGCTGCCAATTATTGAAACCCAGGCTGGCGACGTTTCGGCGTTCGTTCCAACCAACGTGATTTCGATTACCGACGGCCAGATCTTCCTGGAAACCT
>Ga0207655_1000932_pt1 | contig 30353 bp, 20 predicted proteins | sample KBSM44metaG_FD_184398 | JGI IMG/M metagenome (GOLD analysis project Ga0207655, IMG submission 184398) | Miscanthus rhizosphere microbial communities from Kellogg Biological Station, Michigan, USA - KBS M4-4 metaG (SPAdes) (version 2) | ecosystem: Host-associated > Plants > Roots > Rhizosphere >... | reverse complement strand
TCTCAAGCCGTGGTCGATCATCGAAAAGCGTCTGGACCTGGCCGCCGAAGCGGACCTGGCCCTGGCGTTCTATAACCCGATCTCACGTTCACGGCCATGGCAGCTGGGGCGTGCGCTGGAGATCGTCGCGCAGCATCGCAAACCTGAAACGCCGGTGGTGCTGGGGCGGGATATCGGCCGACCGGGACAGACGTTGCGCACGACCACCCTGGGGGCGTTGACCCCGGATCAAGTGGACATGCGCACCATGGTGCTCGTCGGCTCGTCCACTACCTGCGCGTTCCCTCGCGCCGAGGGCGGCGATTGGGTGTATACGCCACGCTGGTACGGTGAAAAACCGGCGTCCTGATAGCCAGCGGCCCTTCGGGGCCGCAGTCTTTTCCGTCACTTCCCAGCACTGGAATCCCAGTGGTCGGGTTGGTTTTTTCCACATTCGAACGTGTCGTCCTTTTCAGCGGCTGTCATGGGATTTGGCGCGGTTGCCTGTGGTCTTTTTTCTGTCGCTAATGTCTTGTTTTATTTATTCGGAAATATTAAATATTTTGCATTGTTGAGTGTGTGACAGGTTTATTTGAGGTGGCAGTAGTGTCATGTTTGTTGGTGAGGTGTTAAGTAACTTTTGGTGTCGTTAGAGTGTGTTGTTAAGTTTTTTTGTTTCTGCTTTATTGAAATTAATTGAATTTCTTCCTGTTTGAGCTTGCCTGTTTCAAGGCGTAGTTTTCAACTTTCAGGCCAAGACTTTAGATGCCCTGTTGTTTGAGTGTCTGTGCTTATTGGCTGGCCTATTTGTTGATAATTAAATCGAAACAGTAAAGCGGGATACGCATGCACGATATTGAGCGCCGAAACAAGGATGGTTATGTTGATTTTGTCAGTCTTTTCAAACTGGCGGATCTTGAGCTCGGATTGTCGTCGCATAAAGACAGTCCACACTACGAGGAACTATTGCGTTATTACTTTGCCTGTGTGGGGCTGCTGGAGTCGCCAAGACTGCTCGAACCGTTAGGGTTATTCAAACACACGCTGACACTGTTGCTGGGCAACAAGCGAGTCAAACGCAATCTTGATTCGCAGACGCCGGGCAATGCTGACGACACCGCGATGCCACTATCGCAGATACATGACGAAGTCGAACGGTATGAGTCGCGTCTTCGGTTCAGTGTCGAGCAGATGAACACAGTGGCGACGGAAGTTCCCAGGGTGTTGCATTTTGTCTGGCTCGGTGGCGGTCTCGGCGCCATTCAGCGCGATTACCTCAACCTATGGAAACAGGTGTTGGCCGAGCATGGCTACACCCTCAATCTCTGGTATGACAGCGATGCGCTGCTGGCTTATCAAACCAACAAACTGATTGTTGACGCCGCCAAGGCGCATGCCCTGACGCAGGTCGCAGACAAAAGTATCTCCGAAGATGAGCTGGCAACCCTGTACGAGGAGCGCGCCATTGTTCTGAAACAACAGATGTACGCACACATCAATGCGGCAGTGGCTAACGGTGAATCAGCCGATGAGGCACGGATGGATCTGCTGACTCGGGCCTACGGCCAGGATGCGGCGCAACTGCAAGCGTTGAAGGAAAGCAATCACCGCAGTGTGCAGGACATGAACGGTTTCCAATTGCGCGATCTTGATGCGGCCGAGGTGCCGTTGCAATTACAGGGCATCTACGAACAGGAAATGCGATTGCGCGGCAATCTGGCGGCGGCGTCCGATGTGGTGCGTGTTGAAGTTCTGTTTGGCGAAGGTGGCCTCTATGCCGATGTGGATAACCTGCCGCCGTTATCGAGAACGCTGGGCGGAGTCGATATCCACAGTTTGGGTTCCGATGCGCATTTGGGGATTTTGCAGTTATTGCTCAATGACAATCCTGAATGGATGCCTGGGCGTCGCGCATCCTCCAGTTACATCGAGACGATTCCCCCTGAGCATTTGCCGGCACTGGAGGCTTTTGTAAAAAGCCGGCCGGGCCTGAGTGAGGTATTTCAGCCACCGGCAGATCGGTTGGCCCGACCCTTTATGCTGCGAGCGGCGTCGGAAGGCAGTTCGATAACGAATGCATTTCTGATGGCGCATCCCCGCTCGACGATTCTGCAAACCGTGCTCGAGCGTTTCCGGTTCAACTATGAGGTGATTGAGGCTTCGAACCGGTTGGCCGCCCGACGAGGCGTTGCTTTGAGCGATGTTGATGCCATCGCGCCGCTGGTGCAGGAAGTGGTGGAAGGAACGTATGGGCCGCTGATTGAGCTGTCGATGGAAGAGGAAATATTTGCAGGGTTTCTGATCGATGCCATTGCGACCTACTTTCGCGACGGCATTCGGCTTCAGAGCGAAGGGACTATCTATTTGACCGGCCCTGGAGCCGTGCGTGATGGCATGGCCGATTACGCAAGAGCCCACTTTACCCCCTCGGTGGCTGAGGCTGTGCGCAAGGAGGCCGCCATTGCGCGCTACACGTCGGTCAACCGCGCCACCGAAGAAGAACTGGACCATTCCTGGAAGGACAATGAAACCGACCCTGATAAATGGGTCAGTAATGAGCAGAAACGCTGGCAGGAAGGCCAATACAAGACCCGTTACAGCGGCGATATCGCGCAATTGCTCAAAGGCCCGACGATTGAGTTCGAGCAGGGCTGGCCGGTGATCGAAGAGCGGCCGGTGCTGCTGACCCACGTGCTGGAGCGTTTGGTCGAAGGGCTGGGCGAGCCGTTCATGGCGGCGATGAGTCGGGGGCACACTGGCGCTATCCGCTTCGAGGTTCCACTGCCGCTGAGTTTTGATGATCGCCAGGCCATCCGTAATCAGCCCCTCGAATCGCAAGCCCCTGCTTTCCTGAACGATGGGCAAAACCATAACCCGGGTGTCGATGAAGTGCTGAGCGATCTCGCCAATGGCACCCGTCACTTCGTCGAGACGACCCCCTTGCAGAGGTTGTCGCTGGGGGTGTTGTTGGGGATGGACTCACTGCATAACCAACGCTTTGTAGAGTTCACCGGTGAGCTGGACAATCTGGCCAACAGCATGGTCGGGCAGGGCGCTTCAGGCCGTTACGCCGTCATTGAGCGGCAACTGTACAAGCGCGGGGCCTCGGAATTCATAGCCAGTCTGAGCAGTGATTCAGAACCGGCGCCGAGGGCGGCCGGCAGCGCACTTGAACTGAAAAAGGCGGCATTGACGCAGGCGCGGACGGCGGGCCAGTGGGGTCGCCATGTGGCGCAAATCCAGCAAGTGGCCACCCTTGAACATCGCATGCAGATCGTCGAGAAGGTGGGGCAGATACTCGACGAGCTCGAAGCCAGCGGCATCAAACTGGTTCCCCAGGATCTGCTGCTGCGCAGCGGTGGCGAGGCGGTTGGTGGTCGGTGCTTCCCGTTGACCCTGGTGATGAGCGCGGCACTGCTGCAGGACGACGTGGCCTCTCGGCAGTTGCGTGAACGTTTCTATCTGTCCGCCATCGATCCCGAGCAAGCTGATTCGGCAACCTTCCTTCAAGCGCTGGAAGAGCTGCGGGATGTGCAATTGAACGATGTAGGGGCACCGCTTGACCGCGCGGACCTGGATCAGGTCACTGCCGCTCTCGAGCAACATGAAGGCAGCCGCGCACTGATGCTTAACTCCGACAATCATTCGATGCTGGTGGCCAAGACCGTAGAGGGCGATCACACCACTTATCATTTTTACGACCCCAACTTCGCGTTGTTCGAATTCGAACAACCGGCCATGTTCAAGCGGGCGCTGGAATACTTTTTTCTGAAGCAAGGCATGGCACGGCATTACGCGGCCTATGGTTCGCAAGCCCGGCCGGAGTTTGACCTGATTGACCTGCATGGGGAAAAGGTGTCTGACTTGAAGCTGTCTGCCGGATTTGCCGTGGAGCAGCTACTGAAGTCCGAACCGTTGCCGGGAGCACCGCTGCGTCCGATTCGCCAGCGCCTGAACAGTGCCCGTGGGCAATCGCTGGTCAACAATTGGCATCTGGGCAGCAGTTTGCTGGAGCTCGATAGCCACTGGTGGGGACAGCAGATCGCACACGCCAGCGTCGGTTTGCAGGAGTTGCATGCGTCGGTAACGCCGCTGGTGCCGTTGTTCGAAACGCTGGAAATTACGCCCGAGGGTAAATATCGGGTGAGTCTGATCAATCCGTCAGACCCGGAACACGAGGTTCAGGTGATCAGCGGCGATCACCGTCTGTTGCGGATCAAGAATTGGCTGTCGGAACAGTTTTCGACCCTGGCGCGTAAACCGGCCGGGACGGGCGGTGTCGTGGATCCGACAGAGATCGGCAGTGTTCACACCCTCAACGCAGGGTTCGCCATTCAGGCGTTGATGAACGCGTTGCGTGGCCGGGAAGGGGAGGGCCGGACATTGACCACCGCCGTGCGCCTGCACGCTTACGTCAACTATGCCCAGTTGGTGCATGGCACCGTCGTGGATGTGGTTGGCCTGGTGCAGTTGGTTCGCACCGCGTTGAGAGAAGAGAAAATCATCGCTCGTACTTGCGCTCCGGTCGTCGGCGAAGCTTTGGGGCATGCAGCCGGTGAAGGTGTCGGCGCCGTATTGGGGCTGGCCAACGTCGGCTTTGATATTTATCAGCTGTCGACGGCGCAAAACGAAGTCGAGAAGGCCCAGTTCGGTACTCAATTGACATTCGATACCGCCAGCCTGGCGCTCACGGCAGGCGGTATCGGTGCAGGACTGGCCGGCGCATCGACCGCCGCTGCGGTGCTCGGTGGCGCCGGGGTGATTCTTGGTGGCCTGGCCATTGGTGTTGCTGCACTGGCCCAAGGGTTTGCCAGCATCTTGCGAGACGCCGAGGAGGTCGGCAAGTTCTTCGACGACATGGATCGGGGTTATCGCTCGCATGGCTACCGGTTCGATCACACCGTTGGCGCCTGGGTCGTGCGGCCTTCGCTGATCGTCCAGCGCATAGATCTGGGTGCTGGCAAGTTGCTGCTCGACAGCCCGAAGCTGTTTCCACTGCACGACCACTTTGGAGTGCCGGGTTTCGATGTTGATTACACGCGGGCGATCAATATCCGCCAGGAATTGAACCTGCCCGGTCAAAAAGAATTTGCACCGCCCACAGGGCAAGCCATTGTGCTGCCATGCACACCGCAAACCTTTTACGGCTATGAGTACAAGGCGCTGCCGTTCGCCTCCGCATTTCACGACCCCGGTTTTGACACGGCCCGGCGCCTTGAAAAAAAGCAAGCGGATGGTCAGCGGCTATTTCTGTTTACGTTCTATTCCTTTCCGTCGCATTACATCCTCCACCGCCTGAATCCGGTGTATCGCGAAACAGTCATCGAGGTGCAATTGGATGCGGTGGATCGTTCACTGGTGGTCCCCGTTTTGCCTGATGTCTGGCACGGCAAGCTGTCGTATGAGCTGACAGGCGCGGGGGGGAGCTGTTCATTGATGCTCAATCCCGGTGCAAGTATCCGTCTTGTCTCTCCCAGCCTGAAGCAATGCCACTGGGTGTTGCAGGCAAGCTGGGCGAGTGAAAGTGATATCCGCATCGAGCCTTACGGCGAACTGTACATCGGTACTGTCCATGTGAAAATTTCCGGCAAAGGTCGTCATGAGGTGCTGATCCAGGTGGCGGATAAACAGTTGTTCAGCGTTGACCCTGGCAAACGCCAATTGGACATTCTCCAGCAGACAGCGCCTGAAGGACTCGATGAGCAGGCATTGCTGGCGCACTACAAAGGCCTCGCGCAGGAGCATCGACTGGTATTGCCGTACACGCAGATCCATCGTTACCTGATTCCGTACGAGGCGCCGGACGAGCCCCGTTACACCAATGCCTGGTATGACTGCGCTGAAGATCGTTTCCTGTATATCCGCAACGAGACCGTCCTTGAGGCCGACGAGGCGCAGCTGTCGATGGTGGTCGAGGGTTCTGCTTATTTCTACCAACCGGAGGGCCACCAGATCTGGCAAGTCGATGCCGCCACAGGCTTGCTCAAGAATCGCTATCGCTTACTGCTAGAGGACAGCAAAGGCTCCATTCGCAGTATCGAAGCGGATGCTCATGGTGTGATTCATGTCGTGCAGGAGTACGTCACGGGCAATCAGGCCGCCAGGCAGTACCGTTACCTGATTCATGAAGGTCGATTGCTGATGAGTTCCGTGACTCACGATATGGCGCGGGAACTGCAGGCGTTGGTGTTTGCCAGCGAAACGCTGGCCGACTGGTCATCGGTGTTCGGCAAGTATGTGTCTTTCAATCCTGTTCCTGAGCGGGACGGCTTCACAACGGTCGACTGGCAGCCGGCGCCTTACGTTTCGATCTGTTGGAAGTTTGACCCGGATCGGCGAGACATGGCGTGGGTTCGCAGTCGCGATCAATTGCTTATTCATCCGCTGCCCCGACCTCAACACGCGCGTGGCTGGGCCGATTCGATCAAGCACCTGAACGATCTGATGCTGTTGCCGATGGCCGATGACAGCGACATATTCTTCATTTACGACCGACTCGCCCAGACCCTTTGCCGACTGCAACGGACCGTGACAGAGGGCAAGGGACAATGGACCCACCAATGGGTGCAGCCCGCCGGGCTCAAGCAGGTCGTGGCCGTCGAGAGCGGCTATGTGGCACTCGATGAGGAGGGGCTGTTTTTCAACCTGACCGCGCAAGGCGAGGTGCAGCTGGGCGGCCTGAGCGAGCAGTGGCTCAACGGCCGCGCCCAGTGGTGGCAGGCGCTGGAGCCGATTGCCGAGCGTTACCCGGGCAAGAATATTGCCATTGTCGGCCTGCGCAATTTCGCCGATAACGGCAACGTGGGTGCCTGGTATGTGAGTAACCGCCTGGTGCTGTGCGATCCGGGACTCGACAAGGAAATTCGCCTGCTTGGCGTTACCCCGGACAATCAGGCGGTCTGGCTGTTCGATCTGTCCAGCGGTGAAATCTGGAATCAGACGTTCATCGATCCGCGGCAACTTGATCAGGCATTCGGCACGGGCTCGCGATTGTTACTGGGCGACAGGTTGCCGGCTCATCAACCAGAGTGGGCGGATTGGCGTTTTGCCGACGTGACCATCGAGGGCGCCGGCTTGCGTGGGACAACCGTTGACGGCGTACTGCTCGAACTCCGCCATCAAGAGGTGGAGATCATCACTGGCGTCAGCCACGACTGGGTGAACGCCCATGGCGAACACTTGATCGAAAGTCTCCAGGCGTTACTGGAAACGGCGGAACATGCCGAATTTGTATCTGTGGAGTCCGAACCCGGCAGCTTGCAGTGGTATGCCGTCCAAAGCGCCCGGTTGATCCGGATTACCGGTAAGGATCTGCCCGCAGATTATTCGCTGCTGGGCACTCAAGGCCAGGTCAATGTGTTGCTGCATGAGGCCCGGGAAGGACGGGTGCGTGTGTATCCGGACAGGCGAAGCATCGGGCCGTTCGATTATGTCCAGCGCAACGCCGAAGTGCTGGTTGTCGAAGGAGAAAAGACCCTGGGTGATCTCCTGCCGCTGATTCCCGATGACGTCAATACGTTGATTCTGCGATTGGGGCAGGGTGCCGTGACTTATCACCTGACGAAGGCTGTCTGGCTGAGGCTCGACTCAGTCATCGTCGACTGCCGGCACGCACTGGGTGAAGTGCCGGCCATTCCAGGCAAATTGATCTGGGCCTTCGATGATCCGCAAAGATTGCTGTTCGAGATTGTTCAGGAACATCTGGTCATCGTTGACCCGGACAGTGAGCACAGTCTGATCTTCCGTGATGTGTGTTCCGTCGACCCGGCATTGCGCGGTGATGTGTTCCTAGCGTTTGAAAAGCTGCAATCCCATCCGGTATCGATGTTCGTGGCGCGGTTGCGCGACAGGAAAGAAAAAAACGGCAGTGCAACGCTGCAGGAGTTGTTGGCGGAGCCGGCAGTCGCAGGATAAGCAGCGACTGGCGCCGGGTTCATGAAAAAAGGCCGCGAACGATTCCGTTCGCGGCCTTTGACATGATGGGGTCGGTGTGGCGATCACCACGTTCACGGGATGACGGAGTTGTTCGCCTATCAGGGCACCAGATAGCCTTTTACGCCGGTAAAGATGATCTGTGCTGCCAGCGCACAGACAAAAAGTCCCATCAAGCGACTGACGATCTGCAGGCCCTGATCGCCAAGAATCCGCTCGATACGGTTCGACAAGTAAAGCACCACCCCCACCGTGAAACTGGCCAGGGCAATGCTGAGGATCGCGGTGAGTTTGTCGTCCCAGTGCGGTTGGCTGACACCCATTACCAACAGCGCACCGATGGTGCCCGGGCCGACGGTCAGGGGGATGGTCAGCGGGACGATGGTCACGTCTTGCTGCACGTTGTCGGTTTGCACCACCGACTTACCCTGGGCCATGCCCAGCGCCGAGATGAATAGCACGCTGCCGGCGCCGATGCGAAATGCATCCACGGTAATGCCGAACACGTCAAATATCACCCTCCCGAACAGGTACAGCAAGACGCTGGAAACCAGTGTGGCAATTGCCACTTTCCAGGCCAGGCGACGTTGTTCCTTGCGCGAATAACCGCGGCTCAGACTGATGAAACAGGACAACACGAAGAACGGGCTGTAGAGCACCAGCATCTTCAGATAAACGCTGAATAACACGTGGAGCATAATGTCGGCTCGCGGCAGGAGATTGTTGGAGCGGAGTCTATCAGCCGGTTTAGAAAGTTGTCGGCGCGCGACGGGAGATTGCTCAGAACGTCGAAGCCGTACGATTCTGATGATCGCGCTGGGCAACCCAATGCTCGATCAGGTCGCGCAACTGCGACAGCTCGACCGGTTTGGCCATGTGCCCGTCCATGCCGGCCTGACGCGCGCGCTCTTTGTGCTCGGCGAGGATGTGCGCGGTCAACGCCACCACGGGGGTGCGAATCCGCTGGTTGCCGACTTCCCAGGCACGCAATTGCTGGGTGGCGGAGAAGCCGTCAAGGATTGGCATTTCGCAGTCCATCAGCACCAGGTCGTAACGCTGGGCCTTCATTGCCACCAAGGCTTCTTCGCCATTGCTGGCGGTATCCGGTTGCAGGTTGAGCTTGCCCAGCATGCCGCGGATGACCTTGGTCGAGATGCTGTTGTCTTCGGCCACCAGGATGCGGAAGTCGCTGGGCACCTTGACCGGAAGGGTAGGGCCGGTGGGCAGGTGCTGCGAGGTCGCCGGGCCGTTGTTGCGCTGGTTCAGTTCGTCCGCCAGGGTGGTCTTGAGGGTGTAGCCGGCCACTGGCTTGGCGAGGATGCGCTTGATCCCGGAGTTGCGCGCGATGATCTTGCTCGGCGCGTTGCTGATGCCGGTGAGCATGATCAGCAGAATGTCGTGGTTCAGGCTCGGGTCTTCCTTGATCTTGGCGGCCAGTTGCATGCCGGTCATACCGGGCATGTTCTGGTCCAGCAGGACCACGTCGAAATAATCGCGCAGGTGGGCCTTGGTGCGCAGCAGCGCCAGGGCCTCCTTGCCGGACGGTACGGCGCTGACGTTCAGGCCCCAGGCGCTGCACTGCTGCACCAGCACCTTGCGACAGGTGTCGTTGTCGTCCACGACCAGTACGCGTGCGCCTTGCAACGGACTGTCCAGGTCCGAGGTCGGATGCTCGAGACGGTCCGGGTCCAGTGGCAGGGTCAGCCACAATGTGCTGCCTTGGTTGGCGCCGCTCTTGATGCCGAATTCGCCCTGCATCAAACGGATCAGCTGACGGGCAATCACCAGCCCCAGATTGCCCCCCAGGCTGGTGGCCGAGAGGAAATGCTTGCTGTGCAGCTCGGCGTGCATCAGTGCGTCGCGCTCTTCAGCCTCCATCGGCTGGCCGCTGTCCTGCACGGCGATGCGCAGCCGCGGTTTGGCGCTGCGTTCATCCAGGGCGACAACGATCAGAATCTCGCCTTCGTCGGTTTTCTTCAGGGCGTTTTCCAGCAGGCTCAGCAGGGTCTGGCGCAGGCGCGTCGGATCGCCGCTGATGACGCGCGGTACCTGTGGCTGGATAAAGCTGATCAGCTCGATGTTCTGTTGTTCGGCCTTGGCGCGGAAGATGCTCAGGCAGTCTTCGATCAGGGCATTGAGGTCGAACTGCACATCGTCCAGCTCGATCTGTCCGGACTCGAGCTTGGAGATGTCGAGAATTTCGTTGATCAGTGTCAGCAGTTCGTTGCCGGCGCTATGGATGGTTTGCACATAGTCGCGCTGCTTGACCGACAGCGGTGTGCCCAGCAGCAGTTCGGTCATGCCCAGCACACCATTCATCGGGGTGCGGATTTCGTGGCTGATTTTCGCCAGGAATTCAGCTTTGGCGTTTATTTCGGCATTGCTGGCAGCCAGGTCGCGACTGACGCTGAAACGGTCTTCGGTGATGCTACGCTGTCGCTCGCCCAGGGCCACACTCATCAACAGGCCACTGATACAGATAAACACCAGCAGGGTGATGATCAGGCCTTGCGGGGCGACAAGGGTCAGCCCCTGCAGCGCCGGCAGGATAATCAACGTGCCAAGGTTGAACACCACCATGGCCGCCACGAACAGGCGAGCCGGGCGATAACCTTTTTGCCAGTGATGGGCGCTGACGAACAACATGCTCAGGCCGGCCAGGGCAACCAGTGCGTACGTGATCAGGTTCAGCGGCAGGGTGTTGACGAACAACAGCAGCAGGCCGCAGGCCACGATGAACAGGATGTCCCCCAGCAGCAGCTTGTTCAGCGGGTGCGGGCCGAGCGGGGCGAAAAAACGGTAGGCGAACATCAGGCCGCAAGGTGCGGTCAGCAGCAAGGCAAGATAGGCACCGGGTGTTTGTACGACGGACCAGTTCGGCAACCATGGTCGGGCCAGGTTCAGCAGCAGCACCAAGCTGAGCAGCAACAACCCTTCGCACGCTGCCAGCCAGAGGCTGCTGCGCGAGCGGGTGTAGGTGTAGCGGGTCAGGTTATGCAGGATCAGCATCCCGAGACAGCCAAAGAGCAGACCGTAGATCAACGTCTGGTTCTGAGTGGCTGCGCTCATGACCGCCGATTGCAGGGTGATGTAAGGCCGAAACTGGTGTTCGGAGACCAGTCGCATATAGACGTCGAGGGTTTTGTCGCTTTGCGGCAGCGGCAACATGAAGTCGTTGCCGGGCAGGGGGCGCTCAGCCTGAGGCTGCCCGGTGCCGGTATTCAATTGATCGATCAGCTGGTCGCCATCGAGCACATACAGATTGAGGTGCGACAGGTCGGGAGCGAACACCCTCAGCAACTGTTCGTGTTTGCCGGGTGCCAGCCTGAAACGCAGCCACAGCGCACCGTCAGGCCCGGCTGCGGTGAGGCGGTCGAGTTCAACGGGGCTGAATTGATTGGTGTAGCGGCCGGAGCGGATGTCGCTCAGCTGCAGATCGCCCTGTTCGTCGAGCAATACCGCCCAGCCACTGCCTTGCGAGGCCTGGGCCGGGAGCATGCAGAGCAAGGTCAGCAGAGTGACGGTGAAGCCTATGGCAATCCTGAGCCAGCGCACGGCGAAATCCCTTCGTAGGTTGATGCCAGAATATAACTATGCGCGGCGCCGGAATAGTCCGGCAAGGGCTGCAAGCCCTTGCCTGGCCGAATGGATGGCTTATTCCTGATTTTCGCCACGCTCGCGGGCAATGGCGCGGTAGCCAATGTCCTTACGATAGAAGCAGCCTTCCCAGTCGATTTTAGCCGCCAGTTTGTAAGCCTGCTGCTGGGCTGCGTCGACGCTGGTGCCCATGGCGGTTGCGCACAGTACCCGACCACCGGCCGTCACCACCTGACCGTCCTTGAGTGCAGTGCCGGCGTGGAAGACTTTGCCTTCCAGTGCCGCGGCTGCATCCAGACCGTTGATGGCAACGCCTTTGGCGTAGTCACCCGGGTAACCGCCAGCGGCCAATACGATACCGACGCTCGGACGTGGATCCCACTGTGCTTCGACCTTGTCCAGCGCTTGCGCCAGGGCCGCTTCGACCAGCAACACCAGGCTCGACTGCAAACGCAGCATCACCGGTTGGGTCTCAGGATCGCCGAAACGGCAGTTGAACTCGATAACTTTTGGGTTACCAGCCTTGTCGATCATCAAGCCGGCATAGAGGAAACCGGTGTAGACGTTGCCTTCCTCGGCCATGCCGCGCACGGTTGGCCAGATCACCAGGTCCATGACCCGCTGATGGACTTCGGCGGTGACGACCGGTGCCGGGGAGTAGGCGCCCATGCCGCCGGTGTTCGGACCGGTGTCGCCGTCGCCGACGCGTTTGTGGTCCTGGCTGGTGGCCATCGGCAGCACGTTCTTGCCGTCGACCATGACGATGAAGCTGGCTTCTTCGCCGTCCAGGAACTCCTCGATGACCACGCGGGAGCCGGCATCGCCAAACGCGTTGCCAGCGAGCATGTCGCGCACCGCGTCTTCAGCTTCAGCCAATGTCATGGCCACGATCACGCCTTTGCCGGCGGCCAGGCCATCGGCCTTGATCACGATCGGTGCGCCTTTTTCACGCAGATAAGCCAGGGCCGGCTCGATCTCGGTGAAGTTCTGGTAGTCGGCGGTCGGGATCTTGTGACGCGCCAGGAAATCCTTGGTAAAGGCTTTCGAACCTTCCAGTTGCGCGGCACCTGCGGTCGGGCCGAAGCAATCCAGGCCACGGGAGCGGAAAAGATCGACAACGCCTGCAACCAGCGGCACTTCCGGGCCGACGATGGTGAGGGAAACGTTTTTCTCCGCGAAATCTGCAAGCTGCTCGAGGGCCAGCACGTCGATGGCGACGTTCTCGCACTTGGCTTCAATGGCGGTGCCTGCGTTGCCCGGGGCAACGAACACTTTCTGCACGCGCGGATCCTGAGCCACTTTCCAGGCCAGGGCGTGTTCACGGCCACCACTGCCAATGATCAAAACATTCATTTCAAAAACCTCGGATGACGCTAATTCTGTTTTGGAACCTAAAGCGCTTCACGCCGTAGGAGGTCGCAATGAAGCCGGTAGATGCAAGGCGGAGTCGACCTCGATGAGCGGAGTTGCCTTTTGGCAATGAGCATCATCGAGGTCGGTTCCAACGCAGCAGATACCGGGTTCAGTGCGGCCGTTGTCTTATTAGTGACGGAAGTGGCGCATGCCGGTGAAGACCATGGCGATGCCGGCTTCATCAGCTGCCGCAATCACTTCGTTATCACGCATCGAGCCACCTGGCTGGATCACCGCAGTGATACCGACCTTGGCTGCGTTGTCGATGCCGTCGCGGAACGGGAAGAACGCATCCGACGCCATGACCGCGCCCTGCACTTGCAAGCCGGCATGTTCAGCCTTGATCGCGGCGATACGCGCGGAGTTCACGCGGCTCATCTGGCCGGCGCCGACACCGATGGTCTGACGGTTCTTGGCGTAGACGATGGCGTTGGACTTGACGTACTTGGCGACTTTCCAGGCGAAGATCAGGTCGTTGATTTCCTGCTCGGTTGGCGCGCGCTTGGTCACCACTTTCAGGTCTTCGCTGCCGATCATGCCGATGTCGCGGCTCTGTACCAGCAAACCGCCGTTGACGCGTTTGTAGTCCCAGGCTGGAACGCGGTCAGCCGACCACTCGCCGCAGGCCAGCAGGCGTACGTTGGCTTTGGCGGCCACGATGGCGCGGGCTTCTGCGCTGACGGATGGGGCGATGATCACTTCGACGAACTGACGCTCGACGATAGCCTTGGCGGTTTCAGCATCCAGCTCGCGGTTGAACGCGATGATGCCGCCGAACGCCGACTCGGTGTCGGTGGCGTAGGCCAGTTCATAGGCTTGACGGATGCCGCCTTCGGCGTCCGGGCTCACGGCCACGCCGCACGGGTTGGCGTGCTTGACGATCACGCAGGCCGGCTTGACGAAGCTCTTCACGCATTCCAGCGCGGCGTCGGTGTCGGCCACGTTGTTGTACGACAGCTCTTTGCCTTGCAGTTGGGTCGCGGTGGCGATGCCGACTTCGGCAGGCTTGGCTTCAACGTAGAACGCCGCGCTCTGGTGCGGGTTCTCGCCGTAGCGCATTTCCTGAGCCTTGATGAACTGGCTGTTGAAGGTGCGCGGGAATTCGCTGCGGCCGGAGGTCGAGAGGGTTTCAGCCGCCTGGTTCACGGTGCCCATGTAGTTGGCGATCATGCCGTCGTAGGCGGCGGTGTGTTCGAAGGCCTTGAGCATCAGGTCGAAACGCTGAGCGTAGGTCAGGCCGCCGGCCTTGAGGCTTTCCAGAACGTTGGCGTAATCGCTGGCATTCACCACGATGGCCACGTCTTTGTGGTTTTTTGCCGCCGAACGGACCATGGTCGGGCCGCCGATGTCGATGTTCTCGATGGCAGTCGGCAGGTCGCAGCCTGGCTTGTTGATGGTGGCTTCGAACGGGTACAGGTTGACCGCTACCAGATCGATCGGCTTGATGCCGTGCTCGCTCATGATGGCGTCGTCGATACCGCGACGACCAAGGATCCCGCCGTGGATTTTCGGGTGCAGGGTTTTCACCCGGCCGTCCATCATTTCTGCGAAACCGGTGTAATCCGCGACTTCCACTGCGGCAACACCATTGTCGCGCAGCAGCTTGAACGTCCCGCCGGTGGAGAGGATCTCTACGCCCAGGGCTTCGAGCTCTTTGGCGAATTCAAGGATCCCGGTCTTGTCGGAAACGCTGATCAAGGCGCGGCGGATCGGCAGGCGGGTAGTCTGGTCGGTCATCTCAATTTCCATCAAAAGCAAAGGAGTCAGCAAAAAAGGCGACCGGTTTTACGTGGGCGCCTTTCTGGTTTGATTGAATGCTTACAGCAAATCGTACTGCTTGAGTTTCTTGCGCAGGGTGCCCCGGTTCAGTCCGAGCAGCTCACTGGCCTTGGTCTGGTTGCCCTTGACGTAGTTCATCACGCATTCGAGCAGGGGGGCCTCGACTTCGGAGAGCACCAGGTTGTACACATCCGTGACGGCAGCGCCCTCAAGGTGGGCGAAATAATTGTGCAGCGCCTTCTCGACACTCCCGCGAAGGGTCTGACCTTCTTCGCTCGGGGTATTGAGGTGCTGTTTCAAATTCACGTTGTCGCTCACGGGTGTTGTTCCACTCACTAAAGTCTCGGTCATCATCGTCATGCGGCCACCCCTTCTCCGTCCCCTGTCAGGCTCTTGTAACGTTCGGCGAAGAAGCCTCGAACGTAGGCGCATTGTGCTTCCGTATCTTCCAAACGATTGAAGTGGGCGCGAAACTCCCTGGCGCCCGGCAAGGTTGCGAGATACCAGCCCACATGCTTGCGAGCTATGCGCACGCCCATGACGTCGCCATAGAAGGCATGCAGCGCGGCCAGATGCTCAAGCAGAATACATTCCACCTCGATCAGTTCCGGTGCCGGGAGTTTTTCGCCGGTACGCAGATAATGGTCGATCTCACGAAAAATCCATGGCTGCCCCTGGGCAGCCCGACCCACCAACAGGCCATCGGCACCGGTCGCGTCGAGCACGTACCGGGCTTTCTCGGGCGAATCGATATCGCCATTGGCGAAGACCGGAATCGACACCGCCTGCTTGATCGCGGCAATGGTGTCGTACTCGGCTTCCCCGGTGTACAGGTCGGCACGCGTGCGGCCATGTACGGCCAACGCCGTGATGCCTGCCTGTTCGGCGATCTTCGCCACCGTCAGACCGTTCTTGTTCGCCCGGTCCCAGCCGGTGCGGATCTTCAGGGTGACCGGCACATCGACCGCAGCCACCACGGCCTGCAGGATCTCGGTCACCAATGCTTCATCTTTCAACAGTGCGGAACCGGCGGCCTTGTTGCAGACCTTCTTCGCCGGACAGCCCATGTTGATGTCAATAATCTGCGCGCCCAGTTCGACGTTGGCTCGGGCCGCATCCGCCAGCATCTGCGCATCTCCGCCGGCGATCTGTACCGAGCGGGGCTCGGGATCGCCTTCGTGGATCATGCGCATCCGCGATTTGCGGGTGTTCCACAAGCTCATGTCGCTGGTGACCATTTCCGAGACTACAAGTCCAGCGCCCAATCGTTTGCACAGCTGACGAAAGGGCTGGTCGGTGACGCCCGCCATGGGGGCGAGGATCAAGCCGTTGTGCAATGTATATGGACCGATGCGTACCGCCGACATAGGACTTCCCTGTTGTGGGGCCGGATCATGAGAGTTCGAAAAAGGGTTGGCATGATACCCGCTCTCGATGACTGGATAAAGGCTGAATTGAACAAAATCTGAACAACTAATTCGTTATCGCCAGCGGTTTGGTTTGAACGGTCAAAGTCAGGAAACCGCCGTCAAGCCTGCAACGCTTGAGTGTTTCACTCGGGCGAATGGAAGCTCAGGCTGTAGTTCACCGCTTTGGGGCCTGGGTCGAGAATGTCCAGTGCGATGTGGATCGGCGTTTGCGGCGGCATTTCGGCCATGCCTTCGAGATCGCCGTTGAGGTACTCGCCGGGCTTGAAGCGGCGGCTGGCGATCAGGTGGCCGTTGAGGTCGGCAAAACGCAGCTCCAGCAGCGGGAACGGCTGGGAGAAGGGCGCACGGTTATAAATGATGGCATCGACCACCAGCGCCCCGTTGAAGTCCGGGTGGCTGCGGACCACCAGATTGCTGCTTTTGACTTTCGCGATGTCGACCTTGGACGGCACTGTGCAACCGATGTGCGGGCAGAGTTGCTGGAACCACGGACGATACTGGTCCTGGCGCGCCAGTTCGTCGAAGTGGTAGGCGACGTACTGGCCAACGAGGCCGGCGGCGCCGAGCAGGATCAGCAGCAGCCAGAAAAAGCGCCGACCCCAGGGGGAGCGGCGTTTTTGCCAATCCAGTTGCAGCGGGTCGTCGGTCAGGTCCTGCAGCACTTCAGCGCGCATGGCCGGTTCGCTGCGTTCGCGTCGCTTGCGCAGGGGCTCGACGGAGGGCAGGTCATCGTCGATCTCGTCGTCATCGGTTTTCGCCGACAGGCTGCCAAAAGGGATCGGGGCGTCGAGCGGGTCGTGCAGGCGCAGCTGCTGTATCTCGGGCTCATCGTCCAGTGGCACGGGCTCCATGGACAGCGAAGGCTCGGTGCGCGAGTGTTTGCTTGGCTCGATCGTCGGTTCGACCATCGGTGATGGCGTCTGCGCGTCGGCGGCTTGCGCACGATCGGCGGCCGACTCACTGAAGAGACTGTCGGGCCAAGGGGCTTCGTCGTGTTCGGTGCTGTCGCGACGAGCACTGAGGCTGTCTTCGCGGGGGTGACCGAACTCCGTCGTCGGCTGGATTTCCCGCTGTTCGAGCCGGGCGAGCTCTTCGTCCAGGTCCAGGCTGTCCAGGTCCATCTCGGCCGCGGTCCATTGCTTTTGGCTGATGGCCCGCTGCACGGGCGGTTCTACGGGCGCCGATGCAGCCGGTTTTACCGCTTCCTTGCCGGCCCGTTGCTCAAGCAACTGCCTGGCGGCGTTGAACACCTGCAAGCACGAGCCGCAACGAACCACCCCACGGGCCACGCTCAACTGAGCGTGGCTGACGCGGAAGCTGGTTTGGCAATGCGGGCATTGGGTGACGAAGCTATCGGTCATGCGGCAATCCGGTTTATGCAGGCGCTCATTCTAGCGCCGACGGCCAGTGATGCGTACCCAGCCGTCGCGATTGGCGATCGGATCCAGATCGAAGTCCCGGGCATAGGCAGCGGCAACCTCTTCGCCCTGTTCGGCGAGGATGCCCGACAGTGCCAGGCGACCGCCGGACTTGACCAGGCTGGACAGTTGCGGCGCCAGGGAAACCAGCGGGCCGGCGAGGATATTGGCGACCAGTACGTCGGCTTGAACCTGCGGCAAATCTTCCGGCAGATAGAGCGGGAACAGCTCGTCGGCAATGTTGTTGCGTCCGGCGTTGTCGCGGGAGGCCTCCAGGGCTTGCACATCGATATCGGTGCCGACGGCTTGTTTGGCGCCCAGCAACAGGGCGGCAATCGCCAGAATCCCCGAGCCGCAGCCGAAATCCAGCACGTTGCAGTCTTTCAGGTCCTGGCCATCGAGCCATTCCAGGCACAGCGCGGTGGTCGGGTGAGTGCCGGTGCCGAACGCCAGGCCCGGGTCCAGCAGCAGGTTCACCGCGTCAGGCTCAGGGGCGGCGTGCCAGCTCGGGACAATCCACAGGCGCTGGCCGAAGCGCATCGGCTGGAAGCCATCCATCCAGCTGCGTTCCCAGTCCTGGTCTTCGATCACTTCGCTGTGATGCTCGGGCAGCGGGCTGCCGGTCAGCAACTCCAGGTGGGCCAGCACGCTGGCGGCGTCAGTGCCGCCTTCGAACAAGGCCAGCAGGTGTGTGTGCGACCACAGCGGGGTGGTGTTGAGTTCCGGCTCGAAGATCGGCTGATCTTCGGCGTCCATGAAGGTCACCGATACGGCGCCCACTTCAAGGAAAGCGTCTTCGTAGGTTTCGGCTTGTTCTGGGCTGATGGCGAGACGGACTTGCAGCCAAGGCATGGCGGGCACCTTTGAAAAATATAGATTGCAGCCTAGCGGGCTGCGAGAAGCGCGCAAGTTTACGCGAGCGCGCGGCAGAAGACGACCGGGTTGCCATCCAATAGCGGAGACGTCGGTCTCTGTGGCGAGGGAGCTTGCTCCCGCTGGAGCGCGAAGCGGTCCCAAAATGGCAGATACGGCTCTGTCTGACACAACTCGGATGAATGGTCTTGCGGCTGCTGCGCAACCGAGCGGGAGCAAGCTCCCTCGCCACAAGGTTTCCGGGCGGCATCTCCAGAAACAACAAAGCCGCCCGAAGGCGGCCTTGTCATGTTCCGGCTGAAGCTTAGTGCTTCTCGCCAGCCAGCTTGTGCTCGAGGTAGTGAATGTTCACCCCCCCTTTGCAGAAGCCTTCGTCACGGGTCAGATCACGGTGCAGCGGGATGTTGGTCTTGATCCCGTCGACAACGATCTCGTCCAGCGCATTACGCATGCGCGCCATGGCTTCGTCACGGGTTGCGCCGTAGGTGATCAGCTTGCCGATCAACGAGTCGTAGTTCGGCGGAACGGCATAGCCACTGTACAGGTGCGAATCGACGCGAACGCCGTTGCCGCCTGGTGCGTGGAAATGCTTGACCGTGCCTGGGCTCGGCATGAACGTTTTCGGGTCTTCGGCGTTGATCCGGCATTCCAGCGCGTGACCGCGGATGACCACGTCATCCTGGGTGAACGACAGCTTGTTGCCGGCGGCGATGCTGAGCATCTCCTTGACGATGTCGATGCCGGTGACCATTTCCGATACCGGGTGCTCTACCTGGACACGAGTGTTCATCTCGATGAAGTAGAAGCGGCCGTTCTCGTACAGGAACTCGAAAGTGCCGGCGCCACGGTAGCCGATGTCGATGCAAGCCTTGACGCAACGGGCGAGGACTTCCTCGCGCGCGTTCTCGTCGATACCCGGTGCCGGCGCTTCTTCGAGAACCTTCTGGTGACGACGTTGCAGCGAGCAGTCGCGGTCGCCCAGATGGATGGCGTGGCCCTGACCGTCGGAAAGCACCTGAACTTCCACGTGACGTGGGTTGGTCAGGAATTTTTCCAGATAGACCATCGGGTTGCCGAACGCTGCGCCCGCTTCGGAGCGGGTCAGTTTCGCCGAGGAGATCAGGTCTTCTTCTTTGTGCACCACGCGCATGCCACGACCACCGCCGCCGCCAGCGGCTTTGATGATCACCGGATAACCGACTTCGCGACCAATGCGCAGAGCGGTTTCTTCGTCTTCAGGCAGTGGGCCGTCGGAGCCCGGAACGGTTGGAACGCCAGCGGCGATCATGGCGTGCTTGGCCGATACCTTGTCGCCCATCAGGCGGATGGTATCGGCTTTCGGGCCAATGAACGCGAAACCGGAGTTCTCGACCTGTTCGGCAAAGTCGGCGTTTTCCGCAAGGAAGCCGTAGCCTGGGTGAATGGCGGTAGCGCCGGTCACTTCAGCAGCGGCGATGATGGCCGGAATGTGCAGGTAGGAGTGAGCGGCGGAGGCCGGACCGATGCAGACGGATTCGTCTGCCAGGCCCAGGTGCATCAGCTCTTTGTCGGCCTTGGAGTAAACGGCGACGGTCTTGATGCCCATTTCCTTGCAGGCACGCAGAATCCGCAGGGCGATCTCACCGCGGTTGGCGATCAGAACTTTTTCCAACTTCGCAGTCATCAAAGGCTCTCCGCGATTCAAACGATGGTGAACAGCGGTTGGTCGAACTCAACCGGCTGGCCGTCTTCGACGAGGATGGATTCGATCACACCGCTGTGGTCAGCCTCAATGTGGTTCATCATCTTCATGGCTTCGACGATGCACAGGGTGTCGCCTTTCTTCACGGTCTGGCCAACTTCAACGAAGGATGGCGAGGACGGCGAAGATTTGCGATAGAACGTGCCGACCATCGGCGAACGGGCAACATTGCCGTTCAGCGTTGGAGCCGCTGGAGCCGCAGGCGCAGCGGCAGCAACCGGAGCGGCGGCAGCAACTGGAGCCGGTGCCGGCGCATGCATCGGAGCCGGTGCGTAGTACTGCTGAGCCGGCGTCTTGCTGTGACGGCTGATGCGTACGGACTCTTCGCCTTCCTTGATCTCAAGCTCGTCGATGCCGGACTCTTCCAGCAATTCGATCAATTTCTTAACTTTACGGATATCCATGAATCATCAACTCCCAAGGGTCGGTCAGGGGCGTTTAACGCTTGTTGTTCAAGCCGTTGCCTGTCTTTCAAGCTGCTCTAGTGCGGCCTCCAGGGCCAGTCGATAACCGCTGGCGCCAAGGCCGCAGATCACTCCCACCGCTACATCGGAGAAGTAAGAGTGATGGCGGAAAGGTTCGCGTTTATGCACGTTAGACAAATGCACTTCGATGAATGGGATGCTCACCGCCAGCAGCGCGTCACGTAACGCGACACTTGTATGCGTAAAAGCTGCTGGATTGATCAGAATGAAGTCCACACCTTCGCCGCGAGCAGCGTGGATGCGGTCAATCAATTCGTACTCGGCGTTGCTTTGCAGGTAAAGCAAATGGTGGCCGGCATTGCGCGCCCGCTGTTCCAGGTCCTGGTTGATTTGTGCCAGGGTGGTTGCACCATAGACGCCCGGTTCCCGGGTGCCGAGCAGGTTCAGGTTAGGGCCGTGCAAAACCAATAGGGTCGCCATCTGCTGCTCCTTTGTGATCCGTGTGCAATTGTCAGAACCAGGCGACTATGCCGCAAAGACTTTGTGACTGTCCAGTTCTATGCAATAGGCAGCACGATGGCCGATGTTTGCGCGAAATATGTGACCGGGTGATTAAATCCGGTCATTTGCTTTCGCAACACGTTCGGCGAAGTCCGTGGCGTTTATCTCGCCGATCACTCGCACATCGGTGCGTTCGACGCCGTCCCTGCCGAAAAACATCAGCGCCGGAGGGCCGAACAGCTTGTAGCGGTCGAGCAGGGCGCGCTGTTCGGTGTTGCTGGCGGTGATGTCGAAACGGATCAGTCGATAGCCTTTGAGACGTTCGACGACGTTGGCATCGTTGAGCACTTCGTGTTCGATGACTTTGCAACTGATGCACCAGTCGGCGTACCAGTCGAGCAGCAGCGGCGTGCCGGAGGATTTGGCTTCGGCGAGGACGCGATCCAGTTCGGCTGGAGTGCTGATGGTTTGCCAGGTGCTGGCGATTGGCGCTTGCTGCTCGTTGCTGGCGACGAGGCGCGGCTGGCCAATGGGGTTGAATGGATCGGACTGACCGCTGAACGCGCCGTACCAACAGGCCAGTGCATAAAACAGCAGAAACATCCCCAGCAATTGCCCCAGGCGTTTTCTCGGCGGCTTATAGACAAACTCCAGCGCGCCCATGAACAAACCGACGCCACCGGCGAGCAAGCCGATCAACAGTAAAGTGATCTGGCCTGGCAACACTCGGCTGAGCAAACCGATCGCCAGCCCCAGCAAGAGCACACCAATCGCGTTTTTCACGTAGATCAGCCACGGCCCGCTTTTCGGCAACCAGGCCGCGCCGCCAGTCGCCACCAGCAACAGCGGCGCGCCCATGCCCAGGCCAAGCATGAACAGTTTCAATCCGCCGCCCAAGGCATCGCCGCTGGCGCTGATGTATAGCAGCGCACCGGCCAAGGGGGCCGAGACGCAGGGCGAAACCAACAGGCTCGACACCACGCCCAGCACCGCCGCGCCCCACAGTGAGCCACCTTCGGTGCGCCCGGCGATCCGGTCCAGGCGGCTGCTGATGGCGTAGGGCAGTTTCAGTTCGAACACCCCGAACATCGCCAAGGCAAACACTGCGAAAAACAGCGCGAACGGCACCAGCACCCAGGCCGATTGCAAGCGCGCCTGAAGATTAAGCTGTGCGCCGAACATACCCATCAAGGCACCCAGCAGGGCGAAACAGATGGCCATCGGCAGCACATAAGCCAGCGACAGGTTGAAGCCACGTATGCCGCCGACCTGGCCCCGCAAGACCACGCCGGAAAGGATCGGCAGCATTGGCAACACGCACGGGGTGAAAGTCAGGCCGAGGCCTGCGAGGAAAAACAGCGCCAGTTCGCGCCAGCTCCAGGTTGTCATCGTGGTCGTGGTGCCGCTGCCATCGATACTCAGGCGCTCTGTCTCGGGCGGGTAGCACAGGCCTTTGTCGGCGCAGCCCTGATAGGTCACGGCCAGCGTAAAGGCGCGGGGATCGGTGCGCGGCAGCTCTACATCGAGAATCCCGTGGTAAACCTCGACATCGCCGAAGTATTCATCGTGCTTCTGTTCGCCCTTGGGCAGTTGAGCCGCGCCGAGGCCAACGTCGGCCGGATCTGCGCGAAACTGGAAACGATGGCGGTAGAGGTAATAGCCCTCGGTGGCGACGAAGCGCAGCTTGATCGATTGCGGCGTGCTTTCTACCAGGCTCAACTGAAAGGCTTCGCGCACCGGCAGGAAATCGGCGCTGTTGTTGATCGAACCCAGGGTGGAACTGGGGCGACTGTCCAGCAACCCGGCGGCGGAGGCCGGGAGGGCGAGCACTAAAAACAGCAGGCAGAGCAAACGGCGCATGACAATCTCGCGTATTGGAGGTGCGGGCATGATAGCTGAGTGTGCAATGTATGCGACTACGCCGATCTCCCGTAGGCGCTGCCAAAGGCTGCGATATTTTGCTTTGATCTTCAACGCTCGATCCGCCGCCAGGATCAACATCAAATGATCGCAGCCTTCGGCAGCTCCTGCAGGGAGGTGTTTCAGTCAGGCTTCGGGCTTACTTTGTTGGTTGATCGCTGGAGTGTTTACACAAGTTGATTGTTACAGGGGTGTAGTGGTTACTGTTGGTATGTCGAAACAGCGTGCTGCTGTGATACTCATAGACTTCCTGGTTGGTCGATACATTGATAGTTGAACCTTGGATATCGACCTTTATGGCTGGATCTCGGGTGACTAAAAACGGACCAGCGGTCTTGAGTTCAGACGCTATTTGCTCGTTGGATGTCAGTTCGCGATAGACATAGTATCGATAGCTGAACGGTACTGTTGCTCCGCCTCGATCATCTTTGACGCCGTAGATGAAGCCGTTTTCGCCAAGGGGTAGTTTAAGTACTACATCGGTCAGCACTGGGTTGCCGGAAGACATGAGCCATGTCCAGCCGATGTAAGCCAAGCATACAGCTAGCAGGGAGGAGGCGACGATTGTGTATGCAGTGTTTTTAGTAGTTCCTGAAACGGGCATACCTGACTCCCTTCTTGATCCATTCCTGATCCGCAGGATCATCGCCAAAAGGAGCCTCGCTCCACCAGCTTCCAAATTCTACTTTTGTCGTTTTTGCCTGTGTCTGGGCAAGGCCGGCGGCACGTAACAGAACATTCTCGGAAAACCCCGCAGCAATCCCGGTCGCGCCGTAATTGAAATTGCCAAAGGCTTCATAGTCAGGGGATAGCTTTTTGTAGTCCCAAGGGCCGCGATTTCTGACTTGGCTATAGAACCAGGAGTAAATGAATGCGGATCCCTCTTTCAAAACTTTTTTCTTGTGGAAGGCAATGGCCATGTTTTCCTCCACAGATACGCCTGGGGGCGACGTTGGAACTATCACGGGGCACTCCTGTGCACGCTCGATTGATTGAAGCGCTAAACTCTAGCATCAAAACGATGACTAAAAGCACCGTATAGATAAGCAGGAGTTTTCATACAAAAACTCAGGTGTCGATAATCTTGCTCGTTGGTAGCGTTCAGGCCCGAGCCCTTAAACCCGAAATGCCTGCACCGCTGTATGCAACTGCCCACCCAATGTCAGTAAATGTTCGCCTTGGCTGCGCCCTTCACCAATCCTCAGCAAGTTATCCCCACCCAATTGATGAATCCGCTCACTGTGATCGCGGATTTCGCTGACTGCGCCGCTCTGCTGGGCAGTGACATCGGCGATGCGCACGGCAGTGTCGGAAATGGTCTGGATCGCTCCGACGATTTTATCCAGCGCACCGTCGGCGGCCTGGGCCTGGTTGGCCGTGGCTTCGGCGTGTTCGACCTGGGCGCGCATGCCTTCGACCGATTGTCGCGCGGCGGTTTGCAGGCCGGCGATCAGTGTCTGAATCTCGGCGGTGGCACCGGCGGTGCGCTGCGCCAGTGAACGAACCTCTTCGGCCACCACCGCAAATCCCCGGCCCATCTCCCCGGCGCGGGCCGCCTCGATGGCGGCATTCAGCGCCAGCAGGTTGGTCTGGTCGGCAATCGAGCGAATCACCGTCAGCACGCCGCCGATAGTCGCCGACTCTTCGGCCAGATGTTCGATCATCTGCGCGTTGCCTTGCACTTCACCCACCAGCGCATGCAGCCCGGTGAGGCTCAGGCCGATGACCTTCTGACCATGCTCCACCGCCAGCCCTGCATGACGACTGGCGTCCGCGGCCTGGCTGGCATCACCGGCGACTTGTTGAATCGTCGCCTCGAGTTCACCGAGGGAGTCGCGGATCAGCGCGGTGTCGCCGGCCTGATGCTCGGCGCCGCTGTGCAGGTCATTGCTCAATTCGGCCAGCGTCCGGCTGCTGCCGGCGACTTGCTCGGCATTGAGGCGAATGGTCCCCACCAGGTCGACCAGATAGGCACGCAAGCGATTGAGCGAAGCTTGAATGTCATGCAGTTCGCGGTTGGTCGCACCCAGTTGAATGTCGCGACTGAAGTCGCCCTCGGCCCAGATCGAAAGGGCTGGCGCCAGATTGGTCAGGGTTCGGGCCAGGCGTCGCTGTAAGGTATCGATGAGCAAGGCGATCAGCAGAATCAGCCCGATCATCACGCCCTGCATCAGCCGCACTTCGCCCTGGATTTGCCCGTGCTGGGCGCGCACTACCGGTTCCAGCCCGGCGATGGCCTGCTGCACGGCGGTGATTTTCAAGTGAGTCGCGGCGCCGAGGTCGGCGCGTTTCTGGATCTGTCCGCGCGTGCGTGCCAGTTCAGTCGGGTAGCGGGTGAGCAGGCTGTTGAGTTCACGCTTGAGGCTGACGCCGGCGTCTTCGGCGACGGCTTTCTCGGTGTTCTCCAGGCCCATCATGGCGGAGAAGTCATCGGTGTTCGATTCACTGCTGGCAGTCACCCCCAGCAGCGGCAAGCTGTTCAATTGTTCAGCCTGAACGCGGATGCTGGCGACTTCGCGCTCGACATCGGCGGCCAGTTCACTGCGCCCGCTGCTGACCAGTTTGTCCCGGGCCAAAGACAACTTGCCCAGATGCTGGGAAGCTGCGAGCAAAGGCGTCAGGTACGCCGCGTTGCCGTTGGCGTACTGGCTGAGCTGATCGAGGCTGGCACCGAGCTCGCGTTCAGCTTGCAACAGCAGGGCTTGTGGATCGCCGGCAAGTTTGCCAGCGGCCAGCAGGTCCGTCTTGCTGAACTCCTCCAGATTCGACAGGCTGGGGTGCAAGGTATCGGCCAGGGACGGAGGTAATTCGCCGAGCTCCTTTTGCAGGTTGTCGATGGCCTGGCTGGCGCTGCTCAGACGCAGGGCATCGCCGCTGGCCAGGTAATCCTCGACGTTGCGCGCCACTTCATTTTGAAACTGCTGGGACAGGCCCAGGTAACGCTCCATCAACAGATAGGGGCGTTCCAGGGCTTTTTGCGACCACCAGAGGGTCGCGCCGAGGGCCACGCACACGGCGACCAGAAGGAGGGTATTGAGATTGGTCAACAGCTTCAGGCGCATTGCGGACTACCAACGGCAGAATGGTAAGTGCCTGAAGTTATTGCGTTTCTGTTGCAGCGTTATGACCGAATCGGTCGATTCCGATGAAAAAGTGGCACTTTGCTTTGACTCCCGCGCGGCTTGCACGCGGTTGCGTCCGGCGTCCTTGGCGCGGTACAGCGCCTCGTCTGCCTGTGTGGCCATCATCAGGCTGTCGGAGCCTTCGTGCAGTTCGACGACGCCGGCACTGAAGGTGCACCAGAGGTCCTGGGGCTGCGCGGGGTAGTGAATTTCGGCAAAGCGCTGACGGATTTCATCGAGCACCTTGTAGGCCGATTCAATATCGGTGTCCGGCATGACGATGGCGAACTCTTCACCGCCGTAACGGCCGATGAAGTCGCTCTTGCGCAACCGTTGCTTGAGGAACAGCGCCAGGCTCTTGATCACCCGGTCGCCCATGGGATGGCCGTGGCTGTCGTTGACCCGTTTGAAGTGGTCGATGTCGAGCATCGCAAAGCTCAGCGGCTTGTTTTCGCGACGGGCACGGAATGAACAGTCTTCGAGCAGCTGCAGAATATGGGTGTGGTTGTACAAACCGGTCAGGCTGTCGCGCACCATCCGCGCTTTCAGATTGCGCGCCCGCGCCGCGCGGTTGCGCACGGTGGTGATCAGGTGTCGCGGCTTGATCGGTTTGGTCAGGAAGTCGTCGCCGCCCTCACTCATGGCGTCGAGCTGCTTGTCCAGATCGTCTTCGGCCGACAGATAAATGATCGGCACGCTGACATAGCGGTCGTTATGGCGGATTACCTTGGCCAGTTCCGTACCGGTGCAGGCCGGCATGTACATGTCGAGGATGATCAGGTCCGGCTGGAAATCCGCCAGCTCGGCCATGGCCTGGATCGGTTCGATCAAGGTCCGCGTGACGATCCCGGCGCTGTTGAGCAGGCGTTCGGTGTGCAAGGCCTGTGCGCGGGAGTCGTCGATGATCAGCACTTTATAAGGTTCGTACTGGGCGACGCAGGTCAGCACTTCGATCTTTTCCAGCAGGCTCGAGGCTTCGAGGGTGCCGGTGAGAAACTCCTGGCCGCCGGCGCGCACGGCGGCGAGGCGGGTCGGGGTGTCGGTTTCGTGCAGGCTGAAAAACAACAGCGGCAAGGGCTGCTCCAAGCCTTGCTGGGCTTCGGCCGCCAGTTTCAGGCCGATGCCGGCGCCGCTGAAGTCGACGTCCATGACAATCGCCGCCGGTAAGCGCTCGACCATCGAGGCGCGGAACGCGGCGACGCTGTCGAGGGCTTGGGCGCTGAGCCCGAAGAATTCAAGTTGCTTGGCCAGCCGTTCGGCCCGGTCGTGATCCTGCAGCATCACGTAGATCGGTTTGCGCAGCGGCGGCAGGAAGGTGTGTTCGAGCTGATCGCCATGGCGCAGGCCGGTGCGGGACAAGCGCTGCATCAGGCGGTTGAGGTCAGTGATCAATCCGCTGCTCAGGCGTCCGCGATTGGCGTCGACGGCCTCCAGCGACTGGCCGATATGACGGGCCAGCAGGGTGTGTTCCGGTTGTTCGAAACGTTCGGCAAAGCGCAGCAGGCGCAGATTGGCCTCGCTCAGCTCCGACAGGTCGGTGATGGACCATTCATTGCGTTGCAGACGTTGCCATATCTCAAGAATCTGACGTGCCTGATGAATTACCCGCTGGGCAAAGTGGTGCTTGAGGCGCTCACGGCTGGGGTCTTCTGGCTCGGTCATATCCTGACTACTAGTTAGGGTGCATGCTGAGATCGACTGGTGGCTCTATGCTAGCACCTCTTTTCGATGGCATGAGTGTCCTGCGTCAATAATCTGCAAAGCGACATCATTCAGTTCCCGACCGACTGGTCGCATAGGCTCAACGCTGTGCTTCATTTATAGTGATGGCTTCGATTGCAGTCATTGTATGGCTCGCTGTGTCCCGCAGGATTTAATGCGCGGCAAATAAGGCACGATGGCGTAGGGTTGTAGTCGAACCGATGAACTCAAGTGATTGAAAGGATATCGCCATGCTGGACTGGAAGAACCGCACGGGCAGCGCGCCTGAGCGTGCCGCTGAACCGAAATCGGCCACCCGCAGTTATTTTGGTGGCCTGTTGTTCAGCCGGGCGCTGGCCACTCTGATTTGCCTTTACTTGTTGGTGGCTATCGCGCTGGGCTGGTACTGGAGCCAGGAACCCGCGCTGTTCCCGGTTCAGCAGAATGCCCAGATGGCAGCTGAGAAAGAAGGTAAGCAGATGGTGGTCGGGTACACCACGGTGGAAACCCTCAAGACCGTCGCCGGTACCTTGCTGACCAAACCGGGTGGCTATATTTCCAACGACCGTTTCCCGCCGGGCCTGTGGATGGACAACATGCCGAGCTGGGAATATGGCGTGCTGGTCCAGGTCCGCGACCTGAGCCGTGCGCTGCGTAAAGACTTCGCCCGTTCCCAGTCGCAGTCCGCCGAAGACGCCGATTTGGCCAAGGCCGAGCCGCGCTTCAACTTCGACAACAAGAGCTGGGTGTTGCCATCCAGTGAGTCCGAGTATCAGGAAGGCATCAACTCCCTGAGCCGCTATCAGGCACGCCTGTCGGGGCCTGACCAGAAGAGCGCGCTGTTCTACGCCCGCGCCGACAACCTGAACAACTGGCTGGGTGATGTAGGGACCCGTCTGGGCTCGCTGTCGCAAAGGCTGTCGGCCAGCGTTGGCCGGGTCAAGCTCAACACTGCGCTGAAAACCGAAATCCCGGCGCTCGGCCAGGTGCCGCAGGTTGACGAAGAAGTCGTTGAAACCCCGTGGATGCAGATCGATAACGTGTTCTACGAAGCCCGTGGTCAGGCCTGGGCATTGTCCCATCTGCTGCGCGCCATCGAAGTCGACTTCGCCGATGTGCTGGCGAAGAAGAACGCTACGGTCAGCGTGCGCCAGATCATCCGTGAGCTGGAGGCTTCGCAAGAGCCGGTCTGGAGCCCGATGATCCTCAACGGCAGCGGCTTCGGTGTGCTGGCCAACCACTCGCTGGTCATGGCCAATTACATCTCCCGGGCCAACGCCGCGGTGATCGACTTGCGTCAACTGCTCAATCAGGGCTGAGTCATGGTAGATAGCGCTAAAGAGGCCGCCCACCGCGCGGCCTCCGATGCCGAACAGATCGCCTGGGTCGACGAGCGGGACAACCTGCTCGGCGCCCTGGTGCGCTCCGACCTGCGTGAGCGTGGGCTGATCGGGCGCGGCACCTACATCATGCTGTTCAATTCTGCCGGTGAGCTGTGCGTTCACCGGCGCACCCTGAGCAAGGCGATTTATCCCGGTTATTGGGACGTGGCGGCCGGCGGCATGGTGCTGGCCACCGAGACCTACGCCGAATCGGCGGCCCGTGAGCTGGAAGAAGAGCTGGGGGTGAGCGGTGTGGAACTGACCGCCCACGATCACTTTTTCTTCGAGGACACCGGCAACCGGCTCTGGTGTTCGGCGTTTTCGGCGGTGTGGGACGGCCCATTGATCCTGCAGCCGGAAGAGGTGCTGGAAGCGCGCTTTATCCCGATCGATCAGGTCCTGCTGGAAATCCAGCAAAAGCCGTACTGCCCGGACTCTTTGGCAGCCCTGAAGCGCTATCTTCGCGCCCAAGGGGATGACGTCGCAAAAGAGCTGTAAATTGGCGCCGATTGGCTCTTAGCAAGTCGGCTTTTTGCCGTTACACTGCGCGACCTTTTCAAGCTGAACCGGCAGTGCCCGGCTCAGTAGCGCTGCCCCTGCCTGAGTGGGGCTTCGCGGTCGATAACCTTGCCCAAGGTTGCGATCAGTCTTTGTCCTCCCAAGAGGATTGCCGGTGGCCAAAAAAGCCGCATCCTTCGCCGCCCTTGGTGGCCTGGTATTTTCCACCGACGCAGGTCGTCATTGCCCGGAATGCAGTAAACCGGTGGATGCCTGCATCTGCAAACAAACCGTTATCCCGGCCGGCGACGGCATCGCTCGCGTGCGTCGCGAAAGCAAGGGCCGTGGCGGCAAGACGGTGACGACCATCACCGGCGTGCCGTTGGCCGAAGACGCGCTCAAGGAACTGGCCACCACGTTGAAGAAACGTTGTGGGACCGGTGGGGCGTTGAAAGACGGGATCATCGAAATCCAGGGCGATCATGTCGAGCTACTCTTGGCTGAGCTGATCAAACACGGTTTCAAAGCGAAGAAGTCCGGCGGCTAGCAGCCTCTGTGAAAACCACCCGCGGCTTGATCCAGTCCTGATTTCATTCTGGTCTGGCGTCGTCTCCATGGTTTTCACAGAGCCTGTTCAAGACC
>Ga0207655_1000931_pt1 | contig 30378 bp, 29 predicted proteins | sample KBSM44metaG_FD_184398 | JGI IMG/M metagenome (GOLD analysis project Ga0207655, IMG submission 184398) | Miscanthus rhizosphere microbial communities from Kellogg Biological Station, Michigan, USA - KBS M4-4 metaG (SPAdes) (version 2) | ecosystem: Host-associated > Plants > Roots > Rhizosphere >... | reverse complement strand
CGAGGATGGCGCGGTCGGCACCCAGAGCCAGCGCGGTGCGCAGTTGCTCTTGAGCGGTGGATGGGCCGATGGAGACGACGACGATTTCAGTCGCCACGCCTTTCTCTTTCAGACGTACGGCTTCTTCCACTGCGATTTCGCAGAACGGGTTCATCGACATCTTGACGTTGGCGAGGTCGACGCCGGAATTGTCCGCCTTGACGCGAACCTTGACGTTGTAATCCACAACGCGTTTGACAGCTACAAGAACCTTCATGGATTCCTCGTTACTCTCCGGTGAAAAGAAAGTCGCCTAGGCGAACCTGGCGGTTGATGCTCATCGGCGCAAGGGCACCTCTAAAAACGCTGGCAGGTGTATTGGGTGAACCTTGCTCACAAGGCTGATGACCGTTCGTCAGTGGTGACCGACAAGTCATTCATTACCGTGGCGTGTAAACTGCGCGCGATACCTGCGCGGCGCTTCACCTTGTACTGCCATCGCCCTGTCTTTAGAGGTGCTCTTGAAACCTACATTCAGCCTACGGCGAGCGCAAAACCGCCCGTATCTTGACCGGAACACCTATTCCGGTCAATACGGCAAAATGGCCAGTCATAAGCCGCGTGACTTTGATTTATCTGGCTTTGAGCCGATTCAAACAAACGTTTGTATTGGACGCTAAGAGTGGTGTAGATATAATGCGCCACCCAAAGAGAAAGGTGGTTCATCGATTGTCCTCTGTACCGCACTATGGGGAATTCATGAATGCGACACCCAACCTCCAATTAGAAAAAAAACTGTTGAGCCTTGAGTAGGAGATAGCCTGTGGAACGCGAATACATGGAATTCGACGTGGTCATCGTCGGTGCCGGCCCCGCTGGCCTGTCCGCCGCCTGCCGTTTGAAGCAGAAGGCCGCCGAAGCCGGTAAGGAAATCAGCGTCTGCGTGGTCGAAAAAGGCTCCGAAGTCGGCGCTCATATCCTGTCCGGTGCCGTGTTCGAACCACGGGCCCTGAACGAACTGTTCCCCGACTGGAAAGAACTCGGTGCGCCGCTGAACACGCCAGTCACCCGCGATGACATCTTCGTTCTGAAAAACGCTGACAGCGCGCAGAAGATTCCAGACTTCTTTGTGCCCAAGACCATGCACAACGAAGGTAACTACATTATCTCCCTGGGCAACCTGTGCCGCTGGCTGGCCCAGCAGGCCGAGAACCTGGGCGTGGAAATCTACCCGGGCTTCGCCGCCCAGGAAGCGCTGTTCGACGAGAACGGCGTAGTCCGCGGGATCATCACCGGCGATCTGGGCGTTGACCGCGAAGGCAATCCGAAAGAAGGCCTGTACACCCCAGGCATGGAACTGCGCGCCAAGTACACGCTGTTCGCCGAAGGTTGCCGCGGCCACATCGGCAAGCAGCTGATCAAGCGTTTCAACCTCGACAGCGAAGCCGACGCCCAGCATTACGGTATCGGCCTGAAAGAAATCTGGGAAATCGACCCGGCCAAGCACCAGCCTGGCCTGGTGGTCCACACCGCCGGCTGGCCGCTGGACATCATGGGCACCGAGAACACCGGGGGCTCGTTCCTCTATCACTTGGAAAACAACCAGGTGGTGGTCGGTCTGATCGTCGATCTTTCCTACAGCAACACCTTCCTGTCGCCGTTCGATGAGTTCCAGCGCCTCAAGCATCACCCGGTGCTCAAGCAATATCTGGAAGGCGGCAAGCGCGTCAGCTACGGCGCTCGCGCCATCTGCAAAGGCGGCCTGAACTCGCTGCCGAAAATGGTCTTCAAGGGCGGCGCTCTGATCGGTTGCGACCTCGGCACCCTGAACTTCGCCAAGATCAAGGGCAGCCACACGGCGATGAAGTCCGGCATGCTCGCCGCTGACGCGGTGGCCGACGCGCTGTTCGCCGATCTGGACGGCACGCAAGAGCTGACTACTTACGTCGACGCCTTCAAGAAGAGCTGGCTCTACGACGAACTGTTCGCCAGCCGAAACTTCGGCCCAGCGATCCACAAGTTCGGCGCCATTGTCGGCGGCGGTTTCAACTGGATCGACCAGAACATCTTCGGCGGCAAACTGCCGTTCACCCTGCACGACACCAAGCCGGATTACGCGTGCCTGAAACTGGCGGCCGACTGCAAGAAGATCGACTACCCGAAACCGGACGGCAAGATCAGCTTCGACAAACTCAGCTCGGTGTTCATCTCCGGTACCAACCACGAGGAAGAGCAGCCGTGCCATCTGAAGCTGGCCGACGCGAGCATCCCGATCAGCAAGAACCTGCCGCTGTACGATGAACCTGCCCAGCGTTACTGCCCGGCCGGCGTGTATGAAGTCGTCACCCAGGAAAACGGCGAGAAACGCTTCCAGATCAACGCCCAGAACTGCGTTCACTGCAAGACCTGCGACATCAAGGACCCTGCACAGAACATCACCTGGGTGGCACCGGAAGGTGCCGGCGGCCCGACTTATCCGAACATGTAAGTCGACCATCTGAACAACAAGGCTCCCTGAACGGGGGCCTTTTTGTTGCCCGCAATTCAAGCGTCACCACAAGAACCTGTGGATCAGGCAGCGCGCTCATCCCCCGGATTACGCTCGAAGTAGCGCTTGTACTCACGGCTGAACTGCGACGTGCTCTGATACCCCACCCGATGCGCCACTTGGGCCACGCCCAATCCTTCGCCCTGCAGCAAGCGCTGGGCCTTGAGCAAGCGCAAACGCTTCAGATACTGCACTGGCGACAACAAGGTGCAGCGTTTGAAATGCTCGTGAAACGTCGATGCGCTCATGTTGGCGCAGCTGGCCAGGGCTTCGACGTTCAGCGGCTCGGTGTAATGGGCATGCAGATGGCTCAGGGAGGCCGCGATCCGGGCGAACTGCCCCTGTTGCTCCACCAGCGCCCGCAATACATCGGCTTGCGGCCCACGCAAGGCGACGAACAACAACTCACGCAATCGCGCCTGTCCCATAACCTGGCTCTCCAGCGGGTCGTGCAGACAGCGCAACAGCCGTTCAACACAACCCCGCATCGCATCATCGAGCACCGCCGAAGTCATGGACTCTGGCGTCTGCGCCGCGATATAGCGCCCCGACGCCAGCCCCATGGCCAGCACCAACTCACCGAGCAACACCCGGTCAATGGCGATGGAAATGCCCAGCATCGGGCCATCGGGCGCGGAAAACGTCTCGCACTCGAACGGCACCGGCAGCGCCTGAATCAAATAATGCCCGGCACCGTATTCCAGAGTACGCGACCCCAGATACGCCAACTTGCTGCCCTGGGCGATGATGACCAGGCTTGGCTCGTAGATTTGCGGGCCACGGGCCAAATCACAACTGGCCCGCAAAATCTGCACGCCCGGCAACGTGGTAGGCGTGAAACCATCGCGGGTGGTCAGCGGCTGGATCAGCGAAACCAGCGTGGCATTGGCATCGAGATGACGGGTCAACAACATGGAGAGCTCTTCACAAAAAAGTCGCGAAAAAAGGGATGAAAACATCATCGCAGGTCTGAACGCCAATGCGGCCAATCAACGGCGCATACCGGAGGATTAGGCATGACACCCGGAGGAATCGCCATGGCCGGTCACCCGTGCGGTGCCCAGAATGGCTCGCCTCACCTGTCACTGCTTTGCGAGGTTCACCATGTACACCGCCATCGGATACGCCGCTCAGTCGCCCACCACTCCCCTCGCCCCGATGAAATTCGAACGCCGCAGTCCACGGCCCGACGACGTCGCAATCGAGATTCTCTACTGCGGCGTCTGCCATTCCGACATCCACCAGGCGCGCAACGAGTGGGGCATTGCGGTTTACCCGCTGATGCCCGGCCATGAGATCGTCGGCAAAGTGACCGCCGTCGGCGCGAACGTTACTAAACACAAAGTCGGCGATCTGGTCGGCGTCGGTTGCATGGTTGACTCGTGCCGCCATTGCGAAGCCTGCCAGGCCGATCTGGAGCAATACTGCCTCGAAGGCCCGACCATGACGTACGCCACCCCGGACCGGGTCGATGGCAGCAACACGATGGGCGGTTACTCCGACAGCATCGTGGTCAGCGAGCACTTTGTCGTGCGCATCCCGGAGAAGCTCGACCTGGCCAGCGCCGCGCCGATTCTATGTGCCGGCATCACCACCTACTCGCCGCTCAAGCACTACGGCGTGAAGGCCGGTGACAAGGTCGGGATTCTTGGCATGGGCGGTCTCGGTCACATGGGGATCAAGTTCGCCAAGGCGATGGGCGCTGAGGTGACCTTGTTCACCCGCTCGGCGAGCAAGGCTGAAGAAGGTCGTCGCCAAGGCGCGGACCACGTGATCGTGTCCACCGATGCCGAACAGATGAAGGCCGCCGCCGGACAATTCGACTTCCTGCTGGACACCATTCCGGTGCAGCACGACCTCAACCCCTACCTCGATACCCTGCGTTTCGACGGCGTGCACATTCTGGTGGGCTTGATCGAGCCGATCGATCCGCCGGTGCATGCTGCCAAACTGGTATTGGGTCGTCGCATGCTGGCCGGCTCACTGATCGGCGGCATCGCCGAAACCCAGGAAGTACTGGACTTCTGCGCCGAGCACGGCATCTCCTGCGACATCGAAATGCTCGACATCCACCAGATCAACGAGGCTTACACCCGCATGATCGCCGGTGACGTGAAATACCGCTTCGTGATCGACATGGCGACGCTGAAACTCTAAACCTTCAGGCCCAATTCCGCCGACAGCCGGGCTGTGACCCCTTTGATCAGGGGAATCAGCTCGGCCATTTTTTCCAGCGGCATGTACGGCACGGTGCTGGCGATGCTGATGCCGGCGACAATGCGCTTGCTGGCATCGCGAATCGGTGCCGCCACGCAGCGGATCGACGGTTCGTTGTCTTCCAGGTCGAAGGCGTAACCGCCGGCCACGTACTCGATCATGCGCTGCTGAAACTGCTCCCAGGATTGCTCTGGGTGCTGCGGCCAGAACTGATTTTTCCCGCCCACCGGCAAGCTGATTTCATACAGCCGTTGCCATTCTTCCTGCGAGTCATCAAGCATCAGCGCCTTACCAATCCCGGTACGCGCCAACGGCATGCGATGGCCGACCCGCGAACGCATTTCCGGGCCATTGCGCCCCGGATTCTTGAGCAGGTACAGCACCTCGTCGCCTTCACGAATCGCCAGATGAATGGTGTCGCCGGTCAATGCCGACAACTCATCCAGATACGGCCCGGCCAGCGTCACCAACGGCAGCTCTTCGCGCGCCTGAAAACCCAGCTCGATCAGTTTCGGCCCCAACAGATAGCCGACCTGCGGCACCACCCGCAGATAACGCTCGTCCACTAGGCAACTGGCCAGACGATGGGTGGTGCTGCGCGTCGTGCCGATCAGCCGGGCGATTTCCTTGAGATCGCGGGCGCCACTGGCCACCGCCTGCACCACACCCAGGCCGCGAAGCAGTGTCTGGGTGCCGGTCGGCGCGGCGTCCTTGGCGATTTTTGGGGCGTCTTCCTGCATATCCAGCCTTTACCGTTGAGCGAGGGAACGGGCGGCATTATGGTCGCCCGACGGCTGCGACTACAACTTGATACGCTCGACCTTGCCCACCAGCAACACGTAGGACAGCGCGCCCAGCAACGCCAGAACCGAGATATAGGTGATCGCCGGGGCAAACGAATCACCGGAGGCAAGGAAACCGATGACAATCGGCGTGGTAATCGCCGCCAGGTTGCCGATGAAATTGAACACCCCACCGGTCAGCCCGAGCAAGCGCGCCGGGGCCAGGGTCGACACCAGCGACCAGGTGATCGAGGCCAGACCGTTGCCGAAGAAAGCCAGCGCGAGGAAGGCAATCACCAGAGGCGTCGATTCGACGAAGTTGGCGCCGATGATCGAGGTGGAAATCAGCAGTCCGCCAATGATCGGTAGCTTGCGGGCGAAGCCTACGGTGTAGCCGCGACGGATCAAAAAATCCGAGAAGAACCCCGAGCACAGCACGCCGACAAACGCTGCGAGAAACGGCAGTGACGCCAGCAAGCCAGACTTGATGAAGTCCATGCCACGATATTTCACCAGGTAAGTCGGGAACCATGTCAGGAAAAACCACAAGGTCGAATTGAGGCAGAACTGGCCGAGGTAAATGCCCCACAACTTGCGCTTGCTCAGGACAATCCCGAGGTCGATCCAGCTGAATTTCGCCTTGGCCCTGGCGGCTTCGGCCTGAATATCCACCAACCCGCCACCCTCACGGATCAGCTCGATTTCCGCGTCATTGGCGCCCTTGAAATCCCGTGGTTCGCGATACACCGCGTACCAGATCACTGCCCAAAGGATGCCCACCACACCGGTGCTGACAAACACCATGTGCCAGCCATATTGGTGTTGCAGCCAGGCAAGCACCGGCGTCAGGAACGCCAGGCCGACGAACTGCCCGGAGGTGTAGAAACCGATGGCTGTGGCGCGTTCGCGCTCGGGGAACCAGGTTGTCACTACGCGGCTGTTGATCGGGTACGCCGGCGCTTCCAGCGCTCCGACCGCCATGCGCAGCACGAACAATGCGATAAAACTGGCGGCGAAACCGAGCATCACCGTGGCCAGCGACCACAGCAGCAATGCAACGCTATAGAGAATGCGCGGCGGCACCCGGTCCACCAGCCAGCCGCCGGGGATCTGCATGGCGGCGTAGGTCCAGCCGAATGCGGAAAAAATCAGCCCGACATGAATCGGATCGATGCCCAGGTCGCTGGTCAGCGCCGGGGCGGCAATGGACAGGTTGCTGCGGTCCAGGTAGTTGATCACCACCGTGATGAACAACAGGACCATGATGAAAAAACGCTTGCGACTGGGCGTCACCAACGACGCCTGCCCGGTGAGGGTTTGCGGTTGCATGGGGGTGCCTCTTCTTATGTTTATTGAGGTCATGGTGGTTGATCGTTCCTACGCTCTGCGCGGGAACGCAGCCATGCGGCCAAGAGCGTCCGGCGAGGAATTCCCACGCAGAGCGTGGGAACGATCACCGCGTGAGTATCACCACTCGGCAAAACTGCCATCGGCATGGCGCCAGATCGGGTTGCGCCAGCGGTGGCCGACGGCAGCACGCTCAATCACGTATTCCTCGTTGATCTCGATCCCCAAACCCGGCCCATTGGGGATCTTCACGAAGCCTTTGTCGTAGTCGAACACTCGCGGGTCTTTCACGTAATCGAGCAGGTCATTGCTCTCGTTGTAATGGATGCCCAGGCTCTGTTCCTGAATGAACGCGTTGTAGCAAACCGCGTCCAGTTGCAGGCACGCCGCCAGGGCAATCGGCCCCAATGGGCAATGCAGCGCCAGCGCCACGTCGTAGGCTTCGGCCATGTTGGCGATCTTGCGGGTTTCGGTGATGCCGCCCGCATGGGACGCATCGGGCTGGATGATGTCGACGTAGCCTTCGCTGAGCACACGCTTGAAATCCCAACGCGAGAACAACCGCTCACCGAGGGCAATCGGTGTGCTGGTCAGCGGCGCCAGTTCTTTCAGCGCTTCGTAGTTTTCACTGAGCACCGGTTCTTCGATGAACATCAGTTTGTACGGGTCGAGTTCCTTCATCAGCACCTTGGCCATCGGCTTGTGCACCCGACCATGGAAGTCCACGCCGATGCCGACATTCGGGCCGACCGCATCGCGCACGGCGGCAACGTTGGCCAGCGCCAGGTCGACTTTCTCGAAGGAATCGAGGAATTGCAGCTCTTCGGTGCCGTTCATTTTCACTGCGGTGAAACCACGGCTGACCGCTTCCTTCGCGGCGCGAGCAGTGTCCGCCGGGCGATCACCACCGATCCAGGAATAAACCCGGATCTTGTCCCGCACCTGGCCACCCAGCAAATCGCTGACCGACACACCCAGCGCCTTGCCCTTGATGTCCCACAATGCCTGGTCGATACCGGCCAGCGCGCTCATGTGGATCGCCCCGCCCCGGTAGAAGCCGCCACGGTAGAGCACAGTCCAGATGTCTTCGATGTTGCGTGGATCTTTACCGATCAGGTAGTCGGACAATTCCTCGACCGCAGCAGCGACGGTGTGCGCGCGGCCTTCAACCACGGGCTCGCCCCAACCGGTCACGCCCTCGTCGGTCTCGACCTTGAGGAAGCACCAGCGTGGCGGAACGATGAAGGTGGTGAGTTTGGTGATTTTCATCTCTATTGTCTCTCTTGTAGATGTAGCGCTCACAGCGCCAGAAAGTCTTAACGCAGAGCGTTCCATGCAGCGACATATGCCTTGGCGCGCACCGCTACTTCGTCAGCCGTCATGCCCGGTTTGAACAACCCGGAACCGAGACCGAAACCTTTGACGCCGGCCTCGACAAACACCTGCATGTTGTCTGGCGTAATCCCGCCCACCGGCACCAGCACCGTCCCCGCGGGCAACACCGCCAGCCAGGCTTTCACTACAGCTGGGCCCATCTGCTCGGCCGGGAACATCTTCAGCACATCCGCCCCTTCGGCCAGCGCGGCAAAGGCTTCGGTCGGCGTTGCCACGCCCGGCGACAGGAACAGCCCTGCTGCCTTCGCCGCGCGCAACACCTTGGCATCGCTGTGGGGCATGACGATCACCTGGCCGCCCGCCGCTTTCACTTGCTCGACCTGTTCCGGCGTCAGCACCGTGCCCGCGCCGATCAGGCAATCGGCGGGTAATGTGCTGCGCAGGATGCGGATACTTTCGTACGGCTCAGGGGAATTAAGCGGCACTTCGATGACGCGAAATCCGGCCGAATACAGGACTTCGCCGACGGCTGCCGCCTCTTGCGGACGCAGGCCACGCAAGATCGCGATCAGACCGTTTTGTGCCAATGCTTGCTTGAGCATGTCAGACCTCCAGTCAGGTTTAACGGGATGGGTTTGCAGTGATAAGTCCGGCGGCGACCGCCAACTGCCACAAGCCGCGTTCGGTGGCCTGCTCGGCCAGGGTCACTCGGGTAAAACCGCAGGCGTCGAGCGCCCGGCTGTAGCGAGTGCAGAGTTGGGCATTGCCAATGAGGATGATCGAGGGCAGGTGCACGCTATTGCGTCGACGCCGCTGAACATTGGCCAGGGCCGACAGTTCATGGCCGATCAACAGGCCGGACAGATAGTCCGGCTGAGCGGTAGCGCTCAGCTCGCCGGTCAGCCCCAGGCTGCGGGCACTGAACAACGTCGACAGCGGCCCGATCTCGCCATCCGCCGACAGCGCCACTTGCACGCCACGGTCAAAAGCATCGCCATCAAAAGCCCCACCGCGCTGCTGAGTGCGCCCCAGAATGCTGTGTTCGCTGAGTACGGCGAAGACTTCGCCGGTCATGAAGGTCTCGAAATGCACGATGCAGCCGTCGGCCACTTGCACCCATTTCGAATGACTGCCCGGCAGGCCTATCAGCAGATCCCTACCCGCCTCGCCCGGCAGATTCTGCAATACGCCGAGGACCTGGGTTTCCTCGCCACGCATAACGTTGGGCAAGTGCGAACGCTGAATCACACCCGGCACGATGTGCACATCGACACCGCGAAGACTGCGAACGGTTTGTAGGGAAGTTCCGAGATTGGCGACGTTCGCCGGCGTGTCGCAGTAGGCCGCTTCGCGCCAGCCCTGAGCACTGCCGACCATGCCACAGGCAATCACCGGAACGTCGGGCTGCGCGTCGAGCCAGTCACCGCAAGCCTCGTCGAAGGCCAGTTCAAAACCGTCGGCGCATGCCTGACCGGCGATGGTTCGCGGCGTCTTGGGCAACTGCATGATCCCGGACGACAGCGCACGCTGTTCCAGCACCTGGCCACCGAAGCCGAGTTTGTAAGCACGTAATGAGGTTGTCCCCCAATCGAGCGCGATCAATTGCGCCAGCATCGCTTCACCTGTTTTGTTTTTTGGCAGTGAGTGAGCTGGACTATAAACCTGGACGAGGGACAATCTCAATATATAAATATCAATCCCACATATTGAGACATCACAAAAAAAGATCGCAGCCTTCGGCAGTTCCTACAGATTCGATGTACGCCCGCAATATCGCGGTCGAAACACAATCCCGTGCAGGAGCTGCCGAAGGCTGCGATCTTTTAGAGGATCAATTACCGGCGGCAAAATCCCTTAACACCGCCCCATCCATCCGATACCGCACCCACTCTTCCTGCGGTTGTGCGCCGAGGGATTTGTAGAATTCAATCGCCGGTTTGTTCCAGTCCAGCACGCTCCATTCGAAACGGCCGCAGTCATTGGCACAGGCGATTTTTGCCAGGTGGCGCAGCAAGGTTTTACCGGCGCCGCCGCCCCGCTGTTCAGGGGTGATGTAGAGGTCTTCGAGGTACAGGCAATTGCTGCCCAGCCAGGTGGAATAGCTGAAGAAGAACACCGCGAAGCCGATCGGCAGGCCATCGCGCAGGCAGATCAGGCCATGGGCGGTAGCGCCTTCGCTGAACAGGCTGCGCTCGATGTCGGCGACGCTGGCGATGACTTCGTGGCGGGCACGTTCGAAGTCGGCCAGTTCAGTGATGAACGCGAGGATTTGCGGAGCATCGCTGGGGGTTGCCGGGCGGATTTCGATCGTCATGGACGTGCCTTGTCAAAAGTTGAAAACGCCATACTAAGTCCGCGCGCGGCGCTCGTCACATTTGAAATGAAGGAGGGGGCCTTTGTGGCTAATGTCGATTCGCTAAGTAATCTCAGCCGTAACACACTCTCCGTAGCAGCTGCCTCGCAGGCTCGGCAGCTGCTACGGATTGCATTTACGGTTTAACTTACTGGCATTGGAGCAAGCTCCCTCGCCACAAAAGAGTTTTCATACTTAGGACATTTATGAGCACCGCTGCTTTCGCACCTCTGCAGAATCTGGCTTCTGAACTGCTGCCCCATGCGCTGGAACCTGGCGAGGATGGCGCCCACGATCTGTCGCACTTGCAACGGGTATGGCACAACGTGCGCACGCTTCATGCTGAAGAAAGCGGTGATCTTGAGGTGCTGCTGGCCGCCGTGCTGTTGCACGATTGCGTGGCAGTGGAGAAGAACTCGCCGCTGCGTTCCCAGGCGTCACGGCTGGCGGCGCAGAAAGCGTCGACAGTGCTGACAGCCATGGATTGGCCTGACGCAAAAATCACCGCGGTCGTCCATGCCATTGAGGCCCATAGCTTCAGCGCCAACATCACACCCACGACCCTCGAAGCCCGAATCATCCAGGACGCCGACCGCCTCGACTCGCTTGGCATGCTCGGCGTGGCGCGTACCTTCTACATTGCCGGGCGCATGGGCAGCGCGCTGTACGACCCTGTGGACCCGGAGGCAGACGAGCGGGACTACGACGACAAACGCTTTTGCCTCGATCATTTCCAGACCAAGCTGCTGCACCTGGCAGACGGCTTCCAAACGACCACCGGCCAGCGTCTGGCACAGGTTCGCCATCAACGCTTGAAGGGATTCATGGAGCTGTTCAAGGAAGAAATCGGCGTCGGCTGAGGAGCCAGAGCCACACCGCTCGTCGTTCATCAGGCACCAATCCCGGTCGGGGACGGACCAATATCGAGTAAGGGCTCGCCAATGCGAGCGAGGAGCAACACTCGTCCATCCCAACCAAGAGGTCACCATGAACGTCGATAAAAACCTGGAAAAAGAAGTCCTGACCCGCCTGCTGCATGCCCATCCAAGTGGCTTGGGCAAGGAGGTTCTGGACAATTACCGGGGGGAGAAAGTCGTGGCCAGCACCCTTGCGACGCTGCAGGAGCGTGGGCTGATCCAGCACGGTCATGTGATCTGCAACGAAGCCGGCGAGCACTCGCTGAACCTGCCGATCAAACTCAGCGCCGCTGGGGTTGAGGCGGCGCGCAAACTGGATAACTAAACGAGCAGGAGCTGGCGAAGCCTGCGCCAGCTCCTATAGCCAGGAGAAATCCCATGCCTCGTGGAAGCAAAGACAAATACACCGCCGAGCAGAAACGCAAGGCCGAACACATCGAAGAAAGCTACGAACGCAAAGGCGTGTCGAAAGATGAAGCCGAGGCCCGCGCCTGGGCGACGGTAAACAAGCAGTCGGGTGGCGGTGAGCGCGCCGGCGGCTCGGGACGCAAGAAACCGGCCGCTGCCAAGTCTGCCGATCGCAAGGAATCAGCCCGCCGTGCCGTCGCCACCCGTGAGGGCAAACCGCGCAACAGCAAGGCGTCACGCGATACCCAGACGGTGGACAGCCTGATGAGGGAAGCCCGGGCGAAGAAGATTCCGGGGCGTTCGAGCATGCGCAAGCAAGAGTTGATCGAGGCGTTGCGCAAGGCGGGTTGAAAGTCAGGATTGAGGGTGAATTTGAGGGCCGATGGCGGCTGATCAGGCGCTAAAAGTCTCGCGGATCAACGCGTCCACCTCCGCCGCCCCCGGCGAAGTCGCCGGCCCCCAACGAGTGACCGCCAACGCCGCTGCCGCGTTCGCCCGCCGTGCCGCTTCAGCCGCCGACAAGCCCTGCGCCAACCCGGCCACAAACACCCCGGCATGGGCATCCCCCGCACCGTTGCTGTCGACGGCCGAGACCTTGAATCCCGGCACCTGCTGACGGTCGCCATGCTGGCTGATCCAGCAACCCTGCGGCCCATCGCGAACCACCATCAGGGCGTCCGTCGGCAACTGATCCGCCAAAATATTCAACGCCTCGGCAATGTCCGACGCCCCGGTAAACCGCAGCGCCTCGACACGGTTGCTGGTCCACAGATCGATGCGCGGCAGCAAGGCCTTCATCAGCGGTGCGTCCGGCGAATCCACCAACGGTCCCGGATCGAATACCACTTTGATCCCGTCCGGCAACTCCAACACCCAATCCACCAGCACCTGAGCCTTGCCGGCATGCAGCAGGCTGTAGCCGCTGACATAGACAAAGTCGCCCGCCTCGGCCGGCACACTCGCCAGGTCTTCGGCGGTCAATTCGCCTTCGGCACCGATGTAGGAAATGAACGTACGTTCGGCCGAGGCTTCAGTCAGTGCGACACACAACCCGGTGTCGCGCTCAGCACTGTGAGCGATGCCGATCCGAATGCCTTCTGCCGTCATCGCCTCCCGGGCCAGATCACCAAAACGGCCGTTGCCATGGCGCCCGAGGTAAACCACCGGCAAGCCGTTCCGTCGGGCCGCGGCCATCACATTGAAACCGCCGCCCGCCTCGAAACGGGCGGATTGCGCCAGCGCGTCACCACCCGAATGAGGCAATCTATCCACGGCCATGACCAGGTCGATGATGACTTGGCCGGTATGCAGCAGCCTAGACATGAACAGGCTCGAGCAACGCGGCGCGGCGGTCCTTGGCGCCGCCGAGCACCCAGTAAATCCCGCCAGCCACCACGAACGTCACGATCCAGCCCAAGCCGTTGTGGCCCAGCCATGAGTCGGACAGGAAGCCCCGGAACCAGACATCTTGTTCAGTGGTGCCAATGGTGGTGAAGCTGAAACCCAACACAATCGCCACCGCCCACGCACCGAATGCACGCCACTCGACGCCGCCGCGATACCAGTAGGCGCTGCTCGGGCTGACGTCCAGCAGGTCCTTGGGGCTGTAGTAATGACGATGGATCAGGTCGACCACGAAGATCCCGACCCACGCCGTGATGGGCACCGCCAGCAAGGAAATGAAGGTAATGAACGGACCGTAGAAGCTCTCGGCGATCAGCATGAAATAGATCGAGCCGGCGAAGATCGCCACGATATCGACCACCACCGCGTACACGCGTTTGACCTTCAGGCCGAGGGTCAAGGTGGTCAGCCCGGCGGAGTACACCGACAGGTTGTTCGACAGCAGTAGCCCGCCGAACGCGGTGATCAGGTACGGCACCGCCATCCAGCTCGGCAGCATGTCGCGGATCGCGACAATCGGGTCAGTGGCCGAGGCCAGATCGTTGTTACCCACCGACAGCAGACCGCCAAGGGTGATCAGCAGCACCAGCGGAATCCCCGCACCGAACGCCGCCGACGCCACCAGGCGCACGGCTTTGACGCTGCGGTGCTGGTAGCGCGACATGTCCGCGCCGGCGTTGGCCCAACCGATCCCGGTGCCGGCGGCCATGGTGCCGATGCCGATGATCATCGCGCTCAACGGTGCTGGCGTGGCGTTGAACACGGCGCTCCAGTCGATGGTCGCACAGAGGAAACCGCCGACCAGGATGTTCAGCGCACCGAACACGTAGGTTGCCCATTTCTGGATCACCAGCAATGTGGCGTGGCCGAGGCCGGACACCGACAACGTCAGCAGCACGAAAATCGCGATGAACACCAGGGTCAGCAGCGGCGCGCTTTTGGCTTCCACCGGCGAGCCGAACACTATCGAGCACAACGACAGCAGGACGAACGCGGCGGTGGTGGTATTGACCGTTTCCCAACCCAGGCGCGACATCAGCGAGACCAGCGTCGGGCCGATATTGCCGCGTACGCCGAAGATCGCCCGCGACAATGTCAGGCTCGGTGCGCGACCACGACGACCGGCAATGGAGATGATCCCGACCACCGCGAAAGAGCCGGCGGCACCAAGGATCGCGACGATGATCGCTTGCCAGATCGCCAGGCCGCGAAAGGCCACCAGCGTGGCGCCCAACGGCAAGCCGAGAATGGAAATGTTGGCCGCAAACCAGACCCAGAACAGTTGCAGCGGATGACCGTTGCACTCCCCCTCCGGCACCGGTTCTATACCACGGGTTTCCAGTTGTCCGGCGCTTTGCCCGGCGTTCGATGAACTCATGAAAATGCTCCTTGCAATTGTTATGGTGTGGGCAATCTCGGAGGACAAAACAACAGCCGGCTGTCCTGCCCGTGTTTGTGCATTCCATTGCGGGTGAAAAATTCAAGTATGCGGCGTATTCATCGCGGGCAAGCCCGCGATGGGGCCAGCTCAGTCAACGTAAAGCCAACAGACCTTTTACCAACGGTTCCAACTCCAACGAGTTAACCGCTTTAACCTGCTCGATCATCGCCATCGGCCAGCTCTCAAGCCCCAGACAGGCCCCGAGCATGGCGCCGAGCATCGCCGCGATGGTGTCGGTGTCACCGCCCAGGCTCGCGGCCATGCACAGCGCTTCAAAGGCCGTCATCTCGCCGATGGCCACTTGCTGGGCCAGCGCAAACGACACCACCACCGATTCCTGTGCGGCCACCGAAGTGCCGATCACGTCGTACAGCAAATCCGCCAGCAACGCCTTGTCGCTGTCGATGCCGATACTCCGCGCCCAACTGATGCGCGAGGCAATCCGCCCGCCGGCGACCCAGTGGCCGTGACTTTCTGCCTGCTGCGCGAATTGCTGGCCAAGGTTCAACGCCTCGCCCAGGTCCATGCCGTTGATCCCGGCGGAAACCACTGCCGCCACCGCCGCCGCACTGGCAATCCCCAGCGTGGTGTTGTGGGTCACCTGACAGGCTTGCACCACGGAGCGGATGAAACGCTCAGGATCGGCGACATCGGCCGCAATCCCCACCGGGGTGATGCGCATCGCCGCGCCATTGGTGGTGCCGTGGCGCCCGGCCTCTTCCAGCGAGTGGCCGGCGAGGATCATTTCGATCGCGCGTTTGGTCGAAGGGCCGAGCAAGTCTTGCGAGCCCTTGGCCTGCATCCCGGCTTCCCATTCGATCAATCGTTGGGCCAGTACCGCCGGGTCGATCCGGCCCTCGCCCTCGATCAACAACCGAGCGACCAGAATCGCCTGCTCGGTATCGTCGGTGATAGAACCTTTGGGCAGGTTCGCGGCAATCGGTTGATCGGGGCCGGCGTCTTGCAGATCGGTGATTTCAACGAAGCGCGCCTTGATGTCGGCGCGGCTCAGGGATTGGGTCGGCATGCCCAGCGCATCGCCCAGGGCCAGTCCATAGAACGCGCCGAGGGCACGGTTGAGCGCGGTCATTTTGGAGCTCCAAACTGCAAATGCAGACGAAAGTGCACCGGATCGAGCAGGCTTTCGACCTGCTCCATAAAACGGTTCTGACGGTCGTAGGTGGTGCGCAGGGCCTTGAGGAACACCGTGCCGACCGGGCGCCCGAGCAGTTCGGCGTCTTCGGCGTTCAAGGGTTCGGCACCGATCCACTGATCGCCGTGCTCGCCGACATAGCCGTAGGCAGCCAACGTGATGGTCAGGGAGTTATCAATCAGTCCCACTCGCGGCAGGCCTTCCAGGCCTCCGGTCGCGGGCATTAACGCGCGTTCCAGAGACACCAGCGTGCCGTCGGTGGCGCGCCGGCGACGGTCGAGGGTGATGAATTGATCGGTGCCGAACCGCGACAGCAGGTCAGGCCGAGTCACCGCCTCCAGTCGCAGCACTTCGGTATTGATCAACGCCCCGCTGTCCGCCAGTGCCTGGGCCCAGCCGCTGCTCTGATCGAGCACTACGCCGTCGTAAGTAACGATGGAACCGACTCCGCTTTGCGTGGCGATGTAGTGACGCCGTTTCAGTTCGGCCAGGGCTTCACGCAGCGTGCCGCGGCTGACCTTGAATTCTTGAGCCAACTGATGTTCACCCGGCAATAGCAAGCCGTCCTCCATGAGGCCGCTTTCGATGCGCCGGACAAGCTCATCGATAATCCGTTGTTTCTTGTCAAATCGTACCTGTCTAACCATGTACAAAGTGATAACCGAAAGGGATTAGGGCGAGCAAGGGATATTTTGTGGCTGGATTGTGTGACAGACAGACCGCTTTCGCGGGTAAGCCTCGCCCCTACAGGGGGGTCTGCACGGTACTGTAGGAGCGAGGCTTGCCCGCGAAGGCGTCGGCACATCCAGTATCCATGTGCCGGACATCCCGCTCCCCCGGGGAAAATCAGCGTTGTTTCAGTCGGTCGATCACAACCGCCAGCAACAGGATCGAACCACGAATCACGTACTGATAGAAGGTATCGATGTTCTTCAGGTTCATCGCATTCTCGATGATCGCCAGAATCAGCACCCCGGCGATCACATGCCGAATCATCCCGATCCCGCCACTCAGCGACACCCCGCCCAACACGCAGGCCGAGATCACTGTCAGCTCGAAACCCTGGCCAATCATCGGCTGACCCGAGGTCATGCGCGACGCCAGAATCACCCCGGCCAATGCACCAATCACCCCATGCACGGCGAAGATGATGATTTTGGTTCGGTCAACGTTGACCCCAGCCAGCAACGCCGCTTCCTGGTTGCCGCCGATGGCCATGGTGTTGCGCCCGTAGGTGGTGTAATTCAGCAGCCAGCCGAAAAACAGGAAGCAAACGATGGTGATCAGAATCGGCACCGGCACACCGAACAACTGGCCATTACCGAAGACGAAAAACGACTCCTGGGACACGCCGACCGCTTTGCCGTTGGCAAAGATGTAAGCCAGGCCACGAACAATCTGCATGGTCGCCAGCGTGGTGATCAACGCATTGACCCGCAGCTTGGCGATCACGATCCCGTTGATCAGCCCGACAATCAGCCCCATCACCAGCGCCGCACTGACGCCGAGGAACACGCTGTTGGTGTCGCGCATCACCACCGCCGCGACCACGCCGGCGCAGGCAATCACCGAGCCCACCGACAAGTCGAAGTGCCCCGACGCCAGGCAATACAACATGGTGCAGGCGGCAATTCCGGTGGTGGAAATCGCCAGGCCCAGACCGCGCATGTTCAGCGGCGACAGGAAGTTGTCGATCAGCAAGGTGCAGAGCACGAAGATCCCGACGGCCGCCAGCAGCATTACCCAGTCATCGAGAAAGCGTCGCAGGTCCAGCGGTTTGCGCGGGGTTGGCAGAGCGTTGTTTTGGATGGTCATAGTCACCTCTCAGTTCGCCACGTCGGCAGCGCGTTGGCGTGGCAAAGCCAGTTGCAGCAGGTTGGATTCATTGGCGTGTTCGCGGGTCAGTTCGCCGCGCATCGTGCCTTCGCAGAGCACCAGGATGCGGTCGGAAATACCCATGACTTCCATCAGGTCGCTGGACACCACAATCACGGCAATACCGCTGGCGGCCAGGTTGTGGATGATCTGGTAGATCTCGGCTTTGGCTCCGATGTCGATGCCGCGTGTAGGCTCATCGAGCAGCAGGACTTTCATCGGCATCGACAGCCAGCGACCGAGAATCGCCTTCTGCTGATTGCCGCCGGATAGGTACATGATTTTCTGCGCCGCGTTGGGCGTCTTCACCTTCAGCGCCTTGATCTGCTTGTCGGCGTTGCCCTTTTCCCACAGCCCGCGCAACAGGCAACCGAAGGTGGAATGAGCACCACGAGCACTGATGTTGATGTTCTCGGCGACACTGGCGAGCGGCAGGATGCCCTCCTTCTTGCGGTCCTCGGGGCACAGCAGAATCCCCGCCGCAATGGCATCGCGCGGTGAACGCAGTTTCAGTTCATGTCCACGCAACTCCAGGCGTCCGGCCGTGTTGCGGGTAAGTCCGCTGAGCATGCGAAACAGCTCGGTGCGGCCCGCGCCAACCAAGCCGAACAGACCCAGAATCTCGCCCTTGTGCACCTCGAAACTCACCGGTTCACGCAAACCCGGCCCCAGCAAACCGTCAACCTTGAGCGCCACCGCGCCACGCGGGCGGCTGCGGTAATCGTAGATATCCTGAATGTCGCGACCGACCATGCACGTCACCAACTGGTCATGGGTCAGCGCGCTCATGTCCTCGAAGGTGCGCACGAAGCGACCGTCCTTGAACACCGTTACCGCGTTGCAGATGCGGAAGACCTCTTCCATGCGATGGGAGACGTAGAGCACCACTTTGCCTTCGTCGCGCAGACGACCGATGATCGCCATCAAGCGGTCGATCTCCCGCGCCGACAGGCTGCTGGTGGGTTCGTCGAACGCAATCACATGCGCGCCACGGGACAGCGCCTTGGCGATTTCCACCAGTTGCCGCTGACCGAGGGACAATCGCCCGACTTTCTCTTGTGGATCGATTTCATCGGCCAGGCCTTTGAGGCAGGCCAGTGCCTGTTGCCGCAAAACGCTGCGATTGATCAGGCCGAAACTTGCCGGCAGATGCCCAAGAAACAGGTTCTCGGCCACGGTCATTTCCGGCACCAGGTGCAGCTCCTGATGGATCACCGCGACCCCGCTGCCAATGCTGTCGGCAGTGGATTTGAAGACCCTCGTCTGCTCGCCGATCCGCAGGTCGCCGCTGCTCGGCGTGTAAGCACCGCCGAGGATCTTCAGCAGCGTGGATTTACCGGCGCCGTTCTCGCCCATCAAGGCGTGAACCTGCCCCGGATGCGCGACGAAGCTGATGCCGTCCAGCGCCTTCACCCCGGGAAAGGTTTTGCCGATCCCGTTGAAGCGCAGGCTGCCGCCAATGCGCTGTTCATCTGTTTGTACGTGTGCGTGCATAACCCACCTCATCACACCGATCAGGCGGCCCCGTCGCCGGGGCCGCCAATGAAATCAACCGACCCTCAATTCCACAGGCCGATCTTTTCCAGTTCCTGCTTGAAGTTGTCGCGCGTGATCAGCGTCACGTCGTCCATGGCGGTGTATTTCGGCGGTTCTTTGCCGGTGGTGACCCACTCGTGCATCATGCTGGCGGTGTTGTAGCCCTCGATGTGCGGGCTCGGCAGCATCGAGCCGAAGAAGCCGCTGTTGGCTTTCTTCAATTCGCCGATGGCATCGGTGCCGTTGATGCCGATGCCGATTACGTTAGCCGCGGCAAAACCGGCGCTTTCGGTGGCGCGCACGCCGCCCAGCACGGTGTTGTCGTTCATCCCGCCGATGATCAGGTTTTTCGCCCCGCTCGGGAGCTTCACCAGCGCCGAGTTGGTGGCGTCCATGCTGCCAGGTACGTCGAGGGTTTTCAGGGCCGAGAACAGAATGTGGTCTTTCGGCATCCCGGCGTCTTCCAGGGCTTTAACCGAACCGTCGGTGCGTTTCTTGCCGGTATCGAGTTCGTTGAAGGTGTTGATCACCGCATAGGTTTGTTTCCAGTCCCAGCCGCGTTTTTTCGCTTCGGCGGCCATGGCGGCGCCCTGCTTCTGGCCAACTTCGAAAGCTGCCATGCCGAGGTATGGCACGTCCTCCATGAACTTGCCGCCGGCATCGACGAAACGGTCATCGACAGCGATCACTTTCAAACCGTTGAGCTTGGCCTTGGCCATGATCGCCGGGCCGAGGGAGACGTCCGGCGGGCAGATCACGAAGCCCTTGGCGCCGTTCGCCGCCAGGCTGTCGATGGCCGAAAGGGTTTTCTCGCCATCAGGCACAGCGATCTTGATGACGGTGAAGCCCTTGTCCTTGGCGGCCTTTTCAGCGAAGGCCCACTCGGTCTGGAACCAGGGCTCTTCGGCCTGCTTGACCAGAAAACCGATCTTCACTTCCTCGGCCGCCAGCAACGTACTGCTCAGGCTGACCGCGGTGACCGCCAAAGCGGCACAGCACAGGGAACGGATCCCACGACGACGTTTCATAAGCTGACTCCTTGTTATTTTTTTTGAGCGTTAGTTGAAAGCCAATACAGCGGTCGAAGCATGTAGCCAATAGTCATATCGTATGATGATTGTATTTCAGGCGTAGTTTTTCGCCTGAAACCCAAGTTATTCAGTCGTGGTACATGACCGAACGACCACCATCGATGGTGATGCACGAAGCGTTGATGAATGGCGCCTCATCGCTGGCCAGGAACACGGCAGTCATCGCCACTTCGATTGGCTGACCGATGCGGCGCGGTGGATGCAAGTCGAAGGCCCGTTGACGTTCGGCATGGGGGTCGGCAAAGCCGTTCCAGTAGTCGACGTTCAGTTGGGTTTCGATATAGCCCGGCGCGATGGCGTTGACGCGAATGCCCTTGGGTGCGTATTCGATGCCCAAGGCGCGGGTCAGCCCGAGCAAGCCATGCTTGGCCACCGGGTACGGGAAGCAGCCGGGAATGATGTGAGTGGAATGGGTCGAGGCGATGTTGATGATGCTGCCGATGCCCTGCTCGATCATCTGCGGCAGCACGGCTTTGCAGCCATACCAGGCGCCGTCCAGGTCGATGGCGAAGCAACGATGCCAGTCGTCCTCGGTCATTTGCAGCGGATCACGGAACACGTTGACCCCGGCGCAGTTGACCAGCACGTCGATGCGACCGTGAAGCTCAATGGCCAACTTGGCCATGGCGTGCAGGTCTTGCTGGCGCGATACGTCGGCCTTGATCGCCACGACATCCGCGCCTTGTTCACGCCAATGCGCCGCGACTTTTTCGACTTTCTCGGCCTGGATATCGCTGATGACCAGTTTGGCTTGCTGGGACGCAAAGGTCGCGACAATCGCTTCGCCGATCCCCTGAGCGGCGCCGGTCAACAGCACGACCTTGTTTTTCAGGCGCTCACCCTTCGGCGGTTCGGGCACCGGTGGCAAGGAAAGGGGTTCAGCCATGGATCAACACTCCTGTTCGAGGGCACGACGAAAACCGGACATCTGTCGATGTCCGGTCAAAAGGCTTTTGGGAATAGGCAGGCAGGCGTGCAAACGCCCGGGCGCCGGGGCGGCCTGAAGCACTGTCGACCCAAGGGAGGACGGTGGAATATCGCTGCATCACTTCACCTGTTTTGTTTTTTTAAGTGTGAGTGCGTGTAACTGATGGGGCCGACTATAAACCCGGCCACCAACAAATCTCAATATATAATTTTGCATCCCATATTCTGGGATTTAGCCTGCAAATCTCTGACAGGGCTTTCCGGGCACATCGACTCGAACCGACAACACCGCACCATCCAATGGATGGTTGAGCGGGCTCGCCGCACTGGTGATGTACAAGGTCTTGAAGTCTTCGCCACCAAACACGCAACTGGTGGGGCGACTGACAGGCAGTTCGATCACCCGATCGACATGACCGTCCGGGCTCAGCCTGAGCAAGCAACTGCCGTCCCAGCGGGCGTTCCAGATATAGCCCTCGGCATCCATCGCCGAGCCATCGGGGCCACCCCGTTCGTGGGGGCCAAACCAGACGCAGGCGGTGTCGAGGTTGCCGTCGGTATGGATGAAATGTTGGTACAACGTACCGTCGAGGCTGTCGGCGAAATACAGGGTTGTGCCGTCGTCGCTCCATAGCAATGTGTTGGGGATGCCGAGCCCTCGAAGCAGCGGCGTGACCCGAGCATCGCGGTCGATGCGAAACAGGCCACCGGAGCGGCGCACGATCGGCAAATCTTCGCCCTGCTCGCCGATGTTGTTTTGCATGGTGCCCAGCCAGAGCCGGCCCAAGGCATCGCAGCGGGCTTCGTTGGCGCGATTGCCGGGTTGCGGATCGGCCACACAGAGCAAGGTCAGCCGAGGCTCCAGGCCGGGAGAGTTCAGGTCCAGCCGATAAACCCCACTGCTCAATGTCACCAGGGCATCGCCACTTTCGCAGGGGATGAATGCGGACACGTGTTCCGGCATCTGCCAGATTTCCACATTGGCGCCGAGCAATCGCAGCGCCTGTTGGCCGGCGATATCGACCCAGTACAGCGCCTGGGTCGGTGCATCCCAGAACGGACCTTCACCGAGTCGCGCACGGTGCTCGGTAACCGCAGTCCACGTCATGAAACCTCCTTTTTATGCTTTTATGTGGGAGCGAGCCTGGTCAGCTTGCCTTCTTGTCGGCCATGACTTGGGGGTAAAACCGTTTGATCGCCAGGTCGGCGTTATCGATCAGGGTCATGCAGGCCCACACACCCCGCGCAGCATCCCGGGCGGCGATGGCGTCGGCCATGTCTTTGTGAATCGGCAAGGTGCGGCGCAGTTCGTCCGGGTCGGCGGCAGACACTTCGAACGACACCGCCAGCAGCGCGCCGAGGGCCGGGACCATTTGTTCGATGAATTGATTGTGGCTGGCGGCGAGGATGCACTCGTGGAAGAACTGGTCGGCGCGGTTGTAATCGATGCCGCTGTCTACGGCTCGTTCCAGCGCGTTGTAGGCCTGAAGCACGGCTTGCACTTGTTCCACCGTCGCGCGCTCGCAGGCCCAACGCACCGCCATCGGTTCGATGGTACGACGCAGGTCAAGCAAGTCGTCGACGAAGTTTTCCGGCAAACCGCTGCGCGACAGCCAGCCGACGACTTGTGGATCGAAGAGGTTCCAGCGCCGTACCGGCAACACCCGCGTGCCGACCTTCGGCCCGACTTCGAGCATGCCTTTGGCGACCAGGGTTTTGATCGCTTCGCGGATGACCGTACGGCTGACCCCAAGCTGCTCGCCCAAGTCGGCTTCAACCTTGATGGTCTGACCGGGCTTCACCTGGCCAGCGGCAATCCAGCACCCCAGCCAATCAACCGTCGACGCGTGAAAACTGCTGGACATGGGTACCTCACCGCCCGGTGAAAATAAAAATGAAACGACACGAAAGCCGTTCGCAATGGATGCCCACGCTAATCATCATATGATTGGGTGTCAATTGGATTTTTCTGGAGTTCTTGCCAACACAGGCATGACTGTTCGTCCGATTACTCCCCCGGCGCTTTGAACCCACCCACTTTGTAAACTACGGTTAGCCCGCAACAGATCAGGCTGTTTCACTAAAATCCGCTATCGTCAGGTATGAACATGGACATGGATGCGTCTACGAAATACCCCATTGTGTTGGTTCACGGTCTTTTCGGCTTCGACAGAATCGCCGGTTATCCGTACTTCTTCGAAATCGAGGAAGCCCTGGAACGTGCTGGTGCCCAGGTGTTTGCCGTGAATATTCCAACCGTCAACGGCAATGAGGAACGCGGTGAAAAACTGCTCGAACACGTCGACCGCATCTTGCGGGAAACGGGCGCCGCCAAGGTCAATCTGATCGGCCACAGCCAAGGTCCGCTGGCCGCACGCTACGTCGCAGCCCTGTACCCGGAAAAGGTTGCGTCGGTCACCTCGGTCAGTTGCCCTAACCACGGCTCCGAGATTGCCGACCAACTGCACAAGGCACTGACACCCGGAGAATTACCCGAAGCCTTGGTATTAGCCCTGTTAGGCGCAGTCGGCACCTTCATTTCGTTGATCAGTGGCCATCCGGAAAACCCCATCGACCCTCAAGCGGCGTTCGAATCGCTGACCAGCGCAGGCCTGGCCGCCTTCAATCGCAAGTACCCGCAAGGGCTGCCAAAGGTTTGGGGCGGGGAAGGCAACGAAGTTGAGAACGGCGTGTATTACTACTCCTGGAGCGGGATAGTGCAGAACTTTCAAAGCCTGCAACTCCTCGACCCGACCCATTTGAACTGTAAAGTGCTGTCGCAGCTATTTTATAAAGAGAAGCACGCCAATGATGGGCTGGTCGGCCGCTACAGCTCTCATTTGGGCAAAGTGATCCGCTCGGATTACCCCATGGACCACTTTGATGCAGTCAACCAGATGGCCGGGATCAACAGTTGGAACGTGAGCCCGGTGATGCTCTACCTAGAACATGCCGCCCGGCTGAAGAGCAAGGGTTTGTAAGCCCATAAAAAAAGGCCCGTTGCAATAACGGGCCGTTTCATTTCTCGGGTTCAGCGCTTACGGCTCAAGTCCGATCGGGAAAAACTCGCCACCGCTCCAGACACCGAGCCAGCTCTGCCCGTCAATCTCACGGCTCACCGCCAGCTCTACCAATTGGTAGAACACATTGCGGTGAATCAGCGCTTCAAGGTTGCTGCGCACATGCACGTACGGTGCGGGTTCCTGAGTCACCGGGTCGATCACCACGCGCATGGGGTGCTCGACACCGGCGTCGGTGGTTTCATCGACGTTGGTGGTAAAGCGCAAGACCTGAGCCTCACCCTCGCCTTCGACTTCCAGGGCTATCGCCACGAACGGTGCATCGTCGACCTTGATGCCGACCTTTTCGACTGGAGTAATCAGAAAGTAATCATCGCCGTCGCGGCGAATGATAGTGGAGAACAGCTTGACCATCGGCTTGCGCCCGATCGGCGTGCCCAGGTAATACCAGGTGCCGTCGCGGGAGATGCGCATGTCGATGTCGCCGCAGAAGTCGGGGTTCCACAAGTGGACCGGTGGCAAACCTTTGGTTTTGGGGATTTGTCCCAACAGGTCATTGGCTTTTTGCGGGCCACTCATGGCGTTCTCCTTTTAATTACTGATCGCTGAGCCCCAACAGGCTACGAGCGTATTGCTCCAGCGGCGGGCCCAGAAGATCTTCTGGCCTGTTATCGTAGAACGTCAGTAAACCGCCACGACTCTTGATACGTGCAGTATCGATCAAATACTGGGTGCTGGTCTCGATCAACATGATCTGAATGACGCCACTGTCGATCCCGAGGCGATCCGAGCGCTCCTGGTCGATCAAATCGTCCGCGTTGCCGATACGGTCGTCGGCCTTGGCAAAACGTGTATAGAGCAGGTAGTGAGCACCGGCGGCACGGGCTTCTCCCATGGCGGCGTCGAGGCCTTCCGGCGCGCGGGCGCGGCGGACCATCGGGAAATATTCGATAAAGCCGTTGAAGGCTTCTTCGGCCACCACGTTAGGTCGCGGAGAAGCAATGCCCGGTGGCGCGAAGGCGCCCTGGGCGATGTAGATGAAGGAGTCCGGCTGAATGCGGATGTTATTCACGCGACGGCTGTCGCTATGGTCCAGCAGCCCCACGTCGCTCATGTGGTAGCGAGTTCCTTCGGCCATATCGCTGACATTCATGCAGCCGCCAAGTGCCAAAACGGCCAGCAGCAAAACCAGGCTACGCATCCTTCCCTCCAGAAGCCGGTGACGGAAAACCGGCGAATGGCCGAGGGATGCAGCTTCCGCGCCAGCTCATGCCAGGATCATCTTTGTAGCAGCTGCCTAAGGCTGCTACAGATCGCGTTCAGCCGCCGATGATTTTCATGATGGTCGCGCCACCGGAGAACGCCACTTCCTGCTTGTCCCCCAGAGCCTTCACCAGCAGTCGCTGCAAGGCCGGCAATGCCTGATGACGGGGTTTGTCCAGCAGATCGCCGACATAGTGGCGATTGCTCGACGACAGGCAGCCATGCAGCCAGCCAGTGGACGACAAGCGCAGACGCGAGCAGGTGCGGCAGAACGGCACGCTTTCGTTGGCGATCACGCCGAAGTGGCCCTGTCCCGGAATCTCGTAGCGCACCGCCGTGGCATCGACCGGCGCGTCGGCCTGCAGGTATTCGTAGTGTTCGCCGATCAGGCTCAGCAATTGCTGAAGGCTGACGAACTGTTGCAGGAAGGCGTTGGAATCACTGGCCAAGTGCCCCATGCGCATCAACTCGATGAAGCGCAGCTCGTAGCCGCGTTCCAGGCAGTAATCGAGCAATGGCATCACCTGATCGAGGTTTTGCCCACGCAGCGGCACCATATTGACCTTGATCTTCATGCCGGCTGCCGCGGCCTGGGCCATGCCGTCGAGCACGGTCGCCAGATCGCCGCCGCGGGCAATGCTGCGGAAAGCCCCGGCGTCCAGGGTATCGAGGGAAACGTTGATGCGCCGAATGCCGGCATCCACCAGCAGCGGCAGCTTCTTCGCCAACAGCTGGCCATTGGTGGTCAGGCTGATGTCCGCCAGCCCCATCTGCCCGACGGCGGTCATGAAGGCTTCGAGCTTGGGGCTGACCAGTGGCTCGCCACCGGTAATGCGCAGGCGCTCGATGCCGGCTGCTTCGATCAGATAAGCCACGCCGCGTGCCATCGCCTCGGCCGACAACTCATCCTGCGCAGCCACCAGCCGTTTGCCGTTGGGCACGCAGTAGGTACAGGCGTAGTTGCAGGCGGAGGTCAGACTGATCCGCAAATTGCGAAAACGCCTGCCTTGACGGTCAACGATCATGGATCACTCCGGCGAAAGAAGATTCGAACGCGCAAAACTTGACTCACAAATCAAGTTTTAGCAAGCCCTATGCCTGAGTATATTCCTGCGGTACTGCGCCACGTAGCTAAATCATGGCTCATGGCGCAATTAGACAACTGGATGGCTCAGCTGCTCGGAGTGTCGGTATCGCGCTTGCGCTTGTTGCCCATGCGCACGCCGATGTCCATCAGGAACTGGAAAAAACCTTCCTGATCTTCCAGCACATTGCTCCAGAACGGCGAGTGATACAGCGCCACGGCGCCATGCACCAGCGCCCAGGCTGCGCAGTAATGGAAGTAAGGAGGCACGTCTTCGAGCTTGCCTTCGCTGATCCGGCCCTTGATCAGCAGGGTCAGGCGTTCGAAGTTCGAGGCGCGGATCTTGTGCAGTTCCTCGACCATCTCCGGTACCTGGTTGCCCTTGACCACCTTTTCTTCCAGGCGATCGAACAACCGATAGCGTTGCGGATCGCGCATGCGGAATTCGAAGTAGGCCCGGGACAGGGCTTCCTTGTCCTTATCGACATCGGCGGAATGCAACAGCTCGTTCAAATCACGCTCGTAGTCGAGCATCAGGCGCAGGTAGATCTCCGCCTTGGATTTGAAGTGCTTGTAGATCGTGCCTTTGCCGATACCTACGGCATCAGCAATCATCTCGACGGTGACACTGTCTTCACCTTGTTCGAGGAACAGCTTGAGCGCGGTATCGAGAATTTCTTGCTCGCGGCGACGAAACTCACGGACCTTACGAGGTTCTTTATGCATAAGAAAAGGTCTGTAGGGGTCAAAATTCGAAGCCGCGTATTATGCCTAACTTACGCCAAAATGCACGGATCATCCGACCATATATGTGTTTCTTGATGAATTCAGGCGACCTCGCCGGTTGATGAGAACTCAACCGAAGCGCACGTATTCCAAATTTGTTTAAAAACCCGACCAACCAAACTGGACTCGGCGCGATACTGATCAATACTTCAACTGTCGGCGAGGCATCTCCCCCAAGTGTCGCGCCGATGAAGGTACCAAAGGATTGCGTGCCTTTGTTTTACTCCTAATGGTCTTAACCCGGATTCACCCCCCAGAACCCGGGTTTTTTTTGCCTGCAATTTGGGAGCAAAGCCCGCCACAGGTTGCGACTTTTTCCAACGTTACGCCGATGCCCTGACGTGCGCCAACGGAAATAACCGCTTGAAATTCTCGGTAGTCTGCTCGGCAAATCGCTCGTAGGGCTCGCCTCGCAACATTGCCAGAAATTCCGCTACCTCACGCACGTACTGCGGCAGGTTCGGTTTGCCGCGATACGGGATCGGCGCCAGGTACGGCGAATCGGTTTCCACCAGCAAGCGGTCGGCTGGCACTTTGCTGGCCACATCGCGCAAGGCATCGGCATTGCGAAAAGTGACAATACCGGACAGGGAAATGTAATAACCCATATCCAGCGCGGCCTTGGCCATCTCCCAGTCTTCGGTGAAGCAATGCAGAACGCCTGCTTGAGGCAGCGCCGCCTCACGCAACAGTTCGAGGGTGTCGGCCCGGGCGCCCCGGGTATGGATGATTACCGGCTTGCCGGTCTGTTGCGCCGCTTGCAGGTGCAGGCGGAACGACTCCTGCTGCAACTCTGCCGCTTCCGGTTCGTAGTGGTAATCCAGGCCGGTTTCCCCGATCGCCACCACCCGCGGATGATTGAGTTCGCGCAACAGCCAATCCAGCGCCGGAGCGGCACCCGGCTGCACGTCCAGCGGATGCACGCCGACCGAACAATCGACGTCGTCGTAACGTTCGGCCAACGCCTTGACGTCGGCGGCGTTATCGGCGCTGACGCCAATGCACAGAAAGTGCCCTACTCCCCTCTGACGAGCCGCGTCGAGCGCGGCATCCAGAGAGCCGTTGTGGGCGGTGAGATCGAGGCGATCAAGGTGGCAATGGGAATCTACAAGCATAAAAGGGCTGCAACTTACATCGTATGAGTGGGACGGTCGGACTTCAGAGCTCCGGCCAGATGGGTTTCGATTCGACTGCGCGCGGTGTTATCGCCTTCGTTGAATTGCACGCCGACTCCAGCGGCGCGGTTGCCCTGGGCACCTTTGGGGGTAATCCAGGTGACCCTGCCGGCGACCGGGATCTTTTCCGGTTCGTCCATCAGGTGCAGCAGCATGAAGACCTCATCGCCCAACTTGTAGCTCTTGTTGGTCGGGATAAACAGGCCACCGTTCTTGATGAATGGCATGTAGGCCGCATAGAGCACGGACCTGTCCTTGATGGTCAAGGACAAAATGCCATTGCGCGGCCCCGGACTGATGGGTTCGTTCATGCTGACCTCCATTTCTGATGATCAGAGTCTAGTCACCTCTGGGCAGGCAAGGATACCCATTGCACCAACAGCGCCTCCAGCAACAGCGCCGGATTGAGGTTGGCCTTGCTCATCACTTTCTGCCGCTGGGCTAGAATCCAGTCCTGAATATTCAGGACTTTATCCTGAGCGGCTTTCTGCGCCAGGTATTGAATCACCTTGCGCATGTCCGCCAGCCCCAGCCCCGCTTCATCCTGAGTCAACTGATAACGCAGGATCAGGCTCGACCAGTCGCAGAACCAGTCGAACAGCAGCAACATGGGAATGGTTTTCCATTCTTCGGCCAGTTGCGTCGGCGATTGCTGCTGCTTGAGCAACCTCTTCACGCCCTCGACCACCAGCGCCCGCTGCTCGCGCACGCCCTGGGCCTGCAATTTGACCGCGGCCAATGGCGAACCGGCAGCAAGGGTCAGCAGTTCAATGCGCTCGTCTTCCGAGCAGTCCGGCAACGTCTTGGCCAGCCACGCCAGACTCATGGCTTCGCTCGGCAAAGGACAGGCCTGCTGTACGCAACGGCTCTTGATGGTCGGCAGCAGACGACTGGTCTGGTGGCTGACGAGCAGCAATACGGTGTCGCCGGACGGCTCTTCAAGGCTTTTTAGCAAGGCGTTGGCGGCGTTGATGTTCATCGACTCGACCGGCTCGATCAGCACCACTTTGCGACCGCCCATCTGCGAAGTCTGAACCACGAAGCTGACCAGGTCACGCACCTGATCGACCTTGATCGCCTTGTCTGCCTCTTCCGGTTCCAGGACGTAGTTGTCGGGATGACTACCGGCCTTGAGCAGAAGGCAGGATTTGCATTCACCGCAGGCGCCCTGGGCGGTCGGACGCTGGCACAACAAACTGGCCATCAACCGCTCGGCCAGCGCACGCTTGCCGATCCCGGCCGGGCCATGCAGCAGATAGGCATGGGCGTGCTGGGCACGACCGGCCAATTGCTGCCAGAGACTGTCCTGCCACGGATAGGCTTCAGCCACGGGTCAACTCCAGCAGACGTGGCAGCAAGACATCCAGAGACTGCTGAACCTGCGCCAGCGGTTGAGCGGCATCCACCAGGACATAACGCGCAGGATCCGCTTTGGCACGCTCGAGGAAGGCACTGCGCACGGCATCGAAGAACGTGCGGCCTTCAAGCTCGAAACGGTCCAGGCGACCGCGGGCGCTGGCGCGGGCCAGGCCCACTTCCACCGGCAGATCGAAGATCAGCGTCAAGTCCGGGCGCAGATCGCCCTGGACGAATGTTTCGAGGGTCGCGATACGCTCCAGCGACAAACCGCGACCACCGCCCTGGTAGGCATAGGTCGAATCGGTAAAACGATCACACAGAACCACCGCGCCACGGGCCAGCGCCGGGCGGATCACCTCGGCCAGGTGCTGGGCTCGC
>Ga0207655_1000929_pt1 | contig 30419 bp, 28 predicted proteins | sample KBSM44metaG_FD_184398 | JGI IMG/M metagenome (GOLD analysis project Ga0207655, IMG submission 184398) | Miscanthus rhizosphere microbial communities from Kellogg Biological Station, Michigan, USA - KBS M4-4 metaG (SPAdes) (version 2) | ecosystem: Host-associated > Plants > Roots > Rhizosphere >... | reverse complement strand
GCGTGACCGCAGTGTCGCTCGAACCACACCTGTCTACGCTATACCTGTGCGAGACTCATTCAGGAATCCAGCGCAATTATGAATGTCCTGATCGTTGATGACGAACCCCAAGGCCGTGAACGCCTCACCCGGCTGCTCGGCGAACTGGAGGGTTACACCGTGCTGGAGCCCAGCGCCACCAACGGCGAGGAGGCCCTGGCGCTGATCGAAAGCCTCAAGCCCGATGTGGTCCTGCTGGACATCGGCATGCCAGGCCTGGATGGCCTGCAGGTCGCCGCTCGCCTGTGCGAACGCGAGGCGCCGCCGGCGGTGGTGTTTTGCACCGGGGACGATGAATACGGTGCCGAGGCATTCAAGGACAGTACCCTCAGCCATGTGACCAAGCCTTTCCAGCCCCAGGCGTTGCGCGATGCCTTGCGCAAGGCCGAAAAACCCAACCGTGCCCAATTGGCGGCGCTTACCCGGCCAGCCAACGAAGGTGGTGGCCCACGCAGCCACATCAGTGCCCGTACACGTAAAGGCATCGAATTGATCCCTATACCCCAGGTGATCTATTTCATCGCCGACCACAAGTACGTGACCTTGCGCCACGAAGCCGGGGAAGTACTGCTCGATGAGCCACTCAAGGCCCTGGAAGACGAGTTTGGCGAACGCTTCGTGCGCATCCACCGCAATGCGTTGGTCGCCCGCGAGCGCATCGAACGCCTGCAGCGCACCCCGCTGGGGCACTTTCAGCTGTACCTGAAAGGCCTGGACGGCGACGCCCTGACCGTCAGCCGCCGGCATGTGGCTGGGGTGCGCAAGATGATGCAGACGCTCTGAGGCCGTCTGCGCAAACCTGTGGCCTGGTTCTGCCCTTGTGGGAGCGGCCTTGTGTCGCGAAAGGGCCGCAAGGCCGCTTTCACACAAAGCCGCACATGACCTGTTGATCCGTATCTGCAAGCGATACCGGCGATGCTGTTATCATCGGTGGTATTTCTCTGGATCGGGGCGTTCCATGTCCACTCGCGAAATCCGCATTGCCACCCGTAAAAGTGCCTTGGCCCTGTGGCAGGCCGAATACGTCAAAGCCCGTCTCGAGCAGGCTCACCCGGGTCTGCTGGTGACCTTGGTGCCCATGGTCAGCCGTGGTGACAAGCTCCTCGACGCGCCGCTGGCGAAAATCGGCGGCAAAGGCCTGTTCGTCAAGGAGCTGGAAACCGCCCTGCTGGACAACGAAGCCGACATCGCCGTGCATTCGATGAAGGACGTGCCCATGGACTTCCCCGAAGGCCTGGGCCTGTACTGCATCTGCGAGCGTGAAGACCCGCGTGACGCCTTCGTTTCCAATACGTTCGACAGCCTCGAAGCACTACCTGCCGGCAGCATCGTCGGCACCTCCAGCCTGCGCCGCCAGGCCCAGTTGCTGGCGCGCCGGCCAGACCTGCAAATCCGCTTTCTGCGGGGCAACGTCAACACCCGCCTGGCCAAGCTGGATGCCGGCGAGTACGACGCCATCATCCTCGCCGCCGCAGGCCTGATCCGTCTGGGCTTCGAAGACCGCATCACCTTCACCATCAGCGTCGATGACAGCCTGCCGGCTGGCGGCCAGGGCGCCGTGGGTATCGAGTGCCGCAGTGCCGACGTTGAGATTCATGCATTGCTGGCGCCACTGCACCATGCCGATACCGCCGATCGGGTGGTGGCCGAACGTGCCCTGAACAAGCACCTGAATGGCGGCTGCCAGGTGCCGATCGCCTGCTATGCGGTGCTTGAAGGCGACCAGCTGTGGCTGCGTGGCCTGGTCGGCCAGCCGAGTGGCGGAACGCTGCTGGTGGCCGATGCCCGTGCCCCTCGCACTGCTGCCGAAACCTTGGGCGTACAGGTAGCCGAGGACTTACTGAGCCAGGGCGCCGAGGCCATCCTCAAGGAAGTCTATGGCGAGGCCGGCCACCCGTGAGCCAATGGCGCCTGTTGCTGACCCGGCCTGCCGAGGACTGCGCGGCACTGGCGCAAAGCCTGGCGGAGGAGGGCGTGGGCAGCAGTTGCCTGCCACTGCTGGCGATTGAGCCCGTTACGTTAGAGACCCCGCAGCGATTGTTACTGGAAGGCCTGCACGGCTTCCAGGCAATCATCGTGGTTAGCAAGCCTGCCGCCCGCCTGTTGCTTGAGCAACTGGCCAAGGCCAGCCTTCAGCCGCCACGCCAAGGCTGGTTCACGGTGGGCGAGGCAACCGCTGCGGTGCTGCAGGGGGCGGGGTTGGAGGTGAGCGCTCCGCCGCGTGGCGATGACAGCGAAGCCTTGCTGGCGCTGCCGGCCCTGCGCCAGGCAGTTGCCGCGCCGGCACCGCGTGTGTTGATCGTTCGCGGCGTCGGAGGTCGCGAACTGCTGGCAGAGCGTCTTGCAGAGCAAGGTGCTAGTGTCGAATATCTGGAACTGTATCGTCGCTACCTGCCGGTATACCCGGCGGGTACGCTGATGCGCCGCATCGAAGCGGAACGCCTCAATGGCCTGGTGGTCAGCAGTGGGCAGGGTTTTGAACATTTGCAGCAGCTGGCCGGTGCGGATTGGCCGCAGCTGGCACGCCTGCCGCTGTTCGTGCCCAGCCCACGGGTCGCCGAGCAGGCCAGGGCCGCCGGAGCCCAACAGGTTGTGGATTGCCGTGGCGCCAGTGCCACGGCCTTGCTGGCAGCCGTGCAGCGTAGCGCTGCACCTGCCTCTTAAGGCGCTAAGCTGTACGCGATGCGCCCCCATGCAAAGGATGGATACGTGAGCGAGACTGTCTTGTCCAATAACGATCAGCCGTCGGCACAGACGCCGGCGGAACCCGTTACCGCCCCACCTGCCAAGCGCTCCGGCAGTGGCCTGGCAGCGCTGGCCCTGTTGCTTGGCGCGGCCGGGGTGGCGGTAGGTGGCTGGGGTGTCTGGCAGGTGCGTCAACTGCAAGGCAGCGAGTTCAACCAGGGCCAGCACATCGAGGCGCTGACCCAGCGCGCCGAAGCCCTGCAGCAGCGCGAACAGCAGATCAGCGCGCAACTGGCCAGCTTGCCTGCAGCCAGCGAGCTGGAAGACCGCCGACGCCTGGTGGCGCAATTGCAGGGCGACCAGCAGCGCCTCAGCCAGCGCCTGGAAACCGTGCTGGGAGAAAGCCGCAAGGAGTGGCGCCTGGCAGAAGCCGAGCACCTCTTGCGCCTGGCTACCCTGCGCCTTTCGGCCTTGCAGGACATCACCAGTGCCAAAGCCTTGGTCGAAGGCGCCGACGAAATTCTGCGCGAGCAGAGCGACCCGGGTGCTTTCGCCGCCCGGGAGCAACTGGCACGCAGCCTGGCCACGCTCGGCAGCACCCAGCAACCGGACCGTACTGGCCTGTTCCTGAAACTGGCAGCACAGCGTGAGCTGGTACAGCAGCTAAGCGCCCAGTCGCCCGAATTCGACACCAATGCCGATGCGCTTGGCGCCCTGACCGCCGATGGTGATGGTGCCAGCCGGCTGTCGCAGTGGTGGGCAGAAATCTCCAAGTACTTCCAGATCGACTTCAACGCCGATGAAAACGTGCGGCCACTGCTGGCCGGGCAGCAGCTGAACCAGCTGCGCCTGGCCCTGAGCCTGACCATCGAACAGGCCCAGTGGGCGGCGCTCAATGGTGACGCCAAGGTCTACACACAGGCGCTGGATGATGCCCGCAGCGTGCTGCTGGCGAACTTCAACGCCGACAACCCGCAAAGCAAGGCCATGCTCGACAGCCTCAATGCGTTGGCCGATCAGCCCGTGTCCGTGGTTACCCCCGACCTCAGCGAAAGCCTGGCGGCAGTGCAGGCCTACATTCAGCGGCGTCATCTGCCGGCCGAGGCTGAAGGGGGCAAGCCATGAAGCGTGTCTACCTGCTGGCCGTGCTGGCAATCGTGGTTGCCGCCGCGCTGGGCATCGCAGTCGCCAAGCACAGCGGCTACGTGCTGATTTCCTATGGTGGTTTCCGCTATCAATCGGGGCTGTGGGCGGCCCTGGCCGGCTTGCTGGCCGTGGTCGCGCTGTTGTGGCTGTTGCGCTACCTGGTCGGCCTGGTGCTGACCTCCAGCGGTGTGGTCAACCCGTGGTCGCGGCGTAACCGCAGCCGGCGCATCCGTGTGGCCATCGAGCAGGGCCAGCTCGATCTTGCCGAGGGTCGCTGGGCCAGCGCTCAGCGTCACCTGCACCGCGCCGCCGAGGCCGAGCGCCAACCGCTGCTGTATTACCTCGGTGCCGCGCGTGCTGCCAACGAGCAAGGCCGCACCGAAGACAGCGACAACCTGCTGGAGCGTGCCTTGGAGCGCCAGCCGCAAGCGGAACTGGCCATTGCCCTGACCCATGCCCAGTTGCAAATGGACCGTGGTGAAACCGATGGGGCTCTGGAAACCCTGCTGGCCATGCAGGAGCGCCACCCGCACAACAGCCAGGTGTTGCGCCTGCTGCAACGCCTGTACCTGGAGCGCGGCGACTGGTCCGCACTGATCCGCCTGCTGCCCGACCTGCGCAAGGGCAAGGTGTTGCCGCCCGCCGAGCTGGCCGCCCTGGAGCAGCGTGCCTGGGGCCAGAACCTGAGCCTGGCCACCACCCGTGGCGAGGACGCGCAAACTGCACGTCAGGCCCTGGAGCGCGCCTGGCAACAGCTGACCGCAGCCCAGCGCCAGGAGCCACAGCTGGTGTTGGCGTACGCCGAGCAATTGCGCCAGGTAGGTGCCCAGAGCGAGGCCGAGCACGTGCTGCGCACTGCCCTCAAGCGCGAATACGAAAGCCACCTGGCCCGCCTTTATGGCTTGGTGCGCGGTGATGATCCGGCGCGTCAGCTGCAAACCGCAGAAGGTTGGCTCAAGGCCCACCCGCAAGACGCCAGCCTGCTGCTGACCTTGGGCCGTCTGAGCCTGCAGAACCGCCTGTGGGGCAAGGCGCGTGATTACCTGGAAAGCAGCCTGCGCATGGAGCGCAACCCCGAGGCCTGTGCCGAGCTGGCTCGCTTGCTCGCGGGGCTGGGCGAGACCGAGCGCAGCAACCAGCTGTTCCAGGAGGGCCTTGGCCTGCTGGACGAACGCCTGCTGGCGCTGCCTTTGCCCGAAGGTGTACGCGCCTGACCCACCCCAAGGCCCGCGCCAAGGTGCGGGCTTCGGGAGCGGGTAATTTATCGATTGCTGTCAGTTAGATCCGTAGTCCATTCCTTCCGGCGCTTCCCACTCCATCGCTGGAAATTTCCTACGCGATTCAGCGACTTGTCGCTGCTGTCGTGCCTTGAAACAAAGCGTGTCTTTCCTCTACCGTTTCAAACCACAACATCTCCCCGGGACTTACCCAGCCCATGCTTCCGGCCCATTTGCGCACCCTTTTTCTTCCTGCCTGCCTGGCTGCAATGGCGGTACTGGTTGTTTCATTCCACCTGGAAAACACACTGGGGTTGGTGCCTTGCCCCTTGTGCTTCAGCCAGCGGTTACTGCTTGGCCTTTACGCGCTGCTGTGCCTCGCGGCGGTGCTGCAGGCACCGGGCACGCGGGGCACCCTTCGTTATGCGCGGGTGGCGCTGGGCTGCTCGCTGGCCGGCGCGGTGCTGGCCGCGCGGCATGTCTGGTTGCAGGGCGCTCATGGGGTCATCCATATGTGCCCGGCGCCGATCGGGCGGGTGTTCGAGCACTCCTGGGCCGAGGCGGCGCGGCAACTGTTGCTGGGGGGGCCCGATTGCAGCTCGCTTACCTGGAGCTTTCTCGACCTGACACTGCCGGAGTGGAGCCTGTTGGCCTTCCTGCTGCTGGCGGTGCTGCCCTTGAGTTGCCTGCTGGCGTATCGTTTCCGCACCCTGGCAAGAACATGACCTGGCGCAAGGTTGCGCCATTAGCGCGACCAATGGCGATATAACAGTGTATTAAACACTTGTATGAACTTTGTGTGCTGCGTACCTTGAAGGCCAGCACGCGCGGGAATAATCTCCCAGCACGCATACCGAAAACACAACTGCTCGATGCCGTCCTGCTGATGACACCTTTGTGCTGCGCGGTCGTGGTGCGAGGTGCAGCGGCATCTACCCAGAAGGGAAGAGATCGCCATGCTCGATAGTTGTCAGAACGCCCAGGAACGCTGGGGTGGGGTTCACAAGCTGATCGACCGTTGGCTGGAGGAGCGCCAGGAACTGGTGCAGGCTTTTCGCGCCCTGCGCGATGTGAAGCCAGCCTTTGCCGACAAGGACACCAACGGGGACTTTTGCGCGCTCCTGGTCGATTACGTTTCGGCGTGGCACTTCGAAGTCTGCGAGCAATTGGCCAGCGAGGCCAAGGCTTTCGGGGACGAGAAGGCGCTGAAGCTGGCCGAAGAAATCAACCCACGGATCAACGACAGCACACAGATCGCACTGGCCTTCAATGACCATTGCGCCAAGGGTGAGTGCAAGGACACCGAGCGCTTTGCCGAAAAACTGGCCAAGTTGGGCGGGCTGTTGCATGAGCGCTTCGAACTTGAGGATTGCCTGATCGAGGTGCTGCACAACGCGCACAAGGAAGAAGGCGCGGTGCAGGCCTGAAGGTTGGCGTCAGTCGCCAACCGCCAGCAGTTCGATCTCGAACACCAGGGGGGTGTAGGGGGCAATCAAATCACCCGCCCCCTCGGCGCCATAGGCTTGCGCTGAAGGAATCACCAGGCGCCATTTGGCGCCCGCGTGCATCTTCGGCAAGGCCACCTGCCAGCCCTCGATTACAGAATCCAGGTTGAACCACTGGGGCGTCTGGTTCTGGTCGAACACCGAACCATCAGGCAACCTGCCCACATAACGCACCTGCACCTTGCCGCCTGCTTTTGGCTGCGCACCCGTACCTGCTTGCAGTTCGCTGTAGAGCACACCTTCCGCTAGTTCGTGTACCCCGTAACGCCCACGCTCGTTGGCCATGAAGCGTGTTTCTGCGGCCTGCAGCTTTTGCACCGAGGCGTCACCTTCCTGCGCTTCATGCTGCTGGAGCACCGCCTGCATGCGTGCCTTGTCGAGCTTGAGGGGTTGCCCCTGATAGGACTGCTTCAGGCCTTCGACCAGTGCATCCAGCTGCAAGCCCGGCATCTCCTGACGCAGCCGCTCACCCAGGCTGGCGCCCAGGCTGTAGGCCAGGTCATGGTCGTCGCTGTCGGCCAAGGCGATGGGGGCCAGCAGGCATAAACCTAAAACAAGATATCGAGGCAACGCCTGACTCCCAAATACCAGCAGTGATTAATTCAGCAACTACACTTTCACGCAGCTGCAAGATAACAACTTTGCCCAGGCATGCAACGCGGCGTAAATATTACGGTCAACATGCCCTAGCGGCGGTAGCAGCAGAAGCATAGTATGAGCCGCAATCTCGTCAGCCAGGAGGTAAACCATGTCGGCCAAAAAGAAGCCAGTAAGTACGCCGTTACACCTGCTCCAGCAACTTTCGGGCAGCTTGCTCGAACACTTGGAAGAAGCCTGCTCGCAAGCGCTGGCTGATGCGGAAAAACTGTTGGCCAAGTTGGAAAAACAGCGTGGCAAGGCGCAGGAAAAACTGCACAACGGTCGCCTGAAACTGCAAGACGCGGCCAAGGCGGGTAAAGCCAAGGCGCAAACCAAGGCGCAAAAAGCCATTGGCGAACTTGAACAGTTGCTCGACGCCCTCAAGGAACGTCAAACCCAGACTCGTTCTTACATTCAGCAACTCAAGCGCGACGCCCAGGACAGCCTCAAACTGGCCCAAGGTGTAGGTAAAGTTCGCGAGGCCGCAGCCAAGGCTCTTGACCTGCGTGCTACCAAACCTGCGGCCAAGCCCGCTGCCAAAGCGACTACTGCTGCCAAACCTGCGGCCAAGCCAGCCGTCAAAGCGACCGCTGCTGCGAAACCTGCAACCAAGCCCGCCGCCAAAGCGACCGCTGCTGCGAAACCTGCAGCCAAGCCCGCCGCCAAAGCGACCGCCGCTGCTAAACCTGCAGCCAAGCCAGCCGCCAAAGCGACCGCCGCTGCTAAACCTGCAGCCAAGCCAGCCGCCAAAGCGACGGCTGCCGCCAAACCTGCAGCCAAGCCAGCCGCCAAAGCGACCGCTGCTGCCAAACCTGCAGCCAAGCCCGCCGCCAAAGCGACCGCTGCTGCTAAACCTGCAGCCAAGCCCGCCGCCAAAGCGACCGCTGCCGCCAAACCTGCAGCCAAGCCCGCTGCCAAAGTGACTGCTGCTGCCAAACCTGCAGCCAAGCCCGCCGCCAAAGCCCCAGCTGCCAAGCCAGCTACCGCCAAGGCACCTGCACGCACAGCCACCAAGCCAGCCGCCAAGCCTGTTGCCAGCAAGCCAGCCGAAGCCAAACCCGCTACGCCAGCCGCCAGCACCCCGGCCGTTGCAACCAACTCGGCGACCCCGGCCACTTCGGCAGCCGCGTCGACACCCGCCAGCACCCCGGCTCAGGCACCGTCTTCGGCGTCCTGAAGCGCAGCCGCCGCGACGCGCAGTTGATCCAGCGCGTCGTGGTGCCGGGCAGGGGCCGGCGTCAGCCGGGCCAGCCAGTCGTCCGAGGGCTCATGGGAGCCCCCGGGCCACTGTCGCGAGCGTTCCTGCAAGCGCTCCAGCAACGTTTTTTCTGCCTGCAACTCCAACCCCTTCACCTGCTCACGCAACGCAGCCAGTTGCGCATCATGCGACGCTGCCGCCCGCCATTGTTGGCGCAGGCTGCGTAACGGGGCCACCACTTCACGCTGCCAGGGCTCGACAACTTCCTGCAGCGCTTGCGCGCGCTCGTCCAGCATGACCACGCCACGTGCCTGCAGCCAGGTTGCGCACAACAGCAGGCAGACATCGCTACCTTGCGCTTGCAGCTCAAGGCACGCGGCTTCCACGCCAGGCCTGGCATACAGGGCCAGGGCGTAACTCCACAGGTCGTTGTGCATGGTTCCACTCGCGCTATGGGCCGAGGAAGCTGGTAGACTCCGCGACCATCATGATCAGACTATCCAACCTCACTTTACAGCGTGGTCCGCAGCGCTTGCTAGAAGGCGCCGAGATGACCCTGCACGCCGGTCACAAGGCCGGCCTGATCGGCGCCAACGGCGCCGGAAAATCCAGCCTGTTCGCCCTGCTGCGCGGTGAGCTGTCGCCCGATGCCGGTGACTGCCAACTGCCCGGTGACTGGCGCATCGCCCATATGCGCCAGGAGGTCGACACCCTCGACCGCCTGGCCGTGGACTATGTGCTCGACGGCGACGTGCGCCTGCGCAAGGTCCAAGCCGAACTGGCCGCGGCCGAGCAGGCCCACGACGGCACCGCCCTGGCGCGCCTGCACAGTGAACTGGAAAGCGCCGACGGCTACACCGCCGACGCCCGCGCGCGCAAGTTGCTGGCCGGCCTGGGCTTCACCAACGAACAGATGGACCGCCGCGTCGGCGACTTCTCCGGTGGCTGGCGGATGCGCCTGAACCTGGCCCAGGCACTGATGTGCCCGTCCGACCTGCTGTTGCTCGACGAACCCACCAACCACCTCGACCTGGACGCCATCCTGTGGCTGGAAGACTGGCTCAAGGGCTACCCCGGTACGCTGTTGCTGATCTCCCACGACCGTGACTTCCTCGATGCCGTGGTCGACCATGTGCTGCACGTCGAGCAGCGCAAGTTGAACCTGTACAAAGGCGGCTACACCGCCTTCGAGCGCACCCGTGCCGAACGCCTGGCGCAGCAGCAGCAGGCCTACGAAAAGCAGCAGGCGCAGCGCGCGCACATGGAAAAGTACATCGCCCGCTTCAAGGCTCAGGCCACCAAGGCCCGCCAGGCGCAAAGCCGGATCAAGGCCCTTGAGCGCATGGAGGAGTTGTCGGCGGCGCATGTCGATTCGCCGTTCGACTTTGTCTTCCGCGAATCGCAGAAAATTTCCAGCCCGTTGCTGAGCCTGTCCGAAGGCTGCCTTGGCTATGGCGACAAGGCCATCCTTGAAAAGGTCAAGCTGCAGCTCACCCCGGGTGCTCGTATTGGCCTGCTCGGCCCCAACGGCGCCGGCAAGTCCACCCTGATCAAGAACCTCGCCGGTGAGCTGGAGCCTTTGTCGGGCCGTTTGGTCCGTGGCGAAAACCTCGCGGTAGGCTACTTCGCCCAGCACCAGCTGGACTCGCTGGATGACAAGGCCAGCCCGCTGCTGCACCTGCAGCGCATCGCCCCCACCGAGCGTGAGCAGACCCTGCGCGACTTCCTTGGCGGCTTCGACTTCCATGGCGCCCGTTGCGACGAGCCAGTGGTGAACTTCTCCGGTGGTGAAAAGGCCCGCCTGGCGTTGGCGCTGATCGCCTGGGAGCGGCCAAACCTGCTGCTGCTTGACGAACCGACCAACCACCTCGACCTGGAAATGCGCCTGGCGCTGACCATGGCCCTGCAGGAGTTTGCCGGTGCCGTGGTGGTGGTGTCCCACGACCGGCATTTGCTCAAGAGCACCACCGACGATTTCCTGCTGGTGGCCGACGGCAAGGTCGATACCTTCGACGGTGACCTGGAAGATTACAGCCGCTGGCTGGTTGAGTACCGCCAGCGCAGCGCGCCGGCCAGTACCGCCCCGGTCAACCCGGACAAGACCGACAAGAAAGCCCAGCGTCAGGCTGCCGCAGCCTTGCGCCAGCAACTGGCACCGCACAAGAAGGCAGCCGACAAGCTGGAAACCGAGCTCAACCAGGTGCACGTGCAATTGGCCGAGATCGAGACCGCGCTGGGTGATGGTGGCCTCTACGAAGCGGCGCGCAAGGACGAATTGCGTGACCTGCTGGCGCGCCAGACCAAGCTCAAGCAACGCGAAGGTGAGCTGGAAGAGGCCTGGATGGAAGCGCTGGAAACCCTCGAAAGCATGCAGGCCGAGCTCGAGGCGTTGTCCTGATGGAAGAACTGCGGTCGCTGCTGCCAGGACAATGGATGGACACCTTCTGGCTGGGCTTGCAGATTCTGTTGATCCTGGTGGCAGCCTTCCTCCTGCAGCGCATCGTTGCTCGCGGGTTGAGCCGCCTGGGCCAGCGTTACCCGCTGCCGCCAGAACTGCTGGTCCCGGTGCGTGGCGGCCTGCGCTGGCTGATCATGGGCAGCGCACTGCTGTTCGTGCTGGAGCGCCTGGGTGTTTCGGCGACCGTGCTGTGGACGGCATTGTCCGGCTTTGTCGCGGTGGCGGCGGTGGCCTTTTTCGCCATGTGGAGCGTGCTGTCCAACCTGCTGTGCGCGGTGCTGATCTTCACGGTCGGGCCGTTTCGCATCGGTGATGTGGTCGAACTGGTCGACACCCTGGACAAGCCGGGCGTGAAAGGCCGGGTGATCGCCATCAACCTGCTGTTTACCACCCTGCTGGAAATGCCCGAAGCGGGTGGGGCCTTGGTGCAGGTGCCCAATAGCCAGTTCTTCCAGAAGTCGGTGCGGCGCTGGCGCGGGGCTGAGGTGCAGACGATGCACAAAGAGCCGGCTGGCGAAGCGGACTGAACCTGTACTTGTGGAGCGTGCTTGCCCGCGAAGAGGTCGGTACAGGCGATAGAAATCCATCAAAAATCGCTGGTTATTTTTTCACCAAAACCTTAGCTTAACGTTTTGCAACAAATGTTCGAGCGAGGTGTGTGATGTCGATGGAAGTATGGTTGGGCTTCTTTGCCGCCTGTTGGGTGATCAGCCTTTCACCCGGTGCCGGGGCGATTGCCTCGATGTCCAGTGGCCTGCAATATGGTTTCTGGCGTGGTTACTGGAATGCCCTGGGCCTGCAGCTAGGCCTGATCCTGCAGATCGCCATCATCGCTGCCGGCGTCGGTGCCATCCTGGCTGCCTCGGCCACGGCGTTTCAGGTCATCAAATGGTTTGGCGTCGCCTACCTGGTGTACCTGGCGTACAAGCAGTGGCGTGCCTTGCCGATGGACATGACCGATGAATCCGGCGTGCGCCCGATCGGCAAACCGCTGAGCCTGGTCTTCCGTGGCTTCTTGGTCAACGTCAGCAACCCCAAGGCGCTGGTTTTCATGCTGGCGGTGCTGCCGCAGTTCCTCAACCCGCATGCGCCGCTGCTGCCGCAGTATGTGGCGATCACCGTGACCATGGTCTCGGTCGACTTGCTGGTGATGGCGGGGTACACCGGGTTGGCTTCGCGGGTGCTGCGCATGCTGCGGACGCCCAAACAGCAGAAGCGCCTGAACCGCACCTTTGCCGGGTTGTTCATTGGTGCGGCGACCTTCCTTGCCACCCTGCGCCGCGCGCCAATCTGATCGGGCCACGGGGCTGCCTTGCAGCCCACCGCGATACAAGGCCGCTGCTACAGCGGCCTTTATTGTTTCTGCTTGTCCACCAAGCCCTTGAGCAAATCGATCGGCAGCGGGAAGACAATGGTCGAGCTCTTGTCCCCGGCAATCGTCCCCAGCGTCTGCATGTAGCGCAACTGCATCGCCCCCGGCTCCTTGCTCAACATCTGCGCTGCCTGCATCAGTTTTTCCGACGCTTGCAGTTCGCCTTCGGCATGGATCACCTTGGCCCGCCGTTCGCGCTCGGCTTCGGCCTGGCGGGCGATGGCGCGTACCATCGACTCGTTGAGGTCGACGTGCTTGATCTCGACATTGGCCACCTTGATGCCCCAGGCGTCTGTCTGAGCATCCAGCACCTGACGGATGTCCAGGTTCAACTGCTCGCGCTCGGCCAGTAGCTCATCCAATTCATGTTTGCCCAGTACCGCACGCAGTGTGGTCTGGGCCAACTGGCTGGTCGCTACCAAAAAGTCCTCGACCTGGATGATCGCTTTCTGGGGGTCGAGCACGCGAAAGTACAACACCGCGTTGACCTTGACCGAGACGTTGTCGCGGGTGATCACGTCCTGCGGCGGCACATCCAGCACCACCGTGCGCAGGTCGACCCGCACCATTTGCTGGATCACCGGGATCAGCAGGATCAGCCCCGGCCCCTTGACCTGCCAGAAGCGCCCCAGCTGGAACACTACACCGCGTTCGTATTCGCGCAGGATGCGAAACGCCGACAGCAACAGCATCACCAGTACGATCAGCACGGCGCCGAAACCCATTTGCATGAACATGGTCATTCTCCTTGCGCGGCGGCGGCAGCGCTCACTTGCAGCATGACGCCATGGCGCGCGGTTACCCGCACGTTCTGGCCGGCTTGCAGCACTGTTGCGCACTGCGCTTGCCATTGCTCGCCCTGGGCCAGCACAAGGCCACAGAACGGATTGTCTGGCATTACCTGGGTAACGGTGACCAGGCTGCCGACCAGGCCGGCGTCCCCGCTGACCAGTGCCCGTCGGCGGGCCTTGAGGGCCATGCCTAGTACGCCGCCGATCAGTAATGCCGAGAGCAGTGCCAGGGTGCCGATCAAGGCCAGCGGGATGCCAAAACCGGGGGCGTCTGTATCGATCAGGATCAATGCGCCGACCACGAAGGCAACGATGCCGCCAAAGCCGACCACGCCGAAACTGGGCAAGAAGGCTTCGGCGATCATGAAGGCAATGCCGAGCAGGATAAGTGCCACGCCGGCGAAACTCACCGGCAATAGCTGCAGGGCGTACAGCGCCATCAGCAGGCAGACGCCGCCGACTACGCCGCCCACCGCAGAGCCAGGGTTCATGAATTCGAACAGCAGGCCGTACACGCCAATCATGATCAGGATCAGCGCCACGCTGGGATTGGTGATCACCGCCAGTACCCGTGTGCGCCAGTCCGGCAGGTGTTCTACCAGGCTTGCGTCTGTGGTGTGCAGTTGCTGAGGCTGGCCGGCGACCATGAACGTTTTGCCGTCGAGTTTGCGCAACAGGTCGGGCAGGTCATCGGCAACCTGGTCGATCACGTTCAGCCGCAACGCCTCGCTGGCCGACAGGCTGACGGCCTCGCGCACAGCCTTCTCCGCCCACTCGGCATTGCGCCCTCGCAGCTGGGCAAGGCCGCGGATGTAGGCCGCGGCATCATTGACCTGCTTGCGTGCCAGGGTTTCCTCTTCGCCATTTTTGCCCTTGTCGTCCTTGCCCGGGCCTGGCGGACCGCCGATTTGCACCGGTGTGGCGGCGCCCAGGTTGGTGCCAGGAGCCATCGCGGCGACGTGGCTGGCGTAGAGAATGTAAGTACCCGCGCTGGCGGCTCGGGCTCCACTGGGTGCGACGTAGGTGGCGACCGGCACGGGGCTGGCGAGAATCGCCTTGATCATCTGGCGCATGGCGCTGTCCAGCCCGCCAGGGGTATCCATGCGGATAACCACCAGTTGCGCGCGCTGCGCCTGAGCCTGAGCGAGGCTGCGCACCAGGTAGTCGGCGCTGGCCGGGCCGATGGCATCATCGATGCCCAGCACCCACACTGCACCAGGCGCTGCCTGGCCACCTGGCGTGATGCCAAGCAACAACAGCAGCAACACCCAGCACCAGCTGCGGGCGATCACCTGTCGTCACCTCGTTTGCCTGTATTACACAAGTTTAGCCCTGCCTGCCGCGGCCCGGCCTAAAATTGGAGATTGGGGGGCGAAACCGGAGGTGCATCATGCGTATGGCAAAGACCCTGCAGGCCCGCCTGGACAAGGCCAACTGCGACTACGACATCATTCCCCACCCACATTCGGCCACCAGCCTGGAGTCGGCCCGCACGGCCGGCGTGCCCGCCGAGCGGGTCGCCAAGTCGGTGATGCTCGATGACCGTCGTGGCAACTACATCATGGCCGTGCTGCCGGCCAACCGGCATCTGGACATGAGCAAGGTTCGCATGTCCGGGGCTTGGCAACTGACCCGTGAAAGTGGCCTGCCAAGCTTGTTCAATGACTGCGAGCGCGGCGCAGTGCCGGCCCTTGGCGATGCTTACCAGATAAAAATGCTGCTCGACCCGAGCCTAACCCGCCAGGGTGATGTCTACCTGGAGGCGGGTGATCACGATCACTTGATCCACATGAGCATGGAGCAGTACATGAAGCTGGTGCCGCACGCTGAAGTGCGCGAGCTGTGCTGATGTTTTCACACCACTGCCAGGCGGGCGTCGTGGACGGCCTACCTGGCGCTTAGGAGGAACCATGGAAGCGCCGATCCATCCCTTTGCCGAGCTGTTCAAGCAGTTGGGCTTGCCCGACGATCCCAAGAGCATCGATCAGTTCATCACCAGCCATTCGCCGCTGAAGAATGAAACCAAGCTGGTGGATGCGCCGTTCTGGACCGACTCTCAGCGTGCTTTTCTCAAGGAGAGCATCATTGAAGATGCCGATTGGGCGGTGCCGTTCGATCAACTCAACGAAGCGTTGCGCCGCCCCCGAAAATAAAGCGCCGAGCGGCACCTGACGAGTGATCGGCCGTTGCTATGCTCAGGAAAACAATAAGGGGATAGCGCGATGAAAGATCCCTACGCACCAGGTTTCTGGTGTTCCGTGACGATCCTGGGCACCCTGACGGCCAGTTACTTCTATGGCATCAGGCAGACGCAACAGATGAACCAGGCGGTGCATTTCCTGTATGCCGCTGCCGCAGTCACCGTGGCGGTTGTACTGGTGGCGCTGACCTGGATCGCCTGGCAGCAGTTGCACCTGAACAAGCGCGAAGTGATCCAGGGGCGAACGTTGCTGACCATCTGGAACACCAAGGTGGCGCTGCGCCGCGTCGAAACCGTATTCGACCGGTATTTCTGGGGCAGCTACTGGCATTCGGGGCGCACCTTCGAAGAAGTCATGGGCGAGCTCAAGGGCACACCGCTGGAGCAGAGCCTGGATGCGCTGAAGCGCCAGTGCCGGGTGCTCGATCGCGAAATCCATGACCATCATCACCACTGGCTGGCCAACGCCCGCGACCTGTCCAGCGTGGCCCAGGCCATGGCCCGTGAGCGCTACCAGCTGGACCTGGGCGAACCCACGCACAGCGGCCACGGCAATACGGCAGTACTGAACCGTGACCTGGAAGTGCTGGTGTACACCTGGTCGGCGCGCCTGCGCAGCTTCGACCATCAGCTGGACGAGCTGGAGCGCGCCTACCATTGAAGGGGCTCACTCGCCGCGGATGTACTGTTCCATTTGTTGAATCAGGCTGGCCTGTTCGGCGATGGTTTCCTTCACCAGGTCGCCGATCGACAGCAGGCCGAGCAGTTTGCCGTTGTCGACCACCGGCAGATGACGCAGGTGACGGTCGGTCATCAGGTTCATGCAGAAGTCGAGCTTTTGCTTGGGCTCCACGGTGACCACCGGTGCACTCATGATTTCGCGCACCGGTGTGGCGGCGGAAGAGCGGCCTTTGAGTACGAGTTTGCGCGCATAGTCCCGTTCACTGACGATACCCACCACTTGGTTGCCCTCGACCACGGGCAGCGCACCGACGTTTTTCTCCGCCAGCATTTTCAGGGCGTCGAGCACCGAGTCATCCGGGCCGATGGTGTAAACGGTCTGGTGCTGGGACTTGGTCTTGAGGATTTGTTCGACGGTCTTCATACGGGCCTCTGCGGGTGAAAAAAGCGCTGTCTCGGTGTAACTAAAGCATCCGGTACGGCGCTCTGCACGGCAATGCAGGAAACGGCATGGAGTCGATTGAAAAACGGCATGGGTGTTTGCCTGGGCCGGCCTCCTCGTGGCTTTAGCCGCGAAGAGGCCGGTACTGCCAATCAAAGCTTCGGCATTTGCCCGAGCCGTGCCACCATCTCGCTCACTACCTGCAGGTCCAGCATGAACTGGTCCACGGTCTTGAACTCGTTGTCGTTGTGCCCGGTGTATTTCACGTCCGGCATGGCCAGGCCGAACTGTACGCCATTGGGCAAGTCGTGCACCGAGGTCGCGCCGGCCGAGGTGCCGAACTCATGCTTCATGCCCAGGTTCTCGGAGGCCACAGCAAGCAAAGCTTTCACCCATTCGCCTTCGGGGTTGCGGTACATCGGTTCGTCCAGGCTATAGTCGAACGCCACCGATGTGTGGCTTTGCCGGGTCCACTTGCCCAGTTTGTCGGCCAGTTCATCCTTGATCGTGGCAATGGGTTTGCCTTTGGGGATGCGCAGGTTCACCGCCAGTTTCAGGCCCTTGTCATCCACGCCGACAAAGGTCAGCGAGGCGGTCAGTGGGCCCATGAACGGGTCCTTGAAGGCCACGCCGAGCTTGTTGCCAAGGTAGTCCAGGCCCCAGTTGTCGGCCGCGTAGCGGGCCGCATCGGTGAACTGGTTGTGCTTGAGTGGTACCTGCTGGCCAAGGCCGTTGATGAAGTCGAGCATGCGAGCAACCGGGTTCACCCCGGACTCCGGCTCCGAAGAGTGGGCGGAAACACCGGTCACGGTGAGCAACACCTGTTTGCCGTCGGCCTTGGCATCGATGCTGAAGTCGCTTCCGTGCTGCTTCACATACTTGCTGCCGGCTTGCTGCAGGTGTTTGGCCAGCTGTGCCGGGTTGTCGGACACCAGGGTCGCCACCGATGTGGTCGGGATCTGGTTGGTGGCCAGGCCACCGGTCAGGTTGACGATTTCGGCACCCTTGCCCGTGGCCGGGCGCTTGCTGAAGGTGGCCATGACCGTGCCGTAACCTTTTTCGGCGATGACCACCGGGTAGCCGCCGTCGAGGGCCAGGTTGTAGTCAGGTGTAGGGTTGCGCTCGAAATAGTAGGGGATGGCATCACCGCTGGTTTCTTCGGTGGTGTCGATCAGCAGCTTGAACTGCCGGGCGAGCGGCAAGTTTTCATCCTTGGCTACCTTCAGTGCATACATCGCCACTACGATGCCGTTCTTGTCGTCTTCGGTGCCGCGGCCGTACATGCGGTCACCGACCAGGGTGACCTTGAACGGGTCCAAGCGCGTACCGTCGGCCAGCTTCCAGTTGTCCGGGTTGACCGGTACCACGTCGGCGTGGGCATGGATGCCGATCACTTCCTTGCCGCTACCCAGCGAAATTTCGTACACCCGGTTGTCGATGTTGCGGAAGGCCAGGCCGAAGCTGTCGGCCAGGGCCTTGATCTTGTCGGCGATCTTGAGGAACTCAGGGTTTTCGTACTGCGGCGTGCCCTCGACGTTGAAGGTGGGAATGGCCACCAGTTCGCGCAGGGTTTCGGTTGCAGCCTTGCCGTACTTGATGCGGGTATACAGGCCGAGCAGGCGGTTGATTTCGTCCTGTTGCTCGGCGGCCAATGGTGTGTTGGCCAGGTAGGCGTCGAGGGTTGCCTCGAGGTTATCGGCCTTGGCCAAGTCGCTGCCTTTGAGCTTGCCGAGGAACTGCTTGAAGTCGCTTGGGTCGCTGCCGTCGAAGGCTTTGACGATGGCAGCGGACTGCTGCTGGGTGAGGTTGGCCTGGGCTGGCTGAGTGAACAAGCCGATGCTGGCCAGCAGCAGGGTGGTGGCGGTGAGTTTTTTCAGGTGCATGGTTGCGCGCATTCCTTCGCCAATCATTGTTATGGGTTACCCGTCCGGAAACGGGAAGACGCCCACGCTAACACCAATGACCCGTGGCACGGGAGTGCCAGAAACGCGACTTGTCGCACAAACGAAAAAGCCCCGGGCTCAGGCCCAGGGCTTTTTTGATATGGCGCACTCGGCGGGATTCGAACCCACGACCCCTGCCTTCGGAGGGCAGTACTCTATCCAGCTGAGCTACGAGTGCAACGCGCACGCATGATACCCATCTGAATCGGTGACGTCCATCGCCTTGATCTGTAGCTGTTTTTACCTTGTTGGTTGTGCAGATCCCTACAGGCCGGATGCATGCCGACTTCTCAGAGGGCGATCAACTCGGGCCTCAGGTCCTCTACACGGCGTGACGGTGGCGGCAGGTAGCCGCCGTCGCCGGTGATCTGGTGCAGCACCTTTTCGCGCAGGCCGTGCAGCGCTACGCCGGAGCGCAAGCGCGGGTGCGGCAGGTCTATGCCCACCACCGATTTGATGCGACCCGGCCGTGGCTCCAGCACCACAACCCGATCCGCCAGGTACGTCGCCTCTTCGGCATCGTGGGTCACCAGCAAGGTGGTGATGCCCGCCCGCTCGCGAATGGCCAGCAATTCGTCCTGCAGTTGCTGGCGGGTCAGCGCATCCAGTGCGCCGAACGGCTCGTCAAGCAGCAGGATGCGCGGGCTGGCTACCAGGCCACGGGCTATCGCCACACGCTGGGCCATACCACCGGACAGCTGGTGTGGATAGGCCGACTCGAAGCCGACCAGCCCCACCAGTTGTACGAATTCATGTACCCGCCGGGCGCGCTCACCTTGGGTGAGCGACTCGTTGGCCAGGCCCAGCGCAATGTTCTGTTCCACGTTCAACCAGGGAAACAGCCGATGCTCCTGGAACACGATGCCACGTTCGCCACCAATACCGCTGACGGCGTGGCCGTCGATGCGAATGCTGCCGCTGTAGTCGGTATCCAACCCCACCAGCAGGCGCAGCAGGGTGGACTTGCCGCAGCCGGAAGCGCCGACGATGGCGATGAACTCGCCCTGGTTGATCGAAAGGTTGAAGTTGCGGATGGCCTCGAGCGGTTGGCCATCGACGCTGAACACTTTGCCCACCCCTTCGAAACTGACCAGGGGCGGGGTTGCGTCGGGCTGGTTGGCCGCGTGCAGGTGCGAAGTGTTGAAGGCGTTCATGCGGTTCTCCAGCGCGTGGCGCGCGATTCAAGGCGTTGTCCAAGGGTGCCGAGCAGGGCGCCGACCAGGCCGATCAACAGCATGGCGGCCATCACCTGGTCCATACGGAACAGCTGCTGGGCACCGATCATCAGGCTGGCGATGCCGCCGTCCGAGGGCATGAAGTATTCGGCACCGATGGTGCCCAGCCAGGCATAGATCAGCGACAGGCGCAGGCCCGCGAAAATGCCCGGGGCCGCACCGGGCAGTACCAGCAGGCGCAAGCGTTGCCACAGACCCAGACGCAGGGTGCGGGCGGCTTCGCCCAACTGTGGTGAGAGGCCGGCGATACCGCGCTGGGTAGCGATCAGCAACGGGAAGAACGCGGCCAGCCCGACGAATACATGCTTGGCCCCTTCGCCCAGGCCGAACCAGGCGGTGAGCAGCGGCACCCAGGCGAACAGCGCCACCTGGCGCAAGGCTGTCAGGCTCGGCCCGAACAGGCGCTCGGCATTACGGGACAGCCCTAGCACCAAGCCGGCCAGCAGGCCAGCGCCGCCACCCAGCAGCAAGCCGGTCAGGGTGCGTTGCAGGCTGAGCAGCAAGGCTTGTGGTAGCGAACCATCAGCCAGGCCGACCAGCAGCGTGCGCAGTACCTCCAGTGGCGAGGTCAAGATATTCGGGTCGACCCAACCGAAGCTGCTGCTGGCCTGCCACAGCGCCAGTATCGCCAAGGGAAGCAGCAGGCTTTGCCAGCCACGCGGCACAGCACCGCGCTGGTGTTCTCCTGTGGCCGGTTGCGGCCAGTAAAGCAGGCGATGTTCCAGGGCCGAAAAACTGCGCTCCAGCACGGCACCGACCAGGCCGATCACCAGGATGCACAGCAGCACCAGGTCGAGCATGAACAGCTGCCGCCCCCAGACCATCAGGTAACCGATCCCCTCGCTGGAAGCCAGCAACTCGACCGCCAGCAGTGAGGTCCAGCCGGTGGCCAGTGCCAGGCGTACGCCAGTCAGAAAGGCGGGCAGGGCCGCCGGTAGCAACAGGCGCAGAAACAGCAGATGGCGAGGCAGGCGTAGCGCCGCGGCGGCCTCGCGCAGCTTGGGCTGGGCATCGCGCACACCGACCAGCGTGTGCAAGGTGATGGGGACCACCACGGCTTTCACCAGCACCACCAGCTTGAGCAACTCGCCGATGCCGAAGAACAGCATGAACAACGGGATCCAGGCCAGGGTCGGAATCTGCGCCAGCGCCACGAAGGTTGGCAGCACCAATGTCTGCGCCTGACGCGAAGCGCCCAGCCATACACCCAGCAGCAAGCCGCTGCCGATACCTACCGCCAGCCCCCAGAACAACCGCTGCAAGCTTATCCACAGGTGTCCCCAAAGCTCGCCGGCGCCAAACTCCAGCGCGCTTTGCCACACCAGCGCTGGTGCCGGCAGTATCTGCTCGCTCATCCAGTGCTGCCGGCTGGCCACCTCCCATAGCAGCGCAATCAGCACAGGCAGCAACCACGGCAGAACCCGCTGCACAGAGAGAATGCGGTCCCTGTGGGAGCGGCCTTGCGCCGCGAATGGGCCGCGTAGCGGCCCCCCCCGATTCCTGCTCAGCACTCCATTCATAGGCCATTTCCCGAAGCGTTGTTAAGTTATTCACTTATGGAATTAAAAATTAACTTAATCAGCATTCAAGAGATAAGAGCATGCGTCCTCTGCATGGGGAAGCCCCTTGCCGTTGCGTTTTCCTCATATTTTCCATGCGTTTTCCGCAAGCCCCGCTCAGGCCCGCATGCAGCCTGATTTATGCCTTTCAGTTACTAAAAAATGAAATTTTGATCTTTGTGGGTTCTAACCAGACCTGCCTAGCTTCTGGCCAAAGCGCCGGCCATCGCCGGTGGCAGCCTGCCAAGGAGCCTTGCCATGAAAACCCCGTTGCGTCACCTGATTACCGCCCTTGGGCTGGCGTTCACCCTAAGTGCCCACGCGGCTGAACCGGCCAGGCCAGCAAGCATCCGCATCGCCGTCCCCGACCTGAGCGCCGGCAGCAAGCCCAGCGCCGGTGGTGTGGTCGATGTACTGCGTGACCAGCAATTGCTGGAGAAGGAATTCGCCAAGGACGGCATCCGCATCGACTGGCGCTTTTTCAAGGGTGCCGGGCCGGTGGTGAACGAGGCATTGGCCAACGGCCAGGCTGATTTCGCGTACCTCGGCGACCTGGCGGCGATCGTCGGCAAGGCCAATGGCCTGGATACCCGCGTGCTGTCGGCGGGCGTGCGCGGGGTGAAGAGCTACCTGGGGGTGGTACCGGGCTCTGGCATCAAGACCCTGCACGACCTCAAGGGCAAGCGTGTGGCGGTGTTCCGCGGCACTGCCAACCAGTTGTCGTTCGCCAGCGCCCTGGCCAGCCAGGGGCTGAGCGAGCGTGAGCTGAAGGTGATAAACCTCGATTTCAACGCCGCCAACGCTGCGCTGGCGGCCAAGCAGATCGATGCCACCTGGGGCCTGTCCAACCTGCTATCGCTGCGTGAGCGCGGGCTGGTCGAGCTACCGGTCAATTCGCGTGACCTCGAAGGCGCCGGCAGCACCCAGGCAGTGCTGCTGGGCACCGGCGATTTCATCCGTCAATACCCCGAGCTGGTGCAGCGCCTGGTCAATGCCCAAGAGCAGGCCAGTGCCTGGCTGCGCGACGAACACAACCGTCAGGCCTACATCGATCTGGTGGCCAGCAACGCCAATTGGCCGCGCAGCATCCTCAGCGATGACCTGGCCAAGGAAGACCTCGCCCACTACTTCGACCCACGCCTGGACGCCGGATTTGTCGGCCAACTGCAGCAAGGCGTCGACCTGGCTGCCAAGGAGCGTTTGATTCGCCGTGGCTTCCAGGTGGCCGACTGGATCGAACCGCGTTTCCTCGATGCTGCGCTGAAACAGGAGCAGGCCGTGCAGGCCGCCCGCTGAACCATCAAAAACCCCGACAATGACCGCAAGGACCACGACCATGAGCAATGCTGCCCTGGCCACCGCGCCACAAGCCCTTGAACTCGACATTCACCCGGTTGCCGGCCGTATCGGCGCCGAAATCCGCGGGGTAAGACTGTCCGCCGACCTCGACGCAGCTACCGTCGAGGCTATTCAGGCGGCCCTGGTACAACACAAAGTGATCTTCTTCCGTGAGCAGACCCACCTGGATGACCAGAGCCAGGAAGGTTTTGCCAAACTGCTCGGCGAGCCGGTGGCCCACCCGACCGTACCGGTGGTCGATGGCACCAGCTACCTGCTGCAACTGGATGGTGCCGAAGGTCAGCGAGCCAACTCCTGGCACACCGACGTGACCTTCGTCGATGCCTACCCCAAAGCCTCGATCCTGCGCAGCGTGGTGGCGCCGGCATCCGGTGGCGATACCGTGTGGGCCAACACGGCTGCGGCCTACCAGGAATTGCCTGAGCCGCTGCGCGAGCTGGCCGACAAGCTGTGGGCGGTGCACAGCAACGAATACGACTACGCCAGCATCAAGCCAGATGTAGACCCGGCCAAGCTTGAGCGTTATCGCAAGGTATTCACATCGACCGTGTACGAAACCGAGCACCCGGTGGTACGCGTGCATCCGATCAGTGGTGAGCGGGCACTGCAATTGGGGCACTTCGTTAAACGCATCAAGGGCTATTCGCTGGCGGATTCGCAGCACCTGTTCGCTGTGCTGCAAGGGCATGTGACGCGCCTGGAGAACACTGTGCGCTGGCGCTGGCAGGTGGGGGATGTGGCGATTTGGGATAACCGCGCGACGCAGCATTATGCGGTGGATGATTATGGGACCCAGTCGCGGGTTGTGCGCCGGGTGACATTGGCGGGAGAAGTGCCGGTGGGTGTGGATGGTCAACTGAGCCGGACTACGCGTAAAGGTTGAGAGTGCCGGGGCCGCTTTGCGGCCCTGTCGCGACACAAGGCCGCTTCCACAAAAGCACGGCGCACGCCGAGCCAATGTGTAGCGGCCTTGTGTTGCGATCCGGGGGCGAAGCCCCCAGCTACATCTCGGTATCACAGGCAATCAACTGCCTCACCAGCCCTTGCGCCAACGGCGACAAGCCATACCCCACCCGGCTCACCACTCCATAGCGTGTATGGCACGCTTCTTCCTGCTCCGGCGTCAGGTCCGCCAGCTGCAACTTCACCAGCCCGCCGTCGCGTTGATAAGGCCGCAAATTGGCATTGCAGGCAATGCCGATGGTGTCCGAGTGCATCACCACATTCAGCAGCGCGTACCCATGCTCGCACTCCACCGCAGGCAAGAAGTCCTGCCGCCCACTAAGGTCACTGAGGATCTTGCGGATATTCGGCGGGCGAAAAGTGGTGGCCATCGGATAGTCGAACAGGTCTCGTGCCAGCACGCTCTGCCGCTTGGTCAGCGGGTGCCCAGCGCGGCAGCAAAAATGCCAGCGTTGCGGCGTCAGCTTGTGCACTTGGTAATCCGGGTCAGACTCGAACTGGCGGGTGTCGGCAACGAAAAACTCGATCTCCTCGGCTACCAGCTTGCGGTTCAGCGCCTGCCAGTTGTCCACCTGGAAGCAGGTGCGCGCCGCCGGGAATTCGGCCACGAAGCGCGCCACCGCACGCGGCACCAAACCACCGGCTGGCGCGGGGCCGGAGCCAAAGCGCACCACCCCGGTGGTTGCGCCGTTGAATTGGTGAATTTCGTTGACCAGGTTGTGCGCCCCATGCACCAGCCGCCGCGAATGCTCCAGCACCAGCAACCCCTGGCGGGTTGGCGCCAGTTCCTTGCTGGCGCGGTCCACCAGACGGCAGCCGATGTTGTGCTCCAGGGTCTGGATGCTACGGCTGAAAGCCGATTGCGACAGGTTAACCGCCGCCGCTGCCGCCACGAAACTGCGGTGCTCGACAAGGGCAATGTAGTGGCGCAGTTGACGCAGATCGATATGCATTTTCTACATTAAAACCTTCGGTCAAATGCAATTGCTGACAAGGGTGAGTCCCCTTATAAAGGGTGTTACTTATTCCACTAAATATGAATTACAAATATTTATATCACTTAAAAGAATATAAGCCCGTCTGACCGCGACTCGGTTCCGCCAACGGAAATGCTCGCCAGGGCCCATGCCTCAAGGAGCATTTGCATGTCCGGACTTTCCCGTTGGCCTGCGCGCGCGTCGCGTTTCACCTTGCAACCCTTGGCCGCTGGCGTGCTGCTGGCGGCGTCCTCCGGAAGCTTTGCCGAAGCGCCGGTCAGTGCCACCCCGGCGGTGGAACAGGAAGCCAAGCTCGGCACCGTCACGGTCAATGCTCGTCGCCGGGAAGAAACCGCGCAAAGCGTGCCCACGCCGATCAGCGTGTTGGACAGCGAAACCCTGGAAACTCAGCGCATCTACCGCGTGCAGGATTTGCAACAGTTGGTGCCCAGCACCAACGTCGCTTATGTGCATGCGCGCCAGTCGAGCATCTCGATCCGTGGCCTGGGTAACAACCCGGCCAGCGACGGCTTGGAAGGCAGCGTTGGTATCTACCTGGACAACGTCTACCTCGGCCGCCCCGGCATGGCGGTATTCGACCTGCTGGATGTCGAGCAGCTGGAAGTGCTGCGCGGCCCGCAGGGCACGTTGTTCGGCAAGAACACCACCGCTGGTGTGCTGAACATCACCACGCGCAAGCCCACCTTCCACCGCGAAGGCAGCATCCAGCAGTCGTTCGGCGAAGACGGCTACCTGCAAACCCAGGGCAGTTTCTCGGGGCCGATCAGCGAGACGCTGGCCGGGCGCATCAGCGCCTATCGCACCGAAGACGATGGCTATGTGAAGAACATCCACAACGGTGACGACCTCAACGGCGGCAAGCGCCAGGGCTTTCGCACCCAACTGCTGTTCAAGCCCAGCGACACCTTCAACCTGCGCTGGATAGGCGAGTACAACGAAGAAGACTCCAACAACGGCATCCTCAGCCTGTACAGCACCGGGCCGACCATCAATGGCGTCAACCGCTACGAAAGCCTGGCCGCCCAGGCGGGCGCGACGCTGGTGTCGGGCAAGGACCGCAAGGTCAATTTCGACGCCGACCAGCAGGTGACGGTGTTCCAGGGCGGCACTTCGGTGGAGGCCAACTGGACCTTGCCCAACGACTTCACCCTGACTTCGATCACCGCCTACCGCTGGTGGGACTTCACCCCGCGCAACGACGACGGCCTGAACGTGCCGGTGTTCTACAGTGCCGGTGTATCGGTGCGTGATAAGCAGTACTCGCAGGAAATCCGCCTGGCATCGCCCACCGGTGGTGCTTTCGACTATGTGCTGGGCGCCTACTACTTCAAGCAGGACCTGGACAACAAGTCCTTCACCTATTACGGGCCGCAGGCGGATGTCTGGAACCTGACCCCGGCCGGTGCGCTGAACAACGTCAACACAATTGGTGATGGGCACATCGATACCGACAGCTACGCGCTGTTCGCCCAGGGCACCTGGCATGTCACCGATCGCCTGGACTTCACCGCCGGTATTCGCGGAACCTACGAAGAAAAGAGCGCCTGGGTGACTCGCGATGCGCCCAGCGGCGGTGCCGCGGTAAATGGGGCCGCTGCCGCTGCGCGCCAGGCCCGGATAGGTGCCTATGATTCGGGCGACCTCAACCAATACAGCTTCAGCCCTTCCGGCCTGTTGGGCCTGAGCTACCGCTTCAGCGAGCAACTGCTGGGCTACGCCACCCTGACTCACGGTGAGAAATCTGGCGGTGTAAACCTGACTGTAGGCGCCGCGCCACGGCTGGGCACCGATTCGCTGCTGGTGGGCACCGAGCGGGTCAACAACGCCGAACTGGGCTTGAAAAGCACCTTGTTCGACGGCCGCCTGCAACTCAACAGCAATCTGTTCTGGGCCGAAGTGCATGGTTACCAGGCCAACGTCTACGACCAGATCAACCGCGTGCAGTACCTGGCCAACGCTGGGCGCGTGCGCTCGCGCGGCCTGGAGTTCGAGGCCACGGCGCTGCCGATTCGTGGCCTCACGGTCAACTTCAACGGTTCGTGGAACGACGTACGCTACACCGAGTACAAGGACGCCCCATGCCCGCCGGAGGTGAGCCTGGCCAATGCCACTGCCACCTGCGATCTGTCCGGCCACCAGGTGGTCGGCGCCTCCAAGTACATCGCCAACCTCAACACCCAATACAAGTGGCAAGCCACCGAGCATGTCGAGCCCTACGTCACTGCCAGCTACGCCTTCCGCTCGAAGGCCGTGGGCACCATTGACGATTCCGATTTCGGCCAGATCCCCAGCTACGCGCTGGTCAACCTTTCCGCCGGTGTGCGCCTGGACCAGGGCGACGGTGTGGTCGACCTGTCGCTGTGGGTGAAAAACGCCGGCGACAAAACCTACTTCACCAGCCTGTGGAACTCCGCCAACGGTGGTTATGCCGGCGTGCTCGGCACCCCACGCACCTTCGGCGCAACCGCCCGTTACGACTTCTGAGCACAAGGAGCTATGCCATGAATGCCAAGACCCAAACCCCTGCACTGCCTGAAGGCGCCTGCCTGACCGCAAAAGTCCCGGAGCGCGACGAAGCGCTGCTCGGCGACGTGGTGGTCAACCCGTACCGCCTGGCGCCGCTGACCGCGATCATCCGCGACGGCGGGCGCAGCCTGAGTGACGCGCATGTCCGTGTGCTGGGGCGCGGTGAGCGGGGCGTGGACATCGTCTATGACGTGTCCGACCGTTCGCTGTGGACCTACGGCGGTATCCCGGTATTTGGCCTGTACCCGGACCACGTCAACCAGGTGGAAGTGACCTACAAGCTCGATGGCGAGCGCATTCGCGAGCAGTACCAGATCTACGCCCCCGCCGTGCGTCTGCCCGTGGTGGCGAAGCAGACTGCTGCGTTGCCAGAGGTGGAACCGGTCAAAGTGGCGCCGGGCTTCGAAAAGCGCCTGTACCTGTTCAACCATCTGCAGGGCGACATTCCGGGCGGCCGCGCCTTCAAGTGGAATGCCCTGGGTGGTGCGGCGGAATGGGACCAGGTGGGCAACAACTGGATTGCCGACAGCAATGGCGATGTGCGCTGGTACCTGGATATCGAACAGATCCACGACTCCAACCGCCGCGATAGCCTGGGCGGCACCATGGGCTTCCAGCAGACCCGCGACGGCAAGCTGATCTGGGGCCAGGGCCAGACCTATTCCAAGTATGACCTGCTGGGCCGACGCATCTGGCAGCGCAGCCTGCCCGACAAGTTCGCCGACTTTTCCCATGAAATCCGCGAAACCAGCAATGGCACCTACTTGCTACGGGTTGGCACCAGCGACTACCGCCGCCCTGACGGCAAGCGCGTGCGCTCGATCCGTGACCATATCATCGAGGTCAGCGAGGCCGGGGATGTGCTCGATTTCTGGGACCTCAACCAAATCCTCGACCCCTACCGTGGCGACCTGCTGGAAACCCTCGGCAAGGCGGCGATCCAACTGCCGCCTGGGGTGCAGAAACAGGACGAGCGGTTGGCCAACGAATTGGCCGAGGGCGACTTGCCCTTTGGTGACACGCCGGGGGTGGGCACCGGGCGTAACTGGGCACACGTCAATGCCATCGATTACGACGCCGATGACGACAGCATCATCGTTTCAGCACGGCATCAGGGCGTGGTGAAGGTTGGTCGCGACAAGCAGGTGAAGTGGATTCTTGCTTCGCCTCAAGGCTGGCCGCAGCACCTGCGTGAGAAGGTACTGAAACCGGTTGAAAGCGAAGGTTTCGACTGGTCGTGGACCCAGCACACCGCCTGGCTGACCGGCAAAGGCACGCTGACCGTGTTCGACAATGGCTGGGGGCGTGACTTTGCGCCGACCAAGCTGGCCGGCAACTACAGCCGGGCAGTGGAGTACCGCATCGACGAAGCCGAGGGCACGGTCGAGCAGGTGTGGGAGTACGGCAAGGCACGCGGCGACGAGTGGTACAGCCCGGTGACCTCGGTGGTGGCCTACCGGCCAGAGACCGACACCCAGTTCATCTACTCGGCTTCGGTGAACTTCCTCACCCCCGAAAAATTGACCACTACCGTGCTCAACGAGGTGCGGCGCGGGACCCAGGAGGTGTTGGTGGAACTGAAGGTACACAGCCGGCAGCCGGGCTCGGTCGGTTATCGAGCACTGGTGATCGACTTGGCCAAGGCGTTCTGATTCATCCCCTTCGGGAGGGCCGTCGGTCCTCCCATCACATTTCCTTCAGTTGATTCGTCTAACCTGTACCGGCCTTTTCGCGGCGGTTCGGCGCCCTGATGAGCCCGCGACGAGGCCGGTTGCCATCATGCGGGATGATGAATTTTCCACTCGGCTGTTCAACCATTCGTTCTTTTTTTCGAACAGCCTATTGTCCAACACCCCAGCAGCCGCTTAGCATTCGTTTGAGATTTCAAACGCTCGATGCCCTGCCTTGGGCGCTTTTCAACAATCAACAATTCGGGAAGCCGACATGCAGCTCAAAGACGCTCAGTTGTTCCGCCAGCAAGCCTATATCAATGGTGAGTGGCTGGATGCGGACAACGGCCAGACCATCAAGGTGACCAACCCGGCCACCGGTGAAGTCATCGGTACCGTGCCGAAGATGGGTACCGCGGAAACCCGCCGTGCCATCGAAGCCGCCGACAAGGCCCTGCCGGCCTGGCGTGCCCTGACCGCCAAAGAGCGTTCGGCCAAGCTGCGTCGCTGGTTCGAACTGATGATCGAGAATCAGGACGACCTGGCTCGCCTGATGACCACCGAGCAAGGCAAGCCACTGGCCGAAGCCAAGGGCGAAATCGCCTACGCCGCCTCGTTCATCGAGTGGTTCGCCGAAGAAGCCAAGCGCATCTACGGTGACACCATCCCTGGCCACCAGCCAGACAAGCGCCTGATCGTCATCAAGCAGCCAATCGGTGTTACCGCGGCCATCACGCCGTGGAACTTCCCGGCCGCCATGATCACCCGTAAAGCCGGCCCGGCCCTGGCCGCTGGCTGCACCATGGTGCTCAAGCCTGCTTCGCAAACCCCTTACTCCGCCCTGGCCCTGGTAGAGCTGGCCCACCGTGCCGGTATCCCGGCTGGCGTGCTGAGCGTGGTTACCGGTAGCGCTGGTGAAGTTGGCGGCGAGCTGACCGGCAACTCCCTGGTACGCAAACTGTCCTTCACCGGTTCGACCGAAATCGGTCGCCAGCTGATGGAAGAATGTGCCAAGGACATCAAGAAGGTTTCCCTGGAGCTGGGTGGCAACGCCCCGTTCATCGTGTTCGACGACGCCGATCTGGACAAGGCGGTCGAAGGCGCGATCATCTCCAAGTACCGCAACAACGGCCAGACCTGCGTCTGCGCCAACCGTATCTACGTGCAGGACGGCGTCTACGACGCGTTCGCCCAGAAGCTGGCCGCTGCTGTGGCCAAGCTGAAGATCGGTAACGGCCTGGAAGAAGGCACCACCACTGGCCCGCTGATCGACGGCAAGGCTGTCGCCAAGGTTCAGGAACACATCGAAGACGCCGTTGGCAAAGGCGCCAAGGTGCTGTCCGGTGGCAAGCTGATCGAAGGCAACTTCTTCGAACCGACCATTCTGGTTGACGTGCCGAAGACTGCTGCTGTCGCCAAGGAAGAGACCTTCGGCCCATTGGCGCCGCTGTTCCGCTTCAAAGACGAAGCCGAAGTCATCGCCATGTCCAACGACACCGAGTTCGGCCTGGCCTCGTACTTCTACGCCCGCGACATGAGCCGCGTGTTCCGTGTTGCCGAAGCGCTGGAATACGGCATGGTGGGTATCAACACCGGCCTGATCTCCAACGAAGTGGCGCCGTTCGGTGGCATCAAGGCTTCGGGCCTGGGCCGCGAAGGTTCCAAGTACGGTATCGAGGACTACCTCGAAATCAAATACCTGTGCATCAGCGTCTGATAGCACGGTAAAGGCTTTACCTCTGCCAGCGGGGCGCGAGAGCGACGTCTCGCTGGCCTTTTTTACATCGCAGTAC